>Ga0070730_10003835_pt1 | contig 13361 bp, 9 predicted proteins | sample Coa_R1_3_FD_66447 | JGI IMG/M metagenome (GOLD analysis project Ga0070730, IMG submission 66447) | Surface soil microbial communities from Centralia Pennsylvania, which are recovering from an underground coalmine fire - Coalmine... | ecosystem: Environmental > Terrestrial > Soil > Unclassified ...
GGGCGGATCAGCTCCTGCGCACTCGCGTCGCGATGGGGTTCCGCCGCATCGCCTATTTCGTCCTTCCGTCCGCCGCGGCCTTCATCGCCCTGGGGACGGTGCTCGCGGCGGCCATCTTCCAGACCGGACGCTTTGAAGCGCGGGACTCGCACCTGGTGGGCCTCGTGCTTGCCGCGTACGGCATCGGACTATTGGGACAGGCGTCCGTCAAGCTGTTTGCATCGGGATTTTACGCCATGCGCGATACGCGCACGCCCGTCACGATCGCCATTTCATGCCTCGTGCTTGCCGGCCTCTCCGCCTTCCTGCTGCTTCGCTGGCTCGGCCCCCCCGGCATCGCGCTCGGCTCCTCCATCGGCTGGTCGGTGAGCCTCGTGTTCCACGTGCGCGATTTGAATCACCGGATCGGACGAATCCTGCACGCCGCCGATTGGCGGTACTTCGCATCCGCACTCGGCGGGGCGATTCTCGCGGGAGGGGCGGGGTGGGTGGTCGCGCGCCTCGCGCAGGGCCTGCCCCCCATTCCATTGGCCGCGCTCGCCTTCGCTATGTTTGGGGTGATGTACGGAGCCGTGACGGTACTGCTCCGGCACCCTGACGCGATGCGCCTATGGCAATACCTCCGGAACTCGTCCGCACGCTAGCGACTCTGCCCGACCGCCCCGGCGTCTATCTCTGGAAAGACGCCGAGGGGGGGATTTTGTACGTGGGGAAGGCCAAGAGTCTCCGCTCGCGCGTCCGGTCGTACTTCGGGCCCGACCATGAGGACGTCGCCAAGCACGAGGCACTGGTGCGACAGATCGCGGCGGTCGAAACCATCGTCGTGCCGACCGAAGCCGAGGCATTGCTCCTCGAAAACAACCTCATCAAGGCCCACAGTCCGCGCTTCAACGTTCTCCTGCGGGACGACAAGAGCTATCCCCAGATCGCCGTGACGATGGGCGAACCGTTCCCGCGGATCCTGGTCGTACGACGGGTGACCATCCCGGGAGCGCGGTATTACGGCCCTTACACCGACGTCGGAACGCTGCGGCAGACCCTGCAGATCATCCGGCGCCTCTTCACCGTCCGGTCCTGCAACTGGAAGCTTCCGGAAGAGCATCCAGACCGGCCCTGCCTGGACTATCACATCGAGCGGTGCAAGGCCCCCTGCGTGAACTACCAGTCGCAGGAGGACTATCGCCGCATGATCGATGACGTCCTTCTGTTCCTCGAGGGGAAGACGGTCGACGTCCGGACCCGGCTCCGCGAGCGCATGAACGAAGCGAGCCGCGTCCAGGATTACGAACGGGCCGCCCAGCTTCGGGACGCCATCCGGTGGCTCGAGCAGATCGACCGCCCGCAGGCGGTGGAGCAGGTGGGGGGAGGGGACGCGGACGCCATAGGCTTCGCGCGGGACGGTGATGACGCCTGTGGGGTCATTCTCCGCGTCCGGGAGGGCCGGGTCGTCGCCCGGGAGCATCGGTTCCTCGAGCACGCGGAGGGTGAAACAGAGGCGGCGGTGCTGTCGGCATTCCTGGTGCGGTACTACCTCCCGCTCGAGCAGCGGGCCCATCGGGTGCTCTTGCCGTTCGGACCCGATGACTTCGAGGCGCTGCGGTCCCTGTCTCCGGATGTCGAGTGGCTGACGCCGCAGCGGGGGGCGAATGCCCGCGTGGTGGCCGTCGCGGAGCAGAACGCCCGGCACCTCCTCGATTCATTGATGATCGAATCGTTTGACATCGAAGAGCGGGCCGCGGATCCGGTCTACGCCCTCGGCCGTGATCTGGGCCTGGCCGCCGTCCCTCGTTCCTTCATCTGTGTCGACATCTCGACGAACCAGGGGCGGGACACCGTCGGGTCGCTGGTCTGGTTCGAGTCGGGGCGCCCCAAGAAGAGCGAGTACCGGCGGTACAAGATCAAGGGCCCCGCCCAGCAGGATGACTTTGCGGCGATCCACGAGGTGGTCACCCGGTTCGTGACGCGCCGGCTCGCCGAGCAAAAAGCGCTCCCCGATCTGGCGGTGATCGACGGGGGAAAAGGACAGCTGTCGGCGGCGGTGGATGCCGCACGTGAAGCGGGTGCACCGGCACTCCCCCTGGTGAGTTTGGCCAAGAGGGAAGAGCATGTGTTCTTCCCGGATCGCGCTGAGCCGCTGGTTCTGTCCCGCCGGAGTCCGTCCTTGCGCCTCTTGCAGCGGGCCCGCGACGAAGCCCACCGGTTCGCCGTCACCTACAGCCGCAAGCGCCGTTCGGCCCGCACCATCACGTCTGCCCTGCTGGAGATCCGGGGGATCGGGCCAAACCGCCGCAAATCGCTTCTCGAGCGCTTCGGATCGCTGGCGGGGGTGAAGACCGCGACCCCGGCTGAAATCGCCGCGCTACCCGGATTCTCGACCGCGCTGGCCGAACGTATCCTCGACCGCCTGAAGGACCGGTAATGAATCTCCCTTGGACTCTCGTGTGCTCCCGTTGCAACGACACCCGCGACGCCGGCGGCCTTCCGGGCGTGTGCCCTCATGATGGCGCGCCGTATCTCGTGCAGTACCCTGGCTATCCCCCAGCGGAGGCAAAGTCTCTCCTGAAAGACCGCCGCCGGAACATGTGGCGCTACCGCGAATGGCTTCCGCTCGCCGAGGGCGAGCAGCCGATCACCCTCGGCGAAGGGGGCACGCCACTCCTCCCGCTCGGCCGCCTCGGAAAGAAGGCGGGATTCGAGCACCTGTTCGTAAAGGACGAGGGGTTGAATCCGACCGGCTCGTTCAAGGCGCGGGGACTGGCCGCCGCGGTCACCCGGGCAGTGCTCGCGGGTGCCAGTCGATTCGTCGTGCCCACCGCGGGCAATGCCGGCGTGTCCCTTGCGGCCTACGCCACCCGCGCAGGCGTGACCGCCCGAGTGTACGCACCCGCCTCCACACCAAAGACCATTCTGTCGCAAATCCAGCGCTTCGGCGCCGATCTCCAGCTCATCGACGGGCACATCGGCGACTGCGGGAAAGCGGCCCGGGCGTATGCGGCGGAAACCGGGGCAGTGGACGTCTCGACGCTTCGCGAACCCTACCGAATCGAGGGCAAGAAGACCTTGGGCCTCGAGCTGGCGGAGCAGTTGGGGTGGACTCTGCCGGACGTCATCGTCTACCCCACGGGTGGCGGCACCGGACTGATCGGCATGTGGAAAGCGTTCAACGAGCTCCGGGATGCCGGATGGGTCCGCGGCAAGCTGCCACGGATGTTCACCGTCCAGGCGACGGGCTGCGCACCGGTGGTGCAGGCATTCCGGGACGGTGCGGATCACTGCACGCCCTGGCCCAACCCGGAGACGGTGGCCGCGGGGCTACGGGTTCCCGGCCCACTCGGTGACCGCCTGATGCTGAAGGCATTGCGCGAGAGTGGCGGCGGGGCGGTGGCCGTATCCGACCAGGCGCTCACCAAGGCGTCCGATGATCTGCAGGGACAGGAGGGTGTCGACGCAGCACCCGAAGGTGGCGCGGCGCTCGCTGCCGCCGTCGAGCTCCTCGCCACAGGCGGGCTCAAGGCTACCGAGCGCGTGGTCATCTTCAACACCGGGGCCGGGTGGCTCTACCGGAGCTAACCCGTTTATATTTCAGGTCTTCGGACAATGAAGATCGCCGTTCTAGACCCCACCGCCGGCATCAGTGGCGACATGACCTTGGGCGCTCTGCTCTCGCTCGGGGTACCCGTGTCATGGCTCGAGGGGCTGCCTTCGAGGCTCGGACTGGACGGGGTCCGTGTGGTTGTGCGGGATGCGACGCGGTGCAGCGTTTCCTGCAAGCAAGTCGAGTTCGAGATTCCGGCACAGCCTCACGGCCGCCATGTGGGGCAATTGGTCAAGCTGGTGGAGCAGGCCCCCCTGTCCCCCGCGGTCCGCCAGCGTGCGGTGCAGGCGTTCAGGCTCCTGGGTGAAGCGGAAGGGCGGGTCCACGGGGTGGCACCGGAAAAGGTGCACCTCCACGAGGTCGGCGCGGTCGATGCCGTGCTGGACATCGTTGGGGCCATCGAAGGGTTTGAGCGCCTCGGGGTCGAAGCGATCTTCCACCGGCCGGTGGCGGTGGGTGACGGATGGGTCGAAGCGGCGCATGGACGGCTTCCAGTACCGGCACCCGCGACGGCCATTTTGCTTGAAGGCTTGGACGTGATCGCCGACGGCCCGGTCCACGGGGAAGCAACGACTCCCACGGGAGCCGCGCTCCTGCGAGTGCTGTCGATCGGAGCTCCTCCCGCGCGGTGGCGGGTGACCGCCGGCGGATGGGGTGCAGGACATCGCGACCCGAAAGAGTACCCGAATGCGCTCCGGGTGATGCTCGGCGAGACCGCCGACCAGACGGAGGCGGTGACGGTACTCGCGACGGACATCGACGATCTGAGTCCCGAGTACGTCGAGCCCCTCCGCCAGGCCCTGGCGGAAGCGGGTGCCCTCGACGTGCAGGTGTGGCCGGTGCAGATGAAGAAGGGGAGGCCGGGTCTCCGGATCGAGATCATGGCTCCCGAAGTCCAGGTGGACGCCGTCGCGGCGGCTCTGTTCCGGCACAGCCCGACGGCGGGTCTGCGCCGCTGGCGCGCTGAACGCACCACGCTGCCGCGGCACGAGATCCGCGTGGACGTGTCGAGCGGGACGGCTTCCGCGAGCGTTCGCGTAAAGGTTCTGGAACGTCCGGACGGAGTCCGGGTGAAACCCGAGTATGACGATGTGCTGACGGCGGCCCGAGTACTGGGGCTGCCCCCCATCGACGTGGCACGCGCGGCACAGCGAGAAGCCGAATCGCGCGTGGCCCAACCTCATAAGGAGTAGCGATGCGACGGATGATGCTGACGGCGGTGCTGGGTCTCGTTTCCGTGGCCGCGGGGGTGAGCCCGCTCATGGGGCAGGCCGACTGGATCCCGGCCAAGTGCGACCTCCCCGGGGCGGGGCAATATCTGGTCGCCAGCGCGGTCGTCTACCTGAGCAAGTCGAAGGAGACCCACTTCGACGAGGTGAAGGACCGCGAGCTTCGCGACGCCTACCGCGTACTCAACCAGGCGCTCACGACGGGTCAGGACAAGAACCCCGGTGCCTGGTACTACCTCGCGCGCTACTACATCGAGCGGAAGGACATGGTCGGCATGGACTCGTCCTTCACCAAGGCCGAGGCACTCGACCCGAAATGCCATGACGACATCTACTACTGGCGCCACAACAACTGGGTCCCGATCTACAACAACGCCGTTCATGCCCTGAACGCCGGGAAGAACGACTCGGCCCTCGTGTATCTCCAGCAGGCGAGCAAGGCGAGCCCCGCCGAGCCCGACGGTGTCTCGCTGCTGGGCACGCTCTTCTACAACGGCGGCCAGTATGACTCGGCGGCGACGTATTTCAACAAGGGCCTGGTCATCGCGCAGGATCCGAAATTCGAGAAGAGCCGCAAGGACTTGATGTTCAACCTCGCGGCGGCCGAGCAGCAGCTGAAGAACTACGATTCGGCGGCCGCCGTGTACCGCGGCTACCTCAAGGCCAACCCCAACGACCCGTCCGCGATTTCCCAGCTGGCCAACACGTATGCGGCGGGTGGGCATCCGGATTCGGCTCGCTCTCTGTATCAGCAGATGCTTCAGCACGCGGATGGCATCGACCCGCTCACGCTGTTCTCGGCCGGGGTCGCGATGTACAATGCCGCCCCGCAGGCGCCCGACACCCAGGCGGCCGGCGTGAAGTGCCGGGACGACGCGCGGAAGGTCCGTCCGGCGCTCACCGCCGCGGCGATCAAGCACCGTTGCGATCCACCCAACGCCCAGGCGATGGCCGCATACGATTCTGGCGCCCACGGCACGTTCGCCCTCGCGATCCAGGCGTTCCGTGCGGGGCTCGCGCAGAACCCGTACTTCCGCGATGCGCTCTACAATCTGACGAACACCTACCTGGTGACCGGTCAGAAGGACAGCATGCTGAGCACGGCGCGCCGGCTGTACGCCGTCGACCCCATGAACCGCAAGACCCTTCAACTCATGGCCGAGGGGTTCCAGGAGCAGGGGAAGTCCGATTCCGCGCTGCACTACATCACGCTCGCCGATTCGCTGCTGCCGTTCGAAGTGACGGTGGGCCAGTTCCAGCCGGGCGACCAGAACGTGGCGCTCAGCGGGCTCTTCACCAACTTCCACAACACGCCGAGCAAGCCCGCGAAGGTCACCTTCGAGTTTCTCGACACGCACGGCAAGGTGATCGTCAGCCAGACGCAGGACGTGCCGGCGATCGACGCGAGCGGCAACGCCGCGTTCCAGGTCCAGGCGATCGGCGCGAACATCGCCGCGTGGCGGTACAAGGCGGGGTCGTGAAGTGAGCCTCGGAGGGGAGACGGCCGGGGCGGCCGGAAGCGTCCCGGTCTCTCCCTCTCTCGCGCCCTCATTGGCGCGGGGAGGCATTCACGGAGAAGCTCCACACGCCGATCGGCGCGTACTGTTCATCGGATTTCTGGCGATGATCGTGGCGGCGGCGGCCGGGGTCGTCGCTCAGGTCCTGATTCGCCTCATCGGCTTCATCACCAATCTCAGCTTCTACGGACGGTTCTCGACCTCGTTCGCGTCCCCCTCCGGCAACCATCTCGGCTGGTGGGTGCTCTTCGTCCCGGTCGTCGGCGGCCTGATCGTCGGATTCCTCGCGCGCTATGGATCCGCCGGCATTCGCGGTCATGGGATCCCGGAAGCGATGGAGCAGGTCCTCACCAATCAGAGCCGGATTCCCGCGCGCCTCACGATTCTCAAACCGCTCTCCGCCGCGATCGCCATCGGCACCGGCGGCCCCTTCGGAGCCGAAGGGCCGATCATCGCGACGGGTGGAGCCCTCGGCTCGCTCCTCGGCCAGCTGCTGAAGACGACGGGGTCGGAACGGAAGACGTTGCTCGCCGCCGGCGCGGCTGCCGGCATGGCCGCGACGTTCGGCGCGCCCGTGTCCTCGGTGCTCCTCGCCGTGGAGCTCCTGCTTTTCGAGTACCGTCCCGCGTCGCTGATTCCGGTGGCGCTCGCCGCCGTCACCGCGACGGGCGTCCGGCTCGCCTTCGGGGGCCCGCTGCCGGTCTTTCCGATGCCCGACGTTCCGTCACCGGAAGTCGGTGCCCTCGTGGCCTACGTCGCTCTGGGGGCCGTCGTGGGGTGGGCGTCCGTGTGGGTGACGCACGGCGTGTACTGGATCGAGGAGCAATTCGAACGCCTGCCGATCCACTGGATGTGGTGGCCGGCCCTGGGCGCCCTGGTCGTGGGCCTGGTTGGACACTTCGCACCCCGGACCCTCGGGGTGGGATACGACAACATCACCGACATGCTGGGCGGGCACATGGTCGGCGGGGCACTGCTCGCGCTCTGCGTGCTGAAGTTCGTTTCGTGGGTCGTGTCCCTCGGGAGCGGAACCTCCGGTGGCACGCTCGCCCCGTTGTTCATCATCGGCGGCGGGCTCGGAGCGACGCTGGGCGGGCTCGCCTCTCACGCCCTGCCCGCGGCGGGCATCGACCTCCGCGTGGCCGCGCTGGTCGGGATGGCGGCCATGTTCGCGGGGGCCTCCCGCGCCTTCCTCGCGTCGGTGGTCTTCGCGCTTGAAGCCACCCGGCAACCGATGGCCATCCTCCCGCTGCTCGGCGGCGGAGCCGCCGCGTACCTCGTCTCCTATCTGCTCATGCGCGAAACCATCATGACGCGCAAGATCGTCGATCGCGGCGTGCGCGTCATCAGCGAGTACGGCGTCGACACCCTCGAGGGCTCGGTGGTCGGAGCCCGCATGCGGGCTCCGGTGTCGACCATCGCGGCCGAGGATACCGTCGCTGACGTTCGCCGGTGGCTCGACTCGGGTGTGCCGGGCTCCAGTCACCAGGGCTTTCCGGTGGTCGGGGAGGGAGGCGAGCTGGTGGGGGTCATCACCCGCCGCGATCTCGGGCCGGCGGCCGGCCCAGAGCTCGTCAAGGACCTGATCAAGCGCGAAGCGGTGACCGTCAACGAAGGCCAGTCGTTGCGCGCCGCGGCGGATCTGATGGTCGTGCATGGTGTCGGGCGGTTGCCCGTGGTCTCATCGGCAGACCCACACGCGATCATTGGGATCATTACGCGCAGCGACTTGCTTCGCGCACATGAGTCCCGGCTGGAAGAGGCCCATCACGCCGTGCAGGGCATCGACGTCAGGCGGCTGTGGGTCGATCGTTCCCGTTGACTGCCTCTCCCACCACGGCCATATTGACAGAACTTGCGGGCGTAATTCAGGGGTAGAATGCCAGCTTCCCAAGCTGGACGTCGCCGGTTCGAATCCGGTCGCCCGCTCTCGACACACACAGCGTATGGGTAGATCGTATAACCCCGGGCTCACGCCCGGGGTTAGTTGCTACTATGGTGGCGTGGCCGTTGCTAACCCCGGGCGCACCCTAAAGGACAAGCGCCCGGGGGCTCCGCATCCATCGCTCAACCCAGAGGGGCCCTATGCGTTCGCTTGCCGTCGTCGCCCTGTCCCTGGTCGTTCCCATCGCCCTCGGCGCCCAAACCGCCAAATGCGACCTCAGTCCCAATTTCTTCCGCCTCAATAGCGCCCCCCTGGACCTCAATCAGGCCGAGACGAAACCCGATCACCGCGATCAAATGCTGGCCCAGGTGAAGGACGTCGCCACACGGACCATCGTCGACAACCACCAGGATCAGAATCCCGTCGCCTGGTACTACCTCGCGCGCTACTACCAGGAATCCCACAACCCTTGGGGCGCGGATACCGCGTTCGCCCGCACGGAGAAGCTCGCCCCGCAATGCGCCGACACGCTGGTGCAATTCCGGCAGACCGTCTGGAATGACGCCTTCTCGGCGGGCATGACGGCGTGGCAGGGGGGCAAGACGGACTCGGCCGTCATGCTGCTGCAGCTCGCCCGCCGCCTCCTGCCCAAGAACCCTCGGCCCGATTTCCAGCTTGGCCAACTGTACGCGGGAGCGTCAAACACCGACTCCGCGCTGTTCTACCTGGAACTCGGCGCGCAGGTCGCGGGGAGCGACACCGCCTACGCCGATGCCCGGCACGACGCCCTCAGCACCGCCGCACGGCTCGCCCTGGCGCGGGCCCAGACTGATCCGGCCATCGCCCGCTCCATGGCGGTCCGGCAGTCCCTGGATTCGCTGGGGCGGTACCTCGTGAACGACTCAATCCTGCTGGCGCACCGCCTGGCCCAGTCCGCCTCACGGCATTCGCGGGGCGCCCGGCTGAGTCCGGCCGACCAGCAGGCGTTTGCCGCCGACTCGACCCAGCTCGCGCAGGCCCTGGCGAATGATCGTGGCCTCCGGACCTCCCTTCAGGCCAAGGCGGCCGCCGACACGACGGCGGTGAAGTCCGCGTACGGGTCGGCGATCACGGCCTATCAGAACCTGCTTGCGGCCTATCCGGGTGCGATCGATGCGGCAGTGAACTTGGCGGCCATCTACGCGCAGACGGGCCACCCCGAGCTGGCGGGGAAGGCGTTCGACGCCGTGATCGCTCACCCGGACCTGGTGGATCCGAACGCCGCTCTGGATGCCGCCCAGCGTATGGGGAGTGGTGGGTTGGGTGCCGCGGCGATGAGGGTGTACGGGATGCTGCTCAAAGCGAATCCCAACAATCACGCCGCCCTGGCCGGGCAAGGGGAGGCGCAGCTGCGCATGCATGACGCGGCAGGCGCGCTGGCGTCCGCCCAGAAGGTCATGGCCCTGGACCCGTCGAATCAGATCGTCACCCGCGCGCTCGGAGAAGCGTACACTGCCGCGGGGCAGGCCGATTCCGCCAAGAAGTACCTGGCCCGCGCGGACACCGGAATCGCGGTGGACATCTCGGTCACCCAGTTCCAGTTCGATGCCGGTACCGCCACCCTGTCCGGCGTCGCCGCGAATCTGAAGGGCGCGCCGTCAGCCCCCCTCAAGCTGACGTACGACTTCCTGGACGCGACTGGTGCCGTAGTCACCACCCAGGTCACCCAGGTAGCGCCGATCGCGCCGCAGGGCACGAGCCAGTTCGAGATCAAGGCCACTGGAAAGGGGATCGTCGCCTGGCGTTACCGGGTGAATTGAGCGATATTTAGGGGTTCCGAAGTCCAGGCGAGAGTTGGAGTTGCGCTCCCCGGGATGAGAAACTCCTTGAAGTGAAGGGTCGACTGTGATTCGTGTGCAAGCGGTGGCTCCCGAGTCGCTCGGGGCCGCGCTTGGGCTGGTGCCCGGTACCGAGCTGCTCGCCATCAATGGGCGTCCGCTGGAGGACTTCCTCGACTGGGAGTTCCTCACGGCGGACGACTCGTTTCTCCTGCACGCCCGCCATCCGGGCGGCGAAGAGCTTGAATACGACGTCGAGCGCCCTGCGGAGCTCCCGATGGGCGTCACCGTGGAACCGCCCCGAATTCGCCGCTGCGCCAATCACTGCGATTTCTGCTTCGTAGACGGAAACCCCGAAGGACGGCGGGAAGTCCTGTACATCCGGGATGACGACTACCGCCTGTCCTTCCGCTACGGCAACTTCGCGACCCTGACAAACCTAAAAGCGTGGGACGTTGCCCGGATCGTGGAATACCGGCTTTCCCCGATGTACGTCTCGGTCCATGCCACCGATCCGGTAGTCCGGCGGTGGCTGCTTCGGAACCCCGAAGCGCCGGCCATCGTCCCGCAGCTCCGGGCGTTTCTGGCGGAGGGAATCACCTTCCACACCCAGATCGTCATGGTCCCGGGCGTCAATGACGGATCGGAGCTCGAGCGGTCCCTCTCGGATCTCTGGAGCCTGGGACCGGGCATTCTCTCAGTCTCCATCGTGCCGGTCGCCCTCACGGAATACAGCAAGCACAACCTCGTCCGCGAGCCCAACCAGGAGGAGTGCCGGGCCGCCCTCGACATCGCCGAGCGGTACTCCCGCCAGGCGCTGGAGGAGCGGGGGCACCCGTGGTGCTTCGGCGCTGACGACCTCTACCTGCAAGCGGGCCGCGAGCTGCCTCCCGCCGAGTGGTACGGCGACTTCGAGCAGCGCGAGAATGGCGTCGGGGCCGTGCGGTATCTCCAGACGCGCATCGCCGCGGAGGTCGAGGGCCTGGGAGGGCAATCCGGACGCAAGGTGGCGGTGGTGACGGGCCGCGCGATGGGACCGCTGATGCCGCAGGTGGTCGAGCCGCTCACCCGCGCCACCGGGGCTGAATTCGAGATCGTCGTCCTGGACAACACGCTCTTCGGCACCTCCGTCACCACGGCCGGTCTCCTGCCGGGTGCCGCCTTCCGTGCCGCTCTCGAGCACCGCCGCGATCTGGACCTCGCGTTGCTCCCGGCCGAGTCCGTGAACGACAATCTGCTGTTCATGGATGACATGAGCCTGGAGGAGCTGGCGGGCCACGTCCCCATGCCGGTTCGTCTCTCCTACGACTTCGCCGATGTCCTCGCCGGCGATCCGGTAGCCGCATGACGACCGCCTCGGCGTCGCCCGCCACGGTGAACAGCGTTCCGACCGTCGCGATCATCGGCCGACCCAACGTGGGGAAGTCGACCCTCTTCAACCGTCTCATCGGGCGTCGCGAGGCGATCGTGGACGCGCAGGCGGGTGTCACCCGCGACCGTCATTTCGCACCCGCGGAGTGGAATGGGCGGCGTTTCTGGCTGGTGGACACCGGCGGTCTGATCTTCGACACCGGCGACTCGATGAACCGTGCCATCCGCCAGCAGGTGGAGCAGGCCGTGGCCGAGAGTGACGTCGTGCTCTTCGTGGTCGACGTGCTGAACGGCGTGCACCCGGCCGATGCGGAAATCGCGCAGTTCCTGCGCAAGGCCCGGCGTCCGATGGTCCTCGTGGCCAACAAGGCCGATCATCTTCCCAACGACCAGCGGTCTCTGGCGTTCTATGAGCTCGGGCTCGGAGATCCATTCCCGGTGTCGGCCGCGGTGGGGAAGAGCAGCGGGGATCTGCTGGACAGGGTGGTCGAGCTCCTTCCGGTCGCGGGGAATCTCGAAGCCGAGGACGCCGTGCACGTGGCGGTCGTGGGCCGGCCCAACGTCGGAAAATCGAGCCTCGTCAACGCGCTCGTAGGCACGGAACGCGTCGTCGTCGCCGACGAGCCGGGCACCACGCGCGACGCCATCGATACGCCGGTGATGCACAACGACCGGCAGCTGGTGTTCATCGATACGGCCGGTCTTCGCAAGCGCAGCAAGGTCAACGAAGATCTGGAGTTCTACTCGACGCTGCGGACGGCCCGGGCCATGGAGCGCGCGGATGTCTGCGTCCTGGTGGTCGACGCGGCGGACGGCATGCACGCGCAGGATCTCAAGATCGTGGCGGACGCCTGGGAACGGGGCGCCGGCGTGGTGGTGGCGGTCAACAAGTGGGACCTGATCGACGAAAAGGATTCCAACACCGCGGTCCGGGGGCAGAAGGAGCTCATCGAAAAGGCGCCCTTCCTGGCCTTCATCCCCTTCGTCTACATCTCCGCCAAGACCAAGCAACGGGTGGCCAAGGTGCTGGACGTCATCCTCGAAGTCGCGGAGGCGCGCCACCGGCGGATCGGGACCGCCGAAGTGAACCGCGTTCTCGGGGCGCTGCTCGATCGCCAGCAACCGCCGCAGCCGGTGGGCGAGTCGGTCCGGCTTTTCTACGCCTCCCAGATCGGCACCGCGCCGCCGCGCTTCGCCATCGTGGCCAACCGCCCGGAAGCCATCCCCGAGTCCTACACGCGGTACCTCGTGAACGGGTTCCGCGATGCATGGGCGTTCACCGGGGCCCCGCTCGAAATCAAGTTCCGCCGCAAGAAGCGAGAGCGCCGGTGAGTGTGCTTGCCGCGGTGTCGTGGCTCGTCGCCGCGTACCTCGTGGGCGCCACGCCGACCAGTTACGTCGCGGGGCGCGTCGCCAAGGGTATCGACCTCCGCGAGCATGGGAGCAAGAATCTCGGGGCGACCAACGTCTACCGTGTGCTGGGCTGGCGCTGGGCCATTCCCGTGGGACTGATCGACATCGCGAAGGGAGTGCTACCGGTCGCCCTCTTCGGTTCGCTGGCCCGAGGCGCCGCCGGCTTCCCGGTCTTCCTCGGCCTCGCCGCGGTCCTCGGCCACATCTTCTCGCCCTACGTCGGATTCAAGGGAGGGAAGGGCGTCGCCACCGCCGCAGGCATGTTCCTGGCACTGGCGCCCTTCGCGGTATTGATCGCGCTCCCCGTCTGGGGGGTCTGCCTCTGGGCGACGGGATACGTCTCCCTCAGCTCCATCGTCGTCGCCACGGTATTTCCGGTGCTCGTCCTCCTGACCGCGCATGACGCCGCCCCGGCCCTGATCGCCAGCATCACGCTGGCACTGCTCATCGTCTATTCGCACCGGGCCAATATTCGCAGGCTCATCGCCGGCACCGAGAACCGGTTCCGCACCCGCAAGGAGCTGACGCCATGAC
>Ga0070730_10003838_pt1 | contig 13351 bp, 11 predicted proteins | sample Coa_R1_3_FD_66447 | JGI IMG/M metagenome (GOLD analysis project Ga0070730, IMG submission 66447) | Surface soil microbial communities from Centralia Pennsylvania, which are recovering from an underground coalmine fire - Coalmine... | ecosystem: Environmental > Terrestrial > Soil > Unclassified ...
CTGCCCCGGCTGACCATAACGCGGCGGTCAACATCCGACAACGGGCGTTGGCAGCCAGGGCGGCCGTCATGCCGCCATTGGTCTCGGTCTCCATCGACGCTGTGAGCGATGGGGATCAGGGACAAGCTGCGGGCCTTTAGGCCCCGCAGTACATGACATCACTCACCTATATGGAAAGATGGAATCCGATCCTCCGCTGGAGCAGTTACCCGAGTTGTTTGCCGAATTAGCCAAAGCTGATAAGGAACACACTTGAGCTGGGTGAGCAGGTGGACCGGCCGGGCGCCGAGCCCCCCTTAAGGGGTAGGGCTCGGCGTGTTGAAGCCGGACAGGATCGGCGTCGGGGTCGGCGAGCTGCAGCTGGCGGTCCCGGTGAGGGCGCCATAGACGATCTTGGCGATCTGGCCGCGCACCGCGTTGTTGGCGGGGCGGAAGTAGGGCCGGTTCTGGCTGTCACAGGGCTCGCCCGGGCCGCCGCAGCTGTAGCCCGAGATGATGCCATGGCAGACGGCCGTCTCCACGAAGCCGTAGAAGGCCGTGCCGGGCAGCACGTCGGCGAAGGTGCCGGCGGCGGGGGTCAGCACGGCCCAGGCGGCGGCGCCGACCACGATCTTGGAGAGCTGGCCACGCGTGACGTTGGCGTTCGGCCGGAAGTAGGGGCGGTTGGCGCTATCGCAGGGCTCGCCCGGCCCGCCACAGGCATAGCCGCCGACGATCGTGTGGGCGGCGGCCGTTTCGATCACGGCCCAGAACGGGAAGGCCGGCGGCACGTCGGCGAAGGTATAGGCGCCGCCGGCGGGCGTGACCAGGGGGATGGCGAAGCCGAGCACGACGATCTTGACCATCTGCGCCCGTGTCGTCTGGTTATACGGCCGGAAGGTGCAATCGCCATAGCCCGAGATCACCCCCCGGCTGGCCAGGTAGGTGACCGGCGTATAGAAGTAGTCGGCCGGCTGGACGTCGCGAAACACGCCCGCGGTACAGGGCGTCGGGCTGGGCGGCACCGGCGTGGGTGTCGCCGTCGCCACCGGCGTGGGCGTGGTGCAGGGCGGGCCCGAGTGCAGGGTCAGAGTGCGTAGGGTGCTGCCGTTATAGTAGCCGCCGACGGCCCAGATGTCGTTCGCGCCGGCGGCTGTCGCCGCGCTCAGGTAATTGCCGCTCGGCTGGCCGCTGCTGGGCACGAGGCTCCAGGCGCTCCCATCCCAGTGCGCCACCAGCGGCTGGTTGACGCTGCCGCTGATGAAGGAGCCCACGGCCCAGACGTCATTGGTCGCCACCGCCGTGACCCCCGTCAGGTAGTTGGCCTTCGTGCCCACGATGGGCGGGGGGACGATCGTCCAGCTGCCGCTGTCCCAGTGTTCGGCGAGGGGCTGGTCCACCCCGGCGCTGTTGAAGTAATCGCCCACCGCCCAGATATCGTTGGCGCTCACGGCCGCCACGCCGGCCAGGTAATTGTTCTTCGTCCCGCTGTTCGGGCTGGGGACGACGGTCCAGCTGGTGCCGTCCCAGTGCGCCACCAGTGTCTGATAGACCGTCCCGTTCGACTGGGCGCCGACGGCCCAGACATTGTTCGCGGCCAGGGCGGTCACGCGTTGCAGGTAATGGCTGTTCGCCCCCAGGGGCAGGCCGGGGACGACGGTCCAGCTGCTGCCGTCCCAGTGCTCGATCAGGCTGGTGTCGACGCTCGGGCGGGCGGCGTCATTGTAATAGCCCACCGCCCAGACGTCATTGGCCGCGACGGCGGCGACCCCGGTCAGCTCGCCATACCCGGTGGGCCCGGGGGGGCTGGGCACCACCGTCCAGCTGCTGCCGGTTCCGTGCTCGACGAGAGGTTGGGTGAGCTGGCCGCCCCCGGCGGCGCCGACGGCCCAGAGGTCGCCGGGGGCCACGGCGGCCACGGCATAGAGCACCCCGTAGCCGCCCGGGCTGTTGGGGCTGGGGATGACCGTCCAGGCCGTGCCGTCCCAATGCTCGGTCAGCGTGCGAAAGACGGTGCTGTAGGTGCCGACGGCCCAGACGTCGGCGGGGGCGAGGGCCTGGGCGCCGTAGAGGTCGTTAAAGCTCGCGCCGACGTCGGCGCTCGGCACGACGGCCAGGCTGCCACAGGCCGCGGGCACGCTGGCCAGCGCAGGGCCGCCGGGCGTGGCCAGCGGGCCGGCCGGCCGGCCCAGGCGGGGCTGCCCGCCGGGATAGGCGTCCGGTCCGGCCGGGGCGGCGAGGGGGCCATTGCCGGCCTGCGCCGCGAAGCTGAGCTGGGCCGCCCCGGCCGCCAGGCCGAGGGCCGCCAGGAGGCCTGCCAGGAGGCCCCAATCGCGGATGGATCTGTGGTGTCGCATGGTTGCCCACTCCTGTCGGGACGATGGTGCCGGCGGGCCGGGATGCTCCGGGCCCCGGAACCAGTATACCAAAGCGCGGGCCGGATCGGTAGCCGTTCAGGGTATGCGATCTGATCCTCCGGCGCGGTGCCCGCGGAGTCCGCCCGGAAGGGGAGACCGGCCTGCTGGGCGCGGTGGTTGAAATAGGCTTCGGCCAGGATGCCTTTCGCCGCATTATGAGGACAGAGAAACAGAATCGTGTCCATGATTCGTACCTCCTATCGCGCCGCGCGCGGGGGCAAGGGGTCCAGCGCATCGGCGTGCCAATCCCAGCCGGCCGCCTCCAGCTCGACCCAGGCCGCGAACCGGCCGGCCGCGCGGATTAAGGCCGCGGGCGGGCCGGACTCGATAATGCGCCCGGCGTCCAGCACGATCACCCGGTCCGCCTGCCGGGCGGTCGCCAGTCGGTGGGCGACCGTCAGCACCGCGCGCCGGTGCGCCGCGGCATCGGCGCGTAAGGCCGTCCAGAAGGCCAACTCGCCGGCACTGTCGATCGCGGCGGTCGCCTCGTCGAGCAGGAGCACGGCGGGGTCGCCGACCAGGGCGCGGGCCAGGGCCAGGAGCTGCCGCTGGCCCGCGGAGAGCTGGACTCCGCCGCCCGGGCCCCCGCCGCCCAGCGGGGTCGCGTAGCGGTCCGGCAGTGCGGCGACGATGCCGGCCGCGCCCGCCAGCTGGATCGCGCGCTCCACCGCGGCGCGGGGCATGGCCGCATCGCCGAGGGTCAGATTGTCCCAGACGGTGCCGCTGAAGAGCTGCACCATCTGCGGGACGACCCCGAGCAGTTGCCGGCGCTCCCCGTCGGCCAGGCTCTGCGGATCGCGGCCGGCGACGCGCACGGTGCCCGCCCACGGCGCATATAGCCCGCCCAGCAGGTGGAGCGCGCTGCTCTTGCCCGCCCCCGTGCGGCCGACCAGGGCTACGTGTTCGCCGGGCTGTACGGTGAAGCTGATCCCCTGCAGCACGGGCTGGTCCGGCCGGTAGCCGAAGACCAGGTCTTGCACCAGCACAGGGGGGGCGTTCGGCGAGGGGACCGTCGCCGGCGGGCGCACCGCGGCGGGCAGGGCCAGCACGGCGAAGATGCGCTCGATGCCGGCCAGCGCGCTCTGGACGGTCTGCCAGTCGTCGCCGAGCGCGGTGATCGGCTCGAAGAAGCGCCCGAACAGCAGGACAAAGGCGGTCAGGGTGCCGAGGGACACGCCCCAGCCGGCCAGGATGCCGCTCGCCCCGACCCACAGCAGCAGCGCCGTCACCCCCGCGGCCAGGAGGGCCATGATCGGGGAATAGAGCGCCGTATAGACTGTGGAGCGGTTGTAGGCGGCCAGGGCCGCGCGCAGCGCCTCCCGGAAGCGGGCGACGAACGTGGCCGCGCGGTCAAAGGCGCGGATCACCTCCACGCCGCTCAACGTTTCCTGCAGATGGGTGTTGAGGCCGCCGATGGCCTGCCGGGTGCGGCGCTCGGCGGCCCGCACCCGGACCTGGAAGAAGCGGGTGAGGCCGGCCAGCGGCGGCAGGACCAGGAGCACGACGAGGGCCAGGGGCACGCTCAGGGCGACCATGGCCGCCCCCGCCGTCACCAGGCGCACGAGATTGGCGACCAGGTTGATGACGCCGCTGGAGAAGAGGGTATCCACGGTGTCCACATCCGCGGTGCAGCGGCTGATGATGTCGCCCAGCGGCGTCTGATCATAGTAGGACACCGGCAGGGCTTGCAGATGGCTGAAGAGCCGGACGCGCAGGGTGTGCAGCGCCCCCTGGGCGGCCACGGCGGTGAGGTAGACGGACACAAACTGCAAGCCCTGGGCGGCGACGGTCGCCCCCAGGTAGAACAGACCAAGTTGGAACAGCCCATCGGGCCGGCGGGGGGTGAGATGGTCGTCGACGACGTGCTGGATCAGCAGGGGCGGCACCAGGTCGAGCACCTTGGCGAGCAGCACACTGGCGGCAATGCCGAGCAGCGCCCGGCGCCACGGCCGCAGGAGGGACGCCACCTGGTCCCAGGTGGGGCGGCGGCTCATGCCGGCACCGCCACGGGCGGGGCGGCGCCGGCGGCCTGGCGCTGGGCCTGGTAGATCCGGGCATAGAGCCCGCCCGCCGCCACCAACGTGGGATGGGTGCCCTGTTCCACGATGCGGCCCGCTGCGAGCACGACCACCTGATCCGCCTGGGGAAACGCGGCCAGCCGGTGCGAGCAGAGCAAGATCGTCGCCCGTTGGGCCGGCGGCGCGGTGGGACCAAAGGCGGCGCGGAGGGCGGCAATAATGCGGGCTTCGGTGTCCACGTCTACGGCGGAGAAAGGATCGTCGAGGACCAGCAGCCCCGGGCGGCCGGGGGTCGCGGCGGCGACGGCGCGGGCCAGGGCGATGCGCTGGCGCTGGCCGCCCGACACGCGGATGCCCAGCTCGCCGATCTCCGTATCGAGCCCGGCCGGGAAGCCCTGCAGGTCGGCGGTGAGCGCCGCGAGCGCCACGGCCTGGTCGAGGACCGGGTCGGGCGGCCCGGCGCGCCGGGCCGCGGGGGCCGGCATGACGATGTTGTCGCGCACGGTGCCGGAGAAGAGGAACGGCTCCTGGGGCAGGTAGCCGGTGCGCGCCGCCCGCACCGCGGCCGGGATGGCGGCCAGGGGCTGATCGTCGAGCCAGATCTGCCCGGCCTCCAGCGGGACGAGGCCGAGGAGGGCGCGGGCCAGGGCGCTCTTGCCCGCGCCCACGGGGCCGGTCACCGCCACCAGGCTCCCGGCGGGCAGGTCGAGGCCGATCTCGCGCAGGGCGGGGGCGGCGGCGCCCGAATAGCGGACGGTGATCTGGTCCAAGCGCACCGCCACCGGCCCGGCGGGCGGGGCGGGGGCGGGCGGGGGCGGCTGCCCGATCCCGGCGACGTGCCCGGCGCGGAAGGAGGCCCCGGGCGGCTCCCCGGCGACCGGCAGCGCCGGGGCCAGGAACGGCCGCAGCCGGGCATACGCGGCGCCCCCACTTTGCACCGAGTTGAGCAGCTGGGGGATGCGAAAGCCGCGGTTGACAAAGCGCAGGTAGAGCTGGAGGTAGGCGACGAAGCTGCCCACCGTGAGCGCCCCGGCCACGACCCGCAGTCCGCCTTGCCAGACCAGCAGCACCACCCCCGCCGTGATCAGCACGCTATAGATCGGTTGCAGCACGCTGCGCAGGCGCACGATGCGGAGATTGGCGGCGGCCAGGGCGGCCGAGCCCGCGGCGATCTGCGCGACCGCGGCGGGCGCGCCCCCAAACAGGCGCAGCAGCCGCTGCCCGCCGAGTTGTTCCTGCAGGGCCGCGGTCAGGCCCGCATTCGCCTCGCGTGCGGCCCGGGTGCGCGCGGTCACGGCGCGCCCGGTGGCGTAGCCGAGCCCCAGGGCCAGCGGCGTGGGCAGCAGCACCAGCCCGGTCAGGCCGGGGTCATAAACCAGCATGGCAACGATCAGCGACAGCGAGAAGAGGAGCGTGTCCCAGACCTCGATGGTGAACTCGCGCAACCCGACGCCGAGGACCTCGACGTCGCCGATGACACGCGCCATCAGGTCGCCGATCGGAGTCTGCCGGAGCTCGGCCAGCGGCTGGGCCAGGATGCCGCGCAGCGCGTCGGCCCGCAGGTTCGTGCGCATGCGGGCATTGGCCGTGATCAGCCACCAGCGTTTGAGCATGCGCGGGCTTTCGGTGAGCAGCGTGCCGCCCAGGAAGACCAGGGCCGCCGCGCCGGCCGCCGCCGGCGGCGCCTGGCCGCGCTCCACCGCCAGCGCCGTGTCGATGGCGCGCCCCAGCAGGATGGCCGGCAGGACGATCGCGGTATTCATCAGGATGCCGGCCAGTGAGCCCAGCAGCATTTCCCCGGCGACTTGCCGGAAATAGGGCCGCAGCTCCCAGAGATAATGCGTCATGGGGGCACGCCCGCCGCCGTCTCCGCCTGCAAGGCGGCATAGAGGGCTTCATACAGCTCGGCCCCGCGCCTCAGGGCTGTCGTGTCGTCGGGGCTGGTGCGGCGCAGACCGCGACAGATCAGGTCGAGGCCGGGGGCCGCCGGCTCCAGGGCCACCTCCTGCACCACATCCGCCTCGTCCACGATCCGCGCGATGCGCTGCAAAATGGGATCGGTCAGCGCATACTCGCGCAGCAGCGTGTGGAAGCTGCAATGGCCGCGCCGGTGCGCGAGCCGCACGCCGGGGATATCAAACGGCTCGGCGTCCGCCGGCAGTGGGGTCTGGCCGACCGGCACAAAGAGGAATTCGGCCGCCGGATCAATGGTGCGCCGGATCAACCAGGCACAGGCCATGCGGTCCACGCCCACCTGCTCCCAGGTTACCCATTTCATGAGTCGGGTCCTCCGCGCGCGGCGAGCAAGGCCGCGCGCACCTGCTGGCCCAGCGGGGAGTGAAAGTAGTCCTGGGGCTGCACCTGCTGGTAACGCCGGGCCAGCGCCGCCGGGTCCGCGGCGGGCTGCGCGAGGTCCGCCAGGATGGCCGTGTACTCGGTATCCACCGCCGCCACAAACTGCGCGATCAGGGTCGCCTCCTGGGCCGGGGGGATCAGCGTCGATTCCCAGAGCAGGATCTCGCCGCCCCGCTCGCCGATCTCGACGGCCAGCCACTGCAATTGCTCGCGGGTGCCGGGGGTGGCCGGTAGCACCCAGACGGCGTCCTGCAACGCGAGCGCGCCCAGGCGCTTGAGCTTGCGCCAGACATAGACCCGGCCGGCGGTCGGCTCGCGTGGGATCTTGTAGATCAGCAGCACCCAACGGATCATCCGCGTCGCGATCCGCTTAAAGATCCGGCAGGAGGTGCTGGATCTCGGCCACGGCTTCCGCAGCCCGGTCCGGGTAATGGGCCAGCACCACCAGGTCGGTGAGGACCTGCACCACGCGCCAGGTCGCCAGGAAATCGTCGTCCACCGGGGCAGCGGCTGTATAGCCGGCAAAGAGGGCGGCGCGGTCGGCGGGCGCCCGCCAGCGCCGCAGATCGAACGCCGGGTGGCTGATGTAGGCATCGCCGAAATCGATCAGCCCCTGATAGGCGCCCGTCGCGGGGTCGACGAAAGTATGCTCCGGGCCGGGATTCGAATGCAGGGCTACCCGCGCGCCCCGAGCCGGCAGCGCGGCCAGCGCGCGGCGGCCCAGGGCCTCCACCGTGGTCGCGGTGCCCGGGATCGGGGCGTCCGGCGCGATCGGCTCCAGCGCGAGCTGGCGCAGTTCCTCCAGCCGCGCCTGGACCGCGGCCCAATCACCATCGCCTGGGATGAGGCCGCTCTGCTGAAAAGGGGCCTGGGGCAAGCCGTGGATGCGGCGGAGGGTCTGCCCGAGGGCCCGCAGGGCGGCGGGGCGGGCCGGCGCGTCCAGGGGCGCATGGCGCAGCGCGATCCCCGGCATACGGGTCAGGACGGTGTATTCAATCGCCGTCGGGCCACTGCCCTGCCGCCCGTAGCCCAGCACCCGGGGCACCGCGATGCCCGGCTCCTCCGCGAGGCGGCGCAAGAACCAGGCTTCCTTGGCCAGGCTGGTGCGCGGGCGCAATTGCGGGGGACGCTGCACTTTGAGGATCACGGCCTCGTCCACCGCATACGTCCGGGCTTCGCCGCCGGACTCGTCCACGCCGGTGACCGCGTGGGCGGCCGGGACGTGCGCGCGGACCAACGCCAGGACCACCGTCTCGCTCAGGACGGGGTCGGGCGCCTCGGGTTGGACATAAATATCGCTCGGCATGCGGTGTTTCCTCCCCAGCATGTAATGCGGATTGCGGATTGCGGATTGCGTAAAGCGTGGCGCTGGCCGACCGAGGGCGCGATCGCGCGACACGCCCCATTATATCATATTTTCGACGAAAATGTAACCATGGATACAGAGGTGTTAGCCCGGTGTGCGCAGCACCCGCCACGACTGCGGACTGGTGGGCGTGGGCGCGACGGGGATCGCCGCGGCCTTGCGGCGGGCGGCGGCGGCTTCGGCCGGCTGGCCCAGGCCGTCCAGCGCATCGGCCAGAATCAGATAGCCCTCTTTGTCGGTGGGGTCCAGGGCGGTGGCCTGGCGGGCTTCGGCGGCCGCGTCGGCGAACTGCCGCTCGCGGAGCAGCGCGAGGGCGAGGTTGTGGTGGACGGCCGGCTCGTCGGGGATCACGGGCAGGAGGCGCCGAAAGACCGCGGCGGCGCCGGGGTTATCGCCCTGCTCCAGCAAGGTCACCCCCTGGTCGAACAGCGCCCCGGCCGCATCCGGCGTGACGGTGGCTTGCGTCGTGTCGCGCGACAATGCCGCGAAGCCGAAGCTGACGGCGACCAGCACGACGAGGAGGGCCGATTCCAGGCCCAGCCCCTGGTCCTGGACCAGCACCGGCGCCGCCGGCAGCCCGGGATAGGCGGCGCGCCGGGTGCGCTGCGGGTCGAAGAGCCAGGCGAGCGCGGCCCCGGCGACGAGGCCGCCGCCGTGCGCGATGTTGTCGGCATGGATCGCGGCGCCGAAGATAAAGATCATCACCGCCCAGCGCAACATCGAGTCGCGGAAGCGCCGCCCGGCCGGCGTCCCCATCAGGTGCCCGGCGACCGCGCCGGCGCCGATCAGCCCGGTGATCGCCCCGGACGCGCCCGCGGCGACCACCGGAACAGCCCAGCTCGCGGCCAGCGAGGCGAGCGAGCCGCCCAGCCCGGCCAGCAGATAAATGACGACGAAGCGCCGCCGCCCGTAATACCGCTCCAGCCCGCTGCCCGCCTGGTAGAGCGCCACCATATTCAACAGGATATGCGCCGGGTCGAAATGCAAGAACATGGCGGTCAGCAGACGCCAGACCTGGCCCTCGCGCACCAGCGGGGAGTAGAGCGCGCCCGACAGCACCATGGTCTTCAGCGAAAACTGCGCCAGCTCCTGAAATCCGGTCATGGCCAGCATCAGGCCATAAATCAGGACGTTAATCCCGATAATCAGGTGCGTCGTTTTCAGCGTGAGTGGCGGCACGGCGATCCCTTACCGCGCGGCACCGGGGCCGCGCTTACCCTGGAGCTCGATTCCGGCTAAGCGGGACGCCCGGCGGCTGAAGCCGCGGCAACAACGGGCGAAGCCCGCCTACGCGGGCTGGCGGGTGTTCCTACGGGCGGCTCGGGCGGGTTGCTGCCCGGTGTTTCCTCGCGGCGCCTGTCTCTGCCAAACGATGCCGCGCACCCGTGTGCGTCGATAGGCGACCGCGCGGCGCGCTATCCTGCGGCCATTATAGCGCATTCAAGCAAGATATTCAGCGATATTTTGCGCACACCCTCTTTGCATATTGCGCCGTGCGGCGATCACATCCGACCGCTATGCTCTCCCAGTCGTTCTCAGAGATAAATATTAGCAAAGATCTTAAAGAGTTTGTCATTCTGAGCGCAGCGAAGAATCCGATGCCCCGCGGATCAGTTGGGGGTCGGCGGGCAGCGGGCCCGGCCCCCCGCCGCCCGTACATGGCCGCCCCGATCGCGCCATTGGGGCGGCGGGTGCGCGCCTCAGCGGATTCTTCGCTGCGCTCAGAATGACAGATCTTATGCTTTCTGCTAATAAACCACACTATTTCGGCATTCATTGGACTCCATGGGCCTCGCCCGCCCCGATAGCCACTGCCCAAAAGGGCCAAGATAGTGTTGCGCAGTATCGGTAGCCAGTCTCAAGATACTACCTTAAAGGGCTTGAACATGCCGTCTTTTTTGAGTAACATCTTAGACGTGACCCCATCCGATGACATTGTACGGAGCGCTGATGGCGGAAGATACGCCGAAACGGAATGTCCATCCCTGCGTGGAGGTGGCGGAGTGGCGCGGAGACCGCAACCTGGGATGAGGTCACGCCCCGGCTGGTCGGCGCCACCGTGACCGCCGCCGTGGTGCAGGACGACGAAACGGTCATCACGCTCCAGCAGCGCGAGAGTCTGCACCAGCTCGAATTGCCACGGGATACGACCCGTCTCCCGCGGTACGGCGGCAGCGGGGACCTCCACCGCTGGCAGCCGGGGGAGAGCCACTGGGACGCCTGGGTCCTTTCCCAAACGGGGAGCCTCTAGCTGCCGTAGGGGGTGTAGCCGCCCACGCTACGGGGGGCCGGGCCGTGGCGTGAGCACGAGCAGGGCGATGTGCGGGGCGTCGACGATCAGGGGGGCGAGGGTGGGGGCGCGGGCCGGCAGGCAGGCCCAGAGGATGGGCTCGGGCGCGGCCTGGTAGGCGGCGACCAGCGCGGCGAGGTCGGCGGGGGCGGCGGAGCCCGGGTCATAGACGCGCAGGCGCAGGCCGCGGGGCGGCGTCTCGGCGTCCGGCGCGAGCAGGATCTGGGTGGCGCCCATGGCCGGGCCCGGCTGCGGGGCGGGCTCCGGCTCCCAGCGTAGGATCTGGCCGCCTTGCCCGGCGAGGTACTGCTCGATATGCAGGCGGGCTTCCTGCGCCAGGATCAGGGCGCGATAGCCGGGCACCGGCAAGTGCGCCAGCCGCGGGTAGGCCGGGGCGCCCAGCTGGGCATGGCTGCGGGCGGTGAGCAGGTAGACGCCCCGGTAGCGCAGAAAGGGGATCGGGAGTTTGGCCACCTGCAGGTAGCCGTCCGCGACCAGCCGGCGCAGCTCCAGCTCGGTCGCCGGCCGGCCCGTGGTGATCCAGAGGTGGTGCTGAATTTGCGGCGCGCTGGCCAGGCCCCCCGCCCCGATCCAGCGGATGAGGCCGGCCGCCGGCGCGGCCAGGGGCGGGGCGGCGGGGGGGCGGGGTGGGAGCGATGGGCCCATCGCGCGACTCCTTGGTTCCGGACGGGAAGTTCCCCCTAGATCTACACCAAGTTGCCGTCCCCGTCAAGCCGGGGTGTGCGCGCGTGCGCGCGACGCTTGGCGCGCCGTTATCTATAATAGACGATCCAGAAAGTGCCTGGCCCCGCGGCCCAGGCGGCGGGCGCAGAAAAGTGAGTAGCGTATGCCGACGAACACCATGACGATTTTACCCACGGGCGTGGAGGGGCTGGATACCATCCTCGGCGGCGGCATCCCCCAGGGCAGCCTGCTCATGGTGGTGGGCGCGCCGGGGACGGGCAAAACGATCCTGCTCCAGCAATTGTGCTTCGCCTGGGGCCGGCGGCATCGCGCGCCGCCGGCCCCCGCGGCCGATCCCCGGGGGCGCGCCCTGGGGGCCGGCAAGGCCATCTACTTCAGCACCCTCTCGGAGCCGCACGATAAGCTGATCGAGCATATCAGCCAGTTCGACTTTTTCGACCCCGGCCTGCTGCAGGAGCACGTTAAGCTGCTTTCGCTGATCAGCATCATGGACAAGGGCCTGGCCGCGGTGGGTGACGTCATTATCGAGACGGCGCGCCGCGACCAGGCCCGGCTGGTCTGTCTCGACAGTTTTGCCGCCCTGGCCACGCTGGCGGCCGATAGCGACGAGCTACGGCGCTTCCTCTACCGGCTGTCGTCGCAGCTGCGCCTGTTGCAGATGACCGTCCTGGTCTCGCTGGAGCGGACGCTGGGCGCGTCGTCGGGCAGCGCGGTCACGGAGGCCGATCTGACGGTGGCCGACGGCATCCTCGGCCTCTACAGTCGCATGGTCGGCGCGCGTGAGTACCTGCGCATCGAGGTCCGCAAGCTGCGCGGCATGGCGCGGCGGCCGGGCCTGCACACTTATGCCCTTGGGCCGCAGGGCATGACGATCTACCCGCGCATGGAATCCCTGGTCGGGCCGCGCCTTGATTTTGCCGGCGCCAGCCGGACGGCGGACCGCCTGCAGCTGGGCCTGCCCGAGCTGGAGCAGATGCTCGGCGGCGGGCTGCCCCGCGTCTCCTCGACGCTGGTCGCCGGGTCTCCAGGCACGGGTAAAACGCTGCTCAGCCTGCATTTTCTGCTGGCGGGGGTGCGCCAGGGGGAGCCGGGCCTGTATGTGGGGTTCCAGGAGACGGCCGCCGAGCTGATCGGCAAGGCCGCCAGCTTCGGCCTCGACCTGCCGGGCGCCGTCGACGGCGGCCAGATCCAGCTGCTGCCGCTGGCGTCGGTCGAGCTGGAGCCGGACCAGGTGGCCGCCGCGATCCGCGCGATCGTCGAGGCCCAGGGCGTCCGGCGGGTGGTGCTCGACAGCTTTGCCGAGCTGGAACGCGTCTGCCACGTCGACGGCCGCAGTCACGACTTCGTCGCGGCGCTGGCCACCTATTTCAAGCACCACGAGGTGACGGCGCTCTATACGCACGAGATCTCCAAGGTCATCGGCCCCGAGCTGGACCTGAGCGATACGGCGTTCATGGCCGTGGCCGAAAACTTGCTCCTCTTGCGCCAGGTCGAGTACCGCAACCAGCTCTACCGGGTGCTGTCGATCCTGAAGATGCGGGCGAGCGCCTACGATGCGCGCATCCGCGAGTTTACGATCCGCGACGCCGTGGGCCTGACGGTGCTCGACAGCCTCCAGAGCGCCGAGGGCCTGTTGACCGGGCTGGCCCGCAGCCTGGAGCCGCGCTGACCGAGGGATAAGGGATTATGGCGACTATTCTCGTCGTCGACGACGAACCGAGCTTGCTCTCGATCCTGGAAGCGATCCTGCAGGAGCAGGGGCACGCGGTTTTCACCGCGGGCAACGGCCAGGAAGCCCTCGACCTGCTGCAGGCGACGACGCCCGACCTCATCCTCTCGGATGTGATGATGCCGGTCATGGACGGCTACCAGCTGGTGCAGCAGATCCGCAGCCGCCCGGCCTGGCAGCACATCAAGATCGTGCTGATCAGCGCGGCGCCCATCCGGCGCACGCCCCCCTTGCCGATCGACGAGACGATCGCGAAACCCTACGACCTGGACACGGTCGAAACGCTCATCGATCGCCTGCTGGGCCCCAGCTGACCACCCGCGGCTCCCGACCCCCGCGGCTCAATGCATCCTAGTGCCGGATCACGCCAGCGATGGGGGAATGAGGAGTGAGCACCCCCAGGTGCGAACGGGTCGCGCCCCCACCGTTCGCACCTGGGGGTGCTCACTCCTCGGTATGTAACCCCAACCGGTCGCCGGAACCTGCACTAGG
>Ga0070730_10003839_pt1 | contig 13351 bp, 12 predicted proteins | sample Coa_R1_3_FD_66447 | JGI IMG/M metagenome (GOLD analysis project Ga0070730, IMG submission 66447) | Surface soil microbial communities from Centralia Pennsylvania, which are recovering from an underground coalmine fire - Coalmine... | ecosystem: Environmental > Terrestrial > Soil > Unclassified ...
TGCGAGGCGGCACGGTCTACGGCATGTGCAAGGCCGCCCTGGAGCGGTTCTCCACGGGACTGGCGTCGGAGGTGCAGGCGGACGGCATCGCCGTCAACGCCGTCTCCCCCGGCCTCGTGGCCACGCCGGGCGTCGCCGTCCACGGGCTGATCACCGAGGCCACCCGGGACCGCGTGCAACCGATCGAATATATCGTGGAGGCCGTGTACCGCCTGGCCTCGGGCGATCCGGCGGTGTTGACCGGACGGGTCGCCTACGCCGAACCTCTGCTGCAGGAACTGGGCCTGTCGCCGTCGGCGCTGGTTTGAGCTCCGGGAAGCCCGCGATCAGGCGATCAGGTCGCGATGCTCGGGATGCCGGTGCAGCCAGGCTGCGGCGTAACCGCACAGGGGGACGATCTTCTCTCCGCTCGCCCGGGCCTCGGCGGCGAGCCCTTCCATGAAGCGCCCGGCCGCGCCCGTTCCCCGCAGAACGGGGGGCGCCTCCACGTGATCGATGATCAGTCGCCCCCCCACGCGCCGGTAGTCGGCGAAGACGGTGCGCCCACCCTCCTCCATCTCGAAGCGGCTCGCCGCCACATTATCGCGCACCTGGGTCATTTCCATCGGCCTCCGACACCGATCTCTGCTCGGCAGGACACAGCGACTATTTCAGTTCTGAAAAACCGACGCTAGGCTGGCGATGCGCTGCGGATATCCAAGGGGCGGCGGAGGAGTCGGAATGCGCATGGCGAACGTGCGGCGAGCGGGGGCGCTCGCCACTGTTCGGGGTTGCGGGCCTGTGGATCCCGCCCAGGGTCGATACGGCGACAGCGCCGCTTTCGCCTGTCTCTTTGCCCTGGCCGCCCTGACCGGCTGTGGCAGGATCGACGGCGATGGCTCGAGCGCGGCGGCGCCCTCGCGCAAGGCCGGGCTCTGGGAACAGGTGCTCACCCGTGACGGCAAGCCGGGTCGGATGGGAGTCCTCACCCTCTGCGTCGACGCAGCCACCGACCACGAGATGGGGATCTTCGGGCGGCACGTCGGCAAGGGCGACTGCGAGCGAAGCGTCACCCGCGATGCGGAGGGGGTCTACCACTTCGCCTCGACCTGCACCCTGAGCAATGGGACGCTCGTCAAATCGATGGGCACGGCCTCGGGCGACTTCGCCTCCGGCTACAAGGTCCACTCGGAGGTGAACATCAGCGGCGCGCCGATCGAGCCGATGAACGGCATGCACGCCATCGACATCACCGGCCGCTACGAGGGCGCCTGCCCGGCTGCCATGAAGCCGGGCGACGTCAGCCTGGGCTCGGGCCTGAAGGTCAACATGGACCGCCTGCCGCAGATCGCCAGCGCGGTGACGGGCGGCGGCTAGAGGCGTTCCACCGCCATCGCGACGGCTTCGCCGCCGCCGATGCACAGCGACGCCAAGCCGCGCTTCTCGCCGCGGGCCTCCAGAGCCGAGAGCAGGGTGGCCAGGATGCGCGCGCCAGAGGCCCCGATGGGATGGCCCAGGGCGCAGGCGCCGCCGTTGACGTTGAGGCGCTCGCGCGCGATCCCGAGTTCGCGCATGGCGATCATCGCCACGACGGCGAAGGCCTCGTTGACCTCGAAGAGATCGATGTCGTCCACGCCCCAGCCCGCGCGCGCCAGGGCCTGGCGCATGGCGGGCACCGGCGCGGTGGTGAACAGGCCCGGCGCCTGGGCGTGGGCGCCGTGGCCGGCGATGCGGGCGACGGGCTCCAGCCCCAGGCGCTCGGCCGTGGAGGCGCGCATCAGCACCAGGGCCGCCGCGCCGTCGGAAATCGAGGAGGCGTTGGCGGCGGTGATCGCCCCGTCCTTGGCGAAGGCGGGCTTGAGGGTTGGGATCTTGGCGGCGTCGGCCTTGAGCGGCTGCTCGTCTTCGCGCACCGTCTCGACGCCCTTGCGCCCGGTGATTTCCACCGGGACGATCTCCCGCTCGAAGGCGCCGCCCTTCACCGCCGACTGGGCCCGGCCGAGGCTCTCGATGGCGTAGCGGTCCATGTCGGCGCGGGTGAACTGGTAGGCGGCCGCCGTCTCTTCGGCGAAGGCGCCCATCAGCTTGCCGGTGTCGTAGGCGTCCTCCAGGCCGTCGAGGTACATCGAATCCATCACCCGGTCGTGGCCGATCCGGGCTCCGGCCCGATGCTTGGCCAGAAGGTAGGGCGCGTTGGACATGCTCTCCATGCCGCCGGCGATGACGATGTCGGCCGACCCTTCGGCGAGGGCGCCGTGGGCGAGGATCGCCGCCTGCATGCCCGAGCCGCACATCTTGTTGACCGTGGTCGCCTGGACATGCTGCGGCAGACCGGCGCCCAGGGCCGCCTGGCGGGCGGGCGCCTGGCCGAGCCCGGCCGGAAGGACGCAGCCCATCACGATCTGGTCGACCTTGTCGGCGTCGACGCCCGCGCGCTCCACCGCGGCGCGCACCGCCGCCGACCCCAGCTGCGTCGCGGTGGCCCCGGCGAGGGCGCCCTGGAAGCCGCCCATGGGGGTGCGGGCGTAGGAAGCGATGACGATCGGATCGGCGGGCATCGGCGAGGTTCCTTTCGTGGTGGCGATTTTCAGAGGCCGGCGCGGGCGATGAAGCCGCCGCCCAGGACCCGGCTGGGTTCGGCGGTGTCATAGAGGACGCAGGCCTGGCCGGGGCTGACGGCTTCCTCCGGGGTGTCGAACGAGACTCCGACCTCGCCGCCCGCGCCCACCCGCAATCGCGCGGGCGACGGCGGCCGGGTGGAGCGCACGCGGGCGAGCACGGGCTTGCCGGTTTCCGCGGCGGCCTCGATGGTCGGCTCGTCTCCGAGCCAGTTGGTTTCCTTGAGGCCCAGGGCCGGCGCGAGCAGGGCCTCGCGCGGGCCGACAACCACCTGCCGGCGCTCGGCGTCGAGTCGCACCACGAACAGCGGATCGCCGACGGCGATGTTGAGGCCCCGCCTCTGGCCGACGGTGTAGCGGCTGACGCCTTCGTGCCGGCCGAGCACCCGGCCGTCCAGGTGGACGACGTCGCCCGCCGAGGCGGCGGCCGGCCGCAGCCTGTCGATCACCGTGGTGTAGCGTCCCTCCGGCACGAAGCAGATGTCCTGGCTGTCGGGCTTGTCGGCGACCGTCAGGCCAAGGCCGGCGCCCACCGTCCGCACCTCGCTTTTTTCGAGGCCGCCAAGCGGGAAGCGGAGGTAGGCCAATTGCGCCGGGGTGGTCGCGAACAGGAAGTAGCTCTGGTCGCGCGCCGGATCGCGACTGCGGTGGAGCTCGTTTCCCCGACCCCCCGCGATGCGGCGCGCATAGTGGCCGGTGGCCAGGGCGGCCGCGTCGAGGTCGCGCGCCACGTCCAGCAGGTCGCGGAACTTCACGGTCTGGTTGCAGCGCACGCAGGGGATAGGGGTTTCGCCGCGGACGTAGGCGTCGGCGAAGTCCTCGATCACCGCCGCGCGGAAGCGGCTCTCATAGTCGAGCACATAGTGGGGAATGCCGATGGCGTCGGCGGCGGCGCGCGCGTCCAGGATGTCCTGGCCGGCGCAGCAGGCGCCCTTGCGCTGGGCCGCCGCGCCGTGGTCGTAGAGCTGCAGCGTGACGCCGATCACGTCGTAGCCGGCGCGCGCCAGCAGGGCGGCGGTGACGGTCGAGTCGACCCCGCCCGACATGGCCGCGACGATTCGCGATCCCGCCGGCAGGTTGACGGCGAGCCGCGCCGCGTCCACGGCGTCCGCGATTGGGGGTGCGTCGGCGATCATGAGGAGCGTCACTTAGTATTTCGGCGCCGGTTTGGCGAGGGCGCGCCCGGCATTGCCCCCCGGGCGTCTCGCTGATAGCCGTCAGTTCCCACGGACTTGGAAGGCGACGCGAAGGATGGCGTTCATGACTCCGATCAAGGGTGACGCGGCGCGCGCATCGCGCCGGGGGCGGATCTGGTCCCTGCTCACCTTCGATCGCCTGATCACTGGCCAGGTGATCCATCTCGTCTACTGGGCCGGCCTCAGCGTCATTGTGGTCGCCGCCTTCTCGGTGGTCGGCGCCAGCGTCGGCATCGCCTGGCGGGAGGGTGGCTGGGCGATTCTGACCGCCATTCCCGTGCTCGTGGTCGGCCTGCTGGTGGTCTTCGGCGTGAGCCTGATCTGGCGGGCGTTCTGCGAATTCTACGTGGCGATCTTCCGCATCAGCGACGACCTGGCCGCCCTGCGGCGTGGCGCCGAGAACGAAGCCGAGCGTTGAGAGGACCTGCGGGCGCCCGCCTCGGCCCCCGATCACGAAAGATTCATCGACAAGGGCGCGGGGGCGTCCTGGCTTGACTCGCCAAATCACCCTACCGATTCGCTACCGACCGTTAACCATTTGGCGTCGATGACGGTGGCCGCGAACAGAGAGGGTAAGGCATGCGCGTCCTGTTGATCGAAGATGACGCCGCCGTGGCGCGGGGAATCGAGCTCAGCCTGAAGTCGGAGGGCTTCAACGTCTACTCGACCGACCTCGGCGAAGAGGGCGTCAACCTCGGCAAGGTCTACGAGCAGGACATCATCCTGCTCGACCTCAATCTGCCGGACATGAACGGACTGGACGTCGTGCGCACGCTTCGCGCGGCCAAGGTCGCCACGCCGATCATGATCCTCAGCGGCAGCGCCGAGATCGAGACCAAGGTGAAGAGCCTTGGCGTCGGCGCCGACGACTACATCACCAAGCCCTTCCACAAGCAGGAGCTGGTCGCGCGCATCCACGCGGTGGTCCGCCGCTCGCGCGGCCACGCCCAGTCGGTGATCCGCACCGGGGAGATCGAGATCAACCTGGACGGCAAGACCGTCTCGGTGGCCGGCCAGCGGGTGCACCTCACCGGCAAGGAATACCAGATGCTGGAACTGCTCTCCCTGCGCAAAGGCACCACCCTCACCAAGGAGATGTTCCTCAACCACCTCTACGGCGGGCTGGACGAGCCGGAGGTGAAGATCATCGACGTGTTCATCTGCAAGCTGCGCAAGAAGCTCAACCAATACGCCAAGGGCGAGTATATCGAGACGGTGTGGGGCCGCGGCTACATGCTGCACGATCCGCAGCCGATGAAGGACGTCGCCTGAAGCGAGACGGGTCGAAGCTTGCCTCCGGCCCGGCCGCGGGCGACACTCGGGCTCATCCAGAACCAGAGGCGTGTCCCACGAGGGACCGCCCGGGCATTAGGGTGAGCGAACCATGGCCGACGTCCTCGAACCCCCCGCCCCCCTCCTGCGCGGCGAGGCTGTCGCCACCACCAACGGACCGGTGCGCGGCTATCGCGACGGCGGGCTGCACATCTTCAAGGGCCTGCGCTACGGCGCCCCGCCGCTCGGGGTGCTGCGTTTCTGGCCGCCCGCCAGGCCAAGGGCGTGGACCGAGGCGGCCGACGCCGTGGCCCTGGGCACGCCGGCGCTCCAGGCCGGCCTGGCCCCCGGCGAGAAGACCGGCGGGCGCAGCGCCGGAGATCCGCCCGCCCCGGGCGAACCGGGCACCGGCGAGGACTGCCTGTTCCTGAACGTCTGGACCCCCGGCGTCGAGGCCGGGGCCCGTCCGGTGATGGTCTGGTTGCACGGGGGCGGGTTCAGCAACGGTTCGGGCGGAGCGGCCATGTACGATGGCGCCGCCCTGGCCCGGCGCGGCGACGTCGTGACGGTGACGGTCAACCACCGGCTGAACGTGTTCGGCTATCTGCATCTGGGTGAGCTCGGCGGCCACCCGGCGTCGGGCGTCGCCGGCATGCTGGACATCGTCCTGGCCTTGGAATGGGTGCGCGACAACATCGCGGCGTTCGGCGGCGATCCCGGCAATGTGACGATCTTCGGCGAGAGCGGCGGCGGCTGGAAGGTCTGCCTGCTGCAGGCCATGCCGTCGGCGTCGGGCCTGTTCCACAAGGCGATCGTCCAGAGCGGCCCGGGCCTTCGGGCCATCCCCCGCGAGGCGGCGACCAGGAGCGCCCGCGCCGTGCTGGAGGCCCTGGAGATCGCGCCGGGCGACCTCGCCCGCCTCGAGAGCCTGCCGGCGGAGGCGATCCAGGCCGCCGCCGCTTCGGTCGCCTCCGACAGGCTGATGAGCGCCTTCGCGCCGTGCCTCGACGGCGACTCCCTGCCCCGCGACCCGTTCGATCCCGACGCGGCGCCCCTTTCGGCCGGCATTCCCCTGATGGTCGGCACCAACAAGGACGAAGCGACCCTGTTCAATCTCGGCGCCCCCGGCTTCGGCCAATGGACCGAGGACGACCTGGCCAAGCGCGCCAAGGCGGCGGTGGGCGACAAGGCGGAGGCGTTGGTCGCTGCGCTGCGGGCCGCCTACCCCGACTATTCGCCCACTCACCTGATCTGTGCGGTGCAGACGGCGGCGATGATGTGGGCCAACTCGATCACCCTGGCCGAGCGCAAGGCGGCGCAGGGCGGCGCGCCCGTCCACATGTACATGATGACCTGGGAGACGCCGGTGGCGCGGGGCTCGCTGAAATGCCCGCACGCTCTGGAGATCCCGCTGGTGTTCGACAACGTCGAGGCCGCCCGCAACTTTGTCGGCCGCGGCGAGGCGCCCCAGCGCCTGGCCGAACAGATGGCCCCCGCGTGGCTGGCCTTCGCCCGCACGGGCGATCCCAACACTCCCGCCCTGCCCTCCTGGCCCGCCTATGACGCCGCCTCGCGGGCGACGATGATCTTCGACCTCCAGAGCCGGGTCGAGGCGGACCCCCTCGCGGAGGTCCGCTGCGTCATGCAGGGCTGAATAGTAAGCCTCCCTCCCCCTCGTGAGGAGGGAGGATGCGCGTTACGCGTCGAAGACGATCACCGAGCGGGCGATCTGGCCGGTCTTCATCTCGGTGAAGGCGTCGTTGACCTCCTCGAGCTTGATGCGGCGGGAGATCATCTCGTCGAGCTTGAGCTTGCCGGCGAGGTACATGTCGACCAGCCGGGGCATGTCGACCGGGAAGTGGTTCGAGCCCATCAGGGAGCCTTGCAGCTTCTTCTCGCCCAGGAACGCGAAGCCCGGGATCTCGATCGTCTGGCCGATCGGGATCATGCCGATGATGTTGGCCGCGCCGCCCCGGCGCAGCATGCCGAAGGCCTGTTCGGTGGTCTTCTTCAGGCCGACCGCTTCGAAGCTGTGCTGCACGCCGCCCTTGGTCATCTCCAGGACGGTCTTCACGGGATCGGTGTCGGAGGCGTTGATGAAATCGGTGGCCCCGAAGTGGCGGGCCATGTTGTCCTTGGCCGGCGACATGTCGATAGCGATGATCCGGCTGGCCCCGGCGATCGCCGCCCCGTTGATCGCCGCCAGGCCGACGCCGCCGCAGCCGATCACCGCAACGGTGTCTCCCGGCCGCACCTGGGCCGTGTGGAACACCGAGCAGACGCCGGTGAGCACGCCGCAGCCGATCAGGGCGGCGCGGTCGAGGGGCATGTCCTTGCGGATGGCGACGCAGGCGTGCTCGTGGATCAGCATCTGCTCGGCGAACGACGACAGGTTCAGGTACTGCCCCATGGGCCCGTTCTCCTGCGACAGGCGCGGCTGCTCGCTGTCCTCCCGCCGGGTCTCGGGGCTGGTGCACAGGCTCATGTGGCCGGTGAGGCAGTACTCGCAGTGGCCGCAGAAGGCCGACAGGCAGGTGATGACGTGGTCGCCGACCCCGACCGTGCGCACCTCCGAGCCGACCTGCTCGACGACGCCGGCGCTCTCGTGGCCGAGCACGGCCGGCAGGGGATACGGATACGAGCCCTCGATGAAGTGCAGGTCGGAGTGGCAGACGCCGGCGGCGGCGGTGCGGACCAGCACCTCGTGGGGCCCCGGCTTCGAGATCTTCACGTCCTCGATCTGCAATGGCGTCCTGACTTCGCGCAATACGGCGGCCTTCATCGTTCCAACTCCCAGGGTCTTTTGCTGATATGCCGGCGCGCTTATCGCCGCTTACCCATGGGCCGCCAAGGGGGAATCCGCGGAGAAGGATCGTTGCCCGCGCGCGCCCGGCGTCCTACCCTGATGGCATGCACCGTATGTATTTCCTGGCCATCTCCGCCCTCGGCTTGGCGTCCTGCGCCGAGGGACCGACGGTCTTCGGCCCGTCGCCAACAGGCGTCTACGAACCCACGCCGCCGGCGGTCAGCTTCGATTCGCGCGATTTCGCCTGGTCGACGGCGGCCGGGACCGGCTCGATCAGCGGGGCCCTCTCCTATCGTCAGGGCGGCGCCCACTACACCTGCCAGGGCGGCGACGTGCTGCTGACGCCGGAGACCGCCTGGAGCCGGCGGCGGATGGTCATCCTCTACGGCTCGGCCATCGGCGCGGCGGCGCCGGTCTCCATCGTCCGCGCCCGCACCCCTTCGGCGGGAACGGGCGACTATGCGCGCTTCGTGCGGCGGACCACCTGCGATGCGGCCAACCACTTCAGCTTCGCGGGCCTGCCCGACGGCGCCTGGTTCGTCATCACCGTCGGCAAACCGCTGGATCGTCCGGGCGAACCGATGGCGGTCACCCGGCGCGTTGAAACCCACGGCGGCGGGGTGACGGTCAACCTGTCCTGAAACGGACGGGTCCCGCTTCGTCCGTGTCCGGACGCCGCATTGCCGAGCTTGGCTGCAATCTGTAGGAGTGATTCCCTGGGGAGGCGCAGACTTTGTCGAGGCCCAAGGGCGCGCGTGACGCAGACTACGAGAACCGGCGCAGCGAGCTGCTGCGCAGCATGACCCTCCACATGATGCGGCGCGACAGCCCTCGCCCCAGCCTGCGCGAGCTCGCCGCCGCGGCCGGGGTGAGCGTCCCCACGCTGCGCCACTACTTCGGCGCGCGGCCGCAGGTGATCGACGCGATCTTCGAGGAGTGCCTCAAGCGCGGCCGGCAGGTCATCGAGGACGCGAGCCGATCCGACCGGCCCTTCGCCGATTCCATCCTGGACTTCTCGCGCACGCTCGTCGACGCCCTCGCCGCCCGGCGCGAGGTGCGTCTCGGCGACTTCTTCGCGGTGACGCTCGGCGAGGGACTCATCGACCCCGGCGTGAGCCGCTCGACCCGCCGACACGTCCTCGATCCCACGGTCGCGACGCTCGCGACCCGCCTGCGCGGGCATGTGGACCGCGGCGAGATGATCGACACCGACCTGCGCGACGCCGCGCTCATGCTGGTCTGTCCGCTCCTGATGGCGTCGCTACACCAGGAGCAGATGGGCGGCGCCCTCGAGAGCCCTATCCGTCTCGACGACATGATCGAGACGATGAGCGCGGCCTTCGTGAGGGCCTTCGGACGGTCGGACGCGGCGGCGGCCGCCTGAAGCGCTGGTCAGTGCACGGCCACGCGGCCGATCTCCAGGCTCCCCTGCCCGGCGTCGACGTGGATGACCGAGCCGTCGACGAACTCGCCCGCCAGCAGCCTCTTGGCGATCGGATCGATAAGTTCCTTTTGGATCACCCGCTTCAGCGGCCTGGCGCCGTAGACCGGATCGTAGCCCCGCTCCCCCAGCCAGTGCAGAGCGCCCGCGCTCAGGTCCAGGGTCATGCGCCGGCCGGCCATCAGCTTCTCCACCCGCTTCAGCTGGATGCGCACGATGGAGTCCATCTGGTCGCGGCCGAGGCGCTTGAAGAGGATGATCTCGTCGATGCGGTTGAGGAATTCCGGCCGGAAGTGGCGGCGGACGACGTCCATGACCATCGGCCGCACCGCCTCGACGTCCTCGCCCTCGCCCTGGGCGGCCAGGTACTCGGAGCCCAGGTTAGAGGTCATGATGATCAGGGTGTTGCGGAAATCCACCGTGCGGCCCTGGCCGTCGGTCAGGCGGCCGTCGTCGAGCACCTGCAGGAGAATGTTGAACACGTCGGGGTGGGCCTTCTCCACCTCGTCGAACAGGACGACCTGATAGGGCCGCCGCCGGACCGCCTCGGTGAGGGCGCCCCCTTCGTCGTAGCCGACATAGCCGGGAGGGGCGCCGATCATCCGGCTGACCGAGTGCTTCTCCATGTACTCGCTCATGTCGAGGCGGGTGATCGCGCTCTCTTCGTCGAACAGGTACTCGGCCAGGGCCTTGGTGAGCTCGGTCTTGCCGACGCCCGTGGGGCCCAGGAACAGGAAGGAGCCGATCGGCCGGCCGGCGTCCTGCAGGCCGGCGCGCGCCCGGCGGACGGCGTCCGACACCGCCTCCAGGGCCTCCTCCTGGCCGACGACGCGGTTGCGCAGGGAATCCTCCATGCGCAGGAGCTTCTCGCGCTCGCCCTCCAGCATCTTCTCCACCGGCACGCCGGTCCAGCGCGAGACCACGCTGGCGATCTGTTCGGCGTCCACCACCTCGGGGGTCAGGGCCTCCGCATCGGCGGCCGCGTCCTCCTCGGCGAGACGGCGCTCGAGGGCCGGGATCTCGCCGTAGGTGATCTCGGAGGCGCGCTGCAGGTCGCCGCGGCGCTGGGCTGCGGCCAGCTCGGCGCGCAGGCGCTCGAGGGCCTCGCGCGCCTGCGCGGCCTGGCCGACCTTCTCCTTCTCCGCCTTCCAACGCGCGGTCATCTCGGCGGACCGCCCCTCGAGGTCGTCCAGCTCCTCCTCGAGCTTCTCCAGCCGATGCTTCGAGGCGGCGTCGGTCTCCTTCGTCAGGGCCTCGCGCTCGATCTTCAGCTGGATGATCCGGCGATCGATCTCATCGAGTTCCTCGGGCTTGGAATCCACCGCCATGCGCACCCGGCTCGCCGCCTCGTCGATGAGGTCGATGGCCTTGTCGGGTAGGAAGCGGTCGGTGATGTAGCGATGGGACAGGGTGGCGGCGGCGACGATGGCGGCGTCGGAGATGCGCACGCCGTGGTGCGTCTCATACCGCTCCTTGAGGCCGCGCAGGATCGAGATGGTGTCCTCGACGGTCGGTTCGCCGACGAACACCGGCTGGAACCGCCGCGCCAGGGCGGCGTCCTTCTCGACGTGCTTGCGGTACTCGTCGAGGGTCGTGGCGCCGACACAGTGGAGCTCGCCGCGCGCCAGGGCCGGCTTGAGCAGGTTCGAGGCGTCCATCGCCCCGTCGGTCCTGCCGGCCCCCACCAGGGTGTGCATCTCGTCGATGAACAGGATGATCGAGCCTTCGGCGGCCGTGACCTCGCCGAGCACCGCCTTCAGCCGCTCCTCGAACTCGCCGCGGTACTTCGCCCCGGCGATCAGGGAGCCCATGTCGAGGGCCAGCAGCTTCTTGTCCTTGAGGCTTTCGGGCACGTCGCCATTGACGATGCGCTGGGCGAGGCCCTCGACGATCGCCGTCTTGCCCACCCCCGGCTCGCCGATCAGCACGGGATTGTTCTTGGTGCGGCGGGCGAGCACCTGGATCGTCCGGCGGATCTCCTCGTCGCGTCCGATCACCGGGTCGAGCTTGTGGTCGCGGGCGGCCTGGGTCAGATCGCGGGCGTAGCGCTTCAACGCGTCATAGCCCTCCTCGGCCGAGGCGCTGTCGGCAGTGCGGCCCTTGCGGACGGCCCTGGCGGCGTCTTCGAGGGCGCCGACCCTGGCCCCGGCGCCGCTCAGCGCCTTGGCCGCGTCGCCCCCTTCCTTGGCGATGGCGATCAGCAGCCGCTCGGTGGTCACGAAGGCGTCGGAGGCGGCCTTGGCGTCGGCCTCGGCGGTGGCGAAGACGCGGGCCATGTCCGGCTTCATGTAGAGTTGGCCGCCGCCCTCGACCTTGGGGAGCTTGGCCAGCAGGGCTTCGACCGCCTGGTCGGCGCCGTCAGGGCGCCCGCCGGCGGTCTCGATGAGAGTCCGGGCCAGGCCGTCGGGTTCCTCCAGGAGGACCTTCAGGAGGTGCTCCGGACCGAGCTGCTGATGCCGGCGCGCGAGGGCGAGCGATTGGGCCGACTGGATCGCCTGCTTGGCGCGGTCGGAATAGAGGTCGATGTTCATGAGTCCCTCGGTCTGGGCGGCGGCCGCCCGTGTCGTGTTGCAAACCGATGTAGTGTTGCGCGAATGCCACACAAGGGTTGTGTAAATCGGTCTTAACCTGACCGTCAGCCTCCGTTCACCTGAGCCCGCTAGACTGCCAAGGCGGGGGACCTCCCCTCAGGGAGAACCCGACGACGATCCGGCCGTTCACCCCCCAGTGACGGCGTCGTGACGAGTGCGGAGAGCGGTTGATGGCTGGCAAGCGCCCGAAAGGCATATTGGGACTGTTCTGGGCCTGTCTCGAGAGTTCGGCTCAGGGCCGGACCGAGCATCGACCGACATCCGCCGACTATCCCGACAGCCTCGTCAAGCGCGTCAGCTTCACCGCCGGCGGCGGCCTCGGCTGGAAGCTCTCGGCCCTGGTCACGCCGCGGGCCGCGCCGACGCCCTGGAAGATCGTGGTGATCACCGGAGCGCCGTCATGGGCGGAATACTGGGCGCCGGTGCTGGCGGAGCTTCCCGACGACCGGGAGATGGTCGTCGTCGATCGGCCCGGCTTCGCCGCCAGCGAGCCGCTGACCTGCGTCCCCGACCTGCAGCTGCAGGCGGACGCCCTCTCGCCACTCCTGCAGACCGCGCCCGGGCAACGCCTGCTGCTGGTGGGACAATCCTATGGCGCGGCGATCGCCACCCTGATGGCGGCCCGCCATCCGCGGGGCCTCGGCGGGCTGGTGCTGCTGTCGAGCTACCTCGGCGAGCTCGGCCCCACCGGCCGCTGGCTCATCGGCCTGGGATCGGCCGCCACCGGCGTCATTCCGCGGGACCTTCGCAACGCCATCACCGAGGTGACCCAGCAGCGCGATCAGCTGGCGCTGATGCGCCGGTTCCTGCCGCGGCTCAGCGTTCCGGTCCATGTGGTGCACGGCGAGATGGACGACTTCGCACCGATAGATGCCGCGCGACGCCTGGTTCAGGTGGCGCGCACGCGCCGGCCGCTGCGGTTCCAGGCGGTGCCCGGGGCCAACCATTTCCTCAACGACGGCCCCGCCGACGGTCTGATCGCCGCCCTCGAGCAGTGCATCCCGGCGCCCAGGCCGGCATGGTCATGGCGCTGGCCGACGTTCGCGGCGCCAGGCCTCTCCAGCGCCGCCCAGGCCAGCTGAGCGCTCAGTCGTCGTCGGGGACCACCGGCGCGACGGCGGGCGGCTGGTCGGCGGTCACGGCGGCGGCGACGCGGCGGCGGCGGGGACGCCGCGGCTCCTCGCCGTCCTCGGCCCGTCCTTCGCTCGGCCGGACCTGCAGGAAGGCCGGCGCGTGGCTGATTTCGCCATCGTCCGCCCGCAGCATCGGCGCCTCGCTCGGCTGAGCGGCCGGCGCGGTCAGCGGCGTGGCCTCCGGCTCGATCACGCCGAGCGGATCGCGTTCGGGGCGGTCGGCGCGGAGGGGCCGCTCGTCGCGGTTGAAGCGGGGGCGGTCGTCGCGGCCGTTGCGGGGGGCGCGATCGTCGCGCGGCCCACGGTCAGGCCGTT
>Ga0070730_10003840_pt1 | contig 13350 bp, 7 predicted proteins | sample Coa_R1_3_FD_66447 | JGI IMG/M metagenome (GOLD analysis project Ga0070730, IMG submission 66447) | Surface soil microbial communities from Centralia Pennsylvania, which are recovering from an underground coalmine fire - Coalmine... | ecosystem: Environmental > Terrestrial > Soil > Unclassified ...
GTAGGGGCGAAGCATCCGCGTCAACGGTGAGCGTTCGGCCCAAACTGGTGGCGCGGATGCTTCGCCCCTACTATCGCGCGTACACCCCGAAAATGACCGGGTGTACACGTGATATCTTGGCGCTGAAGCAACAATAGCTTGACCGCTTTTGGATCACCTGCCAGAACTTTATGTCCGCCAGAGCCTGGATTCTTAGTGCCAGAGCTTTTTGCGATTTTCCGCGGGAATGCCACTACTGCCACTTGTGCCACTTGAAAACAGATAGTCCCGGCCATGGTCACTTTGGGTTTGACAGCGGCACCCCGGTTACCGCGCTAAACGCCGCCGCGTCGATTGTGACCTGTTCGGCAGCCCACAAACGCACGGCCACTCCTGGCAGCAAATCAAACCAGTTATCTGAGAGCAGCTCATGCCCATGATCTTCAATGTGAACACCATGACAGTAGACCGGGCTGGCGACTTCCAACCCGCCGCCTGGTAATGGCACGGCGTAGATCTCCGGTGTTGACAGGGCCAGCTCGCGATGTGGTCGAAGCGTCCAGATGGACTGGTCCACGGCGACACCGTCTTCCCCGCGCAGCACGGCGGCATAGAGCCAGCGGCGCGGATCGCGCTGTTCGTCCGGCGGCAATGGGGCGGCGGCCACTTCCAACATGCCGTTCGATGGCACCGTCGCCGGCCGGGTCTCCGTTTCTTGCTGGCGGCCGTCCAACTGCCACCAACCGGCTTCCACCACGCCGGTCACCGGTTGCAACGTGTCATTCACGATCCGCGTCACCAGTGAGTCCTGCCGCTGCCGGACGATAATCTTCACCGGCGCGCACGCCCGTCGAAACCAATAGTAGCTTGCCTTGCGTCGCAGATAGTAATCCAATATCGACCAGCCGGTTTCACCCCAGCAATCCGAGTAGGACCAGATCAGCGCGCCCTGGCAGTCATCCACCGGGTCGTTCTTGCGAAAGCGCAGCGCTTCCATGGCATGGCCGTGCAGGATGGCCTGGAACATCTGCCCATAGACGACGTAGTCGGCCACGCTCAGCCTCTCTGGCTCGGCATAGTGCAGACGAATGGCGGCCGGCATAGTGGCCTTCTCGAAGGTATTTGTGTGCATCTGCCAGCCGGCGCTGCCGGGTTGCAGCTCTTCCGGCGACAAATATTCGCGGATCGAATCCAGGTGGCAGGGGCCGAGCACGCCGTATTCGCTGACGAAGCGAGCGCGGCATTCGTCGAAGATTTCATGCCGGATGCGCCGGTCCATATCGGGATGCATGAAGGCCGGCCACCACCAATGGCAATCCCCCTCCAGCTCGGAATTGGGATACTCGCCGCCGCTGGGGCAGCTCAGCCAATAGGGCCGGCGCGGGTCGAGGGCGTGGCACAGCCCGGGCAACAGGATCGTGCACAACTCGATGCCGAGTGTGTCGACCGGCGCAGTCGACCGGCGCGCGTATTCGGCAAAGACCCACACCGTTTCATTGTCGCCGCACCAGAGGGCGATGCAGGGATGGTGCCGCAGCAGGGGAATGATCTTTTCGGCCTCCAAGCGCACCTGCGCGTAGAAATCAGGATCGTTGGCCGGATAGTTGGCCACGGTAAACATGAAATCTTGCCAGACCAGTATCCCGGCTCGATCGCAGGCCTCATAAAAGGTTGGGTCTTCATAGATCGAGCAGCCGTTGATGCGGATCATGTTCACATGAGCGGCTTTGGCTTCGGCGACCAGGGCTTGATATTTCTCGACCGAAATGCGCGCCAGGATAGCATCGTGCGGGCCGATATTGACGCCGTGACAGAAAACCGGCTGGCCGTTGACGCGGATGCAAAAGCGGCTGCCCTCCGCCAGCGGGGTGCGGTCGATCTCAAGCATGCGCAGGCCGATGGCGAATTCGCGCCAGTCACAGACCGCGCCGGCCGCGTCGCGCACGGTGGCGCTTACCCCATACAGCGGCTGCGCGCCCATGCCGTTCGGCCACCACAACTGCGCGTCGGGAATTTCGAAGACGTCTTCGATCGGGTTCAGGCCCGGCTGAGCCAGGACACGATACGCGCGCCGGATCGGCGCGCCGCCCGCCGGGGGCTGGATCTCTACCACCAGCTGGCAGGCGCGTTCGCTCCAGGGATGCAGGTTCTCGAGCACGGCGGCCAGCTCCAGGCGCGCTGCCCGGCCGTCCAGGCGCGTGTCCAGGCGTATGTCGCGCAGAATGGCATGCCTGCGGCCCTCCAGGTGGACGCCGCGCCAGATGCCGATGTTTGGCAGCGCGTCGACCCAGTCCCAGCCGTAGCTAAACTGCGGCTTGCGCAGCCACTTGCGGCCGCCCCACAGGCGGTGGCCGGTGATGTCGCCCGCCTGCATGGGGTTGGGGATCTCACCGGGAGCGACCCGGCTAAAATTTGAGGCCAGGCGCTGTTCGGGATGCGGGGCCGCGTCCTTAGCCAGCTCGCTTCCTACGGTCAGGCGCAGTACCAGCTCATTCTCACCGGCGCGCAGGAAGCGCTTGACGTCGAAGACGGCCGGCACAAAAGCATTGGCCGCTTCGCCGGCCAACTGCCCATTCACAAATACCTGGGCACACAGGTCCAGGCCGTCACAGACCAGCTCTTGCCGCTCGTGGGCGGTAAAGCCCTGATCCAGAGTGAAGGTCGTGCGATACCACCAGGACTTGGTTTCCGGCCAGCGGCAGGCGGGCATGTTCGTGCTCAGGCTCGGCTCCGGCATTTGCCCGGCGCGGATAAGATCAAGGTGAATTTCACCCGGCACCTGTGCCGGCAGCCAGCCGGCCTGTTTCTGCACCACCTGGGCCAGGCCGGCCTCGCCAGCGCAGTCGTAAGCTTCCGGGCGGACCGACCAGGCGCCGTCCAGAGAAATAGATTGCATATGTGTCCCTTTCGAGTTTCGCGTTCTGGCTCGCGGCTGCGAATTTTGAAAATAGGATACACTTGATTGGCGGCCGGCGAAACTGCGCGGCGCAGCACATGGAGACCGATGGATGTGAGCCGGAAGCCGGACACGCGGTTCACATTTTGCGGACACCCATCCAGCCCGACAGGAGGTCGTTATGCCGATTGTAGACCGCCGGGAATTTGGCGGGCGCTTTAGCGTGCGCGAGAATTCGCAGCGCCTGGCAAACTACCGCTATCTTGAAGTGCAGTTGATGGAGATGCTGGGCGGCTGGTCGCATACCACGCCGCAGCTGGCCGTAAAGGCGGCGTTTGGCTATCACGTCTACGATCACGCCCAGGCCGCCGAGCGGCTGGGCGAGCGGCTGGAACAACTGCGCTCGCAGCGCGAAAGCCAGGAGCCGGGCAGTGATGAGTTCGCGCGACTGTGCGAGCGGGTGTGGAATTTGCCCGACGTCGTGTCGCGGCTGACCGCGGTATACCGGGTCCTCGAGCCGCACCTGATCAGCAGCTACGTCTATCACGCCGACGCCACCGACCCGCTGGCCGACACCCCCACGGTGCGCCTGCTGCGGCAGTTGGCGGCCACTGGCCAATCGCACGTGGCCTGGGGCCAGGCGGTGCTGGAAACCCTGGCGCGCGACCCGGCCGAGCACCGGCGCGCGCTGGAAGTGCAGGCCGAGCTGGAGGCGCTGCTGGTGGAATCGGGCGGCGTGACCGGGCAGGGCATCGAGTCGCACTGGCTGACCTTTCACAGCACACGCGAGGCCGACAAGCCGCAGCCCCGCCGGCGCCGCAGCGGGCGCGCCTATCGCTTTGTGAAACATTGCGTGCCGCTGGAGCACCTGGTGGCCGAGGCGCCCTTCTGGTTCACCAATGACCCGGCGGTTTATGCGGCGGCCTATGCCTCCGAGGACGAGTGGTCGCTGGAATGGTTCCGCGACAAGTTTCACCAATTGTTGTATGGCGAAGTGGACACGACCGACCGTATCGGCAAGGTGGTGGCCGAGTTCCCGGATCTGCCGTGGGACATGCGGATGGAGCTGGCCCACCAGATGTGGGACGAAGCGCGGCACATCGAGGTGGTGGCGAAGGTGTGCGAGGAGGAATTGGGCGCCACGCTGGGTTATGGCCCCTGGCCCATCGCCTGGTGGTGGATGCAAAACGAGAGCGACCCGTTGCGCCGCCTGACGGTGACCAATAGTTGGGGCGAGCGCAACCTGATACCGACCCTGCGCGAGTGGCGCGAACACGCCGAAGCGCGCGGCGAAGCGCGCATCGCCGAGCTGTGCGACTACCTGCAGGCCGACGAGTTGACGCATGTGCGCCTGGCGACGCGCTGGATCCGGGAATTGACCGACTCGCGGCCCGCGTATCGCGATGAGCTGGTGGCCTGGAGCCGCCAGGCGGTGGAGCGGCTGCGGGAGTTCTACAATAAGACCACCAGCAGCCTCGACACGACTGAGCCGAAGTTCTCATTCTTGCGCGGCAGTGAGGCCGAAGAAGAAGAGTTCGCCGGACCGACCAGCGCCATCATCGGAGAGTAGCTTTTCTGCGGCGCGGCACGGCGGTGCCAGGCGTGAACGTCTATCAGGCTCGGCCGAAATACGTGGAAGGTGTGCACATCTCTTCGGCAAAACCCTATGTACGCTGGTGGTGGTTTTCGGGACCACTCATCCTGGCTGATATCCGCGCCCAATTAGACTGGGTGAAAGCGAACAACTTCGGCGGCGTTGAGATCGCCTGGATGTATCCCTTGAACAATGACCAGTTGGGCGCGCCCTGGCTCAGCGCCGCGTGGGCCGAGCCGGTGCTGGCAGCAGCGCAGTACGCTGCCGAATTGGGCCTGGGCTGCGACTTCACGATGGGCAGCGCCTGGCCCTTTGGCGGATTTCACGTGCCGCCACCGGATGCCAGCCAGACCTTCGCTGGACCATCCTCGCAGCGCCTTGAAAAGTCGTGGGAGACACCCATGGGCGTGGCGGGTGGCCCCATCCTAAACCACCTGGATCGCGGCGCCCTTTTCCGTTATGGACGCCGCTTCGGGGCTGCCCTGGATTTGCCCGCCCGCGCAGCCGACCTGCGCACACCCGGCTTTTTTTGCGACTCGTGGGAAGTGACGCCCAGCGGGCTGTGGACCCCCGGATTCGAGGAAGCCTTCCAACGGCGGTTTGACTACAATATCAGCCCCTTCATGCCCAAGCTAGACGCCTATCCCGACGAACGCTATGACTACCGGCGTCTTTTGGCAGCCTATGTGCTAGACGAGTTCTACGCACCCTTCACTGCGCTTTGTCATGAGTTGGGCGGCTATTCGCGGGTGCAGTGCCACGGCTCCCCCACGGACCTGCTAGCCGCTTACGCACTGGCCGATGTACCGGAAACGGAAGCCATCCTGTTCGATCCCGACTTTGCCATTTTCGCCACAGCAGCGGCGGCTCACGCCGGCAAGCCGATTGTCTCCGTCGAGGCTTTCACCTGCCTGTATGGATGGGAGCCCTACCCCGGCCCTGGGCCACACCAAGAACGGGAACTGCTGTGCGATCTAAAGTTGGTCGCCGATGGGCTCATGGCGAATGGGGTCAATCAAATCCTGTGGCATGGCATGCCCTACAACCCGCCCGGCGGGCATCAGCGCTTCTACGCGACGACGCATGTCGGCCCCGACAGCGCGTTTGCGCCTCAGATCTCGGCGTTCAACACCTACATCGAGACCGTCTGCATGGCCATGCGCCAGGGACAGCCATACACCGACGTAGCGGTCTACCTGCCATTGGAAGACACGTGGATGGCGGGTGAGCTGCCGCTCGACCTGCAGAAGCCGAGTTCCCAATATGTCTATGAGCTTCAGGAAACCAAGCTTCCGCGCTTCCTGAAAGGCTATCAGCCGTTGTGGGTCTCCGCATCTTTTCTCAAGGAGGCGAACCACGCCGACGGGCGACTCCACTGCGGGGCAACCCAATTTAACTGGCTCTACGTGGATGCCGCCTGGCTAGATCAAGAGACGGTCGCCACGCTGTTGCGGCTAGCCCGACAGGGCTTGCCCATCTGCCTGGTCCGCCCCGCCCAGGAGCCGGGCCGCGTCAAACACACCTCCTTCGACCAGACCGTCGCCGAGCTGTTGACGCTACCTAATGTTGTGGCAGATTGGAGACGGTCTGTCGTTCATCCGCCGCTGCTGGAGGGAGAAAACCTACCCGACTTCTGGTGCAGTGTCTCAGGCGACGAGCACACCCTGTTTTTCGCGCACCCCGCGGCTCAATCGATTCGGTATCCCATGCGCTATGGGCAGGCCCTGGACGCCGCAGCCAGCCAACGGCGGATCCGGTTGAACGCCGGCAGCCATTCGTTCGACCTGACGCTGGCTTTTGCGCCTCAACAGTCGATTCTGCTCCGCGTCTCGTCTGCTGGCGTCGAGTCGCTCCCAATTGACTTTGACCCGACCCAAACCCATTGACAAACGAGCGATCACCTTCGGCACTCCCGAGTTTACGCGCTCCCCATGGCCGCCGCGCCGATGAAGCGCAGAGTCAAAATTTGTTTGGGCAGCAGTTGCAGATCGAGGCCCAGCCGGGCCAGACGCTCGGCCGGCCCAAGAGCGTTGCCTTCAAAATCTACCCGCTGCGCTTCCATTGGCCGCCAGGACTTCAGGACGGCTTCCGCCAGGTCGATGGCCGCGGTCACCGCGCCTGCATTTGGATTGAACAGGCGCACTTCCAGCCCGGCCGCGACGGCACCGTCAGTGGCAAAGCGGGCGCTGGTCAGGACGACCGGGCCGCGCACTTCCAGGTAGCCGGCGGCTGGAGGCAAGGCGGCCAGGCCGGGGCGCTGGGCCGCATCCAGGCGGGTGAGCTGCACGTCACGCAGCCCGGCTGCCAGCAATTGGCCCAGGCCACACAGCGCCGCCCGGTCTGGTTCGCCGTCCAGAGGTCTGAGCCAAAATTGAAAACTGAGCGGCCCTAAGAGCTGGCCGTTGGGTTCTCCGTTGGTGAAGACGGTTCGGCGCGTGGCCCGATAAAGGGTCAGGGCGATGGGGCGCTCGGGTTGATCCCGCACGGCCGCTTCCATGAGACCGGTGCTGATGATGGCCAGGCCGCGGCCGGGCACCGCCACCGCGCTCCAGGTTTGCTGCGGCCGTGTCTCAACCTCCAACTCGCGGAAGCGGTGATTGTCGGCGCTCAAGGCGATGGGGCGCTCCACGACGTCGAACGGGGAATCCGACAGGTAGGTCTGGGCGGCGGCCCCGCTGGGAAACAGGCAGCGCAGCCGGTGGTCGCGGGCCGTGTTGTTAAGCTCGACGTCGCATTCCACGTAGTTCGCCCCGGCACGCAAGCTGACGAATGTGTCCAGCGCCAAATCAACCATTTCGTCCGAGCGCCGCATGGCGGCAAAGTCGAAGCTGGCCGGCACGGTCAACCGGGTTCGAATTCGAAAGGTGGTCAGGTAAGGGCCGTCATGCACCAGCGCCACGACAGCCGGGCTGGCGGTTGACACAAACATCTGGTCGTTGACTGCCTGCCCGTGATACCAGCCATCGCCGATATCGGCGTTGTCCTCAAACGTGAGCAGCCGCGTATAAACCTGCCTGGTGCGCCGGTCGCTGAGGGTCAGGGTGCCATTGGCCTCGATGGCCACTTCCAAAAACTCGTTGGCCATCGAGCGCTCGCTGGTGGCCATCCCGGGGTGGTTGGGGTGACGGGTGGGCCCGCCGTTGGCATCGGGCCGGGCGACGAGCGTGGTGTACCCGAGCGCCGCAATCTCCACGGGCAGACAGACCCGCACATTGTGCGTGACGATCGCCTGTGGAAATTTGTTTTCGAACAGCCGCGCGCTGTTCTGCGCCATGGCCTGGCCGAGCCGCTGATAGGGCAATTCCTGGCCTTCCGGCGTGAACAACCGGAAGCCCGGCTTGGGCTCATAGCCAAAGAACTCGTTGAAGCCGGGCCAGGTTGTGGGGATGCGCAGGGTAATTTCCGCCATGTGCCGGATGGCGCGCGGCAGCGGGTTGAAGATCACCACGCGTAGCTCGTCCGCGCCCACTTCGCCGGCGACACTGGTCGCCAGGTTGCGAGTGGCCTCCAGGGTCAGGCGGTCGGCAATCAGCTGGCTTTGGTGAAAACGATAGCGCATATCCTCGTGGACGGCGTCAAGGCTGCAGCCGCCAATTGAATCGTGCGGGTGGTTCTGCAGCAGCCACTTCCAGGCGGCATGTAGGAAGCCGGGCGCGACCGTTTTAGCCAACGCCACCTGGGCCAGCGCGACCATCGGTTCCGCCCATTGGCACAGCAGCGCCTGGCAGGCGGCGTTGGCCTGCTTGATCCACACCCGGCTGGAGAGTACTCCCGGGATGACCCACTGCTCATCCTGGGCCGCCGGCAGGGCGCCCGGCTCGCGCAGCTCGCCCGACACCTGTGGGCCGATGCGGGGGGCCTCGGCCAGCATGTCGGCCAGGTAGGCGTCGAGCGACGTATGCTGGAGGTCGTATTGCTCGCTTGGCGCTCCCAGCCGCTGGGCCAGCACCGCGTAGGCCTCGCGATCCCATTCCTGATGGTCGCAGCCGTCGAACAGCAAGATGGGTTCAATCTTCGTCGCCTGGGCTTCGCGGTCCAGGAAGCCGGCCAGGGCCGCTTGGCTCTGGGCGGCATCGAACACATGCGCTGGCTCGCGGCCAAAGCGGACGTAGACAGCGTAATCGCAATAGCCCACCGGCCCAAACTTGTAGCAGGGTAGCTCGGTGCCATCGGCCCCCAGCCAGCGCACGTGGCGCTCGGCAACCAGGTTGAGGCCGCGCCAGATGAACCCGCCCCGGATGTTGAACCCGGCAAAGATTTGCGGCATCTGGCTGTTGTGGCCGAAGAGGTCACAGACAAATCCGGCCTCCGAGGGCCGGCCGCCCAGGTCGCGCACCATCTGGCGGCCAAGCTTCAGATTGCGGACCAGCGACTCGCCGGAGACCAGGAACTCGTCGGGCAGCACATACCAGGGACCGACCACCAGGCGGCCGGCTTCTACGAGCTGCTGGACCAGCTCGCGCCGTTCGGATCGAATTTCTAGATAATCCTCGACCGGGATGGTTTGCCCATCGGTCTGAAATGGCCCGTGCAGCTCGCCGCTTTGCAGGCCGTCAATCACCCGGTCCAGCAGTTGGACCAGGCGATAGCGATAATCTTGTTGGGTCAGAAACCACTCGCGATCCCAATGGGTGCTGAGGACGTAGTGGACCGCGCGTTTGTTGGTCATATTGTTTTTCGCCCAATATTAACGATCATAGCCAAACCCGATCCGGCTGTTCGACGAGGCCGGCAATATCGGCCAGCAGCCGCGCGGCGGGAGCCCCATCCACAGCGCGGTGGTCGAACGTCAGCGAGAGGAACATCGACTGGCGCAGGCCAATCGTGTTCCCGACCGGGCCAACGACAGCGCGGATACGCCCGAGGCCCAGGGTGGCGACCTGGGGTGGGTTGAGCAAGGGTGTGAAGGCGTCGACCCCCAGAGCGCCGAGGTTGGTCAGTGTAAAGGTGCCACCGGCCATCTCACCGGGTTCCAGAGTGCCGGCCAGCGCCCGCTGGACCACGGCGCCGCGCTGGCGCGCCAGGGCGATCAGGCCCAGGCGCTCGACATGCCTCAGCACCGGCACCAGCAAGCCGCGCTCCGTGTCTACCGCCAGGCCCATATGCACGGGGTCGTCGAAAATCTCAAGTTGCTGGCCGTCAAAGGTGGCGTTGAAGCTGGGATGGCGCTGGAGACAGCGCGCGACGATGCTGACCAAAAAGTCGGTGTAGGTGGGGCGCACGTCAGTGTCGCCGTGGCCCGCCATGTCGAGCAGGAGGCGCTCGCGCAACGCGACCAACTCGGTGGCATCCGCGTCGCGGGTGAGGGTCACCGGGGTCGTGGTCTGCTGGCTGGCTTGCAGGCGGCGGGCGATGGTCCGTCGTGTTGGGGTGAGGGGCACCTGCCGGCTTTCGGTCGCCGGCGGCGTTGGAACCAGAGCGGGTGCCGGCGTTGGCGGCACGGCTGGCCCGCTCTGCGGCGGCGGAGGGGCGGCCTGAAGCTCGACCAGGTGAGCTCGAACATCGCGCTCCACGATCATGCCACGCGGCCCGCTGGCCTTGATGCCTTGCAGCGCCAGGCCCGCCTCATCCGCCAGGCGGCGGGCACGCGGGCTGGCGAAGACGCGCTCAGAGCGCTCGGCCAAGAGCGGAGCGGCCGGCGGGCGGGACAGGTTGAGCCCTAAAGCCGCAGGCGCAGCCTCGGTTGGGCCGGGCGTTCCCGTCGCGGCAGGCGCGGACGGCGCAGGGGCCGCGAGTGCCCCGGTATCAGGCAGCGCAATGCTCCCGATCCTGGCCTTGACGGCCACTTCGGTGCCAGGCTCGGCCAGCACTTCGTATAGGGTGCCAGTGGCGGGCGATTCGACCTCCAGCGTGGCTTTATCGGTTTCCACCTCGAACAAGGCCTCGCCTTTCGCGACCGGGTCGCCAACCTTTTTCAACCAGGCGGTGAGGACGAGCGTGTCGGAGGTCTGGCTGAGCGGCGGTACAATAATGTCAATCGGCATACGGTGCTCGCGCCTTCTCAAAACATGGACAGGGCCATGTCGACGATCTTCTGCTCGCTCGGCAGGTAGGTTTGCTCCAGGATGGGCGCGAAGGGCGGCGGCACATCCGGCGCGGCCAGGCGCTTGATAGGCGCATCGAGCCAGGCAAAAGCCTCGTCGGCCATCAAGGCCGCAATCTCGGCGCCCCAGCCATTGGTCAGGTTGTCTTCCTCCACGATCAGCAGCCGGCCGGTTTTGCGCAGCGAGTCGAGGATCAGGCCTTTATCCAGAGGCACCAACGTGCGCGGATCGATGACTTCAGCTTCGATGCCTTTCTGGGCCAGCCGGTCGGCGGCCGCCAGCGCGCGATAGAGCATCAGCAAATTGGCCACGATGGTGATGTCGCGGCCAGGGCGGCGAATGATGCCCTGGCCAATGGGGACAATGTAATCTTCCTCAGGCACCTCGCCCACCGGGCTGAGGGCGCCTTTCTCGACCCGCGACCCTTTAGAGCCGTATAAGAGCTTGTGCTCGAAGACCAGGACGGGGTTGTCGTCGCGGATAGCGGCCGTCAGCAGACCTTTGGCATCATAGGCGGTAGCCGGCGCCACGACCTTGAGGCCGGGCACATGCGTGAAGAAAGCCTCCAGGCTCTGCGCGTGCTGTGAGCCGCGCCCGGTGGCGCCGACGGGAGCGCGCATGACCATCGGCACCGACAGGGTGCCTCCGGACATATAGCGCAGCTTGGCGGCCTGGTTCGCCAACTGATCCATCATGTTGAAGAGGAAGTCGCCGTACTGCACATCGGCGATGGGGCGCAGGCCGCAGACGGCAGCGCCCACCGCCATGCCGGCGATCAGCGCCTCAGAGATGGGTGTATCCAGGATGCGCTCGTGCCCAAACTCATCGGACAGGCCCAGGGTGACGGTAAAGGCGCCGCCAAACCCGCCCGGGATACCGATGTCTTCCCCCAAGCAAAACACGCGCTCGTCGCGACGCATTTCGTCGCGAATGGCGGTCCGCAGCGCCTCGGCGATACTCATCAGGGCCATGCGCTAGTCCTTGAACACGTCGCTGTAAATGCTGTCCGGCTCGGGCAGGGGGCTGTCCTCCGCAAACCGGATGGCAGCGCGGATGGTTTGCTCGACCTCGAATTGGATCGCCTGCAAGGGCGCTTCGTCTACCCCCTGCGCCCTCAGGAGCCAGGCGCGATATTGATCAATGGGGTCCTTCAGTTTCCAGGCCGCCTCTTCTTCCCGTGCGCGGTATGTGCGGGGATCGGAGCGCGAGTGCCCGCACTGCCGATAGGTGAGGCACTCTATAAGGGTGGGGCCCCGGCCGGCGCGGGCGCGCTCAACGGCTTGCTGTGTCGCCTGCCAGACAGCCAACACGTCGTTGCCGTCGATGGTCACGCCGGGGATGCCGTAACCGCGGGCGCGCTCGGCCACCGTGGCGGTTTTGACAACTGCCTGAACCGGGGTGGAGGCGGCGTACAGGTTGTTCTCGCACACTAAGATGACCGGCAGATCCCAGATGGCGGCGGCGTTGACGCCCTCGTGCCAGGCGCCCTCGTTCACCGCGCCTTCGCCAAAAAAGCAGGCGGTCACGCGGCCGGTCTTGAGCATGCGGCTGGCGAACGCGGACCCAACCGCCAGGGGGACGTTGCCGCCGACAATGGCGATGGCTGGAAACATGCCCAGGCCAATATCCCCGACGTGCATGGAACCGCCCTTGGCCTTGCAGGTGCCGGTGGCCTTGCCGTACAGTTCGGCCAGGATGGCGCCCGGTGACACGCCCTTGGCCAGAGCATGGCCATGCGGGCGGTGGGTGCTGAGCAGGTAGTCATCCGGCCGCAGCGCGGCGCAGACACCGACCGCCACAGCTTCCTGGCCGATATACAAGTGCAGGGTGGAAGGGATGTGTCCCTGCAGGTAGAGCTCATTCACGACTTCCTCGAACCGGCGGACCAGCAGCATATCGCGATACAGCCGCAGCAGGCGGTCGCGGGCGGGCAGGGGCCGGTCTGGCGCCGCGGACGAGGCGGACTGGCTATCTGAGTGCTGCGCGAGGCCCAGAGGCACTGTCATATCCGGCATTCAATCTTCTCCGTGTCGGGCGACGGTGATCGGTTGTCAGGTCAATAAGATTATACGTATGATCATGTTGACCTGCCAAAGCGCTTGTGCTAAGGTCTGGCAACCATGACCGTGGCAGGCTTGCGCGACATACTCGATCAGGCGCTCCAGCACAACTATGCGGTGGGCTACTTTGAGGCGTGGGACACCTATTCGTTCGAAGCCGTTCTGGAGACGGCCGAGGAACTTACGGCCCCAGCCATCCTGGGTTTTGGCGCGGCTGTCGGTAACCCCGCCTGGTTCGAAGCCGGCGGCGTGGAGGAGCTAGCGACGCTGGCGCGTGTACTGGCTGAGCGGGCGACAGTACCGGTGGCTGTGCTATACAATGAGGCACGGACCCTCTCGCAGGCGATGCGCGCTGTCCGGGCCGGCTGCAATTGCATTATGCTCGATAGCTCGCGCTTGCCCTGGGAACAAAACGTCGCCGTGACGCGCGACATCGTGTCCGCGGCACACGCGGCCGGCGCCGCGGTGGAGGCCGAATTGGGTCACCTGCCGAATGCCGGCGGCCCGGCTGTTGAAGCAGGTCTGGTGACCGACCCGGCACAAGCGGCGCAGTTTGCGCAGACCACTGGCGTTGATGCGCTGGCGGTGTCGGTCGGAAACGTTCACCTGTTGAGCAATGGGGCGGCGCTGCTGGACCTCGATCGGCTGGCGCGCATCCATCAGACGGTGCAGCTGCCGCTGGTTCTGCACGGAGGAACAGGCATTCCGGCAGAAGCGATCCAGCCGGCCATTGCGCGCGGCGTGGCCAAGATCAACTATGGTACCCGCCTCAAGCAA
>Ga0070730_10003842_pt1 | contig 13347 bp, 9 predicted proteins | sample Coa_R1_3_FD_66447 | JGI IMG/M metagenome (GOLD analysis project Ga0070730, IMG submission 66447) | Surface soil microbial communities from Centralia Pennsylvania, which are recovering from an underground coalmine fire - Coalmine... | ecosystem: Environmental > Terrestrial > Soil > Unclassified ...
AGATGGCATATTGTGCGCCACATCACGCAGGATACGCTGGGCATTAGCCACGTTGGCACTGAGGTTGTTGACAACCATCTCAACAGTAACCGCCTCCTCAGACTCATGCCAACTGTCATAGTCGGTAGCGCAGGCAATCACGGCATAACACAGCTCAGCCTCACGCGCCAGCTTCGCCTCAGGCAGAGCGGTCATACCGATAATATCCATGCCAAGCTGGCGGTAGACCCTGGACTCCGCCCTGGTGGAGAATAGCGGACCTTCCATGCAGACATACGTCCCACCTTGATGCACTTTGACATCGCCCAGTTGACTCGCCGAATTGTAGAGCAGGGCACTAAGCGATGGGCAGAAGGGATCAGCAAAAGTGCAATGAACGACAAGGCCCTTCTCAAAGAAGCTATTCACACGACTTTTGGTGCGATCGAACAACTGATCCGGGACCACCAGGTCGCGCGGCGCGATATCTTCGCGCAAGCTCCCTACAGCGCTCACCGAGATCACCCATTCCACACCGAGGCTTTTGAGGGCCCAGATGTTAGCGCGGGAAGGCACCTCGGTCGGGTTGATGCGATGGCCGCGTCCATGACGTGGCAGGAAGGCCATCGCGACTCCTGAGACCTGGCCAATGGTAATCACATCACTGGGATCACCAAAGGGTGTCCGCACTTTCACCTCTTCAACATCAGTCATACCCTCCATACGGTAGAGCCCACTGCCGCCAATGACCCCAATTTTTGCCTGTGGCATGTGCCAGACCTCCTTCAGAGATGGCGTGAACTACGCTCTTATCCTGATATATTGCCGTTTGCCGACCTTCACGATAGCACCATCAAGCACATCAAGCACAAAATCAGGGTCGGTAATGCGCTCAGCCTCGCCCGATTCTCCTGTGAGGAAGAGGGAAACTGCACCACCACGAAGCAGTTCTCTGGCTTTGTTATTACTGGCCGCCAGCTTTGCATCTACCAGAAGTTCGACGATGTTTTTCGGCGCGCTGAGGTGATAATCAGGAATATCGGTCGGCAATTTTCGCTCAGAGAACTGGCGTATAAAAGCCTCCTGCGCCCCCTGAGCCGCCTCAGGATTGTGGAACTCGCTAACGATCTCGCGCGCCATGCGCAACTTGACATTGCGTGGATTGAGCGTGCCATCCGCCATCTTACGATCAAACTCGTCAAGTTCTTCTGTCTCAACATCCGTCAAGGCCTCGAAGTACGTGCGCATGGCCTGATCGGGCAGCGACATCAGCTTGCCAAACATATCGTTGGGAGGGGCCGTGATGGCGATGTAGTTATCGAGCGATTTCCCCATCTTCTTGACGCCATCCAGCCCCACGATCAGATGGACCGTCAGGATCTGTTGCGATGGTTGCCCAAAGATTGGTTGCAGCTCGCGCCCCACCAGGAGATTGAAGGTCTGGTCGGTGCCACCGATCTCCACATCCGATTGTAAAGCCACAGAGTCATAGCCCTGCAGGAGGGGGTACATGAACTCGGAAAGGTAGATTTCAGTACCGCTCTTGTAGCGTTTCGAGAAGTCGTCGCGCTCCAACATTTGCGCGACCGTTTTGTAGCCAAGCAGCTTGATAGCATCGCCCAGACTAAATTTGTCGAACCATTCGCTCTGGCGGTGCACCTCGGTCTGTTCGCGATCGACAATGCGAAAGAACTGGTCAAGGTAGGTTGCGGCATTGGCATTGACCTGCTCAGCGGTAAGGGGCTTACGGGCCTCCTCGCGTCCGCTGGGGTCACCCAGGCGTGCGGTCCAGTCGCCAATGACCACAACGACCTTGTGACCCAGGCGCTGGAACTGGCGCAGTTTGCGGAAACAAACGGCGTGCCCGATGGTCAGATCGTAGTGGGTGGGGTCCACCCCCAGCTTGACGCGCAAGGGCTGGCCTTTATTGCCTTCAAGCAGCAGGCGGCGCAGGTCGGCTTCCTTCTCGACCTGTGCCACGCCCCGCGTTAACAGGTATTCAATAGCTTTTGATGTCGGTTGTTGTTCAACCATCAACGTCTCATCCCTCCCAGATGGCATAATCTGCGTGTTTCCTGCATTTTACCAGAAAGGGAGAGAGTCGTCGAGTGAGAAAAGTTTGATAGCTCTGCTGTCAAGTTTTCTAATACAATTCTTATACATTGTTTACGTTGTTCTAACACACCATCAATTACAATACTTTCAGAGAAACAAAAAGGTAGCGGGCGTGGACAAGAAAGAGCCTGAGAAAGCGGGCACGTTCACACCCAATAGTTAAGAGAAAAGAGAAGGAGATACAGCAATGGCAAATATTACACGTTACAATCCGTTTCAGGAAATGGTTTCGCTGCGTGAAGCTATGGACCGTCTCTTTGAGGATAGCTTCATCTCACCGCGCCTGAGCAGCGGCGTCTGGGGTCGTGGAGTTGGCTCAAACCTGTATGAAACTGCGGAGGGCTTTACCCTGCAGATACCTCTGCCAGGCGTCAAAGCAGAGGATGTCGATATTACCGTTCAGCAGGATACACTTAGCCTGAAGTGGGAGACCAAACTGCAGACGCCGGAAGGGGCAACTTCGCACTGGAGCGGTTTCCAGTCTGGCCAGTATCAGCAGTCCTTTACGCTGCCGTCCGCCATTAATCCTGAGCGCGTCGAGGCCAGCTATCGGGATGGTATCCTGACCCTGAACCTGCCCAAGGCGGAGCATGCCAAAGCGCGCACGATCAAAGTGAGTGCGCGCTAGTGTGTGGGGTTGAGGCGGCATTTGATGGTTTGAACTGAAGAAGGGGAGAGTTAGCAACGTGGCTGACTCTCCCCTTCAGTTTTGCGCGTCTATCATTCCATAAATCAGCAAAAGGGGGTACAATAAAAAGAAAAGCTGAAATATTTTGTCTAGAGAAGAACATATTCTATTTAGTCTAGTGGGAGAAGAGCATTCATGGAGCACCCGTTACTCGAACAACTCCGGCAGCGCCCTGTTCTGTGCGATGGCGCAATGGGGACCCTGCTCTATGCACGCGGTGTGAATTACGAGCAATCATTTGATGGCCTCAACCTGACACAGCCCGAACTTATTCAGGGCATTCACAGCGAATATATCAGCGCCGGCGCTCAGATTATCGAGACCAACACCTTCGGCGCCAACCGTGTCAAGCTTGAGGCGCATAATCTCAGCGATCGTGTGCGAGAGATTAATATTCGAGCGGCCCGCCTGGCCATCGAGGCGCGGGAGGTCTCTGGGCTACCCGTATTCATAGCAGGAGCAGTAGGGCCCACCGGTCGCCCGCTACAAGCGCCCGATGAGCAGAGGCTCAGTGAATTGCGCGCCATCTTCCGCGAGCAGATCGAAGCATTACAAACGGGCGGAGTAGAGTTACTGATCCTGGAAACCTTCTCCAGCCTGGCAGAGCTGCGCCAGGCGGTACTGGCCGCCCAGGAAGTGGGAGGATTACCGATTGTCGCGCAAATGAGCTTCTATGAAGACGGCCATACGCTCTCGGGCCAATCGGCGGCCAGGGTCGCGGCCGTACTGGGGGATCTAGGAGTGGATGTGATGGGAGCGAACTGTAGCGTCGGGCCAGCCGCAACATTGGATGCCCTCAACGAGATGATCACCGCGGCCAAACAACAAGCCCTCACGGGGGGCATAGCAGAAATAGCCAGAGAAAGCACCGCAACACGTATCCCGCTCTTCTCAGCTCAACCCAACGCCGGGCTGCCAGCGCGCATTGGAAACCGCTTCTTCTACGTCTCCACGCCAGACTATTTCGCCGACTATGCCCTGCGTTTCGCGCAGGCAGGCGTCCACTTGATCGGCGGATGTTGTGGTACGACTCCACGCCATATCGCGGCGATGCGCCAGGCCCTCGATGCACACTATGGTTCTCTGCCACAGCTTGCCACAGCAGGCATTACAGAAGTTGAGCCACAAAAAGCTACCAGACAGACGGAACAGGGTAGGTTAAGTGCGACCAATGGCCAGGTCAGAGTTGCGAGGCTGATTGATGAAGAGATTTTGCTGCCTCAGCAAGGCACGAAGACGCGTTTACAGGAAAAACTGGCGGCCGGCGATTTCGTTGTCAGCGTCGAACTTGACCCGCCCAAGGGCCTGAACCCAACCAAGTTGCTGGAAGGGGCCGCAGTGCTGCAAAAAGCTGGCGTCGATTGCATCAATATCGCCGACAGCCCGATGGCCCGCGTACGCATGAGTTGCATGGCGCTGGCTCGTCTCATCCAGGACCACTTGAGCATGGAGACAATCATTCACTTTACAACGCGCGACCGCAACCTGATGGCGCTCCAATCGGAATTGTTGGGGGCCCACGCACTGGGTATTCGTAATATCCTGGCGCTGACCGGCGATCCCCTGCGCGTAGGCGATTATCCCAACACCACTGGCGTCTGGGATGTCGATTCGGTCGGGCTGATAGGGGTGTTGCGTGGCATGAATGCCGCCCACGACGCGGCAGGTTCATCAATTGGCGCCCAGGCCTCTTTTCATATTGGCTGCGCCCTCAACTTGAACATGACCGACGAGGAGACGGAGCAGGAGATCGAGAAATATCAGCGCAAGATAGAGGCTGGAGCGCATTTCATTATGACGCAGCCGATTTTCGAGCCTGCTCCATTAGAGCGCTTTTTCAGTCGCGTAGGCAAGTCACCCCTGCCAATCCTGTTGGGATGTACGCCTCTGCATAACTCACGCCATGCCGAATTTCTGCATAATGAGGTACCGGGCATTACCATTCCAGACGACGTGCGCGCCCGCATGCGAGCAGCAGGAGAACACGGACATGAAGAGGGCCTGCGCATAGCCCAGGAGTTGCTTGCGCAGGTCAGCCACCTGGTGCAAGGCGTCTATATTATGCCATCATATCGACGTTATGATGTAGTGAGCGAATTGACCAGGACGTTGCGAGCCAGACATGCCATCAAACCATAGCGCCTACAGCCAGTTGTGCTCAAGGGCCTGCGCGACCACGCAGGCATAGACAGCGCCCTGAATCCCTGTGCGGCGGTATTTCTCCAGGCAGCCAGAGAGCACACGCAGAGCCGTTTCACGCAGGTGAGGCTCCTGGCGATAGGTCGCTAGACGTAACAGGCACTCGGCAGCAAGGGCATTTTCGATCAAAGGTTGTTCACGTAAAGTAAGATGGCCAACGGCATGCTCATCGACAGGACAGTCGTAGAAGAGACCATTATGCTCATCGAGCAATTCCTGGCAAACAAAATCCATTAATGTGCTGGCAATCTCAAGATAGTGTGGATCATGACGGATCTCATAAGCATCAAGCAGAGCACGCATCAGCCATACCTGGTCAGCCAGTTGCCCGGGTAATGCGGCACGCCGCTCCATGGCGTAGTGACACACGCTCCCATCCCGGTGCAGCATATATTTGCAGAGATACTGTAAGGCACGCAGGGCCGCCTCATCCAGGGAGGGATAGCGCAGCACACGCGCAGCCAGTAGATACGTCGAAATCATGCGCGCATTCCACGAAGTATAGACGGTTTTATCGACATGAGGAGGCTCCTGCGAGGCACGCGAATAAGGACCGGGCTCATAATACTCCTCATTCGCGCTCTGACTCCCACAAAAGATCCCTTCGTCCGCGCGCCAGAGCGTCGTATTGATGTAGAGCAGATGTTGCTTTGCCAGATCATACCACTCCTGCTTTTGAGTGGCCTGAGCAGTGAGCAACACGAGACGCAAGAGAGCAGCATTCTCTTCCAGCATTTTCTCGGTATGTGGTGTGCTCCAATCGCTGGCCGCCGAGTAACGGAAGAAGCCACCATCCTCTTTATCCCAGAGACCACCATCGCGCATCTGCTCCAATGAATAGCAGACCATCTCCAATGCCTCTGGTCGACCGCGTTGGGAGAGCAGCAATAAAAGCTCAAGGGCCTCGGCATGAGGAAATTTCAGATGAGGATGGATAGTGAAGCCACCATAGTCCTCGTCATACAGATCTTGTAGGACCCGGCCAGCCTCATGCAAGAGATCCTCTAGAGCAACGCGCTCCGCATTCACTAACGGACGCAGACCATCACTGGACAGGACCTGGGTCAGGACGCGCGTGAAGCGATGATCTTTGAGGACTTGAACCTGTTCGGCGATCTCTTCCTTGTGTTCACTATAATAGCGGCGTATATGCCCAAGATAGTAGAGCATCTGCTTCGGAGGGACATAGACCCCACCCCAAAGAATTTCCCCCTCCGAAGAGAGCAGAACCACGCTGGGCCAGCCATTCTGATTATAGCGTTGATTGACATCTGGTCGTACATCGCTATCAACCCGTATTGGAATGTAATCATGGTTCAAAATCGCAATAATAGAGGGTTCGGAGAGGGTCGTCTCATCCATAATATGGCACCACTGGCACCAGGAAGAGGTAATCAACAAGAAAATGGGCTTGTCTAAAAGGGTAGCCTCTTGAAACGCGGCCTCTCCCCAGGAGCGCCACTGAATCTGATGAGCCCGATTGGGGCGAGGGGAAAAACGAAATACTTCCGGCATTGGAGCAAATGACCACGACTGACCAGCAACCACATTGCTGCCCATGCAGAGCCTCCTTCAGCTCAAGCCGCTAATCGGCCAGAAGAAATGATACGAAGAGTCCCCGTCTATTGTGTACGTTGAAATGAGTTGTATATTCCAGTATACCATAAAAACTTTTTATTGTGGAGTCCATAAACTCAACAACGTAGAAAATGGGTAAAAAGCCAGAAAGCCCTATTTTCCAACAGAGGGATACAGCCTTACAGGCCCCTCAAGGGAAGTGCCCTACAAAAAAAGATGAGGTTTCACCTGTGAGTGTATGCTGGAAAGGAAGCATCATTTTATGTGAGGTATTTGCTGTGTTCGACCTGCAAGCGGCACAAACTACGCTGAGACGCGAGATCCTGGGCGGACTCACAACTTTTGTGACGATGTCATATATCATTGTTGTGAACCCGATCATTCTGGGCGACGCAAAGGTGCCATTTCAGCAGGCATTTATTGCGACGATCATCGCCACCATCGTCGGCACATTGATCATGGCCTTATTCGCGCGCTATCCTATCGCCATTGCGCCTGGCATGGGCATGAACGCCTATTTTGCCTATTCCGTGGTACAGGCACATAAAGGAATCGACTATCGGGTGGCTTTCTCGGCGGTCTTTCTGGCTACACTGATCTTTGCACTGATCTCACTCACACCACTTCGTACAAAACTGATCGAGGCTATCCCGGTCAATCTGAAACACGCAATTACGGCTGGCATTGGCCTCTTTATCGCCTTCCTGGGCCTGCGCATGACCGGCATCATCCAGGCAACGAACTCGTCCAACCTGGTTGGGCTGGGTAATCTGCATTCAATCAGTGTGCTGCTTACGCTGATCGGCCTGGTTGTGACGCTGATCTGTATGGCACTGAACCTGAATGGAGCGCTCTTTTTCGGTATGCTGGTGACGGGTATCATCGCCTTTGCCACTGGTCAGATTTCGTTTAGCAAAGGTATAGCCTCGCTGCCGCCGCTGGAAGGCCTGGTGGCCTATAATCCTGTCACAGCCATCGGAGATGTGATTCATTATGGCCTCTACGGCGCCATCTTCTCCTTTGTACTGGTCACACTTTTTGACACCACAGGGACGATCCTGGGGGTAGCAGAGCAGGCGGGCCTTATGAAGAACGGGAAGCTGCCGCGCATCGAACGCGCTCTGCTCGCGGACTCTCTCGGAGCACTCGTCGGCTCGATGTTTGGCACCACACCGACCACAGCCTATATCGAGTCTGCGTCCGGGGTGGCCGCAGGGGGGCGCACGGGGTTGACTGCACTGGTAGTGGCGCTGCTGTTTGCTGTTGCCGCCTTCTTCAGCCCGCTGGTCGGAGCCATTTCAGGTGTGGCCGCGATCACCGGCCCGGCTCTCATTATCGTTGGCGCACTTATGCTGAGCAGCGTGAGCCATATCGAGTGGGAGCGCTTCGATGAAGTTTTTCCGGCCTTCCTGGTGATTTTGAGTATGCCACTGACTTCCAGTATCGCGACCGGCATCGCGTTTGGTTTTATCTTCTATCCAATTATGAAAATCTTTAGAGGGCAGTGGCGCGCTGTGCATCCGCTGGTGTATATCTTCGCCGTGCTCTTCCTGCTTATGCTGATCTTTGCGCCACCATCCTGAGATCAATGCGCGATCTGGCTTATTCCTCAAGCCACTCTTGAATCACCTCTTTACTCGGGTGGATTGAGAGCATTTGGAGTGGCTCTTCTCCCGAGTTTTTGAACCTGTGGGGCGTGTTGGCAGGGGCAATCACGATATGCCCGCCACTCACTTCCTGAGTCGCATCCCCAATGGTAAAGGTCGCACGACCCTGTTGCAAGATGAAGACCTCTTCATAGGGATGAATGTGCAGGCCCGGACCACGACCAGGTAAGGTAAAGACCCAGAAAAAGGAAGCGGGGATATCACCATACTCGCCGCCCTGAAATCGATAGGCGGTTTCATTAATTTGGATGCTTTCCTTCGGAATGATGGTGTAGTTCATAATATAAGCCTTTCATGCTTCACTCAAAGAGCTTCTCTTTATTTCTCCAGGAGTATAGCAGAATAATGGTCTTGTATAAAGAGCCAATTTTAGCTTCTTGAAAGATACCATTTAAAGTGGGAGTTGTCTCTCCAGGCCATCTGAGTTTATAATAGGAGCGAAGAGAAGTTCGTGTAGAAAAGCAAGGAGGTAGGGATACGCTTTATGGATTTAGAAACGCAACATTCACCTGAACAATCTTCAGCTACGGATAGCGTACAGGCAGCATCAAGCGAGCAGCGTGTTAGTACTCCCCCTCACGTCGTGATCATTGGGGCAGGCTTTGGCGGGCTACGGGCCGCGCGCGACCTGAGCGATGCCGCCGCCCATGTCACAGTCGTTGACCGCACCAATCACCACCTGTTTCAGGCGCTCCTCTACCAGGTCGCGACAGCTGGCCTCTCGCCGGCCGATATCAGCGCCCCTATTCGCAGCGTGCTTGGAAAGCAGAAAAATACCGAGGTGCTGTTGGCTGAGGTGACAGGCATAGATACACAGGAGCAGCGCGTTCAGATGGGGCAACGCTCACTGCCGTACGACTACCTCGTTATCGCAACGGGTGCGCATCAGAACTATTTTGGGCATCCAGAGTGGGAAGAGTTCGCGCCCGGCCTCAAATCACTGGAGGAGGCGACCGGGCTGCGACGCAGAATCCTCTCGGCCTTCGAGGCGGCTGAAATGGAGAGTGACCTGGAGAAGCAACAGAACCTCTTAACTTTTGTGCTGGTTGGCGCGGGTCCTACCGGTGTAGAAATGGCGGGAGCGATCGCGGAACTGGCGCGTAAGGCGCTGGCACGCGACTTCAGACATATCGATCCCCGCTCAGCCCGTATTATTTTGATTGAGGCCGCTCCCAGGATCCTGCTCTCCTTTCCCGAGAAGGCGGCACAACGAGCAAAAATGGCCCTGAATCGCCTGGGGGTAGAGGTTCTGGCAGGCTCACCCGTCGAGGCGATTGACGCGGATGGAGTGGTTGTCGCGGGAAAACGCCTCAGCGCGAAGACGGTCATCTGGACGGCAGGCGTGCTGGCATCCCCGGCGGGGACCTGGCTCGCGGCCACAACGGATCGCTCAGGTCGCGTCCAGGTCCAGCCAGATCTGAGCGTTCCTGGTCATCCCAGCGTATTTGTGATCGGCGATACTGCCTGCTGCATGCAGGATGGCAAGCCGCTCCCCGGGATCGCGCCAGTCGCCATAGAGCAGGGGCGCTACATTGCCTCTCTCATCAAAGAGCGCATGGCAGGACAGGAAACAAAGCCATTCCACTACCGCAATCGAACCAACCTGGCAACAGTCGGGCGCTCATGGGGCATTGTGGACAAGGGCAAGCTGCAATTGACGGGCGGGCTGGCCTGGCTCTACTGGTTGGCGATCCACATTGTGCGCCTGATTGGCTTCAGGAATCGCTCGATCGTCCTGTTCCAGTGGGCCTGGGCCTACCTGACCTTCCAGCGCGGGGCACGTCTGATCCTGCATGAGAGCAAGATACACGATCTTATGGTCCCTTGAGCTTAAAAAGAGACGATGCGCAAACTCTCCACCCGTATCACCACGCCGCTGCAGAGCAGGTGAATGGGGCCGCTGGAGAGGAAATTTGTCTTCTCGCTGGTGGCACGGCTCATCCGTGTACCATCAGCAAGGAATCTCACCACCTGATCCTGGATCTCAACACGATAGGTACGCATGTTGGCGCCGGGTTCAAAGTCAATCGTCTGCGTACCCGGTGTCTCGGCGGTATTCCACTCAGGATCGATCACCACTTCTGAGAGAGGGTGAGTGGCATAAGGGTGTTGACCGGCGGTAAGAAGGCTGAGCACTCTAGCCTGATAGCCATCTTTTCCGGGCGCTTTGTCCGCTGTAATGAGAAACTCTCCACCATCGTGCGGCACATTCACGACCTGGAGTTGGATCTCGACCGCATAGTTGAGTACCGTTGGTTTATAGGGAACGGTAATGGAATTATCACTTAGATCGCTCTCAAGCGCCTTTCCCACAATCCTCCATCCCTTCGTGGCCTCCCAGTCTGTCAGCCCGTGGGACCAATCCGCCTGATAGAGCAAGGTTCCCGGCGGAAGCGTAGTAGAGGTTGGGTGGGCCTGCGTGGGTCTGGGAGCAGAGGTTGAAGGAGTAGCTGATGAGCAAGCAGCCAGCGATATGATGAGACAGCCAGCAAGGAAGATGCTCAGCATCCAGCCATGCTCTTTGGAGGGATTGCACCTGGCAATCAGCTGACGATGATGAGGAACCAAACTACCATGGGCATAACGAGCAAGATACGTTTCTACGATGGAACGAAGAGTAGAATAGTACACACATATGCTCCTTCCTGAGCGTTGGTTAGCTAAGTATGATCTTAAAATGGGCTAGATTGTATGTAGTTTCAATAGATATACGCCTCTGGTGAGGGCTAGACTCACAGAAAGAAACTGACAAATACCAGATTGCCAGTTTCTTCTCGACAAAGGAGATACGGCCACGCTGCAAACCTCACAATAGTTCCGCGGTTTCCTTTGCCACCATCAGGAAGTTGTTCACAATCGCGGAGTGCACATTGCGTTGCCAGGCTACGGCAATCTCGGTTAACGCGGCCGTTCCCTCCAGTTCACGATAGACGACCCCCTGACTTCGAATGTTTCTGGTGGAAAGAGGAACCAGAGAGATACCTATCCCGGCAGCAACCAACCCGACGATCGTATACATCTCTGTAACTTCCTGGACTACATGAGGACTGAAGCCAAAGGCGAGGCAAAGCTTCATCAACTGCACATAGTAGCCACCTCCAAACTGGCGCGACTGGAGCACAAATGGTTCGTGGGCCAGCAGAGATACAGCGATACGTTCGCGAGACGCGAGGGGATGATCCTCCGGCAGCACACACACCATTGGCTCCCGGCGCAGCACCTCGACATCCACCAGGGGAGTGCTGATTGGGAGGCGCAACAGCCCGGCCTGAATGCGATCCTCTTCCAATGCGCGCACCTGATCCTGCGTGGTCATTTCCCGTAAAGTCACCTCAACCTGAGGGAAGCGCTCGCGATAGGCACACAGTATGACGGGTAGCAGGTCGAAGGCGCTTGAACTAATATAGCCAAGCACCAGACGTCCCTCCTCACCGCGATAGGCTCGTTGAGCGGCTCGTTTTGCATTCTGGACCTGAGCGAGGATCTGCCTGGCCTCCGACAGAAAGACCTTTCCAGCATCCGTCAATTCCACAGAGCGCTTCGTTCGCCGCAAGAGGGGAAAGCCCAACTCTTCCTCAAGCTGCTGTATCTGCTGGCTCAAAGATGGCTGCACAATCGAGAGTCGCATTGCTGCCCTCCCAAAGTGCAGTTCTTCCGCAACGGCGACAAAGTAACGTAAATGGCGTAGTTCCATGCCTTCATCTTTCTTTATTAATAGGTTTTATCTATTAGTCTCCCAGTAATTATGTATTGGACATGCAAGTATTATAGGCCTTATACTCAAGATAAGGCTGATGGTAGGGGGCAATTGGGGGTAGATACAATCTAGAATGGTAAAAAGGATACAATGAAAAAAGAGCCAGGGAAGAACACATATGGAAAATTTGAAGTTATGGGTATGGGTATGGGTACAACCGTCAGAGCCGCGCCAGCCAGCGGAGTTCATCGTGCGATCAACCCTTCCACCCTACGTATAGACAAATCTCAAAATCAGGTCAATAAGTGGATTATATTTAGCCTCTCAGCGTCCGCGAGCTTTATGACAGCCCTGGACGGCTCGATTGTCAATATTGGGCTGCCAAGCATTGGCAATACTTTTCACACGGGGGTTGGTGGGGCCATCGAGTGGATCGTTATTGGATACCTCGTCGTGATTGCTGCCACACTCCTCACCTTTGGACGTCTGGCCGATATGTTTGGTCGCAAACCAATTTTTTTGACCGGGCTGATCATTTTTGTCCTTGGATCGATGCTTTGCGGACTTGCTCCCTCTTTGCCGCTCCTCATTCTCGCTCGTATCTTTCAGGGACTGGGCGGTGCATTGATATTTTCAGTGAACGTCGCGATGATTACAAGCAGTTTCGCAAACCATGAGCGAGGATTAGCCCTGGGATTGAATATGGTGGTTGTTTCGCTGGCCATCGCCGCCGGCCCTACGCTTGGAGGGATCATTACGCAGTATCTGACCTGGCGTTGGATCTTTTATGTCAATGTGCCTATCAGCCTGCTCATCCTGCTGGTTGCGCTGTACTTCTACAGGGAACAGCCGCCGCTGCGGAGGCGGCAGGAACACTTCGATCCAATTGGTGCACTGCTGCTGGCGATTGGGCTGGCCGCGCTCACCCTTGGCCTCTCGTTTGGCCAGGAGTGGGGCTGGTTTTCCGCTGGCACGCTTAGCACCCTGGGAGTGAGTCTTGTCACGCTCGTCGTAGCGATCTACGTTGAGGCTCATAGCGATCATCCCATCGTCAATCTGGGATTAGTCGTCAATCGTGTATTCGCGTTTGCCAATATAAGCTTTATGCTCTGTATGATGGCATTGTGTGCCCCTGGTTTTCTGCTACCATTCTATCTGGAGGAATTACGCGGTTTCTCGACGGTCCAGGCTGGTCTATTGCTCACGCCGCTGCCATTGATGCTGGCAGTGATTGCGCCTTTGAGTGGCACCTTCGCGGACCGCTTCGGGTCGCGCTGGCTTTCCCCGCTCGGACTGGCTATCGCGTGTGTGGGGCTCGTCCTGATCAGTCAGATCAATGCGCACAGTCCTATCTGGGATATCATCTGGCGTCTCGCCGTGATCGGCATCGGTCAGGGTCTCTTCCAATCGCCGAATACGCGAAC
>Ga0070730_10003843_pt1 | contig 13344 bp, 12 predicted proteins | sample Coa_R1_3_FD_66447 | JGI IMG/M metagenome (GOLD analysis project Ga0070730, IMG submission 66447) | Surface soil microbial communities from Centralia Pennsylvania, which are recovering from an underground coalmine fire - Coalmine... | ecosystem: Environmental > Terrestrial > Soil > Unclassified ...
GCCGGATCTCACGGAGCGCAAGGCGCTGATATCGGAATTCAAAATGCTGGTGTCGGGCGAAGATGTCAAACGCACCATGTATGACGAATGCCGGTTTGTGAACAGCGTCTATGCAGCCGTGACGGCCAGGTCCTCCGAACGGCAGGAACGGTTAAGTGCGGATTGCGACCGCGCGGCCGCCGAGTTGGAAGAATCGAAACTCGATGCCAACCGGATGTTGCGCAACAAAAAATATGCGGCATTGAAAGATACTGTCGCGGCACGCCGTGTGGGTGATGAGCGCCGGAAGAAGGAGATGAAGGCCATCAACACCTGGGTACGGTTGTGGGCGGCAGGCAAGCAGGACAACCGTATGGCCTGGGTCCAGGCCATGCTGACCGTGGTCTGCGAAGGCCAGGGATCAGGAGGCATCCTGCTGAACGCCTTTCCCCAGGAGTTCGTCGACCGCATCGCGGAGATGACCGGGGGCAAAGCGCCGCGTGTCATTGTGCCCGACCTCGCAGGCTATTCCAGTCGCGTGGATGCCGAAGGCCGCGCATTCCTCATTGAACCGCTGAAAGAAGGCGGGACCAGAGAACTCTTTCTGTTCCGCTCCAACAAGAACGGGGAGATATTCCTTGGTTCCATGGCATAAAGCCGCGATGGCGTAAAGGAAACATCAACCCAATCACCTGTGTGGGACCGGACTTAGCGTCCGGTTCCGCACAACCCAAAGTGAAGGGACCAAAGAGCCAAAGGAATCTATGAAGCGCACATCATTATTACTATTGCCAATACTGCTGTGGACCGGACTAACGTGTCAGGCAAGATCCGAAGAATTCAAAGCACAGTCCGCACCCGTTATCCTCTCCAATGCCGTCCACGTTTCGACCGCCCTCGATCACATCACCGTGCTTGAGTTCTCCGAGCCGGTTACCCAGACCGCGGCCGGCAGCTCCGCGTTCACCATCGAGTGGCGGGACAACAAAGTCCTGATCAAACCAACCAGGCCGGGCGTATCCACAGATCTATTTGTGTGGACTGGCTCGCGCCGTTTTACCTATGAGCTGGATCCTCCAGGAGAGGTGAAGAACATGAATTTCGCAGTCGATCATCTTGCAACACCCAGGCCTGTGCCCGAAACAAGCGAAGACGCAATGGCTCGGATCGCCGACATGGCCCTTACGCGCGCCCTGCTGGGAGCCGAACCGGTGACCAGTACTGGTATCAAAGATGAAAACAACCGCGTGACCGTGCGAGTTGAGAGCGTATTTCAATCGCGCAGCGGCGTTTACATCCGCTATGCCATCAAAAACCTGAGTGACCGTCCGTACCGTGTGCTGAGGCCTGCCGTACACGAGTTGGCTGCGCCGGATTCGGGCATCTCTCTTGTGGCCATCCGGAAGACCCAGCTTGAGTCTCACAGGGTCAAAAAGCTGCACGTTAAACAGCGCACCACGCTTGAAGTTTCGAGCGCTGAATCAGCCGCGGAAGACCTTCGTCCGGGTGACGAGACACATGGCGTCATCGTGTTGCGTCAGAGCTTCACGGCCCCAACCGTTCTTGAACTCGCCTTCCCGAGCGCAGGAGATCATCATGTCTCAGCCACGTTCGTCTATTGATCCCCTCAGTCCGCCCACGATCTCGGACGAAGAGATGATCAGACGAGTCGAGGAGTATTGCGCACAGGATGCTCCTCCGACTCCCCTCGAATTTCTCCGTGAATTTTCCCGTGATCCTTTTTCGAAGGACGACGACCGCTATCGGCCCAACCCGCTCTGGGTGTCGGTAACGATCTTCCTCCTCATCAGTTGTGCCACGTTCCTGTATTTCAGTTTCCGGAGTTTTTAATATGCTGGATGACCGCAATCATCATAATTATCGTGAAAGTTCCCATGACGCCAATGCTCCGATCTGGCTCACACTCCTGGCCTTCGCCCTCGTTGGCGTCGGCATCTACCTTCTCACCAACCGGCTGCACGTGCGGAAAGAGCAGCTGATCGAAATCGCAATCTATCTTGTCTGTTTGGCCGGCGCCATCTATTCGGTCGTGATGTATTGGCAAAGGTACAAAGAGAGGGCGCGGAAGAGCAAACCCCGCTCCACCTTCACCATCCGGCATGACCGGCGCCAGCGCGACATGAAAAAGGCGAACGAGCGCGATTCAGTCGTGGCTAGCTATGACGTCACCACGGGAAAACCTGTGCTCTGGCCCGACGAAGTCCGCACCATGGGAGCAAACCTAGTCGGGAGATCCGGCTCCGGCAAGTCCACCTTCATGCGCAACCTGATCATGCAGGACGCCATGCGCCTGGTCGAAATCAATGGCCGATTACGTCACTTGCCGATCATGCTGGTCGATGGAAAAGGCGACCAGGAATTTGCCAACACCATCATGGAAGACATGGCGTCCATCGGGCGACTTCAGGACGTTCGGCTGCTTGATCCATCGCGGTCTGACCTCTCGGTTCGCTACAACGCTCTCGAAAAAGGACGCAACGAGTCCTGCGAAGAGCACGTGAACTTCATCATGGAATCGCTGGGTCTCGCGCAGGACTTCTTTAAAGGACACCAGGCCACCTATTTCACCGATCTGGTGCGAGTGCTCGACCACACCAGGAGCGTCTATAACATCTATGACGTGCTGGTCATGGCCTTCGATACCCGCAACATCAATGACCAGATCGACAAGGCGATCTACTATGCCGAAAACTCTTCCGGCGTCACCCAGCAACAGAGGCTTTCGCTCTCCATGTCGATTCACAATCTTCGCGAGTCCCTGCAGGACAATGATCGTGTGCAGAAGATCCAGGGGCTGCTTGACCCGCTCATGGCCTTTCTCGAAGAGGACCTCGCGGTCCTCACGGGATCCTACGATCAGCTTCTGACTCTGACCGATGTATTTGACCAGGACCTGATTCTGATCGTTACCCTGAACGCCAACAGCAACGAACGGGCTGTTCCCGCGCTTGGCCGCATCCTGCTCAAGAACCTGCAACTCATGGTCGGGAAACGCTACTCCCGCGAAAACAGAATGCTGGGTATGCCTATGGCGAGCATCATCCTCGATGAGTTTGCATCATTTGCCTTTCCAACGTTTCCCCGCATCCTGGAGACGGCGCGTGGCGCCAACGTGTCGGTTGTCTTTTCCCTGCAATCGATAGCACAACTGGCCAGCGTCAGCCCTGCTTTTCGCGATCACATTGCAGCGACCCCCAACACCATCATGCTGATGCAAAGCTGGGACCCGGCCTCCGCGGAGTGCTTCCAGCGTGCCGCTCCCAACGTCCTGGTTGAATCGCTGACTGAGACTGTCGAAGATCGCGGTTGGTTTGGGAAAAAGTATGCCGCCAGCGGCAAAGCGCTCTCCCGGCCAGTCGAGGAGCCTCTGGTTGGAGAAAAGCAAATCGGTTCGCTCCCACGCGGGCAGATGCACATGCTCATGGCCGATCCACGTGGTGAGCCGCGCTACTCGCACCTCATTGTTCCGACGCCAAACCGGGCTTTGTCTCCCTGCTTTGTTCCGACAGTCTATCCGCCGATTCCAGGTTCCAACTGGCTCGTTCCGAACGGGGCCAATCTGCGTTTCAAGGATTCGGGGCCGGTACGCAGAACAAGCCGCCTCGGTGGAAGGAGGTCCTGATTATGACGATGCGTACGTATCTTTCGCATTGCAGTTTGCTTCTCGCTCTTGTCCTGATGACGTTGCCGCTTGTGGCGCAGAGTCCTAATCCGCGTCCCAGCGGTACGCCGCATCTCGGACGCCAAAACGATCTGATCACAATGGCACAGAATAGCGCCAGGGAAAAAACAACCGACTACGGACGGTGCATCGATGAGGCCCGCCAGATGGCCATCGCGGGCACGCTCAGGAACTACGATTTCCGCCTGAGCGTTGCAGTAATGATCCTGGCCGGCATCTTCGTTATTTGCATCGCGTGGCTGCAGAGAGAGCGCCGGCAGATCATCGACAGCACCGGACGGCTGGTCGCCATATACCAGAACCAGTTGGCCACCGGGCAGAAGAGTTACCGCGAATTGCACACAAAGTTCACGCAATTCATCAGCGAGTTTGAGCGAGAAAAAGAGCCGCGGATGCCGACAAGGTTCACGCCCGCCCGCGACGATGCAAAAGACCCTGGCGCAGATGTGAAGTCGAAACCCGGCTCCGCTCCGGCGCAGCCGGTCTCACAAACACCAGATTCGTCCGACGGTACAAATCAAACGCCGTCGATGGCTGAAACCATGGCAAGCCTTCGCGCCCAGCTCTCTGCTGTAACGCAGCAACTGGAACAGGAGCGCGGCAGGAACCGTAAACTACGAGGAGAATAATGAAAGGAAAATCGCACTATGTCTGACGACAAAGCCCCTAAACCCATTCGCGCCCAACTCGCCGACGAGGTCGCCCGGATCATTGAACACTTTGGTCCGGACGGCCCGCTCTGCCCCATCGATGACCCGGTCGAGTGGGAGAAACTTAGAGCTGCGCTGCCGCCTCCGCAGCGCGATTTGAATCTGGCACTCACCCAATTTGTGCAACTGGTCGAGTACTGCGGCCAGCACAACATCAAGCTCGGATCTGATGTCGCCGACGCCATGTCGGCGGCGGCCAAACTCCCGATGGAAGAAAGAACTGTGCGCATCCGGGAGATCAGCCAGGACCTCATGAAACGGCTTAGTGATGCTCGTGACCATTCTTCATTTCGGATGTAACTGGTGGGCCCGATTCGGGCAGGACCCGGTCGATCCCCACCGTTACACGCGTCATGCCGCCTACTACAACTCAACAGGCATCCGCTACGGAAACAAGGTCCGCCGTCATTGGATTGTGCCCGGACTGGTTCGGTTCAATGGCGCGGGTGACTTCAATCCCCATCTTCCATCCCGCTCTCTGGGACACACATTCATGACTTCCGATGTTGATTTTTTGTTCGGCGGCAACCGGCTTTTGCTGAAGCGGAGGATGCCCGAACCCTGCTCTCCCGACTGGTATCTCGTGGTCCTGACTCAGTCGCTCCATGGCAGGTTTAACTTTGCCGACCCAGCCTGGAAGTCACCGGATGCGACGGTGATTGCCTCCAGCCAGTTGCGCCAGTTTCAGGAGGTCATGCTCCTCATGAAGCCCGGCCATTGGGTCCGTTCCGCTTGTGGATTCTGGCAGTTGACCCTCTCGAATTGTGGCAGGCCCAAGGCCCAATTGACGCTCATGGAAGGACAACTCTCGCCCGTCTAAGGCGACTCCATGCGCTACCCCAAAGGAACAGTTCTGGTGAAAGCTGATCGCGACATCCCGCTGCTTCTACACGTGCGGAATGCGAAGTTCATCAGTCATCATCAGCTCTTCGAGCTGATGAAATCCTCTGCCATGGAGTACTCTCGCGATAGCTTTAACTGGCGCGTGCGGCGGCTGGTAGCCGACAACTATCTTGAGCGGTTTCAGGGCGAATTCGGCTATGGCTCCGCCGTTTACCGGATTACGCGTCGTGGACTGATACAGCTCGAAAGCCATAGCCAGTTCGCCACCGTCCTGAACTCAAAGACGTTGCACCTCCCGCATCCTTCCCATGCTCCACATGCGCTCGAACTGAATGCAGTACGGCTCGCCCTGCTTCACCAGAATCTTCTGCTTGCCTGGAAGACGGATGTCGAAATTGCCTCGGAGAATACTGTCTCGATCCGTCCTCTGGAAAAGGATTACGATGCGATTGTTGACGTTTGGAACAAGGACAATGCGGCCCGATTTGCCCTCGAATACGAGCGCACGCTCAAAAATCTTCAGCAGTATGATCGGGTGCGGCAGGCACTGGAAGCCGAAGACAGCGTGAATTGCATTCTCTACCTGACTTCAGGCGAGGAGATTACCCGGCACTTGAGTCGTGAACTCTCGGGAATTCAAAAGCGCCTGGCATTTGCTACCGCCAAAGCCTTTCGTGAGAGTCTACTGGACACTCAGGTCCTCCTCATTCCCAGCCAACCGCTGGTTCCATTCCGCAGCCTGCTGCACGGCGTGTTCTAGCAAGCACCATCATCATTTTTGTCTTTTGTAGAATCGCAGAGGAGATGACATCTGCCACATTGATTTCAAAGACATTTACGGGAATCTGTCTCAGAGATGCTGGGCAATTCATCGCACAGAAGTTGGTATAATCCGGTGTTTGTCCGTTTGTCTCATAGTTTGTGGCACGATCCTCATTGCGAGAAGTCTGATTACCTCGGCGGGATAAGACGCTGCCTTAATTCGTTTTTCCACCGACTTCCGGTTTGTCCGTCATTCGCTCGGTATTACAGCAACGCCGGCGGCCAGGTTCACCATGGTGGACGTAATAAGATAAGGAGAAACGCGACCCTGTTCCAGTAATTTCCGGTGCTGCTGTTCGATTACTTCAACGCCGATACAGGAACTGCCGATATAAACTCCCACTCGATCTGCATTCTCGTAATTGATGTGGACCCCGGAATCGCTCATTGCGCGCTCTGCCGCCGCAATTGTCATGTGAATGAAACGGCCTGCCTTCTTGAGGTCTTTTTTCAATGTATTCGTCAGAAACGAACCCTTTGACCTCCGCAGCGATCCTGCATGCCAGCTTGCCGGGGTCAAATAAAGTGATCGGCCCTATGCCGCAATCCACGCTGAGAAGCGCCTCCCATGTTTCCTCGGTCCCAACTCCTACCGGGCTGATTCAGCCCCATGCCAGTTACCACTACCCTGCGTGTCACCCTTTGATTCATATCCTCTCCCCTAGGCGTAAGAATTTCTGGCGAAGTTTCATGGTTCGCGGCTAATCGAAATCCGTACCCTTATTTCCTGGACCTGGTTTGTGACATCTTCCTATTCCCTCAATAATGTTTGGGCTCGCTCGTCGCAGTCTCAATCCTGCAAGCCATACATCAGCAAGATCGCAGTTTCACCAAACCTGCATTTCCATCTGAGGATTAAATATGACTAATGCATCCTGATGGCCAATTAAATGTCACTGAAAACAGGACTCTAGAAAGGAATTGGAATGACAGAATTCAGCAAGTGCCAGAATTCTGGGAGTTGGGCCAGGGCCCGCTGACTGAAATCGAAGGGGTGCAGTGGAGAGCGGCGCTGTGAATTTCAGCCCAGAACGGTGAGGAATGGAGTTCTGACGAAGAAAAGCCAACGCCCTGCACAAGTTCCGCCGCATCCACACACATGCGGGGTTAACTGGCGTGATCCTGTTGGGTCAACCGACTGTGGCAGGAGCGAGTTCTTTATGGATCATGGGAGCGACGCAGGTTCCCAGAAGCTCAATGGACCGTAACATCTTCTGATGCGGGAGTGTCGAAACACCCATCTGGAAAGTAATGCGAGAAAGGCCACCGAGCACTTCATTCACATAGAGTATCTTCTGTGCTACGGTTTCGGCATCGCCGATCAGCAGCGCACCGGTGGGTCCGCGCAAAGCATCAAATTGTGCCCGCGTAGCTGGAGGCCAGCCGCGTTCCTTGCCAATCTCGGTAAAGGTATGTGCATATCCAGGATAAAAGTCCTCTGCGGCCTGCTGCGTGGTGTCTCCCAGGAAGCCGATGGCGTGAAGGCCCACGATGAGTTTCTCTGCGGAGTGGCCGACACGACGCCCAGCCTCGCGATAAAGGTCGATAAGTGGCCGGAAGCGCTTGGGTTCGCCGCCAATAATGGCCACCATTAATGGAAGTCCGAGTGTACCGGCACGAACAAAGGATTCTGGTGTACCACCAACGCCGATCCAAATGGGCAGGAGCTTTTGCAGCGGACGAGGATAGACCGCCTGCCCCGTGAGGGCCGGACGGTGCTTACCGGTCCAGTGAACATGCGTGTTCTCTCGAATCCTGAGAAGAAGATCAAGCTTTTCTGAGAAAAGTGAGTCGTAGTCTTCCAAATTGAACCCGAAGAGTGGGTACGCTTCCACTGACGAACCGCGTCCCGCGACGATCTCGGCACGACCGTGGGAGATCAGGTCCAGAGTGGCAAATTCCTGGAATATCCGGACTGGGTCGGCGGCGCTCAGGACGGTCACAGCACTTGTAAGCCGAATGTTCTTTGTGAGTGCCGCTGCCGCGCCCAGAATAACGGGTGGGGCGGAGTCCACGAACTCCTTGCGGTGGTGTTCGCCAATACCAAAAACATCCAGTCCAATCTGGTCAGCCAGCACAATTTCTTCCAGTAGATCTTCCACTCGCTGGACGGGACTAAGGGTGAATCCCATAGCCGGATCAGAAATAACTGCTCCGAAGCTATCGATACCGATCTGCATGTTCTGACTCCTGTATTAGTGGAGTTCTCCGCCTTCGTTGTGGTGCTTTCTGATACGCTGAAAATAGGGTTATGCCAATTTCAGATATTGTCAACCACGCCACTTTTACAACCAATACACTAACAAATTAGCCCTGTTCAGAATGATCGCAGGCGATTTCCACAAGCTCCTTCAGGAGCGTCACATACGGTTTGATGGATACTTCTCATCTGATGCTTGCTCAATTCAGAGAGCAGCCGGTTCGTGATCAACGGCTATTCCACCGATACGTTCTGCGACAGCCGCGAAAGAGACGGCGGCCTCCTTGCCAGCCTGCTTCTCGGCGTGAACAAACGTCACGTCTGTTAGCCCGATGAAAGCCAGAATGTGGCGCAAGTAGGGCTCCTGAAAATCGAAAGCTTCCGTCACAGTGCCCTTTCCATATGAGCCCCCGCGGGAAGTGATGATGACGACTTTCTTTTCTTGGAGAAGGCCCTGCGGACCGTTTGGCCCGTAGGAAAACGTCTTCCCCATTCGCACGACTTGGTCGATCCATGCCTTGAGCAAAGAAGGGATCGAGAAGTTGTACATCGGCGCACCGATGACGACCGTCTCCGCAGCCTCGAGTTCTTTGATCAACTCATCCGAGGCGGAAAGATACGCTCGCTGCGCCGGCGTCAGCTTCGAATCTTCGAGGTAGGTCGCGCCCCAGTCATCGGTAATGAGTTGGGGCGCTGTTACGGAAAGGTCTCTCTGGATGACTTCTCCATCCGGATGATTCCTTCTCCATTCTTCTGCGAATTTGGCGGTGAGTCGCCGGCTTACGGAACTGGCCCGTGCACTGGAATCAATTTGAAGCAGCTTCATTCTGAATCTCCTCGTTCAGGTAATTCATCAAATCTCTCGGATTAGATGTCCGTATATCTGGACTTGACCTGTCATTTCGTCCATCTGACTTGTTCAGAAGTCCAAACAGGAGGTCTGGATTGGATCCGATAACCGATTTTTTTCAAACCATGCAAATCGTGGGAGTAGTTCACGCCCGCCTGGAAGCCACCGCGCCCTGGGGACTGAAGAGAGATGCCGAGGTCGCGGAGGGAACCCCAAAAGACAAACATCCCGCTGAGTCCGCCATTTCGCCTTTCCACTTCGCTCATTTCGGAATGCTTTCCCGTGGCAACTGCTGGCTCAGCGTTGAGGGCAATCCGGAGCCGATACCACTTGCGGGAGGGGATTGCTTCCTGCTTGCACCCGGAAGTGCCTACACGCTGCGGGACAATCCACGCACGCGCGCCCGCAGCTTCTGTGAGGTGGCACCTAGAAATGGCAGCCAGGTAATCGAATACGGAGGCGGAGGGCTGCCAACCACGATCATTTCCGGGTGGTTCAGATTTTGTGCGACGAACGTGAAGCCCCTGACGCGCTTGCTTCCTCCTCTCATACTAATCAGGGCTGACCGGGCGCAGACCCTGGCCCTGCACACAACCTTGAATCTGCTTGCCTCAGAAATGGCGGATCTGGCGCCAGGGTCGGCGCTGGTGGCAAGCCGGCTCGCGGATCTATTGTTCATCCACTCGATCCGCGCCCACATTGAATCCCGGCCAGAGAACTGCCAGAGCGGTTTGCTGCGAGCGATTTTCGATCCGCAAATCGGCGCCGCTCTCAAATCCATGCACGAAAAAGTGGAGCATACCTGGACAGTCGAATCGCTGGCGGCGGGATGCGGTATGTCGCGTTCCTCGTTTGCGGCTCGCTTTAAGGGCCTGGTCGGAGAAACACCGCTGGAATATTTGACAAGCTGGAGAATGCAGAAGGCAACAGGATTGCTTCAGAAAGGTGATAAGAAGCTGTTCGAGGTCGCAAAATCTGTTGGTTACGATTCCGACGCGGCCTTCAGCAAAGCGTTCAAGCGAATCGTCGGTATTGCGCCCAGGCACTATCGACGAAGTGACAAGGGACATCTTAAAGTTAACCTGGCACAAGTGAGCGATTGAAGGTTCCGAATAGCTGGCAATCCGGATGTAGTCCGGCGCCGTAGTTATGTGGGTATAAGGTACAAAACTACAGATCGGCCTTGGCAGCCGTTAATGTGAGCACAATTGAACAGGTTAACGCAATGGCTGTTCAGAACCGCCGATTTGGCCTGGTCCAGGTCAGGCAGACGCAATACTGTTTTGGGGACGCGCCGTCCCCGTTTTCCTGAATGCTTCTTTGCCATTCGTCGCGGCCTCCTGAGCCGCAGACCGATTATGGCCTTGTGTTGAAGGGGCCGGATGGTCGGCCACCCTTACCTTGGGATTACTTCAGTATCGCCCGTGACCCAGCCGGAGCTGAGTTGGGCCGATCCGCTCCAGCAATCGTGGTGGACGGCTGACCCTCTCCAGTGCTCAAATGGTGTTGGCGGGGCATGCGCATTTTCCAGAGACGGACACGACAAGCCACTTTCGCTCTGCGCATCAAGGCCGTCTGGATGTCATCGTAAATCCCTGCTATATTTTCTCAAATAAATCGGCGGTACGAGCGCACTCGCTCAACACAGGAGAACGCAATGACTACGAGGAATATGTCCCCGTCGGCCTCGCCGATTCCAATGATCATCTGCCCGACAACCCATAATGATTGGGACTGGAATTACACGTTTGAGGAGTACTACGAGGGTACCACCAGCGATGGCGCCGCCTATGGGTATGGCGTCAAGGGCATCCTGGATAGCGTAACCACGATCTTTGCGGGGACCACCAGCGAGGATCAGGAATTCTGTTTTTCCTACACAGAAATTGGCTACTTGCGCCGGTATCTGCACGCGCATCCGGAGAAAGCTGCCATCCTCCGGGCGGCAGGAAATCGCTTCTGCGTGCTCGGGGGCGGCATCACTTCGCCTGACAACCAAGTGAGTCATTGCGAGGTGTTCATTCGAAACTACCTGACCGGGCATCAGTTCCTTACCTCGGTCAATCTGATCGACAATGTGTTCCTGGTGGCGTGGCTTCCCGACGATTTCGGCCATGATCCGCAACTGCCGGTGCTCATCGAGGCCCTTGGAATGAAGGCCATCGGACTGTCTCGCATGCCGGGCTCAATACAACCCACGCTCTGTCCCTCCCAACAGCCTGCCAATACGACCGTGCGAGAGAATGGCCTTTCGTTCATCTGGTCCGGGAGCGATGGGTCGAAGGTGGTGACTCATTTCATGCCCGCGACCTACTATGGCATCACGAACTATGGCTTGCAGAACACCGCACAAGCTATGCAGTCGTTCCTTGACAATAATAACCCTAACACCCCTTTCACCACTACAGATCAGGGCGGCCCTGCCCAGTGGCCAGGCGGAGTAATCTTTGCTACGCAGGGAGGCGACTGGCAGTTTCCCGAAAGTTCCGCCCTTAACAATTCCAGCGCCTACAACTGGGCGGACGCGATTGGCGCGACTGTAACTTCAACCGACGGAACCATCACGGCGCAGAGCCAGCTTGGGACCTTCGCAAACTACTTCCAGAGTCTGATGCAGTCAGCCAGCGACCTTCCAAAAGAGACGCTGTACGCCGAGAACTACTGGACTGGCTACTTCGCCAGCCGCCCACAGCTCAAAATCGATCATTACCAGGCGGCGCAGTGGCTCCTCGGTGCGGAGGTGCTTCTATCGATGCTCTCTGTCTATGGGGCCACCTCGACACAGAATCGGACGGAACTGGCGGCGGCCATCTTCGATGGCTGGCATCTACTCGTGCCCACCACCCACCATGACTTTGTGACCGGGACGTCGCCGGACAGCACCTACAATGTTTCAAATCCGCAGGGGAAAGAGGTATGGGATTCTTACGGTCAACTGCCCATGTCAACCAAAGCCGCAACGCTGGCGAACCAGGCATTTAATTTTGGACTCTCCCTGCTGGCCGGCGTCGTTCAAGGGACGCCACAACCGGGTGAAATCGCGGTGGTGGTGTTCAATCAGATTGGGTGCGACCTCCCCGCTGCCGCGATAGTGGAAATGGCCGACCCAAGCGCTGGCGCAACGGATTATCAGGTCCGGGTAGGCGAAAATCTGGGTCCGGTGCAGCGAAGTTCGACGAACACTTTGCTGTTTCAGGTTCCGGGCATGAGATCGATGTCGTACCAAGTCGTGTATCTCGTTGCGCATGGGCCTGGGACGCCTGCGTCGCAGCCCATTTCGGCGTCGGGAGATTACTCATTCTCCAATGGCGGTACGGTGGACCTGACGGTCTCACAGAATACAGGTTGGGCGATCACGCAGTTCCAGGTGGGGGGAAAGAACTACGTGCAGCCGGGTGCTGCCGCCAACCAAATAGGCGTTTGGTCCGACGAGGGCAACATATACCAATTCGGAATGGAGTTCCTGTCGAACTGCAACGAGGGGCACTTCCTCTTGGCTCACTGGCTGACGGGCGAGTCGGGGGTGCTTGTCGAGGCGGGACCGATCCGCTGGCGCTTCCTCGCGAATTTGAAGGGCCACTCGGGAGAAACTTACACGACGCAGTACGATCTTGTTCGCGGGGAGACGCTGGTTCGAATCACGACGACGGGTGCCGCCCCCGGCGGGACCTCCACCTACCCAGGGTATTCTGTGCTTACGTCCTTCGCCATGCAGACCCCTGAGAACGGGACAGCGAGTGCTCTGGAATACGGCACATCGTACTTTTGGGAGAACCGTAATCCGCAGCAGTCGTGGAGTGGCCTCACTTTTCGCGCAAGTCACGACTTTGCTCAACTTGCCACCTCGGCCGGCGATGCGATTGCGGCCGTGTACCACAACGGTATCCCCGCCTGGACCATCGACGGGAGCGTTCTGCGTGGCTGCTTGCTGCGAAATACGCCGGCGACCGGGCGCGGTGCATACGGCTCCGACACCGACATCCACACACAGTCTTACACGCTTGACGTGCAAGCCGAACCGGCTATTTCAGGATACCCGTTGCGGACGTCGCTCTACACGCAGACGAAGCTGTACGCTGCGGTGCTTATGCCGGGGATGGCGGCAACGATGCCGGCAACCATGCAACTGGCGAGCGTGGCCCAACCCAATGCAGTGCTTCGTGTCGCGAAGACGGGTGCGCCTTCTGCCGCGGGCGGGAGCCTGATCCTGCGGGTACAACAGTCGTGCAAGGATGCG
>Ga0070730_10003845_pt1 | contig 13340 bp, 12 predicted proteins | sample Coa_R1_3_FD_66447 | JGI IMG/M metagenome (GOLD analysis project Ga0070730, IMG submission 66447) | Surface soil microbial communities from Centralia Pennsylvania, which are recovering from an underground coalmine fire - Coalmine... | ecosystem: Environmental > Terrestrial > Soil > Unclassified ...
CGCGATGGGGATGGACGACCGGCCCCTGGCGAAGGCATACGCGGCCGCGGGATCGCTGCGGTTCGCCCCGATGAAGGCGTCGAAGGAGAAGCTCGTGTGCGAGTGCAGGTCGCCCCAGTAGAGGTTGCCGAGCGGGTTCTTGCCGGGGCAGTCGGGGCCGTCTCCGGCGCCGCCGGGGGCGGAGCCGCCGCTCTTGCAGTGGACGCCGATCCCGCCGGCGACGACGAGGCCGGCGAAGGTGACGAAGGAGACGAGCAGGGTCGGGGCACGCACGGGGGAACCTCCTCGGATCGAGGCGCTCACGGACGGAGCAGGAGAACGAGGCGCTGCAGGAACCAGAACGACGCGACGCCGCCGGCGCCATAGGCCGTCATCAGGCGCGCCGCGGGAACGAGCGCGCGCGCGTGCGCCGCGATCGCCACGGCCGCGAGCGCCACGAGCACGAACGCGACCTGTCCGGCCTCCACGCCCGCCGCGAAGCCGGTGAGCGCGGAGGCGACGTCGCGCTCGGGGAGCCCGATCGCGCGAAGGCCGCCGGCGAAGCCGAGCCCGTGGACGAGCCCGAAGACGAAGGCCATTGCGGCGGTCGCGCGGGGACGTGGCGCGGCGCCACGCTTCGCGACGTCGAGCGCCACGAGCACGAGCGACACCGCGATGCACGCCTCCGCCGCCGCCGCGGACACGCGCACCCACCCGAGGGCGGTGGCCGAGAAGGAGAGCGCGTGCGACACGGTGAACGCCGACTCGGCCAGGAGCAGGGCGCGCCAGCGGCGGAGCGCGAGCACCAGCAGGAGCAGGAAGAGGAGGTGGTCCGCGCCGGTCGCGATGTGCACGACGCCGAGGGCGGCGTAGTCGCGGAAGACCGCCCCCGGCGAGCGGGCGACCGGGAGGGTCCAGGCCGCATCGCTGCCCGCGAGGACACGAGTCACACGCGCGCCATCGGCCAGCTCGACGCGCACGATCGCCTCGGAGACCGCGGGCCCGAGGCCATGCACCCGGAGCGTCGCGCCCGCCAGCGCCGCATCGCAGTCGAGCGCCAGCGTGTGAACGCGATCGGACCCCGAGGGCAGCTCGCGCGAGCGGCAGGAGGCGGGCGGGACGAGCGACACCGTGTCCGTCGCCACGGGCAGGCGGACGCCGGCGACCGCCCGCCCGGGCGCCGCCTCGGTGATCTCCACGAAGGCGGTGCGCATCCCGTGCGCGCGCGCGGTCGCCGGGGCGAGCAACGTCAGGAGCGCCGCCGCGAGGATCGCGAAGCGCGTGCGCCCCGACGGAGCCACGGGTCGGCGGCCGCCGGGGCCCATCAGTCCTCCCCGGAGGGGCCGCCGCGCGAGGCCACGCGGTCGCTCGGCGCGAGCGCGTCGACGACGTGCCCGTCCACCTCGACGCGGTAGCGCGCGAGCGCCGAGCGCAGCCACCCGTCCACCGCGTCCCGGCGGCGCGACGCGACGAGCGCCGCGCGGACCTCGTCGTGCACCTCGCTCAGGGGCGCGCACGACGCGGGCTCGTTCGCGAGCACGCGGACGAGGTGCGCGCCCTGCCGCGACCCGATCGGCGCGCTCCACGCGCCGGGCTCCAGCTTGCTCACGGCATCGGCGAAGGCCTCGCCGTACGCCGGCGCCAGGTCCGCGAGGCGGGCGCGGACGCTGCGCGAGACGGGGAGCGCGTCCCCGAAGGGCGGGGCCTCGTCGGGCGGCGCGCCCGTGGTCGCGCTCCAGGCGACCACGCGCGGACGGAGCGCGGCGGCCTCCTCGGCCGTCCGCGTGACGACGTGCACGAAGCGCAGGCGCGCCGGGCGGGTCCAGCGCTCGCGCGTCTCGTCGTAGTAGCGCGCAATCTCTTCCTCGCTCGGCAGGCGCGAGGTGCCCGCGGTCTCCTCGGCGAGGAAGAGCATCTTCTGGACGAGCCGCTGGCGCACGATCGAGTCCCCGTCGTCGAGCCCGAGCCGCTGCGCCTCCCGCACGAAGAGCTCGTCCTCGATCGCGCGCTGCTCGACGTGCTGCAGGTCCTGCTCCGAGAGCGCGCGCCCTCCGAGCCGGCGCGTGCGCTCGGCGCGCAGGGCCGACAGATACGCGCCGGAGAGCACCACGTCCCGCCCGGTCGCGCGCGACGGCGGCGCGAGCGCGAAGAGGACGAGGCCGATCGCGAGGAACTGCGCGAGGCGATTGCGCACGACACGGCGCGGGAGCGTCGCCCACATCGGATTCCCCCCTACCGGCCCAGCAGCCGCGCCGTCTCCTTCGAGATCGGCGCGGCGGCGATGGCGACCAGCACGTCGACGAGGTTGGCGACGAAGGCCTCGTGGTCGAGCGACGCGCGGCGCCGCCCCTCGACCTTGCGTGCGCGCGTGGCGAGCGCCTGGAGCACGAACGTCGCGACCTGGCCCGTGCGCTCCGACACGAGGCGCGGCGGCATGCCGGCCGCGAGGCGCGAGAAGTGCTTGCCGATCCGGACCAGGCCGCGGTTCGCCGAGGCGAAGCGCCACTCCTCGCCGTCGGCGTCGACGTGCGCGCGGAGCTGCATCAGGATGAGCAGGTAGCGGCGGCCGCTCGTCGACGAGAGGCGCTCGGCCAGGGGCTCGACCAGCGCGCGCACGAGCGAGCGCACGTCGCCGCTGCGCCCCTCGGCCTCGAGCTCGTCGATCATCTGGTTGCGGCGCGCGTCGACCCCCGACATGTGCCGCGTGATGACGGCCTGCAGCAGCCCCTCGCGGCCGCCGAAGTGGTACTGCAGGCCCGAGCCGTTGCGCTGGCCGGCGGCGGCGTTGATCTCGCGCAGCGACACCGCGAAGGCCCCGTGCTCCGCCATGAGCTCCTCGGCGGCGTCGAGCAGGCGGGTACGCCCGTCGACGCGGGGCGCCTCGTCGCCAGGCGGGAGTCGGGTGGAAGCCGTGGGCCGGGCCATCGGCCGCCCATCTAATGCGATCGCATTGAGTAATGCAATGGCATTAGGGCGGGGGCCGACGTCTCAGGGGCGCGTCGCGGAAGCCCGCGACGGGACGAGGAGCCCCCGCGCGACCGCCGGCCGGGCGAAGAACGCGGACAGCGCCCGCGTGACGTTCACGAAGTCGCCGATCCGTACGAGCTCGCCGGCGCCGTAGTAGCCGACGAGGTTGCGCACCCACGGGAACGTCGCGATATCGGCGATCGAGTAATCGGTGCCGAGGATCCACGCGCGATCCGCGAGCCGGTCGTCGAGCGTCTGGAGCAGGTGACGCGCCTCTTCGACGTAGTGGTCGCGCGGCCGCTTGTCCTCGAGCTCCTTGCCCGCGTACTTGTGGAAGAAGCCCACCTGCCCGAACATCGGGCCGACGCCCGCCATCTGGAACATCAGCCACTGGATGGTCTCGTAGCGCGCGGCACCGTCGCGCGGCAGAAGCTGGCCCGTCTTGTCGGCGAGGTACTCGAGGATGGCGCCGGACTCGAACAGCGCGAGGGGCCGTCCGCCGGGCCCGTGCGGGTCGATGATCGCGGGGATCTTGCCGTACGGGTTGAGCGAGAGATACTCCGGCGACCGCTGCTCGTGCTGCTCGAAGCGCACGTAGTGGGCCTCGTACGGCAGGCCGATCTCCTCGAGCATGATCGAGACCTTCACGCCGTTCGGCGAGGGCACCCCGTAGAGCTGCAGTCGATCCGGGTGGAGGGCGGGCCACTTTCCGGTGATGGGAAACGATGACAGGTCGGTCACCCGCGCACCTCTAGGGCTTGATGAAGACGACGATCCCCTCGGCCACGTAGGTCCCCGGGTCGCCGACGCGCAGGTCGTACGTGTCCACGCCGCCGGGGAGCAGATCCAGCGAGCGCACGCCGTCGGCCGGGGCGGCTCCGGCGAGGTCGGCGCCCGCCGGGGCCATGCGCGCGACGCGGCTTCCCACGACGAGCTGACCGGCCCGCACGGGGCGGCCGTCGACGAGGATGGGATGGTCGGTCGTGACGCGCAGTCGCCCGTCGACGACGACGATGCCGTCGGCGGAGGCCTCCCGGCCGTGCGTCCTCATCTCGAGGACGGGCGCGGCGACGAAGGTCCCGGTCGCGACGTCGTACGCCCGAACCCGCTGACCGGCGCGCACGCTCTCGATGGCCTGCTCGGTTCCGTCGCTCATCGTGATGCGCGTCCCGGCGACGAAGCACCCGCCCCCGCAGCACGCGTGCGTCGGGCAGGTTCCCCCGCAGCCGTTCGGGCCCCCGCAGCACGGGTCGCACGACGGGATGCACCCGCACACGTTGGCGACGCCGCCCCCGCCGCACGTCTGGTATCCGGAGCAGGTCCCGCACGAGAGGTTGCCGCCGCACCCGTTGGGGACGGCGCCGCAGTTCTTGCCGACGGCCGTGCACGAGGTCGGCGTGCACCCGCAGACGTTCGCGGTGCCGCCTCCACCGCAGGTCTGGGGGGCTGTGCACGAGGGGCAGGTCAGCGTCCCGCCGCACCCGTCGGAGAGGGTGCCGCAGTTCTTGCCCTGGGCCGCGCACGTGGTCGGGGTGCAGCCACACTTGTTCGCGCTGCCGCCGCCGCCGCACGTCTGCGGAGCCGTGCACGAGGGGCAGGTGAGCGTTCCGCCGCACCCGTCCGATTTCTGCCCGCAGTCGCCGGCGCCACACGTCCCCGGAGTGCAGGGGTTGGGGCCGCACACGCCCTTGTTGCAGTTGGGGCCGGCGCCGGCGTCCGCGCACGTGCCGCACGTGTACGTGCCCCCGCAGCCGTCCGAGACGGTGCCGCACGAGGCGTTCTGCGCGGCGCACGACCTGGGGGCGCACGTGCACTGGCCGTTGGAGCACGCCTCGTTCGCCCCGCTGCACGTGCCGCAGTCGATCGCGTGGCCGCAGCCGTCGTCCGTCGTGCCGCATCCCACGCCGAGGGCGGGACACGTCTTGGGGACGCAGGTGCATTTGCCGCCCGTGCACGCCTGGCCCGCCGGGCAGGTGCCGCAGTCGATGGCGTTCTCGCAGCCGTCGCTCTGCGTCCCGCAGGTGAAGCCCTGCGCCGCGCAGCTCTTCGGCGCGCAGGCTTCGGCGTCCCCGGCGCTCGTCGCGTCGCCGAAGCCAGCCTCGCCGCCGTCGTCCCCCGCGACCGACGCGTCGTCGGCGAGGCTGCCGTCGTCGGCGGCGTGCACGGCGCCGAAGTCCACGCCCACGATGTCGTTGCAGCCGCCCCCGAGGCCGACGGCCCCGGCGCCGAGCGCGAACAGCGCCGCGAGAGCGCGCAGCCGTCGTCCCACCGCGCCGCGAGGGTGACCCATCTCAGAACTCCCCCGAGAGAGCGGCGCCGGCGCGGCCCGGTCCGGCGGTCGGCGCGAGCGCGACGCCCGAGGACGGGCTGCGACCGAAGAAGACGAAGTACGCGCCGGCGGCGAGGAGCGCGCCCCCCGCGATGAACGCCACGGTGCTCGTCGGCGCCAGCCACTTGCCCTGCGATGCCGCGTCGAGGCCCTGCGGGTCGCACGCCTCACCGGGGCAGTGGGACTTCACGGTGGCGGCCCGGTCGAGCGCGAGGACGCCCGTGACGGCGCCCAGGGCGATGCCTGCGACACCGGCGCTGCCGAGCACCCAGCCGACCGTCCGCCCGCCGCCGCCGGTCTCCGGGGGTGGCGCCACGCCGGGCTCGGCGGGCGCCGGCGCGACGGCGGGACCGAGCGGCACGGCAGCCGGAGCGACGGCCCCTTGCGGGTGCGGCGCCGAGGCCGCGCGGACCTCGCCCACGTCGAGCGTCTGCTCGACCTGGTCGCCCTCCTTGAGCGTCAACGCGTACGGGCGGTCCTCGTGCCCCGCGGCGGCCACGATGACGACGTGGAGGCCCGGATCGACGAGGCGTACCGCGCCCAGCGTCGGGGCCGTGAGCACTGCGTCCCCGTCGTGCACCACCGTGCCGGCGGGCGCCGTGGGGACGAGGCGCAGCGCGAGCCGAACGACACGCCTGTCGAGGTTCGCCGCGCGCTGCATCGCGATGGTCCTGCGCACGTCGCCCCGCACGAAGCCCGACGCGGCCAGGCCGAAGTGCTCGTGCGCCGCCACGAGGTGGCCCGAGTGGTCCTCGCAGTCGGCGAGGTTGAGTAGCGTGCCGGGCGCAGGCTCCAGGCGCTCGCTCTCGGCGAAGCTCGCGCACGCGGTCGTGTAGTCCCCCGCTTCCATCGCCTTGCGTCCGGCACGGAACGCCGCCTCGGCCTCGGCGGAGCCCGCGCGCGCCACGGGAGCCGCGACCAGGATCGCCGCGGCGAGGAGCCCGATCGGGCGTGCGCGCGGGTTCATGATCAGAAGCGCCGGTCGAAGGGGTTGGCCGAGGGAGCCGGCGCGCGGGGTGCGGCAGCCGGTCGCGCCGACGGATGTGCGGACGGAGACGCGGGGGGGATCAGGGAGGGGGCCGCCGCGGCGCTCGGGTCGGGCGACGCGATCGCGCTCGTCGTGGACGACGCCGGAGCGATCGGCTCGCCGGGCGAGGACCACGTCGTGCTCGTCGCCGTCTCGACCACGGGAGCGGGCGACGCGACCGCCGTGGATGGCGTGGCCGCGGGGTGGCCCGCGATGCGCGATCGCTCGACGACGAGCACCGCCGCGCCACCGAGGAGTGCGATCGTGGCGACCGCGGCGACCGCCACGAGCGCCCCGTGCGATCCGCGGGGCGTCCTCGGCGGGTCCGACGCCACGGGCTGCGACGCAAACGGCCGGCCCGTGGTGAGCGCGCCGTCGGGGACCACGAGCGTCGATCCGGCGCCGCCCAGGGGTTCCGGACGCGCGTTCGCCGAGGGCGCGCTCACCGCGCCGCCCTCGAGGCGCACCCCGTCCTCCAGCAAGCTCGCGAGCGCCCTCCGCATCGCGGCCGCGTCCGGCCAGCGCGCGTCGCGCTCGTGCGCCACCGCCCGGTCCACGACGGCCGCGATCTCGGGCGCGATGCCCGGCACGACGCGGGCGAGCGGCTCGAGTGGCTGCGTCATCGCGAGGAGCATCTCCTCCTGCGTCGTCTCGGCGTGGCGCGGGCGATCGCCGCGGAGCAGCGCATACGCCGTCGCGCCGACCGCCCACACGTCCGTCCTCGCGTCGACCTGCTCCCAGCGCCCGCGCGCCTGCTCCGGCGGCATGAACGACGGCGTGCCGAGCGCCGCGCCCGACTGCGTGAGCTGCTGTCCGCCGCTCGAGGCCTCGAGCAGGCGCGCGATCCCGAAGTCGAGCACCTTCACGTGCCCGTCGTTCGTGAGAAACAGGTTCGCGGGCTTGATGTCGCGGTGGATGATCCCGCGCGAGTGCGCGGCGACGAGGACATCGAGCGTCTCGGCGACGAGGCGCAGCGTGGTCGCGCGGGGGAGCTGGGGACGACCCGCCTTGGCGTAGCGCTCGAGCGAGTGCCCCTCGAGCAGCTCCATCACGAGGTAGACGGCGCCGTCGTCGGTCCGGTCGTCGTCGAGCACCGCGACCGCGCCGGCGTGTCCCACGCGGTTCGCGAGGTATCCCTCGCGGAGGAAGCGCGCCACGATCCCCGGCTGCGCACACATCGGGGGATGAAGGAGCTTGATGGCGACACGGCGCCCGTTGCGGTGGGTCGCCGAGTAGACGCACGCCATGCCGCCCACACCGAGCAGCTCGTCAAGGTGCCATTTCTCGTTGACGACGGACCCCACCCGACCGCGAGCACGAGTGATCGCCTCGTCGATCACCCGTGCAGCCTACCACGCGCGGCTCACTCCCACAGGCCGATGAGCTGTCCGAGGTACACGAGCTGGCCGCGCACGACCGCGAAGTACCCGAGCTCGTCCTCGCCGTCCCCCTGCGCGGACCCCGGCTTGGCGAATCGGACGACGTAGAGCGCGGTGTGCTGTTTCATCGAGCCGAGCATCTTCAGGTGCGACTTGCGGCGCCGGTCGCAGAACGACGTCTTGCACGCGGCCACGTCGGCCGCGCTCGCGAAGCGCGTGATCCGGATCTCGGTCTCGCCGTGGTCGTTGGCGCTCCGGAAGGGGGTGATCAGCGAGGGGAGCTCCTTGAACACGTCGCGCTCCCAGGAGCCGTAGAGCTCCGGTCCGGTGGTCGGCCCGAAGGTCTCGGTGAACCACGCGCGCGCGGTCTCGGGGAGCATCGCGAAGTCGAGCAGCGGGCCCTCGACCTTCTTGGAGTCGCCCGTCGCCACCGCGGCTTGCAGGGCCGCCGCCTTCGCCTTGAGCGCGGCAGACTGGTCCGCGTCGGCGGAGAGGCCCTTCGCACGGCTCGATCCTCCCGCGTCGTCGGACGCGACGACGTACACGATGGCGCCGCCGATCCCTCCGAGGAGCAGCAGGGCGCCGAGGACGATCGCGACGATCGCCCCCGCGCCCAGCCCCTTCTTCGCGGGCGCTACCGGCGCCGGGGGGTACGGCGCCTGGCCGTACGGCATCGGCGGCGCCCCGGCGTGCGGGTGTCCATAGGGGTGCTGCGCGGGAGGTGGCTGCCCGTGCGGACCCGGGCCGTAGGGGTAGGGGGACATGCCGCGTCCGGATCGCAACGGCCGCGCCAGGCGAGAACACCGGCGAGTCTGCGTGCCCGCCCCGTGCACCGGTGCACGTCGAGTGCAGCGGCGCACCGTGCATGCCTGCAGGCTGCGCAGCCGCGCACAGCGGCCACCATCACGATGGGACGGCTCGGGCCACGAGGTCGCGCGCCTGGCTCACGGCTCCCTCGACCGTCCCGAAGCCGAGCAGCTCGCCGGCGTAGTAGGTGCGCCGCGCTCCCTGGAGCGCGTCGAGCCTCTCGTAGAAGCCGTCGCGCAGCGCCGCCTCGCCGACGCGCGGGAAGTATCTCCACGCCTGCGCGCGGTGGACGGCAGTCACCTCGCCGCCGAGCCGCCGCACGGTCCGGCGCACGCGCGCCGTCGTGTCGTCGAGGGGCTCCCCGCCGTCCCCGTACGCGTAGAAGACGCGCACGTCGCTGTCCTTCCAGCGGTGGTGCCACAGCATCACCTCGCCGCGGGCCGCGGGCTCGAAATGCTTCGGGAGGTACACGTAGCGCTGCGCGGGCAGCCCCGTGGCCGAGGCGACGACGACACGGTAGTCGCCGTACGCGATCTTCGACGCGAGCTCGACCTCCTCGGCCGTGGCATCGAGGAAGCGCACGGCCTCGTCGAGCGGCGATGTCACGACCACCGCGTCGAAGGTCTCGTCGCCCTCCGCGGTCGCGACGGTCACCGGGCCATCGCGGCGAACGGCGCGCACCTGCACGCCTCGCCGCACCTCGACGCCGCGCCGCTCGAGCGCGCGGGCGACCTCCTCCCACAGCGCCTGGTACCCGTCGCACAGCTCGTAGAAGGGGGCGCTCACCATCGTCGCGAGCTTGAGGACGTACAGCGCCGGGACCTCGACCATGGCGCCGTAGCCGAGGGGAGTGAACAGCGGCTCGAGCACCAGCCGCGCGGCCTCCAGCACGCCGCGCGCGCGCGCCCACTCACCGAACGGCAGGAACGTGTCGGGCGAGAACCCGCACATGCCCGCGCCGATCGCGCGGCGGCGGCGGACCATCTCGAGCCCGAGCCGCGCGCAGCTCGCGGCGAGCGCCGCCCACGGCGTGTCACGCGCGACCGGCCCACCGAGGCTCGTGCGCCCGGAGTCCACGTCGACGAACGCCGCGCTCCCCCCGGGGGTGGTCGCCAGCCCGAGCTCCTTCACGAGCCTGCGCACGTGGACGTAGGCCGGGGTCAGCACGACGGCGCCGAGCTCGTACGACCGTCCCTCGTGCATCCACGTGCAGCACTTGCCGCCGACGCGCGCGTCGCGCTCGAGCACCGTCACGCGACGTACCCCGCGGTTCGCGAGCTCGTACGCGACGCTCAGCCCCGCCGCACCTGCGCCGATCACCGCGACCCGCGCCTCGCGCTCGATGCGTGCGACGGCGCGGTGCCTACCGCCCGCTCGCATGGAAATGCGCCGCGACGCGCGCCCCCGACAGCGCCGTCCCGTACACCGCCACCTCGTCGAGGATGCCCCCGAAGTACCCGTTGGTGTCGAAGAAGCTCGCACCGATCCACAGCGACGCGTTCGTCGCGTTGAGCCCGAGCGGAGCGGGCTGCGTCGCCACGAGGTTCCCATCCAGGTAGATGCGCGACGCCGAGCCGTCGTAGGTGGCGACGAAGTGGTGCCACACCTGCGTGACGAGGTTCGTCTCCGGGCACTGGTTGGTCGTGCCGGCCGCCCAGCGTTCGATGCTGAAGGTCGAGGGGTCCGCCGTGTTCGGGCCTCGCACGAAGAGGAGGTAGCCCTCGCGCGGCGTGGTCTGCACCTCGCGCGAGAAGAGGCGCTGGTAGTTCACGTTGATGTTGTTGGGCTGGGCCCAGCACTCGAGCGTGTACGGCGCGTTGCCCGTGAAGGCGAAGCGGTTGCCGGCGTCGAGGTGGCCGGTGGTGCCGTCGAGGGTCACCGCCTTGTCGGTGTCGCCGATCAGGGCGCCGCCCGTGCCCAGCGTGACGCCCCCCACGTACTGCGCGTCGTTGCCGTGGCCCGATGCGTCGTGCGCGACGGTGCCGCTCGCCTCGTCGACGCGCCAGTAGGCCATCGGACCATCCGCGAGCACGGTGCCCGAATAGGTGACGCCGGCTTCGACGGGCGCCTCCGCGGGAGCATCGACCGGCGGAGAGGTATCCGGGATGTTGGGGGCGTCGGCGTGGGCGTCGCCGGCGTCGCTCGCGTCCGCGACGGCGGCGTCGGCAGCGTCGGAGCCCGCCTCCCCGGCGGCGTCCGATCCGGGTTGCGGCGCGTCGACCCCCGCGGAGTCGGTGACCGTGGGCGAGTCGGAGGTCAGCGCCCCGTCGCTCGGGTGCGAGCCGTCCGCCGGCGGCGGCTCCGAGGACACGTCCGGGGTCGGCGACGTGTCGTCCCCGTCGGCGGCCGCATCACCGTCCTCTCCCGGAGCTCCACTCAGCCCGGAGACCGATCCGACGAGCTCGCAGCCTGCGAGCAGGAGTGTGCCCAGCGCCAGCCCCCGCACGCCTGCGATCGCCGAGCGCACCCTACGAGTCTACCTCGCGGCGGGCCTCGAAGCATTCTTCCGGCGGCTCCCGAGGCGCGCCGCGACCTCGACGACCGAGAAGACCGCCAGGACGCCGGCCAGGCCCAGATCCAGGCCGACCAGGAACAGGACGCCGTTCACGCTCTCGCCCAGGCCGTGCTTGCCGATGCACCGCGCGCTCGCGCCGCGTCCGTTCCCGACCATCCCGATGGTCTCTCCCTCGTCGCACGCGATGGTCGCGGTGAGGTCGGTCACCGGATCGAAGAACATGAGGGGGACCCCCACGAGCATGCCCACGATGACGACGACCGCCAGGCGGATGGCGGCCCACCGGAGCCGCACGCTCTCGCGGCTGGGCGCCGAATCGAGCGGCGCCGCGAGCTGGGCGTGGTGGCGCTGCGCCCCCTGGAGGCTCGCCAGCGACGCGAGGATCACCACGGCCCGCTCGAGGACGTCCGGGCTCGTCGTGCTGCCGACGAACGTCGCCGCGCACTCGGCCGGCCCCCGCTCGACGCGCACGAGGTCACCCGGCATGCTCATGAGGCCAACGTGCATCGCCGGATCGCTCCACGGCGAGGTCGTGCCCGGCGCGACGAAGCAGCGGTACGCCCCGTCGAAGGTGGGAGAGCCCGAAGGGACCTCCAGCAGCCCCGCCGCGAGCTCGAACGCGAAGCCCTCGTCGCGGCGGACGGCGAACGCCGACGCGGCACCGCCGGGCGCCACGCGGTACCCCGCCGGATCGCCGATGAGCAGCCGCACGCGCGTGAAGACGCGCGTGCCGCGCTCGCCGCGCACGGTCTCCTCCGTCACGTACAAGGGGAGGCCGTCGTATGCGCCCCCGAGCGAGAACGGAGAGTCCAGCGTGCCGCGAAGCCCGAGGCGCCACGCGAACGTCTCGAGCTGGGCGCGATTCGCCGCCGACCAGCGCCGGAGGCGCACCGCGAGCACCACGGCCAGCGCGAGCGGGATGAGCAGGCCCGCGAAGGACGCCGCGAGGAGCACCGACCCATCCTACTCGACGAGAGGTGCCTCAGTTGAGCGTCGCCGGATCCCGTCGCCTCGCGGCGATCTCCCCGAGGTACGTGACGAACGGCGCCTGGGCGGCGCGCTCGCCCTGCCGGAACTCGTACACGCCGCGGAAGTGGCGCAGGACGTCCACCGCCTCGGCGTCGCCCACGTCGGTGCCGTCGCGGTGGAAGAGCGCCACGGCGAGCTTGTCGCGACCCTCGGAGACGCAGAGCGCGACGAGCGCCATCAGCGTCTCGTCGACGGCCATGAGCCACCCGCCATCCTTCCAGGCGGTGCCGTGGTCGTCGCTGATCGCGACGGGGAGGCTCCAGCCCTCGGGCACCTTCTCGGGGAGGAACTTGCGCGCGGCCGCGAGCCTCGGCTTGTGGGCGCGCTGCGGCGGGAACGACAGGCCCTCGGGGATCGCGAAGCGCGGCCGCTGCTCGCGCGGGAACGCCAGCCACGCGCGCGTCGCGGGGGCATCGGGCCGCACGCACTCGATCCACTCGCCGAGGCCCTCGAGGCGCCCGAGGATCTCGGCGCAGCGCGAGTCGCTGGGGAGGGCCTCGGCCTCGGGCAGCTTGGCTCCGCCGGTCTTCGTCACGTAGGCATGCACGGCCCAGAACGGGCCTCGCCGCCGCAGCGTGATCATGAGGCCGTGGTCTCCGACGTCGACGGCCCACCACTCGCGGTCGCGGAGCTTGATGGGGACCGACCAGCCCGGCGGAGGCTCGTCGGGGAGGAAGTCGCGCGCACGGTACGCGCGGGCCAGGGCGTTCTTGCCGTCGAACGGGTATCGGCGGTCGCCGTCGGGGCGCGGGCGATCGCGCACATCGAGCCACATGAGCCGGGCGATCGCGATCGCCGAGGCCAGGAACACCAGCCCGACGACGAGCGGGAACACCCAGTGTCCGTGGGCGTCCGTCGTGACGTACTCGCGCAGGACCGGGTGGTAGTAGCAAGGGAACGACGGCTGCTCCTTCCACCGCGCATCCGCGATCTCGGCGGCGCGCTCGCGCGTGTCGGCCCTGGGGTCGAGCGCCAACCAGAAGCGGCCGAGGGGCTCGCGGTCCGGCGTCTCGGCGTGGAAGCGAAGGACGGGCTTCCAGCGCGAGCCGTCCTGCACGGCGGTCGTCCCGTGGACGATGCACGTCGCCGGCAGGCACTCGTCGTGCAGGTGCTCGCGCCGCGCGGCGCGGCCCGTCACGACCGTCCCCACCACGAAGACGCCGAGGGTCAGCCATCCGGTGAGGCCGGCGACGGGCTGGGATCCGCGTTTCGGGAGCGCCATGACCGACGCGTCGAGCGTAGCGCGTGCGGCGGGGTCGCTCCCGAAGGTCGCCGGACCTCAGTGATCCTTGCCGTAGGTCGCGTTCC
>Ga0070730_10003846_pt1 | contig 13338 bp, 6 predicted proteins | sample Coa_R1_3_FD_66447 | JGI IMG/M metagenome (GOLD analysis project Ga0070730, IMG submission 66447) | Surface soil microbial communities from Centralia Pennsylvania, which are recovering from an underground coalmine fire - Coalmine... | ecosystem: Environmental > Terrestrial > Soil > Unclassified ...
CAGCCGGGCGATCCGCCGTTCGCCATGGGACAACCGCCGCCCGACGGGGCGCCCCCGGCGCGGCGGGCCCCGGGCCTGCGCGATACGCTGATCCTCCGAGCGCTCCAGACCCGGCAGAGCGTCAGCGATGTAACGCTCACCCCCGGGGAATCGGAGATCATCGGCGTGGCCCCGATCCACCCCCAGGATAACCCCGCGGATCTGCAGGGCGTCATCGTCGACGTGGTCGTCGTCGACGATGCGTACGTGCGCGACCTCAGCAACATCCTGAAAGTGGACATCGCGCTGATCAAGGACCGGACGGTGGTCGGCGGCAGCTTCAACCCCGCTAGCGATTATAAAAATCGGATCGAGAGGGGCGCGCTACCCGTAACCGACCATGTCACCACGCTGGAATGGCAATCGGGGCCAACCGTGCAGCGGCTGCGGGTGCAGCCGCTGGTCGTGGATAATGCGGCCAAAGGCACGGTGCTCGTCGCCCAATCGATCGATAATTTGCTCAGCATCGAGCGCGATATCCAGTTGATGCTGGTGGCCCTCGCGGCGGTCTTCACGCTCGTCAGCCTGGGGTTGGGGGGGCTGATCATGTTCAACTTCGCCCGCCCCCTGGCCCGATTGGCCACCGCCACCCAGCGGGTGCGCGAGGGCTACTTCGAGCCGGTGCCCGTGCATGCCGTCGGCGGGCGCGACGAGATCACCCAACTGAGCGAGAATTTCAACAGCATGACCGAGCATCTGCAGCTGCTCTACGCCAGTCTGGAGGCGCGGGTGCAGAATCGGACGCAGGAACTGGTCGCCGAGCGCAACAAGCTCAATATGGCCTTAACGGAGCTGGCCGCCGCCCGCGATGAGGCGGTGGCCGCCAACCGGGTCAAGGGCGAGTTCCTGGCTAATATGAGCCACGAGATCCGCACGCCGATGAACGGCGTGCTCGGCATGACGGGCCTGTTACTCGATACCCCCCTGAACGCCGAGCAGCACGATTTCGTCGAGACGATCCGCCAGAGCGGCGATGCCCTGCTCACGGTCATCAACGACATCCTCGATTTCTCCAAGATCGAGGCGAACCGGCTGGAGTTAGAGAAGCAGCCGTTTAATCTGCGGGAGTGCGTCGAAGTCGCGCTCGATCTGCTGGCCGGCCCCGCCGCGGAGAAAGGGCTGGACCTGGCCGGTCTCGTCGACCCGGCGACGCCGCCGCATGTCGTGGGCGACGCGACTCGCCTGCGCCAGGTGCTCGTCAACCTGCTCAGCAACGCGGTGAAGTTCACCGAACAGGGCGAAGTCGTCGTCTCGGTGACCGCCGAGCCCGCTGGCGAGCCGGCATTGCCCTTCGATCCGTCCAGCCCCCAACCCCCAACCCCCAACCCCCCGGAATACCGGCTGCACTTCGCGGTGCGCGACACGGGGATCGGCATCCCGGCGGACCGCATGGACCGGCTGTTCCGCTCCTTCAGCCAGGTGGATGCCTCGACTACGCGCCGCTATGGCGGCACCGGCCTGGGGCTGGCGATCAGTAAGCGCCTGGTCGAGCTGATGGGCGGCACCATGTGGGTCGAGAGCATGGTGGGCCAGGGGTCCAGTTTCCACTTCACGGTGCAGATGGCGGCGCAGCCGGGGGCCACGCGCCCCTATCTGCAAGAAGACCAGCCGCAGTTGCAGGGCAAGCAACTGTTGATTGTGGACGATAACGCCACCAACCGCCAGATCCTGATCCGGCAGGCCCAGTCGTGGGGCATGCGGCCCCGTGCCGCCGCCACGCCCGCCGAGGCCCTGGCCTGGGTGCGCCAGGGGGACCCCTTCGACATCGCGATCCTCGATATGCAGATGCCGGACATGGACGGCGCCACCCTGGCCGCCATAATCCGGGAGTATCGCGCCCCGGCGGCGCTGCCCCTGGTGCTGCTCACCTCGATCGGGGGGCGCGAGGCCGATACCCGGCTCGCCCCTTTCGCCGCCTATGTGAGCAAGCCGATCAAGGCCTCACAATTGTGTAATGTGCTCATCAGCGTGCTGGGATACACGGCCGCCCCGGCGCCGCCGGCCGCCCCTTCGCCGTTCGACGAAGAGCTGGGCCGGCGGCGCCCGCTGCAGATCCTGGTGGCCGACGACTTTGCCGTGAACCAGAAGCTGGCCTTGCGCATGCTCGCGCGGATGGGCTACCAGGCCGATGTCGCCGTCAACGGGCGGGAGGTGCTGGCCGCGCTGGAACGGCGCCCCTATGACCTGGTGCTGATGGATGTGCAGATGCCCGAGATGGACGGTCTGGAGGCGACCCGCTGCATCCTGGAGCGCTGGCCGCCGGGCGAGCGCCCGCGCATCGTCGCCATGACGGCGAACGCCATGCAGGGCGATCGGGAAGCGTTCCTGGCCGCCGGCATGGACGATTATATCAGCAAGCCGGTGCGTATCCACGAGGTGCAGGCGGCGTTGGAACGAACCCGGCCCCGGGACGACCGCAGCAATGGGAGCCAGGCCCTCGATCGGGGCGGCCGGCCGGATACGCTGGATCACCAGGTGCTGGCGGCGTTGCGGGCCGAGCTCCAGGGCGATGACGACGCGGACCCGCTAAACGAGCTGATCGCCCTCTTCCAGAGCGAGGCCCCGATGGCCCTGGCGAGGATGCAGCAGGCCCTGGCCCAGGCCGACGTCCAGAAGATGCACCAGACGGCGCACGGTCTGAAGGGGATCAGCGCAACCGTGGGCGCCAGCCGGCTCACGGCCCTCAGCGCCGAGCTGGAACAGCAGGCGCGGGCCGGCTCGCTGGAGGCTGGCCCCCCCCTGGTGGACCAGGTGGCGCTGGAGATCGCGCGGGTCCAGCAAGCCCTGGCGGCGGAACAACGCAATCATGGCTGAGCAAGGAGGGGCGCCGCCATCTCCCATTGCGCGAGGGGGCTCGGGCGGAAGCCACACGCCGCCAACCAGGCCCGCAGCCCATCCATCTCTTCCGGAACCAACGGGGGGATGGTCAGAGTCGCGATCTCCGGGTGGAGGATCAGCCAGCGGCGTAGCGCCGCGGTAGCCAGGCCCCGCCGGCGCTGCGCCGGCAGCACCCCGATGTGCGCCAGACGCACTTCCGGCGCGCCGGCTGCCGCGCCGAAGACCACGTAGCCCCCAGGCTCGGGGTCGCCCGCGGCCTGGATGGTATAGGCGGGCGTTCCGGCAGACACCCCCGCCAGGGTCACCCCCTCCAGCTGCCAGGGCAGGTCCGCCTCCGCACAACGCTGGGCCAGGGCCGGCAGGCCGGCCGGGTCCGCCGGCTGCAGAGTCACCTCCCGGCCCGGCGCCGCGCGGAGGGGTGCCGCCTCGGCCCGGTAGCCGAGCAGACGGCGCCGGGCGACGAATCCCGCATGCTTGTAAAGAGGGAGCGCCCGGCTGTTGGTGGTGAAACACTCCAGGATCAGCATGCGGGAGCCCCGGGCCCGGGCATCGCCGAGCTGGCGGGCCAGCAGGGCCCGCGCCACGCCCTGGCCCCGCCCCTCCGGTGTCACCCCCATGCCCGCCACCCGCGAACGCACGCCCGCTGCATCCCGGCGCAGGGCGGTCAGCGCGAGGCCAACGGCTTGATCGCCCCGGCGGGCCACGTAGGACGCGGCCAGGTCGACATTGTCGCGGGCGAGCAGCCCACGGAACGCAGCCGAGCTCAACACTATCGGCACGATATAATCGCTGAAAGCGTGGTTCATCAGGTCGACCAGCTCGTCGATCGCGCCGGCGGCCGGGGGCGCGAGGATGAGGTCGGATGAGGGCACAGCGCAGACTCCTTTGCGTCGGGCGGGGGCCAGGTGTCGCTGCACAGCGACGGGCCTCTCCAGTATAATGGACCACAGGAGTAGCGGCAAGCGGGCTATAGGGATGGTATATGGAGTGATTAGGGAGAAGGAGCGCCCATGCCTGATCTGCAGGTCACCTTTCTCGAAGCGGGCCAACAGAGCGCCGCCCAGGTCGCGGCCCAGATCGCCGGGTTCCTGGCCCAGGCGACACAGTCGATCGATCTGGCGATCTACGATCTGCACCTGACCGGGGCGGCCCGCGCGACGCTGCTCGGCGCGTTAGCGGAGCGCCAGCGCGCGGGAGTCCAGATTCGCATTGCCTACGACTCGGGCGATAAGACCGCTAATCCCGCGCTTCCGGCGACCCAGGGAGCCTTGCCCTCCACCAGCCAGACGGCGAGCTTCCTCGCCAATACCGGGCTGCCCAGCAAGGCCATCGCCAGCGAGATGAACCTGATGCACCATAAGTACATCATCCTGGATCGCGGCACCGCCCAGGCGCAGGTCTTGATGGGCTCCAGCAACTTCACGGACGCCAGCTGGTCCTTGCAGGAGAACAACATCCTGACCATCCCCTCGCCCGAACTGGCCACGTTCTACGCCCAGGACTTCGAGGAGCTCTGGATCACGAGCGACATCCAGACTACCGGCCTGCACGACACGGGCCAGGCCATGCTGAGCTATGCCGGCCAACCGGCGCCGGCGACGGTGTTTTTCGCCCCGGGCCAGGGGCAACGCATCGACGCCGAAGTCGCCCACCGGCTCGGCCAGGCGCAGCGCGAGATCACGCTCGCCGTGGTGGTCTTGACCTCTGGCCATATCCTCGGCGCCCTGCACGACCTGATGCAAGAAGGGCTGCCGATCGACGGCATCTATGACCGCACCCAGATGGCCGGCGTCTTCGTGCAGTGGCAGCAGGTCCCGCAGAACGGCTGGAAAATTCCGGCCTTTGGGGACATCGTCCAGTATGGGCACCTGGCGGGCAAAAACAGCACCCCCTGGACGGCAACCAGCGTGCATGATTTCATGCACAACAAAGTGATCGTCGTCGACGACACGGTCATGACGGGCAGCTTCAACTTCTCGCGCAACGCCCAGGGCAATGCGGAAAACATCCTCATGATCGAAAGCGCGGCGCTGGCCGCCGCGTACCGGGCCTATATCCGCCACCTGGTGGCCCGCTATGGGCCGGCGGCTTGAGCCAGCCCCCTGGCCGCGGCGTGGTGCTCCTCGCCGGGCTGGTGCTGCTGCTGGGCGCGGGACTGGTGCTGGGCACGCTAGCCGCGATCGCCGGCGGCCAGGTCCCCCTGGGCATCGAATTTCGGCAATGGGACCAGCTGCGCATTGGCGCCGATAGTGCCAGCCTCGCGCCGGCGGCCCACAGCGTCGGCCAGACGTTTCGCTCCGAGCACGCCAACCTCAGCACGATCGCCGTGCAGCTCAAGGAGTTTAGCGGCCGGCTGCCCGCCACCGGCCGCTTCCATCTCCAGGCCGGTACCGACCCGTTAGCCCCCGATATTCTCAGCCTGCCGTTGAGCGCGGCCGACTTCGGCGATAACCCGTACCTGGCCTTTCATTTCCCCCCGCGGCCGGACTCGGCCGGGCGCCAGTACCGGTTTCGCATCGAGACGGTCGCACCCCTGCGCACCACCCTGGCCGCGCACCTTTCGCCCTACGATACATACTCCGCGGGCACCGCCCTGATCGACGACCAGGCCCAGCCCGGCGATCTCGCGTTCCGCACCTATTATACCTACACGCCCGCCGACCTCGCCGCCGATGCCGGGCGCACGCTCGCCAGCCAGCCCGGGCTGATCCTCGCCACGCTCGCCTTCCTGTTGCTGCCCGGCCGTGCCCTGGCCGAGGCCCTCGGCCCCACCTGGACACCCGGCGAGCGGCTGCTGGCCGCGGCCGGGCTTACCCTTCTCGCCTGGCCGGTGGCGTTGCTTGGGGGTTGGGGGTGGGGGGTTGGGGGTTGGGGCCCCGTCCTGGCCTGGCTCGCCATCCTCGCCGGCGCCGCCGTCCTGCTGATCCGCGCTGTGTGGCACCGCACATCCCCTCAGCCAATAGCCACAACCCTCCTGCCCTTATCGGACACAGCTCCCAACCCCCAACCCCCAACCCCCAACCCCCCCGCGCAATCCAAAATCGACGTCGTCTACTGGCTGGCCCTGGCGACTGTGCTCGGCCTGACCCTGCTCTCGCGCCTGGCGACCATCCGGGACCTCGTGGCGGGGATGGGGCTGGACGCCTATCACCACACCCTGGTGACGGCCCTGTTGCTGGACCGGGGCGGCATCCCGCATGACTACCAGCCCTACGCGCCCCTGGCCTCCTTTACCTACCATTTTGGCTTCCACGCCTTTGCCGCCGCCCTGGCCTGGCTGGCCCCCGGCGCCCTCCCGGTCGAGCGACTCATGCCGGTTGTGGGCCAACTGGCGACGACCCTGCCGGTACTGACCCTGGCGCTGTTTGGCCGGCGGGTGCTCGGCAACCGCTGGGTCGGGCTGCTGGCCGGGGGCCTGGCCGGAGTCGTCACGGTGTTCCCCGCGTTTTATGTCAACTGGAGCCGCTATACCCAGGGGCTCGGCCTGGCCCTGCTGCCGGTCGCCTGGGTGCTGCTCTTCGAGGCTGTCAGCCCCGTCGTCGCCTGGCGCCCCGGCCGGCCGCCGCTCCGGTTGCCCGGCTACCGCTCCTGGCTCGCGGCGATCGGCCCGGGCGTGCTGGCCGCCCTCGGCGCGGCGGGCCTCTTCCTGACCCATTACCGCATTGCCGGGATGTTTGTCAGCTACGCCGGGCTCTTCCTCCTCGGCGTGGGCGTCGACACCTGGCGCCAGACCCCGCGCGGGGCGCGTGTGGCGGCCTTGAGCACGTTAGTCCAGAGCGGCCTGGCGGTCACGGCCGGCGCGGTCGCCCTGGTGCTGCCCTGGCTGCTCAACCTGCGGGCCAATTTCACGGTGCGCTTCGCGGGGTCCGGGGAAGCCGCCAACGCCCCCTATTATGATCTGCACACGATGCTCGGCGACCTGACGGCGACCAGCCAGCTGGGCTACTGGTCGACCCCGATCTTATTGGGACTGGCCGGGCTCGGGCTGCTCTGCTGCCTCGGGCGGCGCGATTGGCCGCCGGTCTTATTGGCCGTCTGGTTTGGCCTGCACCTGCTCTGGAGCAATCCCACCCTGCTATCGCTGCCCGGCGCCGGGTATCTCGATAGCGTGACGGTGGTAACCTCCAGCTTCATCCCGCTCTGCCTGCTGGCGGCCTACCCACCCGTCCTCGTGGGCGAGTGGCTCGTGCGGACGCTGCCCCCGCGGTGGGGCGCCTACGGCGCCCGCACGGTGCTGGCGGCCAGCGGCCTGCTGTTGGCGCTCGTCGGGGCGGATCGCTTGCTGGCTATCCTCGACGTGAAGCCCTATGTGACCGCGCAGGATATCGCCGGGCTGCATTGGCTACGCAGCAATACGGCGCCCAGCAGCTTCGTGGCCGGCAACGGCTTCGGCCAACCCTGGGGCCCCGAAGCGGTCCAGGGCTCCGATGCGGGGGTCTGGGTGCCGCTCCTGGCGGGCCGCCGTTCCGCGCTCCCCCCGATCCCCGCCTACAATGAGCGGCTGGCCGACCCGGGCTACCTGCGGCACGCCGTGCAGATCGTGCGCGAAACGGATAACCTCATGCACGCCCCGGACGCCCCTGACGCGGCCCGCAGTTGGGCCTACCTGCGCGGCCAGGGGGTCACTCACCTCTACATCGGTAGCCGGGGCCCGGCCGTGCTCGATCCAGCCGTGCTCCTGGCCCTCCCCGACCAGGTCCAGCTCGTCTTTCACCAGGACGACGTCTGGATCTTTGCGCTACGGCCTCCGCCACCCTCAGCGACCGCGGCTCCGTCCCACTGAGGGTCTCTTCCCCATCGCTGGCTCGTATTGGAAACAAGCAGTGGTCAAACCTGATAGTACCCCTGGGCGAACCCAAGCCAAGCATTAGACGTGTTTCTCTCACTAGTTCCGCAAAATCTTACTAATCACTAATTGTAGTAGTAAATTCGATTTTTCGGCATGGTTTTATCCCTATTAGAGGCTATTGTTCGCTTGACAGGATGTTTGACATCTGCTACCATGCCAGCGAAGGCTGGCGTTAGGATGCTGATGCAATCCTAGCATTTTCCAGACTAATTAAAATTTCTGACGGGTTGCTAGATGAGTTACGCTCAAGTAATAAATATTACTCCTAGAGCGGTTCATGCCTTATGGCTGATCCTCAGAAAATTCAGCGACCCCAGTAATTGTATAATTTCCCTAGCAAAAACACTATTGAAAATAGAAGAGGATAGTGAAATAACTGAATTATTGCACTTAGGGGAACATTTAGATTTATTGGAAGTAGTTAATAGTCAATTTTTACTAACTCCAGAAGGAAAGAGATTTGCTACAGCACCTCATTGGAGGCTTTGGAATGCCCCTTCCAAGGTCAAGTCATTATTTAAAAAATGTAATGTTGATCATTTCTTTATAAATCTAAACGATTACCATAATCGTCCAGCCATAATCGATCTGTTTTCCGGGGTCGGTGGTCTAAGTCTCGGCTTCGCTGCGGCTGGTTTCAATATTGTGTTGGCTATTGATAATGATCCTCATGCATGTGAAGCGCATAGATTGAACTTTCCCGAGACTGTCGTCATTCAAGATGATATCAGTAACTTTGCTGCCGATCCGCGAAAATATCTCACAAAGGTTCCAGATCTTGCTCAAAGAAGGATAGTAGGTATTGTTGGAGGCCCGCCTTGTCAAGGTTTCTCAATCATCGGCGAGCGTAGTGCGAGTGATGAACGAAATCTTCTGACCACCAAGTTCATAGATTCGGTTCTTGCCCTAGAGCCAGATTTCTTCGTCATGGAGAATGTACCGGGTTTAGCCACAAGTGGTATTCCTCCTACATTCAGTACTTATATAAAACGTCTAGCTGGGTCGAACGGGGAGCCTGCATCAACTCTTGTTGATATGCTACCCGTACAACGGGTAGGCAAGCGCAGCCGACAACTCAAGAAGAAGCTTATTGGTTCAACCATCAGAAAGTTTTCGGCTAGGGCCGACAATTACTTTAAGGTCAATAACATAGCTTTATCTAAACCAGAGCAAATAATCACATATTTCTATGATGATTTGCAGAAACTGATCCTAGTAGAAATTCAACAGGCTTACACAGATCAGGATGTTGCCCACAGCTTGCTAACGAAAGGAGCAACAGAATTAGCAATTATTGCTATAGCTAGTGCCTATGAGCGTTTACTCAAATGTGGTGTATTCACCGAGAAGGATTGTAAAGACTACTTCCAAAGCCTGACTTTGATGTTTCCTAGTGGAAGTGTACTTCATGAAACAATAACTGAAATCTTTGCTGATTACGAAAGCTTTCCCCCTAGCATGATGTATAAGGGTAAGAAGACAGGCCCCGTACTTCAGCACATCTTGGAGAGAGTCGGGCAGGTCTATGATGTGGCTACGCCTCATGTTTTGAATGCTGCGTCATATGGGACTCCGCAAGACAGAGAACGGCTCTTTATTGTGGGCGTGAAGAAGATCCTAGAACGTACCTTCAACTTTCCTGAAGCCAGTCATTACCTCATCGCGCCAAAGTGCCTAGACGATACTACGATAACTCCAGCTCCAACTGTCCGTGATGCAATAGGAGACCTGCCCGATATAGATACAATCCCTTGCCTGATTGATGGTCATGAATTCAGTGCTAGCCAACTGTTGGAGACCGATTCGAAGTTTGCGCTGAAGCTGAGGCTAGAACTGCTGGATAAAGCAGATTATAGCCTACCAAGGCCCAGTTGGAATCCATATTTAGTCGATTGTAGCAATCGAACAACGCACGAAGCTAATGTGAGGCGTAGACTTGAGATCCTGAAACCAGGCGCACGCGATACTATCAGTCGTAAGACTAGGTTGCACCCACAACGACTAGCGCCGACATTACGTGCCGGAACGAAATCTAACAAAGGATCGCATACAGCGGTTCGTCCAGTCCACTATGCGTATAACCGAGTTATTTCAGTCCGGGAAGGTGCGCGGCTGATGGGCTATCCTGATTGGATGACGTTTCATTCAACTAAGTGGCATGGTTTCAGACTTGTCGGGAATGGTGTGCCATTCCCTTTAGCAAATGCTATTGCTAGAGAGATCAAGAATATACTGTAAAATTCTGCGAGGCAATTTTGTCTCTTATAACAAGTATTGCTTTCGGCCTAAAGGGAGCTTATATATGTCTGGAAATATTGCAGTTGTTACAGCATCACCTAGCAAACTTTTCTTTGTATCTATGTTAACCAGGGATATCGATCTCAAAGATGCTATTCTGGATCTGCTTGACAATTGCATTGATGGATTGCTTCGTGATCAACGAGGTAAATCAAGTACGAACAAACCTTATGATGGGTATTGGGCTAGGATTACAGCATCACCGACAGAATTTACTATAGCAGATAACTGTGGAGGTATCCCAAGAGAGCTGGCAATAAATAGTGCCTTCCGGTTAGGACGCTCTGATCTCACGCGCGATAGCGACCTACCGACTGTAGGAATGTATGGTATAGGAATGAAGCGTGCTCTATTCAAGATGGGCAAGCGGTCGAGAGTTGATTCCCAACACCAAGGCGACTCCTACTATGTAGAAATCCCACCTGAATGGTTAAATGATGATGATAATTGGCGTTTAGATTTAACACCGACTACACCCACTAATGAACCCAATGGTACACGCATTACTGTTACAGATCTACATCCGAATATCGCAGGACAATTTAACAAAGTTAGGAACACATTTTTAGATGATCTGGACAAAGATATTAGCAATCTCTTTGCAGTAATTATTAAAAAGGGATTTACAGTATATCTTAATGATCGGAAAATCGAACCTGCCGACTTTGTTCTCTTGTTCCCCACTAACTTCAAACGAGAGACTGGTACATCTATCCGCCCATATGCTTACGAGGCTATTTTTGAGGGCGTGAGAATCGAGGTAGTGATTGGATTCTATAGAGAACTTGCCTCAGATAGCGAGGCCGAAGGGGAACGGCATATACCCCGAAAGAGCGACAACGCAGGATGGACAGTCATCTGTAATGACCGAGTAGTGTTATACCGTGATAAAACGTCTATCACTGGATGGGGCATAAGAGATGTTCCTCAATATCATACCCAGTTCATAGCAATTGTTGGCGTTGTAAATTTCTCAAGTAACGACTCGTACAAACTTCCCCTCAACACAACAAAGCGTGGATTAGATACCTCTTCACCTGTATATCTGCACGCTTTAAACCGTATGATGGAAGGACTAAAGCAGTTTACAGACTTTACGAATCGATGGAAAGGACGACAATCTGAAACAACAGCCGCTTTTAGAACATTAACACCAAGAGATGCAACACAAGTAGCAAACTCAATACCAGAAGAGGTCTGGCGACCTGTTCGCGGAGGTGGTGAAGCAGCACGGCGATTTACTCCTGATCTTCCTCGACCAAGCCAGGATAACGAGAATAGACGTATTTCTTTTTACCGACCAAAGGATGAGATTGAGCTACTTGGTCGCTACTTCTTCGATGATGTCGATGCTGAACCGTCAGACGTTGGTATCCATTGTTTCGAGGATGCGCTTAAACAAGCTAGGAAGGAGATCAAATGAGTGGTGACAGAGTTGCCTATAATCTCCGACCAAATAAATTTGTAGAAAGGCACCTGTTCATAGAACTACTAAGCAAGCTTATTGGTCGGGATGCTATTGATAGCTATGTTTATGTTTCCTTGGGTGGCCCACAGCTTGAAGATCTAAAGCTTGTACACTACGGACTCGGCATCAAGAATCTTCTCTCACTTGAGGCCGATACTACAGTATACGAAAGACAGCAGTTCAATACACGTCCATTTATGAAATGTAAAAATCAAACTAGCTCAGAATTCATCAGAGCTCTTGACGAAAATTATGCTGATAAACATCTTATAGTTTGGCTTGATTACGCGGCTGCTAATGAGCGCCGAGAGCAACTTCTCGAATATGAGGCCTTACTCAGTAAATTACAAGTAGATGATACAGTTAAAATCACAATAAATGCAAACCCGCGAACTCTGAGTGAACCTTGTAGCGGAGAACGTCCTGAAGTATATCAGGCGCGCGGTCTTCAGAAGTTACATGAGACTTTGAATGAATATATCCCTGGATCAATTGATCCTTCGCAAATGACTAAGACAGGTTTGGTGCCTATCCTGTGTAAGGCTATCCAGTATGCAACAATCCGTGGTACACAAAACACACCAGATATAGCAGCAGTTCCTTTAGCAATATTCGTTTATCAAGACAGCGAACACCAAATGCTTACCATTACTGTTCGTTTGATAAAAAGCTCCGAAATACCTAACTTTGCCGCAGAACTTGGAGCAGCAGGATGGGACTATTTACCATCAAGCTGGACAGACGCAACTACAATCACTATCCCTGACTTGACAGTAAAGGAGAGGCTATTTATCGAAGGGCTACTTTTCACCGAGGATCTTAGCTCTCTTGTGGACAAGCTGCCTTTCCGACTTTCTGATAACAAAGCGGACTGGCTTGATATGTTAAAGCAGTTTGAGCGGCACTATCGAAGGTATCCAAGTTACCTTCCGGTGGTATTCTAATTTTTGCACTTTGAAATCAAGGTAGATCTTCAGGGAGGGCCGCATGACCCCTGATAAAGCACCCGGTCCCGAGCGCGGGCGGTCCCGGCAATCGCTGGCGGGCCGGGCCCTGCTGGCGGTGGGGCTGCTGATCGGGTTTTACCTGCTGGCGCTCGCCATTGCCGGCCTGCTGCTCTATATCCCCTATGCGGAGTGGACCTACTTTTATCGCCTCGATCTCCGGATCGCCGTCTTTTGCATCCTGGGGGCGGGCTTGATCCTGCAGGCGATCATCCCCCGGCGCGATCACTTCACACCGCCCGGCCCGGCCCTGGATCCCGCCGGGCAGCCTCAACTGTTCGCCGTGCTCAACGAGATTGCCCGGAGCACCGGGCAGCGTATGCCGGCCGAAGTCTACCTGGTGCCGAATGTCAACGCCTGGGTGACGCAGCGCGGCGGCCTGATGGGCTTCGGCAGCCGCCGGGTGATGGGCCTGGGGCTGCCACTGTTGCGGGTGCTCACTGTGGCCGAGTTACGGGCGGTCGTGGCCCATGAGTTTGGGCACTATTATGGCGGCGACACCCAGCTGGGCCCCTGGATTTACAAGACCCGCGCCGCCATCGGCCGGGCGCTGGCCGGCCTGGCCCGGCATAGCGCGACTCTCCAGGCGCCCTTTCTGTGGTACGGCAAAATGTTCCTGCGCGTCACGCATAGCATCTCGCGGCGGCAGGAATTTGTGGCCGACGAACTGGCGGCGCGCACGGTGGGGGCGCGGCCGCTGATCGAGGGGCTGCAAGCCGTGCATGGCGCGGCCAGCGCGTTCGAGGCATATTGGCAAGGCGAGGTGGTCCCGGTGCTGAACGCCGGGTTCCGCCCGCCGCTGGCCGACGGGTTCCTGAGCTTCCTCACCGCCGAGGCCATCG
>Ga0070730_10003848_pt1 | contig 13337 bp, 11 predicted proteins | sample Coa_R1_3_FD_66447 | JGI IMG/M metagenome (GOLD analysis project Ga0070730, IMG submission 66447) | Surface soil microbial communities from Centralia Pennsylvania, which are recovering from an underground coalmine fire - Coalmine... | ecosystem: Environmental > Terrestrial > Soil > Unclassified ...
CGATATGATGCGCGGTCAGGTTCATCGTATCGCCGACGATGCCGTAGCAGCGCTTGACACCTGCCGCCTGGAGCGTTTCGACAATAATCTCGGCTACTTTTTTGCTCATCGGGAGACCTTTATTTTGGGGGGTGGGTGCCGGGTCAGGGGGCCGCGCAATCGCGTTTTACTCTTCGCCGCGAGGCGCCCATCTTTGCATCTCGTCTGCGGGCCAGCGGCCAATGTCGTTGTTATGCGCCACGGTGCGCCGGTGGCGCCCGAAGCCCTATCTCCACGATGGGGGAATCCGGCCAACATCCTCGATCGGAGGCTCCGAAGCCGCTCGGCGTTCGACGGATCGAGGGCGTAAGGCGCCCGCTGCGGCCAGGGTTTCCGCAAACTGATCAGCGACCGTTCTTGGTATTTCCGCCCTCCGATCGGAGCAATTGCGCGCTGAGCTCAAGTTGGAGCAACCGAACTGCGGTCTCCACTGAGCGAGCGTATCGAAGGATTGGGCTCGCGTAGGGTCGCTATAAGCCTTGGTTTAGACCCGAGACCAAAAAAGGCGCCATATCAGGGCTTTAGTTTGGTCGGCAGGGAGAGCAGGCCAGCCTGGGAGGATTCGCTCAGCGCGACAAGAGAAAGCGCACCCGCTTACTGTGCGTGGAGACCAGTTGGCCATCCTGACGAAAAGTAGACCGACACTCTGGTTGGGATGCTTTGCGAATTAATGGAGTAAATTGAGCTTGTCAGCCATTAGGCCGAGCTCAGGTAGCGAGCCAGCTTTCAGCTTCCGCATCATGTTGCTTCGATGAACCTTAATGGTAACTTCGCTGATGCCGAAATCGAAAGCAATTTGCTTACTGAGGCGACCCCGTACGACTTGGATCATGATCTCGCGTTCACGGGGGGTAAGCGCTTCGAAGCGCTCTCTGAGCTCACTCAAGGCCTTGTCGTTCTCACGCCGGGCGCGATCGCGAGAGAGGCCGAGCTGGATCGCATCGAGAAGCTCCTGATCACGAAACGGTTTCGCGAGGAACTCGATGGCACCACCTTTCATCGCTCGCACCGACATCTGGATGTCGCCATGCGCTGTAATGAAGATGATTGGAAGTTGCCTACTAGTTGCGACGAGTTCGCGCTGAAATTCAAGGCCGCTTTGACCAGGCAGTCTCACGTCGAGTACTAGACAGGAGGGAGCATCCGGCAGTTTGGCCGCGAGAAATTCGGGAATCGACCCGAACAACAGCGCGTCCAGGCCAAGCGATCGCAACAGACGCCCAACTGAACTGCGAAGGTCCGGGTCGTCGTCGATGACCAAAACGGTCGGTTTTGCGTCAGGCATCGCTTCGGCGTCAGTTAAGGATCACGGAAACGAGCTTTGTCCCGAATTGCAAGTTCCGCATAGCTGAAAGAGTAGCCTACCCCCAACCTGGCCATGTGAAAAGCATTCTTCTTCGCACGAGGGCTAAACCAAAGTTTAGACCCGCGAGGATTGCTCCTTCGGTCTTCTTGGCGAAAGCTGCGGAGTTCACAGGCAGAGGCGAGAGCACTGTCTGTATGGCTTCTAGCGAACTGCTGGGAGGCTACATGCCGGAAGCATTATTGGTCTCAGTTGTCGAGGATGATCAATTCTTTCGCGAGTCTATGAAAAGGCTCCTGAGGTCGCTGGGCTACGCCGTTGAGGTATTCCCGTCGGCGGCCGATTTCCTTGCGTCGCCTCGTCTCGTTGAAACCGTCTGCCTGATTGCCGACGTCCAGATGCCTGGGATGACCGGAGCCGAGCTCCACAGACACCTCATCGATTCGGGCTTCACGATTCCGATAATCCTTGTGACTGCCTACCATGATGACGACGCTCGCATCCGCGCCCTGGACGAAGGGGCCGTTTGTTACCTTCGGAAGCCGGTTGATGAGATGCATCTTATGCGATGTCTCCGTGCGGCTCACCAGAATGGAGAGCCGCCCGATGAGAATCTATGAACTTCTTTCCGAGCCGGGCAAGGTGAACTGAAATGCGGCGCCTCCAGGCTCATTTGCGTCTGTCCACAGCCGGCCCCCGTGGGCGTCAATAATGGATCGGCAAATGGGTAGCCCGAGCCCCATCCCGCTAGGCTTTGTGGTGTAGAAAGCATCGAAAACGCGCTCGATATGTTCCCGATCAATGCCCGGGCCAGAATCGCGCACCGTGACGAGAATGCTTTTTGTCCGGCCTTGCTCGCTGGTGATCAACAAGTCACGCGCGCCCTTGTCGACCACGGCCATTGCTTCGGTCGCGTTCAGTACCAAGTTCAGAATGACTTGTTGCAATTGAACACGATCTCCCTCAACGGGAGCCAACCCCTCCGACAGGCGAGTTTGGACGGAAACGCCATTCTCGGCCATTGCGCCTTGCGCCAATTCAATCACCTCATTGATCGCCTCATTGAGATCAAAATGATGCTTTCGCGGCGGCGCTTTCCTGATATGACCACGAATCCGATCGATGATGACTCCCGCGCGATCGGCATCGCCCACGACACAGTCGAGCGCTTCCCGGACCTCGCCCAAGTCTGGCGGCTGCTTATCCAGAAAATTCAGGGCCGCACGAGCGTTGTTGCGCGCGGTCGCGATGGGCTGCGTGATTTCGTGAGCGAGCGAGGCGACCAGTTCTCCCATCACGCTCAAGCGGTTCATGTGGGCGAGATCCGACTCCAGTTGGCGCAGCTGCTCATTCGCCTCCTGCGCGCGCATGGTTGCTGTCACATCGGTGCCGGTGCCGCGATAGCCACGGAATTCTCCGTTGGCGTCAAACATAGGCTTGCCGCTAGCTTTCACATACATTGGAAGGCCGTTGCCGCCCTTCGAGCAATATACGAAGTCACGGAATGGCTTACGTGATTCGAGAGTCGCCCAAACAAGCCGCCACTTCTCCGGTTCCGTTTCGAGGTCGAGAGCGTGATCCCAACATGCGGTGCCGATTCGAGCTGCCGGGTCCGAGCCAAACGCATTCTCGGTCAGCAGCGTGAATTTGTAGTCCGGACCGATCTCCCAAAACCAATCGGCGGCGGTTTCGGCGTAGTCGCGGAACTTCCCTTCGCTCTCCCGCAGTGCTTGCTCTGCGCGCTTGAGCTCTTCGATATCCAGATTCACCCCGACCCACTGCAGTAGGGTTCCATCGCTCGCCCGGAGCGGTTCGACACGGCTGAGAAACCAGCGGTAGCCTCCTTCAGCGTTGCGAACTCGAAAACTATACTCACTGGGCTCGCCCGTGCGGATATTGCCTGGCCAAGCATTGCGTGCTCCTTCTTGGTCGTCCGGATGCAAGAACGGGATATGGGCGTCAAATTGTGCGCCAATGTCGATGCCAAAACGTAGGGGATGTTCTTTCGGAAGACCAAGATAGTCCGCAGTTCGTTTGTTCACGAAGGTGAGTCCGCCGGAGGGAGCCGCGTACCAAGTATAAGCCGGAATCACATTTAGAGTTGCTTGCAGCTTTTTTCGGTCATCGATATCGATCAGGACGCCGTACCAACTTCGCACCGTGCCATCGCTTGCTCGCAGCGGTTCTCCACGGACCTCGAACCACCGATATTGACCGTCCGCTCCTCGAATTCTGCAGACCGCATCGTGTGCCGTTGTGATTTCGAGATGTTTGAGCCAAGTACTCACCTTGAACGAGACGTCATCCGGATGAATGCTTTCCGCCCATCCCCAACCAATAATTTCCTCAAGCGGTTTTCCCAAATATTCGAGCACGCGCTTGTTGACGTACTCAATATTTCCGTCCGGCCCAGCTCTCCACACCAGCGCTGGAATCGTCTCCACAAGCAAATGTAGCTCTTGCTCGTGGCTCGTTAGCGCCTCCACAGGTCTGTTGCTCTCGGCTGGCATAGATCGCTCCACATCGAAGAGGATCACTGACTATCCGCTGTCATCCGACGAAGTGGCCCTCCAGAGACAGACGACAGCCCTTCGTTAGGTCAATTGGCCGACCTATCCGGAGCGGCAATTCAGCACCTTACTTGATGGCTGCTGCACCTTCGAGTGCCTGCGCGAGGCAGGCCCCATTACCGGCACACGGGTGTGCCCGCCGTATGCCACCGAGGCTCTATTTGTTCGAAGAAACGTCCGAAAATCAAAACCGGTCCTGCCGATTCAGCTAAAACTCATCCCAATCCAGAACACCGTCTGCGCGTTGATGGTGGCGAGCTTGCGGAACGCCCGATCGACATGGAGCGGATAGAGAGCCCATTGACTGCTATTGGCCGTCGGATCGGCCCGGCGGCCAGGCGTAGGCCTGGCAGGATCTGACGAAGGTCGCGACCGCCGGCGAGAAGCGGCGGCCCGCGATCGAGACGAGCGAGATCTCCCGCACCGTCTCGGGGTCGACCAGGGGGCGGAGCACGACGCCCGGCATGGTCGGCGAGAATTCCGGCAAGAAGGTCGTGCCGAAGCCGGCAGCGACCATCGTCTGGATCCAGTCCTCCCGCTCGCTGCGGAAGGCGACCTGAAGCGCCTGCCCCTTGGCCGCGATCTTGGCATCCCAGTGGGCGTTATATTCGCAATGGATCCGCAGCAGATGCGGCTCGGTGATCGCGTCGTCGACCGCCACGGTCGCTTGCGCCTCGAAGGTATGGCCGGCCGGGAACGCGATGCAGAAGCGCTCGCGATAGAGCGGCCTCGCCTCCAGCCGCTCGTTGAAGCCGCCTGGGGCGGCCATGACGGCGAGATCGAGCTGGCCGTCGAGCAGCAAGTCCGCGAGCCGGCTCGGCATGCCTTCGATCAAGGTCAGCTCGATGCCGGGATTGGCCTGCCGGAACGCGCCCAGGAAGCTCATGAAGCGCGAGGGCCCGACCGAGCACATGACGCCCAGGTTGATCGGCGCGTTCTCAAGCTTGAGGAAGCCGCGCGCGGTCAGCTTGGCCGCCTCGGCATCGGCCATCATGCGTTCCAGATGCGGCCGGATCAGCCGCCCGAAATCGGTGACGTGGGTGAGGTTGCGCTCGCGCCGGAACAGAAGGCCGCCCAGTTCCGCTTCGAGCCCCTGGATCGCCCGGGTCAGCGCCGGCGGCGTCACATGGCACTGGCCTGCGGCGCGGCGGAAATTGAGCGTGTCGCAGACGGCCAAGAAATAGCGGACCTGATGCATTTCCATAGTGGCGCCGGAGGACTCCCTGAAGCGGCGGCTTGGCGACGTTGCCGGCCGGGCATCGAAACGTAAGCCCAACGGCAATTCAGAACGGACCGTCGGACGGGCACATTCATCTCACGACAAACGGCCGACCGCCAGCCCGGCGGAAGTCCGAAAAACGTTGGATGATAAGGAGTTCGTACCATGGACCGGATCAAGACCCTCATTGGCGCCACCGCATTGGCCGCGAGCCTCGGCGTCCCGCTCGCCGCAGTGGCCGACGTCCCTGCGGTCGAGCCGAAGACCCAGGCCTTTCTCGATCAGCTGGCCGCCGGCGGCGGCGCCCCGATCTATACGCTGACCCCCGAGGCCGCGCGCCAAGTGCTGGAAAGCGCCCAGGCCGGTCCGGTCGCGGCCCCCCAGGTCGACATCGAGGATCGCACGATCCCCGGCGGCCCGAGCGGCAAGGTGCGGATCCGCGTGCTGCGCCCCCACGGCGCCAAGGGCGCGCTGCCGGTGGTGATGTATTTCCACGGCGCCGGCTGGGTCATGGGCAGCACGCGGACCCATGATCGGCTCGTCCGCGAGATCGCCGACGGCGCCCATGCCGCCGTCGTCTTCGTCGACTACGACCGCTCGCCGGACGCCCGGTTCCCGATCGCGATCGAGCAGGATTACGCCGCGACCAAATATGTCGCCGGGCATGCCGGGGAGTTCAACGTCGACGCCTCTCGCCTCGCCATCGCCGGCGACAGCGTCGGCGGCAACATGGCCGCCGTCGTGAGCCTGCTCGCCAAGGAGCGCAAGGGTCCGGCGATCCGCTACCAGCTTTTGTTCTACCCGGTGACCGACGCGAATTTCGAGACGGGCTCCTACAATCAGTTCGCGAACGGCCCGTGGCTGACCAAGGAAGCCATGAAGTGGTTCTGGAACGCCTATCTGCCGGACGTGGCGAAGCGCAAGGACATCCATGTCTCGCCGCTCCAGGCCTCGCTCGAGGAGTTGAAGGGCCTGCCCCCGGCCCTCGTCATCACCGACGAGAATGACGTGCTGCGCGATGAGGGCGAAGCCTATGCCCATAAGCTCGCCGCGGCCGGCGTTCCGGTGACCCAGGTGCGCTACCTCGGCACGATCCATGATTTCGTCATGCTGAACGCGCTGGCCGAAACGCCGGCTACCCGCAGCGCCATCGCACTCGCCAACGCGGCGCTCACCAAGGCGCTGGCGAAATAGACGTCCGAGCGCCTTCGACCTCCCCGCCTCTGCGCCTTCCGCGCCGGGGCGGGGTTCGCTACCCAAATCAGCGCGTTGTGGCCATCTGGCAAGTGGCCCCCCTTCGGTGCGTGATCACGGCTGTTGTGACTAAGCGGGATCCCGAGGGCGACCGCCGATATCCATGCGCGACGTCCTGACGACCAGTATTTTTAGCCGACGTGCAGCGACCGCCAGGCTGGATTGTCGTCCTGGCTCCTTAAGTGAACGTCCGCTACCGAGCAAGGCGTCAAGACGTTCGACTGGCAGCCATGGGCGCGTTGCCGACGGGCCGCATTTCGGCTTGCACGGGCCGAGAGCAGCCTGACCGGTTTAGGCAGTTGGCAGGCCAAGTCGGACATTCGCGGCTGCGCATGGCGGCAGGTGCCTGCACCGAGTAACTTGTTCCGCTGCCCGCGCCCTTGCTTGTTCGATTGGCGCTCGGCTACGAGGATCTGAGCGACCACGACGAATTGACGCGTGCACCCACCATGGCCGTGCTGGCCGGCAAGCTCGCGGCGCGGCGGCGGGACTGCGCGCCGGTCGCGGGCAAATCGACGCTCAATCGACTGGAACTGAGCGGGCCCATACCCTCCCGCTATCACAAGATCGGTCACGATCCGGCCGCGATCGAGGGGCTGTTCGTCGATCTGTTCCTGGAGGCCCACACGCGCGCGCCGAAGCAGATCATCCTCGATCTCGACGTGACGGACGCCCGACCGGCTTACAGCCACAGTTGCGCCTGCTTTGCGCAAAACTTCGTGCTCGCCAACTGGCCGTGGCTTGGAGTCGCGGCCGAATTAGAGGGTTTTTCGACCTCACTCCTTCTCTCTTCCGCCACCAGCTTTACTGAGCTGGCCGGCCCGACCGCAGCAACCGCTGCATGGGCGCGGCCTTCAACAAAGCCGAGGACGGAGTATGAGCCACGATCTTCCAGAAATCCCGAGCCACCTGACCGGCGGCTGCATGTGCGGGGCCGTGCGTTACGAAATTTCGGAACGACCGATGTTTGGCGCGCTGTGCCACTGCGATAGATGCCGACCACAATCGGGCAGCGCGTTTTCCACCATTGTTTTCATCAAGCGTTCGACGTTCCGGCTTGAGGGGGAAACGACGGTCTTCGAGGACGTTGGCGCGAGCGGTATGCGGGTGGGACGCCGCAGTTGCGCACGCTGCGGATCTCCGCTCACGACAGAACCAGATGTAACTCCCGACCTGATGATCGTGAAGGCAGGAAGCATCGACCACAACGAGTGGTTCAGGCCAGCGATGGAGCTGTTCGTCACCCGGCGCAGACCATGGGTCGAGCCCGTGCCCGGCGCTCAGCAATTCGATGCGAATCCCCCAGTCTAAGGACCAATGCCATGAACAGCTTCCAGCATCTCTTCGATGAGCAGAAAGCGCTTTTCGCCAGCAGTGTCACCCGGTCCCGCGCATGGCGGCTCGAGCAGCTCGACCGCATGGGGCGGATGATCAAGGAGAACGAGGCGGCCTTGCAGCATGCCGTCGCCCGCGATTTCAAGACGGCGAGCCAGGAATATATCTTCGAGACCGCCGCCACCTTCCTCGAGACCGAATATCAGAAGAGCCAGCTCGAAACCTGGATGACGCCATCGGAAGCACCCGTGCCCAAGGCGCTCGCCCGAACCGGCCACAAGGCCATGGTCTATCGGGACCCCTATGGCGTGGTGCTGGTTATCGGGCCATTCAACGGGCCACTACTGCTGCTGTTGCGTCCGGCGATCACGGCCCTCGCCGCGGGCAACACTTGCATCCTCAAGCTCAGCCCGGCGCTGTCCGCAACGTCGGCCGTCCTGCTCGATCTCGTCCCGAAGTACTTCGATCCGCGTGTAGTCGCCACTGTCGCGGGAGATCGCGAGGAAACGACCGAATTGCTGAAGTTGCCATTCGACTTCATCTTCTTCACGGGCAGCACGAAGGTCGGCAAGGTCGTCGCGCGCGCCGCCGCCGAGCATCTGACGCCCGTTCTGCTCGAGCTCGGCGGCCAGAATCCCGCCGTCGTCGACCGGACCGCCAATATCCCAGACGCGGCCAAGAAGATCGTTTGGGGAGCGACGGCCTGGGGAGGCCAATGGTGCACCTCGCCCGGCTATGCTTACGTCGACGCGTCGATCGCGGAGGAGTTTGTCGCCGAAGCGAAAAAGGCGATCGTCGACCTCTACGGCAGCGATCCCAAGAACAATCCGGACTATTCGCGGATCATCAGCGCCAAGGAGGTCAAGCGGCTCTCCGCGCTCATCGATCCTGCCAAGGTCGTCTCCGGCGGCGGAGCGGATCCGGAGGCCCGTTACCTCGATCCCACAATCCTTTTTCCCATTTCCTGGGACGACGAGATCATGGCGGACGAGGTTTTCGGCCCCATTCTGCCGATCCTGACCTATTCGAACCTGGACGAGGCGTTCGACAGCATTGCGGCCAAGCCCCACCCCTTGTCGGCGTTCATCTTCAGCCGAGACCAGGCGACGATCGATCGCTTCATCGGTGAGCTTTCGTTCGGCGGCGGCGCGGTCAACCAGACCAACATCCATCTATTCATCGAGACGATGCCCTTTGGCGGTGTCGGGCCCGCCGGCATGGGCCATTACTATGGTAGGGACGGGTACAACATGCTGACCCATGCCAAGTCGATCCTGGTGTCGCCGCCCGATGTCGCCATCGACCATCTGTTCCCCCCATATACCGACGAAAAGAACCGCGAACTCGCCATCTGGTTCGACTACTGAGGACGCGAGGAAAGGCGTCCAATCCAGGCCGGCGGTGCGACTTGCGTCGCGCCCCGGCTCTGAGGGTCCGCCGCCATGGGAATACCAGTTTCCGCATGCTATCATGGTGCAATGGAGACGCTCGACACCGCGGTCTCTTCCGGGCCGCCGCTCATTTGCTTCTATGTATTTCCGGGCCACGCGATGCTCGACGTCGCAGGGCCAATGTCTGCGTTCGTAATGCCCTTACGCTTGGGTGATCCAGGACGCTACGCGACGGCGGTGTTGTCCCGAACCGGCGGTGCGGTTCCAAGTTATGAAGGTGTCAACGTGACGACCCTGGCCGACCCGGGGCGCCCGATCGACACGTTCATCGTTGTCGGGGGGCCTGGCGTCTTCGGGTTGGATAAGTCCGAGGTCGATGCCGTGCGCGCCCTTGCAAAGACGGCAAGGCGTGTGGCGAGTGTTTGCACTGGAGCCTTTTTGCTGGCATCGGCGGGCATTCTGGACGGGCGCCGCGCGACCACCCATTGGGCCGAGGCCGAACAGCTCGCAAGGGGCTTCCCCTCCGTGCAGGTCGAGTCCGATCGGATCTACGTCCAGGATGGGCCGGTCTGGTCATCGGCCGGTGTCACAGCGGGCATCGACCTCGCATTGGCTCTGATCGAAGCGGACTATGGGGCTGATTTGGCGCGCACGATTGCCCGGAACTTAGTCGTGCCGTTCAGGCGACGCGGCGGCCAGTCCCAATATTCCGAGATGCTGGCGCTCGATCCGCTGTCGGATCGAATCGCGCGCACGCTGGCGTTCGCCCAGGCGCATTTGTCGGAGAACCTGACTGTGGAGCGGCTTGCGACGATTGCGTGCCTCAGCCCGCGGCAGTTTGGGCGCGCGTTTCATGGCGCGACGGGCGCCACGCCGGCGAACGCGGTCGAGCGATTGCGCGTGGAGGCAGCAAAGGCGCGTGTCGAGAGCAGCATCGAGCCGATCGAAGCCATCGCGGCCTCGGTTGGATTCGTCGATCCCGAGCGGATGCGGCGAGCCTTCATCAGGCGCTTCGGACAGTCGCCCCAAGCCCTGCGCCGCGCCGTTCGTGACCGGGTTGCGCTGCGAGAGGCGCTATAAGCCTCGTGAGTGCCGCTCGACGAGGCCCTGCCCTGGAAAGGCCTTGAACCGCCATCGGGCAAAACCGCGCCCTGCGCGGCCTCGCCACGATGGCGGAGGGCTTTAGTGGCCGCCGACCGCCGCCAGCATCTGGGCATTGAAGCCGTTGACGAGGCCATGCTCGTTCGGCCCCGGATTGGCGCGCAGCGGCCGCGCCGCCTCGACCAGGATCTCGTCGGAATCAGTGCCGAGCGCTGCCATGGTCTCGGCCGTGAACTGGTCGAGCGGCATCGCCAGTTCGGCCTCCTGGCTGTTCATCAGCTCCGTACGCACCCAGGGCGGAGCGATCTCGATCACGCGCACGCCGCTCGACTTCAGCATGAAGCGCTGCGACAGGATGTAGGAGTGGAGCGCTGCCTTGGTCGCCGAATAGACGCTGGTGAATGCGAGCGGCACGAAGGCCAGCACCGATGTCGTATAGGCGACGACCGCGTCCTCTTTGCCCTTCAGATGCTCGATCAGCGCCGAGGTCAGGCGGATCGGGCCGACGAGGTTGGTGTTGACAGCCGCGAGCAGCCGCGCGTCGTCGAGCGTCCCGGCCGCATTGTCCGGCTCCATGATGCCGGCGTTGTTGACGAGCACATTGAGGTCCGGATGCTCGGCAATAAGCTGGGCCGCCGCCCGGTCGATGCTGGTCGGATCGGTGATGTCGAGCTCGATCGCCGCCATGCCCGGGTTGGCCGCGACGACCGCGTCGAGATGGCCGCGCCGGCGGCCGCCGATGATGACCTTGTTGCCGCGCCGGTGCAGCGCCTCGGCCAGCGCCCGGCCGATGCCGGAACCGCCGCCGGTGACGAAGATGGTGTTGCCTGCGAGTTTCATGATGGCTCTCCTTGGGAAAGTTGGGGATCACGCGCCGTCTCAGCCCTGGCTCGAAGCCCCGGCCCGGTAATAGGAGACCATGTCAGCCATGATCCCCTCGAACTGCGCGATCAGCGCAGGATCGGCGTCGGTGGCGCTTCCGGTGCCGAAAGGCGGATGCGGGTCATACTCGATCATCAGTTCGGCCAATTCGCCGGCCGGTCGTCCGAATTCCTGTGCCGCCACGAGCAGGGCCGCGTCGAAGCTGCCGATGCCGGGCCCGGCGGTGTAGACGCCTCTGTCGGCGACCACGCCCCCGCCCGATACGACTTCCGCCACCCCGTGAAGGGGCAGGATCGACAGCGAGTTGTAGCTGGCCGTCGCGCGCCGGCCGTTGAGCAGTCCGGCGGCACCCAGGACCAGCACACAGTTGCAGATGCCAATGACGTAGCGGGCCTTCGCGCCGCTGACCGCCACGAAGTCGATGACCTCGCGATCGTTCTGAATCTCAGGCGGCAGCATGGGCACGGCGACGACGTCCAACTCCGGGCAGTCGGAAAAGGTCGCCGTCGGTATCGTCCACCAGTCCGGAAAGCCCTCGACCGACTCGAGCGACTTCCAGACCAGATAGACCTCCGCACCCGGCATCAGGCCAAAGACTGCCTGGATGCCGACCATGTCCATGGGGATGAAGCCGGGACCGATGACGATGCCCACACGGAACGGGCTGACGCCGGCCGAGGACGTCGCGGCTCTGAACCTGACAAGAGACGGCAGGTCGGTCTGAGGCGGTCGCTTGCTCATCGTCGCACTCGTGTTCAAGGAAGATGAGCGACAGATAACAATCCGAGCTGATGTCTAAAACGACGTATTCCCCTCGAATTTCGCCATGGTTTGAAGCATCAGTTCGACCTGCGCGGCCGGCCTGAGCCGTGAGGTGGCGCGTCGTCTGGCGTCAGTGGAAGCGACCTATTTTGAGGTTTTTTCGACGTCACGTCGCGGCGGCGCGCGCGCTTAGCCTTGGCCTGACGCTAAAGGAATGGCCCGGCTGCCCAGGGTTCAGGCGCAGTTGAAATGAGGCAGCATTCCGGTCGAGCCGACACTGCTGCCGGTTCGGCCGCCCCGACGCATGACACATCTCGTTTTGCAGATTTTGTAAGCACCGACAGCGCAGAGGTCCGACATGCATGCTCAAGGACAATCCGCTGGCGCGCATCCCAGCAAGCCCCATGCAATCCGACCAACAGGTCCGGGCGCTGCGGCGCTCCGCTCCGACCCGGCCTGCCCCAAGGAAGCGCTGTTGTGGGCCGCACGCCTCATCCAGGAAGCCGGGAAAATGCTCTGGAGTGACCCCAGTCGGGCACAATCCTGCATGCAAGAGGCTATAGGCCTCCTGACTGGGAAGCGCCCGGCTGCCATCGGCACCCAAGGGCATCGAGAATCTAACATCTGCCTCCTCGCGCCCTGGCAAATCGCTCGCGCTCTCACTTTTGTCGACGAGAATCTCGCGGAGAAGATAGCGCTGCAGCAACTGGCCGACGCGACGAGGCTGAGCACCAGTCATTTCTCTCGCGCCTTCCGGATTACCAGGGGCGAGAGCCCCTACACATTCATCACTCTTCGAAGAATTGGTAGGGCGCGAGACCTGCTCCTCACCACGGACATGCCGCTCTCCGAAGTAGCGCTCGAGTGCGGATTGGCGGACTAGGCCCATTTGTCGAAGGTATTTCGACGGTATGTTGGCGTCAGCCCGGGAGCATGGCGAAAGATGCGCCGCGATGCTCGCATGCGCGTTGCCTCGCTCTACGCGGATGCGGCTGTCGAACGCCCGCCGGTCCGTTGACCTACGGTAGCGTCCACGGGCGTGGTGGGATTTGTCTGACGAGGCCGGGCGGACGGCGCGCCGCCCACCCAGCTTCTGCCGGTTGAGGTGGTCATTGCGCTTCTTCGGTGTTGCTTCGATCAGGAGAGCAGTCGCCTACCAAAGTGCGACGTTGCAGTGCAATCTCGTAAGCACAATGACCGACCAACTGACCGCCCTTCGCCTCTTCGTCCGCCTCGCGCACACGGGCAGCTTCTCGCAAGCGGCCCGCGAACAGAAGCTGTCACAGCCCACGGCGTCGCGCCTGATCGGCGATCTGGAGGAGCGCCTTGGCGTCACGCTCTTCACGCGCACGACGCGGGGCGTCACGCTCTCCCAAGCCGGCACAGAGTATCTCTCGCACATCCAGCCGATCCTCGCGGCACTCGATGAGGCCGATCATGCCGCCCGCGGCACCGGTGAGCTGAGAGGTGCGCTGCGGGTG
>Ga0070730_10003849_pt1 | contig 13334 bp, 16 predicted proteins | sample Coa_R1_3_FD_66447 | JGI IMG/M metagenome (GOLD analysis project Ga0070730, IMG submission 66447) | Surface soil microbial communities from Centralia Pennsylvania, which are recovering from an underground coalmine fire - Coalmine... | ecosystem: Environmental > Terrestrial > Soil > Unclassified ...
GCCGCTGAGTACCAGGTACTGAGAACTGCCTTTGTACAGCCTGATCATCCCGGCCTACAACGAGAGCGCCCGCCTCGGCAGCACTCTCGAGAGAGTGTTGGCCTACGTTCACGCTCAGGGATGGAACGCCGAAGTCATCGTCGTCAACGACGGTTCCCGCGACAACACCGCCGAAATCGTAAAATCCTTCGCCGCCAAAAACCCGATCTTGCGCCTCGTCGAAAATCCCGGCAATCGCGGCAAAGGCTACAGCGTCCGCAACGGCATGCTCAACGCCCGCGGCGAAATCCTCCTCTTTAGCGACGCCGACCTCTCCTCGCCCATCGAAGAAGCTCCCAAACTCCTCGCCGCTCTCGACCAGGGCGCCGACATCGCGATCGGCTCGCGCTGGCTCCGTTCCGAAACTCAAACCCAGCGCCAGCCTTTGCACCGTCAACTTTTCGGACGCATCTTCAATCTTCTTTTGCGCCTCACCCTCGGCCTGAAATTCAAAGATACCCAGTGCGGATTCAAAGCCTTCAAACAGCCAGCAGCGCGCATCATCTTCCCGCTGCAGAAAATCGAGCGCTGGGGATTCGACCCGGAAATTCTTTTCCTGGCTCGCAAATTCGGTTTTAAGGTAAAAGAAATCCCCGTGGTCTGGGGACATAGCGGCGGCACCCGCATCAACCCGCTAGTCGACGGCGCCAGAATGTTTCAGGAAATGCTCCGAGTCCGCTGGTACGACTTGTCAGGAGAATACGACAGCACTGGGGAGCGAGACTCATCCCCCAAAAACCCTACAGAGCACCAGAGCCACACAGAAGACACCTGACTCTGCGCTTCGTGCGCCTGCGCCTCCACGATCTAATGATCGAAGGTCTTTCTCAGCGTCCTCCGCGGACCTTCTCTGCGTTCTCAGCGGTTCAAGCTTTACGCCGACTTCAGTTCAGCTCGCTGCGACACCGCTTCCACAACTCTCCTGCCCATCTCCGTAGTCGAGATTGCTGAGCGCCCCCGCGCCAAATCCGCGGTCCGCGCTCCCGCCGCCAATACCGCCGCCACGCTCTCCTCGATGCACGCCGCCTCTCGCTCCAACTGAAACGAATGCCGCAATAACATCGCCGTCGACAAAATCGCGCCCAACGGATTCGCGATCCCTTTGCCCGCAATATCCGGCGCCGACCCGTGCACCGGCTCATACAATCCCACCGGCCCTCCGATGCTCGCCGATGCCAGTAGCCCCAGCGATCCCACCACGCCGCCCGCCTGGTCCGACAAAATATCGCCAAACATATTCTCGGTCAGCACTACGTCGAAATCCGCAGGTCGCTGCACCAGCAACATCGCCGCCGAATCCACATACTGATGTCCCAGCTTCACCTCTGGATAATCCTTCCCAACCCGCGTCACCACTTCGCGCCACAGCCGCGAACATTCCAGCACGTTCGCCTTATCCACCGACAGAACTTTCTTGTTCCGTTTCAAAGCCAGTTCAAACGCCACCCGCGCAATCCGCTCAATCTCGTCTTCCCCATACCGCATCGTATTAACCGCAACCCGCGCTCCGGCACTGCCTTCAATCGACCGCGGCTGACCAAAGTAAGCTCCGCCGAGCAACTCGCGCACGATCATGATGTCAGTTCCGCGCACGATCTCGGCCCGCAGCGGCGAACAATCTTCCAGCGCCGGAAAAAACACCGCTGGCCGCAGATTCGCATAGGCTCCCAATTCCCGGCGCAACCGCAACAGTCCCGCCTCCGGCCGCAAGTGTCCAGGATTGTGATCAAATGCGGGACTCCCGACCGCCCCCAGCAACACCGCCCCTGCGCTGAGGCAAGCCTGTATAGTGTCGGCCGGCAGCGGATCATTCGCCGCCGTCAGCGCCGCTCCGCCAATCGCTTTTCGTTGAAGTTGAATCTGGTGCCCGAACCCATCCGCAATGGCCTGCAGCACCAGCACAGCCTGCTCAGTAACTTCAGGCCCAATGCCATCGCCAGGAAGAACCGTAAGTTTCAAGAGCATAAGGAAATTGTGTAATTCTTAAGTTGAGTAATTGTGTAATTTTATGCGCCCACAAAGAAAGCCGCCACTAAGGCGGCTTAAGCTTTTTAAAATTGACTCAATGACTCAATGATTCAATGACTCAATCCCCTACACTCCCCACAAGTAGTCTTCCTGCTGCGTCTGCTCATGGTGCGACTCGCCGTGCACCGGCATCGGCGCCCCAAATGCATTCGCGGCCATGGGGAACGCTTTTTCCGGTTCGCTCGCCGGGGCATTCACCACCGCCGCTGCCGCAGGCACGATCGGTTCAATCAACGGCGTGGCTGATGTTGTCGGTTTATGCGTATCGCGAATCAATTCCAGCAAATGATGGTCTTCCACATGCTTGATCTTGTCCGCCAGTCGCACGAAGCGCCGGTAAATATCGTCCAGCGCTCGCCGGTCGAACGAATATCCCAGCTGCTCGCACCGGATGCTCAGCGCGTGACGCCCGGAATGCTTGCCCAGCACCAGCTTCGAATCCGGCACGCCCACCGACTTCGGCGTCATGATTTCGTACGTCAGCGGATTCTTCAGCACGCCATCCTGATGAATGCCCGCCTCATGCGCGAACGCATTGCGCCCCGTGATCGCCTTATTGGGCTGCACCGGCACGCCCGTGATCTCACTCAGCGTCTGGCTGGCCGCGAAAATCTGTTCGCCCACCACGCCCGTCTCGTACGGATACCGGTCCGGCCGCACCCGCATCGCCATCACAATCTCTTCCAGCGATGCGTTGCCCGCCCGCTCCCCGATCCCGTTGATCGTGCACTCCACCTGCCGCGCTCCCGCTGAGACAGCGGCCAGCGCATTCGCCACCGCCATGCCCAAATCGTTATGACAGTGCGCCGAAATCGTGACGTTCTCAATCCCTTTCACGCACCGCCGGATCATCCTGATCAACTCTCCGAACTCCGACGGCACCGTGTAGCCCACCGTGTCGGGAATATTCACTGTGGTTGCGCCCGCCTCGATTACCGCATCCAGCACGCGGCACAGAAAATCCGGATCCGTTCGCGTCGCATCTTCCGGCGAAAACTCCACATCCTCGCACAACGACTTCGCCAGCACGATCGCTTCCCGCGCTTGCGCCACACACTGATCCCTCGTAATGCGCAGCTTGTATTGCAGATGAATATCAGAGGTCGCCAGAAATACGTGGATGCGCGGCCGTGCTGCGCCCTTCAAAGCTTCCCAAGCCCGTTCGATGTCCTGCCTGCATGCCCGCGCCAGCCCCGCAATGATCGGGCGCCGGACCACCGACGCAATCGCCTTCACCGACTCGAAGTCGCCCTCCGACGCAATCGGAAACCCAGCCTCGATCACGTCCACGCCCAGCCGGTCGAGTTGATGTGCCAGCCGCACCTTCTCTTGCTGGTTCATACTGCATCCAGGCGACTGCTCCCCGTCGCGGAGAGTAGTGTCAAATACGGTAACTCGTGCTCTATCTGTCTCCATAATCTGTTCCTGTACCGCGCCCACACGGCGTAGCGCCGGCGTCCCGCCGGCTGTCGTGAGGGCATCTTGCCCTCGCCCCCAAATAGCGGATAGAACTCTACCCCTGGGACTGGGACCGCAGCTTAATGTTCTATGGTACGAATAACCTACCCTAGAAGCAAAACTTATATTTCTTCACTAATGATCAGTTTGAATTCTACTATAAGCATTGCTAATATATACGCGAGGTTTGATTAACGAGCTCATGGACCTTTCCCAGCTCGAAGTCTTCCTGGCCGTAGCCCGCGAGCGCCGTTTCTCCCGCGCCGCCGACAAACTTTTCCGCACCCAGTCGGCCGTCAGCCAGACCATCCGCAAGCTCGAAGACGAACTCGGCGAAGCTCTGTTCGACCGCTCCTCCCGCGAAGGCGTCCTTACCGACGCCGGCAAAGTCCTCTACGAGTACGCAGAGAAGCTGATCAATCTGCGCTCGGAAGCCACCGAATCTCTCTCCGAACTCCGCGAGTTGCAAAAAGGCAAACTGGTGATCGCCGCCAACGAATTCACCGTCCTTTATCTGCTTCCAGTGCTCGCGGAATTCCGCCGTCTGCATCCCATGATCCGTATTACTGTCGAACGCGCCCTCGGCAGCCACATTCCCGACGATGTCTTGCGCTACAGCGCCGAATTCGGAGTCCTCTCCTACGAACCTCAGGACGCCAGCCTTCAATCCATCGTCGTCTTTCTCGATGAGCTTGTCTTCGTCGTTCCGCCCAAGCATCCCCTCGCGTCCGCCGGGGAAATCAGCATCCGCCAGCTCGGCGCCGAATCCTTCGTCGCCCACATCGTCAATTCGCCTTACCGCGAGAAAGTGATCCAACTTTTCAAGAGCCACAAAACACCGCTGCACATGGATCTTGAATTACCCACGCTGCAAGCCATCAAGCAGTACGTCGCATTAGGAAACGGAGTTGCCCTGGTCCCGGAAATCAGCGTAGAAACCGAAATCGCCCGCGGAGAGCTGGTGCGCATCGCCGTCCGCGAACTGCAATTAAAACGCAAGCTCCGCCTCATTTACCGCAAAGACGCCAACCTCTCCCACGCCGCCCGCGCCTTCCTCAAAGTCGCCGAAGCCGTCGCCCTCGAGCGCAAAGGCCGCTACCGCTTCCACCGCGAAAACTAATAGCACGAAAGTATTCTCCGCCAAAAACAATGAGGAGCAGAGTTGATCTGCTCCTCATTGACCATATTACCCGATTACAAAATTACAAAATACTCTAACAATCCGCGCAAATCCGCTCTTCGCGAAACGACTCTACCGCCGACTCTACCGACGGATGCACCTCCACCACCGAATCCAGATTCGTCAGATCCAGCAGCGTCCGCACCAAGTCATTGGCTCCCGCACACTTCAGGTTCGCGTTCCGTTCCTGCGCCCACGTCTGCAGCAACGCCAGTTCCCCAATCCCTGCGCTGTCCATCGCGCTCACCCCGCTCAGGTCGAGCACCAGCTTGCTCCCATCCTGCAGCGCTTCTCCCGCAACACGAGATAGCGCCGCAGCCTCATCGCGATACACGATGCGCCCCTGGCAGTGCACGATGATCACATCGCCACGATTCCGCGTTTCTAAACTCAGTTTCAACTTCGACTCCTTGTTCATCCCAAAGGCCGCCGCTGTCACCGCCGGCTCCCACGTTTGCCAATTCGTCTCTATAGATTGCATGCTATTACATAGACGAACCTCGCCTCCTTTTGGCATCATAAAATTCTGGTAAATTTTCGTAACTAAAGTTCGGTTCGCCAGAATCCGGTCCGCACAAATTTTGTCATCCGGGACATCTTGGCCATCCGGTACACTGCATCTAACGGATTTCGTTGACTAAACTGCTATTTTTTCCGGCCCGACGGCCGGGGAGGGATATTTCGTGTCGAAAACTGCTGCCGCGGTGTTGGCTTTCGCGGGCTGGTTCATATGTTCTATTCCAATGGCGGCACAATTTAACGGCCTTCTTCCCAGCGGAAACGTCTACGCCGGCGTTTCCTACGGCCAACTGAGCAACGTCGTCATCAAGCAAAGCTATCGCGGATGGAATGGCTCTTACGAAGCCCTGCCCTTCAGCCGCTTTCCCCGCATCGGGCTTGTTGCCGATGTCAGCGGCTTCTACCGCAGCGGCGGACTCGTTCAATACAACATCCTCGGCGGCCCACGTGTCTCCACCAATCTCGGAAAATGGCGTCCCTTCATCCACGCCATGGCCGGCATCCGCCACTTGAATTCCCAAGGCTTCGTCTACAACCCTCTGGAAATTGATGTCGGTGGCGGCGTCGACTACAAACTCTTCTTCAAGAATTTTTCCTGGCGCTTTCAGGGCGATTACATGCACACCCATTATCTAAGCGCCACCCAGAACGATTATCGCGCCTCCACCGGCATCGTCTGGCGCTTCTGACCTGGGGCAAATAACCTAAGATTATTTCTGTGTACCTCTGTGTCCTCTGTGGTTGATGGCCTGGATCGATGGGCTCGATTCCGTGCCATCCACCTCGCTTGCCCACGCATCCAAGAACTTTCCGCTCCATCTCGTGTTCACAATGTGCAAAGGATGGTCCCATTTATGCGCAAGCTTTTTGTTCTTGTTTTCGCCCTGTTTTCCCTGGGCGCAGCGGCCACAGCACAGATCCCCACATCGGGGAACATCTATGCTGGATACTCCTACTACAACACCAATCTGGGCGCGACTCGCCAAAGTCTCAACGGATGGGAAGGCTCCATTGAAGGCAAGTTTTTTCCCGTTCCGTTCCTCGGTATCTTTGCGGACTTCAGCGCCAACTACGGCGATCTGAAATTCTCCAGTCCCTGCCCCGTAGGCGGTGCGTGCCCAACACTCTCCGTCAATTCCCACCTTGATAATTTCCTGATCGGACCTCGGCTGGGTGTTTCCATCGGCAAGGTCCGGCCCTTTGCCGAGGCCTTCGTCGGGTTCGCACACGTCAACACGCACGGTTTCGGATCCGATACATCGATCTCCTCCGGAGTTGGCGGCGGCATCGACTATCGCTTCTTCCACCTTCTCGGATGGCGTTTCCAGGGAGATTACATTCACACCAATCTCTTCAACACCGCACAAAATAACGTCCGTTTATCGACCGGCCCGGTGTTTCATTTCTAACCCATTGAGCAAACAAAACAGGATTCAGCTGGTTGGCTGAATCCTGTTTTTCGTGGCCACTACGAAACTGAAATTACTCAATTACTCAATTACCCAATTACTCAATTCGCCTCCGTCCGCGGCGCGCTCTCCCCCCAATACTGATGATCCCGCAAGAAATATTCCTCGTTCCAACAATTCATCGCCGTCTTCACAAACAACCATCCCACCCGCAAATGCCCCATCCGCTGGAACCGCCGGTTCGTCGTATACACTCCCCCGCGCACAATCGCAAACCGCTTCCGCTCCACTTTCTGGCTCAGGCGGTAGTCCTCGGCAAACAGGATCTGCTCGTGAAATCCGCCGAGCTCCCAAAATTTCTTCCGATCAAACAGCATGAACATCCCCGTCGCGAACGGACGATGCAGATATGACAAGTACTGGAAAAAGTCGTTCCCCGCGTAAAACAACTTGTCCACCCAACTCCCATCCTTGCACAGAATGTTTGTGGTCAGGCAGTGCAGTTGTTTGCTTTGCGCCCGCTCCACGCAGCGTCGCACCAGCGTGCGGTCTGCCAGCTCAATATCGGCATCCAGAAATAAAATGTACGGCGTGTCCGCCAGCGCCGCCCCCTGATTTCGTCCGACGGACGGCATCCCTCCGCGAATCACTCTCACGTTCAGCCTGTCGCCAAAGCTGCGCACAATCTCCGGGGTCCCGTCCGTCGAGTTCGCATCAGCCACCAACACTTTCGTACTCGACATCTTCGAGTAGTCCTGCATCGTCAGGGAAGTCAGCAACCGCGGAATCAGCTTCGCCTCGTTCTTCGCCGGAATCACGATCGTCAGTTCGCTCGCTGTATTCATGAATTTGTACCCCCGTTTCATCGATCGTCAGATAAGTCAGCCGCGAATCCACCCACCCGCCCGAATTGTAATACTCGATCCCGTCCCGCTCCACGCGAACCGCCTCATGCGTATGCCCGCAGAAAATTCGGTCCGCCCCATGAGGCCGCGCATAACTCAGCGCCCCAGCCGCCACCTTCTCCGACATGCGCAGCCACCGCGTGTTCAGCCGGTCGATCAGTCGCGCAATCGGCTTGCTCCTGAAGTCCAGCTTTTGCAGTTGCAGATAAAGCGACGTCCCCCACCGGCTCAACCGCACCCGGTTCACTTGAAACCCGTCAAACTGATGCCCGTGAATGGCAGCGTGCCGCAGCCCGCAGTACTCCCACTCGTAACTCTCGTACACTCTCACGCCCACCAGGTGCGACATAATATTCGCCAGCCCGTGATCGTGATTTCCCTCCACCCACACCACCTCGATCTTCCGCTTCGGGTTCGACAGCTTCCGGATATAACCAAGAAATTTCCAATGCTCCTTAGTAAGCCGCGCAAAATTCAAATCAGCAAAGATATCGCCCAGCAAAATCAGCCGCTGAAACCGGTTTTCCTTCAACACGCGCGTAGCCTCGCGCGCTCGGCTAGTCTCCGACCCCAGGTGCAGGTCCGACAGGATCAGCGTGTTGTATCCGTGCAGATCCACACTCCCGTTGTACCAACCAATTGTTAAGCCTTGATGAAATGTGCATCAAAAATAGTGCAAGGGTAACGGTGAAAGTAACGTAGCGGAGGCCGTCTTGTCCCCCGCCAACTGGCCTGCCCATTAAGAAGTGGATGTTCCTCTGTGATCCCTGTGTCCTCTGTGGTTAACGGTCCCGGTCTTCGCGACTCTGCACGAGGAACCGAGCAATCGCTAATCGCGGACTCCTAGCCCCAGACCTGTACCTCCGTAACGTTGCACCTGAATATAGGATTCCTATACTTCGAACATAGGAATCCTATACACCCATGACCAAACGCATTCGTTCCAAAATCACGCGCGGCAGCGGCGAGCTAGCGATCCTCTCCCTGCTCGCCGAGCAACCGCTCTACGGTTTCGAAATCGCTAAGCAGATCGGCGAGCGCACCAACGGCGCTCTCCAATTCACGCTCGCCTCGCTCTACCCGCTGCTCTATGAAATGGAAAAGCGCGGCTGGGTCGAAGCCCACTGGCAGCCGAACCACGCTGGACGCGATCGCCGCTACTATCGCCTCACCACCACCGGCCGCCGCCAGCTCGCCCCTCTGCGTCAAGAGTGGCGCTCGTTCTTCCAGGCCCTCGACAGCTTGGCCGGAGTCAGCCATGCCTGATTGGAAGCAAGTAGTGAACCAACGCATGGCCCAGCTGAATCTGCCTGTGGATTCCGAAGAAGAAGTGATCGCCGAACTAGCCGCACACTTGGCAGAGACTTACGACGCAGCACGCGCCCACGGCCTCATGCACGACGCAGCGGTCGCACTCACTTTGCAAGAAGTTCGCGACTGGCGCGTTCTTGCGAATGATATTTCGCGCGCGAAATTGGAGGACAATCTTATGACCAACCGTACCCGCACACTCTGGCTGCCCGCCGCGGCCAACCTGTTAGCTGCAATGTTGCTGTTAATGATGATGCAAAAGTTGGGCGTCCAACCCCGTCTGCTCTGGGTCAATGCGATTGAAGGCAAGTTCGCTCTGGTGTTTTATTTCCCGTGGCTCATCGCGCTTCCTTTTTTTGGAGCGGCGGGCGCGTACCTGTCCCGCCTTGCGCAAGGCGGCACCTTCGCTCGGCTCACCGCAGGACTCTCGCCGGCACTAGTCCTGATTGCCCTGATCTGCCTGATCTTTCCATGGGGCCTGCTAGTTGACGGTCTATCGCTCTATCGACTGGTGTTGTTTGCTGGCGGGCTGCTCACCTGGGGAGTGTTGCCTGCATGTGCCCTGTTGATTGGCGCCCTTCCTTTCCTCAGGGGAAGCCGACCTTCGAAAATCTTGATCGGAGAAAACAACCATGCATGATTGGCAGCAAATTGCTCGGCATGGCATGGAGTCATGTCGGCTTTCGTCCGAGCATCGCGACGAGATCGTTATCGAGTTGGCTTCCCATCTCGAGGAGTCTTACACCGAGGCCCGTGTCCGCGGCCTCAGTCACGAACAAGCCGTCGCACTTGCCTTGCGAGAAGTCGAAGACTGGAAAGTTCTTGGTGAAACGATTTGCTGCGCGAAATCCGGGGAGGATCCCATGAACCAACGAACCAAACTTTTCTTGCTGCCGGCAGTCGCAGCTCTGTTCGCCGCCGGCCTGCTCCTGATCGTCCTGGACCGCGCCCCCGTTCTGCAGCGGCTTATCTGGACCGCGGAAATGGGAATGCTGCTCTGGGTCGCCGCATCCGAAATGAACCGCTTCAGCGAACCAACCAAACGTTTTTGGTTTCCGGGGCTGTCCACCATGATCGCTGCCAGCCTTTTCTTGTTCGTTGCCGAAGTCGTGTGCGATCCGTCCCGTTTCTTCACACAAATCGGTTTGCGGCCTCAGTATCTTCTGCAGGCGGATTCCGGATCCGCACGAATATTCTACGGATGGTGGCTGTTGGCAAGTTTCCTGTGTGGAGCGCTAGGAGCATTTCTGTCGCGCCGCGCCGGGGGAACCCGCACGACACGCGTCGTCACCGGTGCGATGCCCGCCCTAACGATCTTCGGATTGTGCGCTGTCGTGGTCCCCACCACCTTCCTCGTCACGCGTCAGGCCGCGCCTTCGTTCCATGCCCCGGATCTGGGCTTGGCACTGTGCCTATGGGTAGTGGCGCCGGCGATCGCATTGTTACTAGGCAATGCGCCCTTTCTGCGAGAGCCCAAACGCCTGCGCCCGGCGCACCAATGAACGATCCTGGGAATGAAAGATGCGGACGAGGACCGAAGTCCGGAGGTCTGAGGTCTGAAGCCCAAGCTAGGGCGGAAGCCGAGAGCCGGCCCCTACTTCGCCGGCGGTACGTACTCCTTCGGCTTGGCTGACCCTTCCCCGAAGAAAAACATCTCCATCTGCTTCACGATCACTTCCTGATCTTCGCGCCGCGCCGGATTCAGCCTGTACTCGTTCAGCAGCATCTTGCAATGTTCCATCCACATTCGCCACGCTTCCTGGGATACATTGTCGTACACTTTCTTCCCCAGTTCGTTATCGAATGGCGGTTCATCCAACCCGGGCATCTCTTTCTTAAACTTCACGCAAAAAACCGTATGCGGCATAACTCCCTCAGCCATGAATCCTGAATTTTTCCACTGAGGATTATCTTACACGGAGGAAGGTGGGTATAACGCTTCGCTCAAACATGCCGAAACGTAGCGCCGGAATCCTGCCGGCTGTCGCGAGGGCGTCCTCGCCCTCGCCGCGGACACTGAACTGCCCGTAAAATGACCACTATTCACTGACCACCGAAAACTGCACACTGAGTACTGAGTACAGGGTACTGAGGTGACCACTGCTTCACGGTCTCCCCGCACGCGCCAAATACCCCGCCACAATCTTTTTCGTCTCTTCATCCATCGCAGAAGTTGGCGTCACCACCCCATTCACTTTCTGCTTGATCCCCACGTACACCGCCTCGTACGCCGTGTCCCCCAGGTTCTCCACCCTATGCTTGAACGGCGGATACCATCGCGACTCCCCCGGCTTCGAGTAAACCTCGCGCACTTTCCCGTTTTCATCCGTAAAACGCAGATGCGCCGCCGTCAGCGACACCACCACGCCTCCGGGATGTTCGTGCATCGCCGACTTTTCGTGCGGCCCGTAATACACCGACACCACCTGCACGTGCTCATTCTCAAAATTCAGCTTGTAATGCTTAGGTTCCACTTTGGTGGGATCTTGCGCGACACTAAAAGCTGCGGCTACACACACCACGGCCCCAGCCCAGAATAGCTTCGACGACATACGTGCCTCCTGACCCGAGCTCTTTCTTGACGGTGCAGACAACTTTCGCCGAATTTACGTGCCCTAGCAATCATTGTCAATGTTCAGGTAGGCACCGCGAACCAAGGTAACTCGAATCCACACCCCTAGGCCTAACGCAGAATTCTTTTTCCCTACAAGAGAAAAAGCCCGCCTTGGCGGATAGCGGGCATCCTTTCTTTCAACTTGCGGCACCATCTGGAAGCAAGAACCGCGCCGCTTGCCGGCTCGATTTACTTGGTCCGAAACTCTTGCGGCTTGCTGTCCGCTTCGGTACCAGTTCCTTTCCCTTGCCCCGTCTCAACCTTGTAGTAATAAGTTGTGTTGGGCTTCAGATTCTTCACCCAGACGGTATGGTTATAGTCGCCGTTCGATTCTTTCGTGCCACCCCACGGTTTCTCCGCGGTTTGCGTCAACGCGTTCGGGCTCGTCCCATACTTCACTACGCTGCTGCCCGGAGCATCGGTCGACCACGCGATTTCCGCCGAGTTTTTCGTGGTCTCTTTCACCAGCGGTCCGTTCGTGATTTTTTCCGCTTTCGGCTTATCCTGGGCCCAAGCTGCCCACGAAAACAGAACCATTGCCATAAGACTTGCTACTGCCATCTTCCTCATAAAGCATCCTCCTGAAATGGCCCGCCCGAACTTCGCACGCCATGTTCGCCGCCACTGCACTCGGCAATGGGCGCGGGCCGCGATCTAAAATCGCGTAATTCAGATGCCACTCGTTAGCTTTGTGGATGGCGGTTCGGCGGGGAAAATCTCCCCACGGGCCTCTGGAATAGAGTTGTCGTAAGGATAAGTAGTTGCTGGAACGATTACTTAGGGCCAATTTCCGCCTTGGGCGCCGATTCCGACGCTCCGCGGAGTCGCCCCGGAAGTTCCCGGATCGCATATCCGGTAAGCGCCGACATGATCGATCCTCCGATGGTCAGCAGCAGGGAACTGGCGTACCGTGAGAGCCATCCCAAGCTGGAAGAGCTTTCCACCGGAGAACTGCTCATCCCCTGCCACGACAGCGCCAGCCTGCTTTGCCGGGCCGAAACAGAGAGATCGCGCTCGGTATTATGATCGAAGTCCCCGCTGATCGCATCTTCCTGCATCGCAGCGTCATCGGGCTCAATTCGCACTCGGACCTTATGCGGGCCGGAGCGCACGGGAATAATTTCCGACAAACTGCCCTGCACGGAGTCCGTGGGAATCAACCCGAATCTCTTCTTCGTGGAGCCGGTGACTTTACCTGAATAGGCGAGTTCGTCGTCCACCCAGACTTGGATCTGCGCGTTATGAAAGCCGTGCTGCACCTTCAAGTGCAGGCTGGCATCCTTTGCGGTCAACGCGGTGTGTACCGCCATGAGTACGGCCGCGACCAAAAACAATCCCAGCACCACCTGAGCCTTGACCGGGATACGAGCGCCCCACCGGCGTGCGCCTTCGTAAAGCCATACCGCTTTGGCTCGAACCTGTGCAATCGTTTCCTGGTTCATGGGAATCTCTATTTTCTCTCTCAGCAGCGAGGTGCTCCAGTTACCAAGGTGTTATTTCACGCTCTTTGTGCCGGGATGCCCACCCTACTCGCGTTTTCCGCGAGAGGGAGTGTTGATTTATGTACGCTGAGTCGGCCTCATTCCTCACGCTGCCTAATTCTTAGAACCCCTTCAGGTTCCTTTCATCTTCACCCTGTAACGTGAATCGGGCGGAGGTATCATTCCATGACCCTTTCCCGTGCGATCGCAATTGCTGCCGCCACCATGCTTTTCCCCATGCTGATATTTGCGCAAGAACAGGAGAAGAAGATTTCCCGAGCGGACTTGCCTCCAGCCGTCGAGAAGACTGTCGCTGAGCAAAGCAAGGGAGCCACGATCCACGGTTTCTCCGAGGAGAAGGAGAATGGGCAAACCTTCTACGAAGCCGAG
>Ga0070730_10003850_pt1 | contig 13334 bp, 11 predicted proteins | sample Coa_R1_3_FD_66447 | JGI IMG/M metagenome (GOLD analysis project Ga0070730, IMG submission 66447) | Surface soil microbial communities from Centralia Pennsylvania, which are recovering from an underground coalmine fire - Coalmine... | ecosystem: Environmental > Terrestrial > Soil > Unclassified ...
AAAGAGTAGAATAAGTACTGTCAATCATCGCCAGCAGACCAGTAAGAAAAATTTGAGAGTCGCGTCAGGGGGGCGGTTGACTCGCGCACAACCAGAGGGCTTTCCATCAAGGTATAACCATTGCCGGGCGTATACTGACCGGAGATGATCTGGCGCAGCATCTGCATGGCTAACTGCCCCATGCGATATTTCGGCTGATCGATGGTAGTGAGCGGTGGATTGGAATGGGCAGCCATCGCGATACCGTCACAGCCAACCACAGAGATATGGTCCGGGACGCGCAGCGAGTGGGTGCGAATGGCGTGCAGCGCTCCAAAGGCCATCATATCATTGTAGGTGATCACTGCGGTCGGTCGATCCGCCCCTGGCAAGGCGAGCAGCGCACTCATGGCCTGAAATCCGCCTTCGACGTTGGGGAAGCTGGTGGGACACCATTGCTGAGGCAAGGTCAGGTCCGCTTCCCGTAACGCCTGTTCGATACCTCGCCGCCGGACCTGGGAGGTATTGAACGAGCCATGACCAGCCAGATAGGCGATGCGTGTATGATTGAGTCTGAGCAGGTGCTGAGCGGAACGATAGGCGGCATTCTCCAGATCGATGGTGATGCAGGGGATGGCCGGGTGGTTCAACTGCCGGTTGATGACGGTCATCGGGATTTTATAGCGCTCATAATGCGCAATCAGACCGCTACCAGAGATACGAGAGGCGCAGACGATAATCCCATCCACGCGCCGATCGCCTAAAACGTGCAGGGCCTGCGCCTCACGTTGAGGGTCTTCCGAAGTATTGTACAGCAGGATCGCTAACCCGCTGGACCGTGCCTCATCCTCAACACCACGTACAATCTCGGGGAAGAAGGGGTTGAGAATATCGGTAATCAGTAATCCTACCGTGCCTTGATTGACCGGTAAACGATCGGGAATGCTCACAGGCTTATAGCCCAGTTCAGTGATCGCTGCCAACACGCGCGCCCGCGTCTTCTCATTGACCGGAGCGGTATTATTCAGCACACGTGAAACAGTGGCAGGAGAAACGCCTGCGTAGCGTGCAACGTCAAGAAGCTTTGTCGTAGTCATAGAGATCCTACACAAATAAATTTTCATGAAAAGCATACAATGCTTTTCATCGTTTGTCAATGCAAATACAGCGATATAATTTGCAGAAAATCCAGCTCTCCGGAAGAAATCATCCCCGTGGTTGCTGGATAGGCCTGAAACGAGGGCTATGCTTTGGAGAGAGAGGATCAGTACCACAACGAATCCTCTTGACACCCTATAAGGGAGTATGTTATGGTAATGAAAACGAAGAAAATGTTTTCTTCGTTTTCATAAAGCAGATTATTTTTCAGGAAGGGAAGACTGAGAAGCCATGTCCCGCACTATCCATGTCCTATCGGTGCAAAACCTGAACGAGGACCAACTCCAACGATTACGCTCTATCTCACCACAGCTACACATAGAACAGCGTTCTGGTTCCCCAGAAGAGATGCTGACCCCGGAGACCGAGGTGCTCTATGGAAGCTCGGGCCGATTTAATCTCCAGAAAGCCAGTAGCCTGCGGTGGGTGCAGGTAGATAGCGCGGGCGTCAACCATCTACATAATACACCACTGTGGCACAGCGATATCACCATCACCAGCGCCAATGGGATTCATGCCATCCAGATCGCTGAACATGTCCTGATGGGTCTGCTGGCTCTTGGTCATCATTTGCCGCAGATGCAAAGGCTGCAGCAGGCCCACCAGTGGGGGCATCACAACTTTCAGCCACCCTTTGAGCTGCGGGGAGCGACGCTTGGCATTGTGGGATATGGGGCGATTGGACGAGAGGTGGCCCGCCTGGCCTCAGCCTTTGGTATGCGTATTCTGGCGACAAAACAACCTGGCCGCCCCACCACTTTCGACGGCTGGACATCAGCAAACACAGGCGATCCAACAGGCAGCTTGCCAGAGCGTTACTACTCGCTTGAAGAGTTGTCCGTCATGCTGGCCGAGAGTGATGCGGTGGTCCTGGCCGTGCCGCTAACGGAGCGCACACGCCACGTGATCGGGAGCGACGAACTTGCTGTTATGCCTCCGCACGCTCTGCTGGTCAACATCGGGCGGGGAGCGCTGATTGATCAGGAGGCACTGATCAAGGCCCTGCAGGAGGGGCGTATTGGAGGAGCCGCGCTCGATGTCACTGATCCCGAGCCGCTACCACCAGAAAGTCCATTGTGGAACATCGACAACGTCATTATTACGCCCCATGTCTCAGGAGGAAGCGCCCATTATAATGATCGTGTGGTCGAGCTGTTCACTGAGAATCTGCGCCGTTACCTGCACGATGAACCACTACTCAATATCGTACAACGCGAACTGGGATACTAATTGATCTGATGGGCAAGTTTTTCGCGTAGGAGGACTCCTTTCTATCATGATATTGGACCAATTTCGCCTCGATGGCAAGGTTGCCGTGGTCACAGGAGGCAATCGAGGATTAGGGCTGGGCATAGCCACGGCCCTCGCTGAGGCCGGTGCTGACATTGTATCCGTGCAACGCAGTACAGATACCGCAACGCTGGCGGCACGCGTGAATGCGCCCGGGCGTCAGTTTCTCCCCATCTCGCTTGATATTGCGCAGGACGGCGCCGCTCAACAGGTGCTAGAATTGACCCTGGCCCGCTTTGGCAGGCTCGATATTTTGGTGAACAACGCGGGGATCACATCACGAGCGCCAGCAGAGGATTTTCCGCTGGAGGATTGGGATGCCATCATTGCCGTAGATTTGCGAGCTGTCTTCACCTTCTGCCAGGTCTGTGGGCGCCATATGCTGCGACAGGGGCACGGCAAAATCATCAATATCGCCTCGGTGCTGGCTATGCAGGGAGGCTTCACAGTACCTGCGTACGCTGCCAGCAAGCACGCGGTGGCGGGCCTGACCAAAGCACTCTGCAACGAATGGGCCGCGCGGGGCGTCAATGTGAACGCCATTGCGCCTGGCTATATGGCCACCGAGATCAATACGGCATTGCGCGCCGACCCACAGAGAAACAGAGCCATCAGCGAGCGCATTCCCGCCGGTCGCTGGGGAGAACCTGCTGATCTGGGAGGTGCTGCCGTTTTCCTGGCATCCGCTGCATCAGATTATGTGCATGGGCAAATGCTGATCGTAGATGGAGGCTGGATGGCGCGCTAAAGGGGCTTATCCGTTATTCTTATTTATTTTCCATGTTACACACGCAGGGAGGTATCACGAGCATGGGCACACACGCACAGAAGCACGGCAAACGCTTGTTGTATCACTGGCTGATAGGCATCGCGGCCTTATTCCCCCTCCTACTTGCCGCCTGTGGTGGCGCTGCCACCACACCAGGAGGCTCGCAGGCGATAACACTCAAAATCATGGATTACTCGCCAGAGCAGGCCGCATTCCATAAAGCGGTGGCAGCCGAATATCAAAAGACACACCCCAACGTCACCATTCAATGGCAATCCATAGCGCAGGCCCAATATTTACAGGCACTTCCCCTCGCCTTCCAGAGCCACCAGGCCGCCGACATTATCTATTGGGCGAACGGGGTGGTCTCCATGTCGCAGTTGTTAAGCCAGGGGTGGATACGCTCATTGAGTCCCGATGGCAAGGTGCCGCAGGACTGGATGACTCGTTGGCCGACCAACACCTTCCAGGAAGGCATCAATATGCACAATGGCCAGGTCTATGGCTTCCCCTTCACGGATAATATCATCTGGGGCCCTGGCTATATGTACTACAACAAGTCCATCTTCCAGGCGGCGGGCCTCACTCAACCACCAACGACGTGGAGCCAGTTGAAGAGCGATTGCGAGACCATCAAGTCCAAGACCGGGAAATACTGCCTCTCCGTTCCGCTCAAAGGCGTTGATTTCCAGCGTATCTGGTACGCCCTGGCCGGCAAAAGCATGACCAACAGCTTCTTCGACTACAAAACGGGCCAGTACGATCTGACCGAGCCCAGGATGCTGAAGGCCTTCACGTTTATCCAGAGCCTCTATCAGGAGCAGCTGGCCATCCCTGGCGTCAATGATAAGGCCATCTCGCGCCAGCAAATGGCGGCCGGGCAGGCAGCGATCTACTTTGATGGCAGTTGGATGCCGACCACCTTCACACAGTTGGGTTTTGCCTATCCCGCCTATGGCGTCGCGCAGGCTCCCGTCCCCGACGATGGACCAATCGGCGCGCTCTCCATCCAGAACACTGAGAACAAATATTGGGTAAGCAGCCAGACGACCCATGCTCAGGAGGCCTGGGACTTCATCCAATGGATGACTCAGCCAGATGGTTTCTTCGTAAAGGGCTATCTAAATGGTGGGTTTGGGACACTCGCCTACACTGATAATGCCAAAAATCTCACCGATCCAGGAGAAAAAGCCGTGGCCGATGTGAGCAAGGGGCTCCGCGTAGCCTACCCTGAGCCGCTCCTGCAATGCCCTGATCTGGCGAAATCACAGGCCTTTACGAAATCGGCCACCTTCCACCCGAACTGGGAGTGGGAGGTGATGGTAGACGCTCTGGTCAATCACAAAGATCTGGCGCCGCTGGCCCAGCAGGTGGTCAATGGCAGGCAGCAAATCCTGGACCAGGGTCTGCAGCAGGATCAGACCAAGGGCTTGAAGGTCTCCAAGAGTTGCTACGCCTTCTCCAGTTGGGACTACAGCCAGAATTTCGATCCAGCCAACTATCCAAAGAGTTAGGCTACCTCTGGAGTTGGTAGTCCTCCTACGCGGGGAAGCATCCATGTGTGTGGACCGCCCCACGTAGGAGGTCCACAAGGGCATCCTTACAGTGGAATGTGGAGTATATTTTTTATGAGCAAAGCGAGTCCAGTTCCCAGTGCAGACTACGCTGAGCGCCAGCAGGAGCAAGAAAGCAGAGTAGTTAGAGAAAAAAGCCGTCAGGGAAAAGGCCGAACCTATCTCTGGATCGCGCTCTTCCTTCTGCCCTTCCTTCTGCTCTACGGCGCCTTTACATTGTGGCCTCTGCTGGCGACTATCTATTATTCGTTCTTCGACTGGGACGGCATTCAGCCGTTGACCAGCTTTATCGGAGTCGGCAATTACCAGGAGTTGCTGAGTGATCCTTTGTTCTGGCTCTCGTTCAAGAACACATTAATCTTTGCCATTGCCAATACCGCTATCAAGCTACCCCTCTCATTGCTACTGGCGATCATCCTCACGCGTAAGTGGTTGTGGGGCAAGCGCCTCTTTCGCACGGCCTTCTTTGTGCCCATCATCCTGCCGGTGGCGCTGGCCGGACAGATTTTTAGCTTACTACTCAATCCAGCCAACGGAGCCTTCAGTGCTTTCCTGCAGCAGTTGCATCTGATCCAGGGACCAATCGACCTGCTGGGACAGGATAGTACTGCACTGTTAAGCGTCATACTCATCTCGGTCTGGCAAGTCTTCGGGCAATATATGATCTACTGGATGGCGGCCCTGCAGAATGTGCCGGAGGAGTTATACGAATCGGCGCAGATTGATGGCGCCAATGCCTGGCAGCAACTCACACGCATCACATTACCGATCATCCAGCCGGTCGCAGTTATCATTTCCTTGCTGGCCGTGATCAATGCGCTGCACGTCTTCGGCATCGTGGTCACGCTGACCAGCGGTGGACCGGGGCAGAGCACCTATGTTATTTCCTACCTGATCTACACGCAGGCTTTTCAGAATGTCCCTTTCCGCTATGGCTATGCATCAGCCGGCGCCGTCCTGTTTGCCATTCTGGCCTTTCTCTTTGTCATCACACAGGCCTACATCGGGAGGAAAGTGGGAGCGACGGATCAAACAGCACCCGGACATATTGAGAAGGAGCAGAAAGCATGATCGTCAAATTACTTCCAAAGAACTCGTTACGCTATAATCTGATCGCGGTAACTATTCTGCTGGCGGTCGCGTACTTCTGGGTCTATCCCTTTCTCTGGGCCATCTCCGGCTCTTTTAAAACCCAGGCAGGCATGTTCCAGTCGGGGGCCAGCCTGATTCCTCAGGCGCTGGATCTGAGCAATTACTCACGCGCCTGGGTGACGGCCGGTTTCAATACCTACTTTCTCAATACGGTGCTCTACTCATGCGCCTCAACCCTGATCGAACTGTTCAAGTCCGCCCTGTGTGGCTATGTGCTGGCGCGCTACCAGTTTCCCGGTCGCAATCTGCTCTACAAGCTGATCGTCGCCACGCTGTTTATTCCCATCGCGTCGATTATCATTCCCCAATTCCTGTTGATCGAAAATCTGGGTCTGCTCAATACACGCACAGGGGTCATCCTGGCGCTGTCGGGTGCGGCCGGAGCACTCTACGTCCTGCTCTTCGAAGGCTTTTTCAGAGGGTTGCCAGAAGAGATCTTTGATGCCGCCAAAGTAGATGGGGCAGGCTTTGCGCGCACCTTCTGGCTGGTCTTTCCCCTGGCAAAGCCCATCATCGCCACGGTGATCATCTTCCAATTTATCGCGAGCTGGAATGAATTCAACATCCCCCTGATCTACACCATCAGCCAGCCGGACCTGCGCAACCTGGCGGTAGGCATGTTCTCTTTCCAGGGCGAGCACTCTTTTGACTGGACGGGCTTTGCCGCTGGCAGCGTAATTTCATTCATTCCCATTTTGATCGTCTTCCTGGTCTTCCAGGGCTACTTTGTGCGTGGCCTGGCCGGAGCGGTCAAGGGATAACCAGAAGAGAGCAGCAAGATGAGAAAGAGAGAGGAAGCATGCATCGATTATCGCGTATCTCGCTCAATAATCAGTGGCATTTTCATCGTGGCGAACCAGGCCCGGCCACGCAGATAAGTGATTGGGATAGCATCACATTGCCGCATAGTTGGAACGCTCTGGACACCATGGAAACCAATGTGCAGCGTCACTACTATCGGGGTATTGGGTGGTATGAGCGTGATGTTGCGCCACCACCTCTAGCAGAGGATCAGCGCCTCTGGCTCGAAATCGAAGCAGCGGCGATGAAGGCTCAAGTGTATCTCAACGGCAAAGAAGTTGGCAGGCATAATGGGGGCTACACGGCTTTTACCCTGGAACTGACACCCGCAGCTTCCCATCAGCATTCAACCAATGAGAAGCCACCGATTGATGCCACTATGCAGCTCAGTCTGAGCGTCGATAATTCCCCCGACCCTGATCTCATTCCATCCGATCTCTCCGATTTCTTTCTCTACGGCGGCCTGACCAGAAATGTCTGGCTCTACCAGACCGGCCTCAACCGTATCGTGTACGCACACTTTGACACGCAGGTCACAGCAGAACAGGCCAGGATCACGCTACGCGGCCGCCTCGTCGATCCAGTAGAGCAGCCATTAACCGTAAACGTAGCCATCTATGATCCCGAAGGCAAGCCTGTAGCGGAAATGCAAACAGAGGTCCATGATGCCGGTTTCACCATTCCGTTAGAGACTATTGAACAGCCACGCCTCTGGTCGCCTGATACACCCAGCCTCTACCGTGCCGTAGTCACGCTACACAATGGAAATGAGATATGGGATACAGTGACAGAGCAGATTGGTCTGCGCTTCTTCGCCTTCCCCAAAGACGGCCCCTTCTATCTCAACGGTCAGCCACTGCGCCTGCATGGGACACACCGGCACGAGGATTGGGCAGGCAGAGGCAGTGCGGTGCCCGATGACCTCTCGCGCCAGGAATTGCGGCTGATCCGCGACGCTGGCTTTAACTTTATTCGCCTGGGCCACTATCCGCAGGCGCCAGCAGTGCTTGAGGCCTGCGACCAGTTGGGCTTATTGGTATGGGAAGAGTTGCCCTGGTGTCGTGGCGGCATCGGAGGCGACCTCTTCAAGCAGCAGGCGCGTACGATGTTTGAGGAGATGGTCGAGCAGCATTATAATCACTCCTCAATCATCTTCTGGGGCCTGGGCAACGAGCTGGACTGGGTAAGCGATCACCCGGCTTCAACTGATGAGAAAGTGCTGGTCTTCCTGAGCGAACTGCATGAGCTATCCCATCAACTCGATCCTCAGAGACTCACCGCCCTGCGCCGCTTCGAGCCTGGCGCCAGCGTGGTCGATGTCTATTCCCCTTCGATCTGGCCTGGCTGGTACAACAATAATCAGTACACCGACTACGAAGAAGCCCTCACACGCGCCGTGGCCCGCTATCCGCGAATGCTGCATATCGAGTGGGGCGGAGACAGCCATTATGGCCGCCATAACACTGGCCCACATATCAGAGAACTTTCAGAGAGCGAGGCTGCAAAGAAAACCTATCCACGCGCCAGCACACATGGAGATTGGAGCGAGAGTTACATCCTCGATCTGATGGAATGGCACCTGCGCGTCCAGCTCAACTTTCCCCAACTGGCAGGCAATGCCCAGTGGAGCTTCAAGGACTTTGGCACACCAGGACGACCAGAGAACCCACTACCCTACGTCAACCAGAAAGGCCTGGTGGACCGGGCAGGCCGCCCCAAAGATGTCTATTATCTCTTCCAGAGCTACCTGACAAGGACGCCCGCCTGCCATATCGAATCGCCGACCTGGCCGGTGCGCGTAGGGAAAGCTGGGGAGCCACAACAAGTGAGAGTCTACTCCAACTGTCCTCGCGTCGAACTCTTCGTCAACGGCCAATCGGCGGGCGAGAAGAAGCGCGATCCCGAGCAATTTCCAGCGGCGGGACTGGTCTGGCACGTTCCCCTGCAACCCGGCGAGAACGAATTGCGCGCCATCGCCCACCTCGCGAATGGCAGCACGTTGAGCAGTAGCATCAAACAGGAATATGTGATCGGGCCGGTGGGCCCTGCCGCATGTCTGCAATGTTGGACCGAAGTCGCCCATACCCCGGATGGTGACGATGCGTATAGCGTCATCGTGCAACTGGTCGATGAGGAGTGCCGTCCAGTGATAGACGATAGCCGACTCGTCACTTTCTCGCTGAAAGGTAATGGGCAACTCTGGCACAATCGCGGCATCATGGGAGGCAGCAGCACCGTCGAACTGGCCAATGGGCGCGCCAGTATGCTGGTCCTGCCGGGATCAGGTGCCACAACGGTACGGGTCGAGGCACAGGATGGGCTAGTCAGCGAGATTGTGATTGGAGCAAGCTGAGAAAGATGCATCTAAACTTTTCATAGCGAAGGTTTTATGGCGTAAGCAGAGGCACACATCTAGGGTGCAGTTTCTTCTGTCTCAAAAGAAAACTTCTGCTCCTCAAGCATCTCAATACCAGATGATTGTAGCTTATCCGCAAATTGGGTACGAATACGAGTGAGCACCTCTTCAAATGGAGTATGAAGCGCACCTTGCGGCAAGAGAAATGGCGTCCCTGTTTTTTCTAGCCATACATGGGCAAGTACGCGACGCAAATCAATGTCCAGAAGATTACGGCCATGCTGGAATGTTTCCAGATCCTGGAAGCCCCGGCTCTGCTTGAAAGCCTCGACATCCTTTGGAATGATAAAGAGAAATCGTTCTTTGCCATCACTTTGTGTACTTGATCTCAAAGCTAATACTTTAAAGAGTGTTGTTTGTATGCCGTCTTTGGGTTTATCTGATGAATCAGGAGGTGGAGATGTCACCTCACTTATATATATAGAAGCTATCTCTTCCCAGGCCATCTTCACATTTATATCGAAGAATGGTATAGAGGGTGTATACATGATGCCTTCCTCATCTACAATCAAAAGTGGTTTGGGAAAGACTATGCGAGACATTGTATCTGTGATTGCTTTCCCTCCCATCAGCAGAGAAAGGGCTCTTGCAGCTCCGTGCTTGCTATTACGGTAGACCAGGGCAGAGACGAGTAGCAGAGCAGCATCTTTCAGAAACGATGGTGTTATCTCATGCAGGATATTCGTTCGCTTTTTGTAAAACCTGAATTCTCGATATATTTCAGTTCGTTCCATTATTACCTCTTCTCAAAATGTGCATATTTCTTATCAACATTCAATAGAATGGAAACCACTGGTAATACGCGAGAAATGCTGAAAGGTTGTGTGCGAAAAATCCTAAAGGTTTTTCATAGAGACTGGTGCACCACATTGCGCAAGATTGGAGAAGAATTTACAATTACAGCGAGTTAGACTTTTCTTAAAAGATTGGAGAGATTGCCTATGTCACCACAAGTTATGGTTACGTTGCCCCACATATTGCGCCCCAAAGCAGGCAATCGCGCGCAGGTGCCGGTCGCTGGCCAGACAGTTCGCGAGCTTATTGATGCGCTCGACCAGGACTTCCCTGGCATACGTTTTCACCTCTGCTACGAGACCGGCGAACTGCGCCCCTTTGTTAACGTCTTCGTGAACCGCGAACACATTCGTTACCTGCAGGGCCTCGACACTCCTGTGCCTGAGGGAGCGAAAATCTACATTTTGCAATCCGTTGCTGGCGGCTAACCAGCACGTTTCGATTACCAATACAGTTTACTATTCAGGAGGAGATATCCATGACTCAGCATACAGCATATGCACCTGGCACGACTGTGCTGCTTGTTGGCACAAAACGCGGACTGTTCCTCTGTAGCTCGCGCGATCGCGCAAAGTGGAATATAGAGCCGACTGGACTGCAAGGCCAGCCCGTCTTCTATGCCATCGTGGATCAGCGCGACAATTGTCGTCTCTTTGCCGCCGAGAACACCGAGATCTTCGGCTCATTTATCCACTATAGCGACGACTTTGGGCAGACGTGGCAGAAGCCGGAGCGCGGCATTCAATTTTCGCCGGAGAGCGGCGAGAAGCTCGTCAATATCTGGGTTATTGAAGCTGGCCGTAGCAGCGAGCCAGACGTCGTTTACGCTGGTATAGACCCGGCCAGCCTCTGGGTCAGTACTGATAGGGGTTGTACCTGGGAGCCCAATACCGCCATGCTTTCTCATCCTACCCGTGAACGGTGGGACCCGGGCAATGGTGGACTGTGCCTGCATACCATCATCCCCGATATCTCCAATGCCGACCGAATGTGGGTGGGCATTTCCGCAGTCGGCTGCTTGCGCACAGATGATGGTGGTCAGAACTGGGTCTTCGCCAATAAGAATACTCGCGCCAGTTTCCTCCCTACAATGTACCCCGAATTCGGCCAGTGTATTCACCGCCTGGTACAACATCCAACACAGCCAGAGGTGCTCTACCAGCAGAATCACTGTGGCATCTATAAAAGCAACAACGCGGGCGAGGATTGGGTCGATATTCAGCAGAATCTGCCCTCAGAATTTGGCTTTCCCATAGCTCTGGACAGCCACCATCCCGAGACCGTGTTTGTGGTTGTGGAAGGAGAGGGACGCCACAATATTGATGGTCAGTTCACCGTCTATCGCACCACCAATGCGGGCGAGCAATGGGAACAACTCACCAATGGCCTGCCCTCTGGACCCGCCGTGCGGCTGGGCGTGCTACGTCACGGCATGTGCGCCGATACACATGATCCCTGCGGCGTCTACGTCGGGACCAAGACCGGTCAACTCTTTGCCAGCCGAGACCGCGGCGATAGCTGGGAGATGATCGCCGACTTCCTGCCACCCATCTATTCTGTGAAAGCTGCCGTGCTGGACTAAAACAGTACTATAGGAGGCTCATTCTCATTAGTAATGGAAGAGGATGGGTCTCCTGACAGCAACTCTCGTCTCTTTAATCTACTTCTCCGATAAATAGTTCTGCTTGATACTCTTTATATGATATACTTCATGACCAGCGATGATATGCGCTGCGGCACGCACACTCAGATTACTCCCATCCCATGGACCTGATTTTGTGAGGGCCTCCTCTGGCAAATTCTTGAATAGAGCGATCGTAGCCATGCGAACAGCAGTAAGTTCTTCCAGAATATCTTCGATACTACGCTCATTCGCATGGGAGGCGGGAACATAGTCATCCTGCTCAAATCCTGCCAGCGCGGTAGCGTCATTTCTGGCGAAACGCAATGCACGATAGGCAAAAATACGCTCAGTATCGCTGACATGGACAAGGATTTCCTTAACAGTCCATTCACCTGGAGCAAAACGATAGGCCAGCTTTTCCGCAGGCTGAGCAAGGATAAGATCCTTTGTGGCCTGCAGATTGTCCAGCATGTGCTGTAAAACAAGACCATCACCAGGGACTAAATCAATGTAGTCGATGGTATATGGTTTATATTCGCCCACCAGAGGCCTCTGAATGGTTCTCATAAATGCGCTCCCTTTTTTCTCTAAATTATGCAAGGGCAGTATAAAGCACTTTGGCAGAGAAGCACAAGAGCCAATGCCGCTCCAAATGTCAGAGCCATTTCATGGCAAAAACATCAATCTCTTTCGGGAGTTGAGAATCGTCCAACAGAGCACACTCACACATCAACAACAGAATACCTCCATGCTATAATAGACAGTATCGCTGGCTGCTTCATTTCACGACGAGAGCAACATCACTGGCGCACTTGCGCTTCATGATAGATTTTCACTGAGAAGGAAAGCACATACAATGCAACCACGTTTCTCATTATGGGCCTACCCATGGGATATCAGCGCCATCGGCATCCGCGAGGCGCTACAAGAAATACACGCACTGAGTATTAATACTGTTAGCATGGCAACCGCTTATCACGCCGGTCTATTCTTGCAGCCACGCAATCCAGAGCGCAAAGTCTACTTTCTGCAGGATGGCACCATCTATTTCCACCCTGGGCAACACTATGGTCGCATCCAGCCTGAGGTGGCAGTAGTCACCAGGGAGCGCAATATCACCAGGGAATTGGCTGAGCAGGCTGAGGAGATAGGGCTACAGTTGGCTGCCTGGACCGTGTGCCTGCACAATACGCGCATCGGCACCACCTACCCAGACGTGACCACAATCAATGCCTTTGGCGATCGAACACTTTTCAGCCTCTGCCCCTCCCATCCCGATGTGCAGCAGTACATTACCACGCTGATCGCTGATATCAGCAGGCAGCCCGGCATCTCCTCCATCGAACTGGAATCGCTCAATTATATGGGCTTTGAGCATGGCTTTCACCACGAGAAAGACGGCGTGGGACTGACACCACTCGATCAATTCCTCTTCTCGCTCTGCTTCTGCCCCCATTGCATGCAGAGTGCCCAGGCGAGCGCCATCGACGCCCAACAAGCCCATAACGATGTCAAAGAGATGCTTACAGACTGCCTGCGGCGCGAAATCCCCGATACACGCAAAGGGCAGGACTTCCTTGAGCAAGGTCTGGCCTTGTTTGAACAGCAGCAGGCCCTGCATGACTACCTGCTCTGGCGCACTGAACCAGTGACCCACCTGCTTGAGCAGGCCAGAGCCGCCACTGCACCGGGCGTTGAATTGATCTTCCTGGACGCCGAGACGCCCAACGCATCCTGGATGTATGGCGTCGATTATGCCAGAGTGGCCGAGATCTG
>Ga0070730_10003852_pt1 | contig 13330 bp, 14 predicted proteins | sample Coa_R1_3_FD_66447 | JGI IMG/M metagenome (GOLD analysis project Ga0070730, IMG submission 66447) | Surface soil microbial communities from Centralia Pennsylvania, which are recovering from an underground coalmine fire - Coalmine... | ecosystem: Environmental > Terrestrial > Soil > Unclassified ...
GCCGTACCGTGAGACCGAGGCGATGCGCGACGGCTCGGACGCGATCGCCGACTGGCCGATCCTGAATGCGCTCGTCAACGTCGCGGCAGGCGCGACGTGGGTCAGCGTGCATCACGGCGGCGGCGTCGGGATCGGGAACGCGATCCACGCCGGCATGGTCGTCGTCGCCGACGGCACGGACGACGCGGCGGAGCGGCTCGAGCGCGTGCTCACGACCGACCCGGGCACGGGCGTGCTGCGTCATGCGGACGCGGGCTACCCGGAGGCGATCGAGGCCGCCGAGCGGGGCGGCCTGCGCATCCCGCAGTCGCCGTAGTGCTGCTCGTACGCGACCTGGAGCAGGTGGCGTCACCGGCGGGTACGCATGCGCCTCTCCGCGGCGGCGACCTCGGCGCGGTCGACGTGCTCGAGGACGCGTACGTCCTCTGCGACGGCGACACGATCGCGGGCGTCGGCCGCATGCGCGACCTGCCGCGGCTCGACGGCGACGTCGTCGAGCTCGACGGTCGCGGACGCTGCGCGATCCCCGGGCTCGTCGACTGTCACACGCACGCAGCGTTCGGCGGCGACCGCGTCGACGAGTTCTCGCTGCGCGCCGGCGGGGCGTCCTACGAGGAGCTGCACGCGGCGGGCGGCGGCATCCTCTCGACCGTGCGCGCGACGCGTGCGGCGGGGGAGGACGGCCTCCGCACCGCCGTGGAGCGCCACCGCGGCTGGATGCGCCGGCACGGAACGACGACCTTCGAGGCCAAGTCCGGCTACGGGCTTGACCGCGACAGCGAGCTTGCCGCGCTCCGTGCGATCCGCGACGCGGGCGGCGTGCCGACGTGGCTTGGGGCGCATGCGGTGCCGCCGGAGTTCGACGACGGCGACGCGTACCTCGACTTCGCGCTCGCCGAGGTGCTGCCGGAGGCGGCGCGCATCGCCGAGGCGGCCGACGTCTTCCTCGAGCGCGGCGCGTTCGACCTCGCGCAGGCGCAGCGCTATCTCGAGGCGTGCCGCGACGCCGGCCTCGCACTGCGCCTGCACGGCGACCAGTTCACGGAGCTGGGCGCGATTCCGCTCGCGATCGAGCTCGGCGCGCGCTCGGTCGACCATCTCGAAGCCACGCAAGACGGCGGCGTGCGCGCACTCGCGGCGAGCGACGTCACCGGCGTCGTGCTCCCGGCGAGCGCGCTCTTCCTCGACAGGCCGATGCCACCTGCCCGCGCGCTCGTCGATGCGGGCGCCGCCGTCGCGCTCGCGACCGACTTCAATCCCGGCAGCGCGTTCTGCGAGAGCCTGCCGCTCTGCTGCTCGCTGGCCGCCACGCAGCTGAAGCTGTCGCCGGCTGAAGCGCTTGCCGCGTGCACGGTGAACGCGGCGCACGTGCTCGGCCGCGCAGACGCGCTCGGACGCCTCGCGCCCGGCTATCGCGCCGACGTCGTACTGCTCGACGCGCCCGACTGGCGTTATCTCGCGTACCACCTCGGCGGCGACCTCGTCGCCGAGGTGGTAATTGGCGGCGAGCTACCCTAGGCGCGCATGCCGACGAGGAAGCAGCGGCGCCGCGAGGCGAAGTCGAAGCGGCACGAATACGAATTCGTGTACGTCGACGACGAGGGCAACGAGGTCGAGGAGCCGCCCGAGGATCTCGTCGCGGAGCGCAAGGAGCAGCGCAACGGCACGAGCCCGGCGGCGAAGAAGGCAGCGCCGCAGCGCGGCGGTCGCACGCGGCGGCAGCCGCAGCCACCGTCGTGGCAGCGGGCGGCGCGCCGTGCGGTTCTCCTCGGCGCCGTCGTGTTCGTGCTGTTCTCGGCGACGGCGAAGGGCCACAACAAGTACGTCACCGCGCTCGTTCCGGCGTTGATCTACACCGCGCTCTTCATCCCGTTCACGTACGCGATCGACCGCTTCGCGTATCGCCGCTGGCAGACGCGCGACCAGCAGGCGCCTAAGAAGCGGTAACCATGGCGGCGTCGCCGCCGCGGTAGTGGCCCTCGCCGGGCCACGGCGCGAGGAAGAGCACGACGCGCGCACCGTCACGGCTGCGCACGCTCCGCCGCTCGTCGGGCTCGAAGCGGAAGAGGTCGCCGGCGCCGGCGTCAACCGACTGCTCTCCCGCGTCGATCGTCGTGTTGCCCGCGACGACTAGCAGGAGCGCCGCTTCCTTCACCTGGTGCTCGCCGAGCTCCTGTCCGGCGTCGAGCGCGATGAGCACGACGCGCCCTTCGCCGTCGCGTGAGTGGAGCACGACCGGCGAGCGCGTCCCGTCGGGCGTGTCGATCTCGTTCAGCTTCCAGTGACGCATGAGCTGGAGTTGCCCACCGGGGCAAGCCTCTACACTCGCTCGATGCCCCTGATCGTCGACCAATACGCGCTCGGCCCGCTGCAGACGAACTGTTACGCGGTGCGCGCGAGCCGCGAGGCGACGGAGGCGGCGGTGATCGATCCGGGCGGCGACGCGGCGCAGCTCCGGCTCGGCCTGGCGAGTAGCGGCGCGACGTGCGCGGCGATCCTCATCACGCACGGCCATTTCGACCACCTGGGCGGCGTCGCCGACCTCGCGGAGGGGACGGGGGCGCCCGTCTACATGCCGGCAGGGGAGCGCGAGCGCCTCGAGCGCTACGGCGACTTTGCCCCGATCGGCATGCCGGGGCGCTCGTACGTGCCCGACCATCTGCTCGCAGGCGGCGAGACGGTCGACGCCGCAGGCATCGCCTTCGAGTGCGTCGCCATCCCGGGCCACTCGCCGGCGCACATCGCGTTCTATGCGGACGGCTGCCTCTTCAGCGGCGACCTGCTGTTCGCGGGCTCCGTCGGCCGCGTCGATCTGCCGGGGGCGGACTGGGACACGCTGCTCGCCTCCGTCAAGACCCTGACCGAGCGCTTCGCGCCGGAGACGGTCGTCTATCCGGGCCACGGCCCGACGACGACGCTCGGCGCCGAGCTGGAACGCAACCCGTTCCTCGCGGAGCTGCGCGCGTGACTCGCGCGTCCCTCGCCTCTCCTACGGAGCCTGGAATGACGCCGAAGCCGGCCTTCGCCGACGGCTGGCGCCGCTCGCGGCAGGATACGGCGCTCGCCTCGCTTGGTCGTACTACTTGTACTGACCCGCGCTCGGCTCGCTTGTCTCCTTTGCGAGCGACGCCCGAGGAACGCGCGTGAAGATCGAGGCGCCGCGCGGCACGCACGACGTCCTCCCGTCCGACCAGCCGCTCTGGCAGAAGGTGACGGGGGAGATGGAGCGCCTGTGCGCGCTCTACGGCTACCGCCGCATTCGAACGCCGGGCTTCGAGGACACGGAGCTCTTTGAGAGAACGTCCGGTGTCGGCTCCGACATCGTTCAGAAGGAGATGTACACGTTCGAGGACCGCGGCGGCCGCTCGCTGACGCTGCGCCCCGAGGGCACGGCGCCGATCTGCCGCGCGTACATCGAGCACGGGATGCACCGCGAGCCGCAGCCGGTGAAGCTGTACATGATCGCGCCGATGTACCGCTATGCCGCGCCGCAGCGCGGGCGCGTCCGCGAGCACACACAGCTGTCGCTCGAATGCGTCGGCTCGGCGGATCCGGCCGTCGACGCCGAGGTCATCCAGTACTACGACACGCTGCTGCGCAACCTCGGCGTGACGGACACCATGCTCGAGCTGAACTCGATCGGTGATCGCGACTGCCGGCCCGCGTACATCGAGAAGCTCAACACGTGGCTCGACGCCCATCCCGAGGCGCTCGATGACGAGGCGAGACAGAAGCGCGCGACGAGCCCGCTGCGCGTCTTCGACGTGAAGAACGAGCGCGTACGCGCAGCGCTCGAGGAAGCGCCGAAGATCGGCGACTCGCTGTGCTCCGACTGTGCGGAGCACTTCGCGCGTGTGCGCGCGTACCTCGACGGATACCGCGTGGAGTACACGGTTGTCCCGACCCTCGTGCGCGGGCTCGACTACTACACGCGCACGGCGTTCGAGTTCGTCCGTCCCGACGAGAGCGCGCAGGCGTCGACGATCTGCGGCGGCGGCCGCTACGACTATCTCGTCGAGGAGATCGGCGGTCCCCCGACCCCCGGGATCGGATTCGGCGCGGGCATCGAGCGGCTCGTCCTCGCCCTGGAGACAGAAGACGAGCCAAAGCTCGATGTCTTCGTCGCCGTCGAGGCGGGCCAAGAGGCGCTCGCGGTCGTGAAGGAGCTTCGCGAAGCGGGAACCTCGGCCGACACCGACTACGCGGGCCGCTCGCTGAAGGGGCAACTGACCTATGGGCAAAAGCACGCGCGCGCAACGCTCCTCGTCACCGCGGGCGGCTGGACGCTGCGCCGCCAAGGCGAGCTCGACATCGAGGTGCGCGACGTCGCGCACTTGCGGGAGATTCTGTGAGCTGGCGCGACACGACCTGTGGCGCGCTGCGGGCCGAGGACGCGGGGAAGCGCGTCACGCTCTCGGGCTGGGTGAACACGCGCCGCGACCACGGCGGCCTCGTCTTCATCGACCTGCGCGATTACTCCGGCGCCGTGCAGCTCGTCATCAATCCGGAGCGCGCGCCCGATCCCGCTGCGGTCGCGCACGAGCTCAGGAACGAGTTCGTGCTCAAAGCCGAGGGCGAGGTCGTGAAGCGCGCCGCCGACGCCGTCAACCCGAACATCCCGACCGGCGAGGTCGAGGTCCAGGTCGACACGCTCGAGATCGTCTCGCGCTCGGTGCCGCTCCCGTTCCAGCTCGACGAGGAGAACGTCGACGAGAACCTGCGGCTCAAGTACCGGTGGCTCGACCTGCGCACCGAGCGGATGCAGCGCAACCTCCGCCTCTCGCATACGGCAATTGCGGCGATCCGCCGTGAGATGGACTCGCTCGGCTTCATCGACGTGTGGACGCCGGGCATGACGCGAGGCACGCCGGAGGGCGCGCGCGATTTCCTCATCCCGATGCGGCTGCAGCCGGGGCAGTTCTACGCACTTGCACAGTCGCCGCAGCTCTTCAAGCAGCTGTGCATGGTCGGCGGGATCGACCGCTACTACCAGATCGCGATGTGCTGGCGCGACGAGGATCTCCGCGCCGACCGCCAGTTCGAGTTTCGCCAGCTCGACTACGAGATGTCGTTCGTCGAGCGCGACGACGTGATGGACGTGATGGAGCGCTGCGTCGTCGTGAGCCTCGAGGCCGCCGGCCGCGCTGCGCCGGAGCGCCCGTTCCCGCGTTTCAGCTACGCCGACGTCATGCGTCGCTTCGGCTCCGACAAGCCCGACCTCCGCTACGGGCTCGAGATCCAGGATGCGACAGACGTCACCCGCGGATCGCAGTTCGGCGTGTTCGCGAACGCGCCCGTCGTCCGCTATCTCGTCGCGCCGCGCGCGTTCTCGCGCACCGAGCTCGCGCGGCTCGAGGAAATCGCGAAGGAGTGGGGCGCGAAGGGCCTGGCGTACATCGTCAACGACGGTGGAGAGATCCGCTCGCCGATTGCGAAGTTCCTCTCCGAGCAGGAGCTCGCCGCATTCCCCAGCGACCCCGGCACGACACTGCTGTTTGCCGCTGCGGATGAGGCGACTGTGGCCCGCGTGCTCGGCGGGCTGCGCGTGCATCTCGGCCGCGAGCTCGAGCTCGCGCGCGACGAGGAGAACTTCTCGTGGGTGATCGACTTCCCGCTCTTCGAGCACCACGAGGAGAGCCAGGGCTGGACGTTCACGCATCACCCGTTCACGGCGCCGCTTCCGGACGACGCGCATCGGATCGAAGCCGACCCGGCCGGCGTCCTCGGCCAGCACTATGACCTCATCTGGAACGGCTGGGAGCTCGGCTCGGGCTCGATCCGAATCCACGACGTCGCCCTTCAGCAGGCCGTCTTCCGGGTCATGGGCATGGGCGAGGAGGAGCAGCGCGACAAGTTCGGCTTCCTCCTCGACGCGCTCGAGATGGGCGCGCCGCCGCATGGCGGCTTCGCGATGGGCATCGACCGCTTCGTCGCCCTGCTCGCGGGCGAGCCGGACCTCCGCCAGATCACCGCGTTCCCAAAGGTCTCGAGCGGCGCCGACCCCCTGACCGGCGCGCCGACGCCGATGCCCGACTCGGTCCTCCGCGAGCTTGGGCTCGCGCTCGTCCGTCCGCCGGGAAAAACATAGTATGGGGCGCAAGCGCATGCGGCGCGCCTACCGGTAGACAGGAGGAGTAGAAGGCGATGGCAACCGATTCCGCTCGGGCGGGCGTCCGTTCGTTGACGTCACTGCCGAGATACGAGGACATCCCGAAGGTCGGGGACGGTCTCGATCCCGAGCGCGTGCGCGAGGCGTTCGACGCCTTCCGCCGTCACGCTGCTCAGCTCCAGGCACAGCTTCGCGTTCTGCAGGCCGCCGGCCCGCGCAGCGGCGCGGCGGTCGAAGCGAGCGGCCATGCCGTTCGGATGGACGCGCTCCATCTGATTCGGGCGGCTTCCGAGTTCGCCGACGTCATCGAGAGTGACGCGCAGACCGCGTCTGCAGCACAGCTCGCACGCACCGAGGAGGAGATCAGCCGGCGTCAGCGCGAGCTCCAGTCGGTCGAGGCGGAGGCCGACGCGTTCCGCAAGGAGAGCGAGCGTCTGCGCGCGGAGATTCTCAACCAGGCGCGAAACGAAGCGCGCGACGAGCGCGCGCGCGCTCATGCCGACGCGACGCGCGAGCTCCAGGAAGCGGAGGCGCGCGGCGCGCTGCTGCTCGAGCAGGCACGGCATCAGGCGACCGAGCTCACGAACAGTGTGCGTGCCGAGGTCGAACAGACGCTCGAGTGGGCGCGCACCCAGGCGGCAGCGATCCTCGCCCGGGCGCAAAACGGCGCGGAGCAGCTGCTCGGGGCGGCCGGCCTCGGGCAAGACGCGCTTGCGGGGGTCGCGAGCAAGATCGTCGAAGCGGCGGAGCAGGCGACCGCGGACTCGCGTCCTGCCGGGATGGGAGCCGCGGCCGAGCAACCTTCCGCTCCTGCACCGAGCGAGGAGCCGAGTGCCGACGCCGAGGGCGCGCCCGCGACGAAGCCTGCCCGGCGCAAGTCTTAAGCTCGCGCGCTGATGCGCGTCTTCGGCCCCAGGAACATCGTCGAGGCCGCGTTCCTCGTCGCCGTTCCGATCGTCGCGCTCGCGGCCGGGCTCACCGCCTGGCCGATCATCGGCGCGAGCGCGGCGGCGTACCTGCTCGTCGCCGCCGTCGAGGCGACGATCGCACGGCTGGGCGGGGCGGTCGAAGCTCAGCCCCAGCGGCCGACCGCGCAGGCGTGGACGGCACCGACGCCCGCGCCGCCGCCGGTGGTGCTGCCCGAGCGGGAGCCCGAGCCTGTTGCGGCGACGAGTGAGCGTCGCGGCGCGCATGTGCGCGTCCTGCGGGCGGCTCCGCGCTCGCCGGATCCGGCACCGCCTGCGTGGTCGAACGTCGTGCCAATCGGCGTGCCCGGCCCGCCGCGGCGCTGGAGCATCTGGGATCTGGAGCGCGTCGCGAAGGAGCACGCCGGCAGCGACGTCGCCGCAGACGAGGAACGGAGCTTCCTCTTGCTCTATCTGCGTGAGTTCGCCGACTCCGACGGCTTGCTGCCGACCGACTTCGACGCGCTCGTGCGCGGTAGCTTCGGCAGCCTGGTGGCCCAGTGATGACGAGATTCGCGACCCAGCGGGCGGCCGTGATCGCGGGAATCGCCATCCTCGTCGCGGCGATCGCCTTTGCGGTGATCGAGCACGGCGATCAAAAGAAGTCGCTGCCGCAGCCGATCGGCCAGTGGTACACGGCGCTCGCCGCCCCGTACACGCCGACTGCGAACGCGAAGGGTGCATGCGGGGTCGTCATGGACGCGAAGACGCTCGGCGTCGCGCATCCGGTGCTGCCGTGCGGCGTGAAGATCTACATCGGCTACAAGGGCAAGGACGTGCTGACGCAGGTCGTCGACCGCGGCCCGACCGGGCCCGGCCGCGAGTTCAACCTCACCGTCGCGCTGTCCGACCTCCTGCATCTCGACGGCACGCAGCGGATCAAGTGGCGGTTCGCAAGCTAGGCTGAGCCTGCGAGCCCGGGCTAAACGTAGAACCAACAGCTACGACAAGGGAGCCTGCGTCCCGACGGACGCCGTGTAGGTCGCGGTGAATGAAGGGCAGGGCACCCACCTGTGAACTTCGGTTCACGCGTGTCCGGGCTCGCCTCTCCATCCCTCGACGCGCCGGCTCTCGCGCGGCGAAGCCCGGCTTCGGCGCCGCCGGCGTGGAGCGCGAGGGCGCTACCTTCACCGTGTGATCGAGGTATTCGGCGACTCCAGTCGCAACGGTGAGTGGGCCGCGGTGCATCTGCACGTCGACGGCGACCGGATTGTGGCGGCCGACGCGCCCGGGCTCGACCGTTCGCTCGCCGGGCTGACGCTGCTCGAGGCCGCCGCCGTCGGCGGCGAGACGCTCGCGGTCGACGCGCTCGCGAACGCGCTCGGGCCCGTGTTTCGCGCCGAGCCGCAACCGGGACGGACGGCGGTCGCGATGAGCGGCGGCGTCGACAGCGCGGTCGCGCTGCTCCGCAGCCTCCCGAACGCGGTCGGCGTCACGCTTCGCCTCTGGCTCGACCCCGCCGGCCCCGACTCCGAGCGCGCCTGCTGCTCGCCCGAGTCCGTCATCGCCGCGCGCGAGGCCTGCCACCGGCTCGGCGTCCCTCACGTGACGCTGGACCTGCGCGAGGAGTTTCGGCGCGCCGTCGTCGGTCCGTTCGTCCAGGCGTACGCGCGCGGCGAGACCCCGAACCCGTGCATGCGCTGCAACGGCAGCTTCCGCTTCGCCGAGCTGCTCGCGTTTGCGCAGCGCGCGGGTGCAGCGCGTCTCGCGACCGGCCACTACGCGCGCATCGCGGAGCATCGCGGCCGTACGTTGCTCGCCCGCGGCGCCGACCCGCGCAAGGACCAGTCGTACATGCTCGCGCGGCTCGACCCGGAGCTGCTCGACCGCATCTCGTTCCCGCTCGGCGAGCAGGGCAAGGAAGAGACGCGCGCCGAGGCCGAGCGCGCAGGCCTTGCCGCGGCGCGTCGCGCGGAGAGCCAGGAGGCGTGCTTCCTCGCGGGGGACGACTACCGCACGTTCCTCGAGCGCCACGGCGTCGAGTCGCGCCCCGGCGCGATCGTCGACGCCGACGGGCACGAGCTCGGGAAGCACGACGGGTTCTGGCGCTACACGCCCGGCCAGCGCAAGGGCATCGGCGTCGCGTCCGGCACTGCGCTCTACGTGCTGAACGCGGACGCGGCGACGAACACTGTGCGCGTCGGCCCGCGCGAGCTGCTTGGACGCCGCGACGTCCAGGCGTCAGGCCGTCTCTACATCGACGTCGACCGCGTCGAGGCGAAGCTCCGCTACCGCTCGCCGGCCACGGGTGCGGCGGTCACCGCCACTTCCGACGGTTTCGCGCTCGAGCTGGACGAGTCCGCCTACGGTGTTGCCCGCGGGCAGGCGGCTGTTCTCTACGAAGGCGACGCCGTCGTCGGCTGCGGGACGATCACGGACTAAGATCGCCGCAGAGTGCTGGTCGCGGCATTCAGTTGGGGGGATCTCTGGCGGCTCGCGCTTGCGGTCTTCCTCTTGGCCGTCGGGCTCGCGGCGGCGTACCTGCTGGTGCGCCTGGCCGGAACCGTCGGGCGGCTTTCTGCGTTCATCATCGGGGCGGAGCGCGAGATTCTCCCTGTCATCAACAAGGTCGGAGGCAGCGTGGACCGCGTGAACGCGCAGCTCGACAAGGTCGACCGCATCACCGATAGCGCCGTCGACGCCGCCGAGAGCGTCGACACCGCCGTGCGCACCGTGAGTCGCGCGGTGACGCGACCGGTTCAGAAGGTCTCCGGCTTCGCTGCGGGCCTGAGCTACGGCGCCGCCGACTTCAAGACCAAGCGCGACTGGAAACACGCCGTGCAGGCCGGCAAGGACGCGGCCGCGCGGCGCGAGCACGAGCTGATCGAGGACCTCGAGCAATGACCGACGAGATCCGTCTCGTCCTACCGGCGGAAGCGGACTTCCACCCGGTCGCGCACCTCGTGCTCGGCGGGCTCGGCGCGCGCCACTCGCTGACGTTCGACCAGCTCGAGGATCTGCAGGTCGCGCTCGACGCGCTGCTCGACCGCCGCGACGACGAGGACGGGATCGTCGTGAGCGTTCGCGTCGAGCCGGACGCGATTCGTGCCGAGGTCGGCCCGTATCCCGCCGGAGCGCTCGACGAGCTGAAGGGCGAGAGCGAGCAGCTCGGCCTCCGGCGCGTGCTCGAGACGGTGTGCGACGCGTTCGAGGTCGAGGAGCGCGCCGCCGGGAGCTGGGTCCAGCTGCGGAAGCGAACCGCCGCCTGATGCCGCGCCTCGACGACAAGTTCTTGCTGCGCCGTTATCACGAGGACGGCGACCTCCAGGCGCGCGAGCAGCTCATCGAGCAATACATGTCGCTCGTCCGTTCGCTCGCGCGGCGCTACTCGTATCGCGGCGAGCAGCTCGAGGATCTCGTCCAGATCGGCGCCATCGGCCTCATCAAGGCGATCGACCGCTTCGACATCGAGCGTGGCGTCGAGCTGACGACGTACGCGACGCCGAACATCATCGGCGAGATCAAGCGGCACTTCCGCGACAAGGGCTGGGCGGTTCGCGTGCCGCGCGGCTTGCAGGAGCTGAACGTGCAGCTCTCGCGCATCGTCGAGCAGCTGACGGTGCAGCTCGGGCGCTCGCCGACGATCCCCGAGCTCGCGGAGGCGGCGGGCGCGCAGGAGGAAGAAGTGCTCGAGGCCCTCGAGTCCGGGCGCGCGTACTCGCCGCTGTCGTTGTCGTCGACGACCGGCGGCGACGGTGAGGAGACGCTCGATCCACTCGAGTCGATCGGCACCGAGGAGCACCAATACGAGGTGTCGGAGGATCGCGCTGTGCTGGCGCCGGGCTTCAAGGCGCTCGACGACCGCGAGCGCATGATCTTGCAGCTGCGGTTCTTCGAAGGCCTGACGCAATCGCAGATCGCACAGCAGGTCGGCATCTCGCAGATGCACGTCTCGCGTCTCATCCGCCGCTCGCTCGAGAAGATCCGCGAGGCGATCGACGCGGACGGCGAGCAGGTCGCGCGCCGCCAGCGCGCTTCCTAGCTCAGGTCGCCGAGAAGCCGAAGTTCAGCAGGCGCGTCGCGTCGTTGTACATGTTCGGGTCGTCGAGGAGCACCGCGATGAGCGAGCGTCCGTGCCGCGTCGCGGACGCCACGAGGCACGGACCCGACAAGTGCGTGTATCCCGTCTTCACGCCGTTCGCGCCCCGATACGTGCGCAGCAGATAGTTGTTGTTGACGTAGACCTTCGAGTACGTCGGCGCCGACCAGCTGACGTGCTTGATCGGCGTGCGGACGATCTCCCGGAAGCGCTCGTTGCGCATCGCTACGCGCGTGAGCGCCGCGAGATCCCACGCGCTCGAGTAGTTGTCGGCGTCGAGCACGCCGCTTGGCGAGATGAAGTGCGTGTCGGTGAGACCGAGCCGCTGCGCCTCGGCGTTCATCTCGCCGAGGAACGTGTGCAGGTCGCCCGCGGAGGCGATCGCCAGCGCCCGGGCGTCGTCATTTCCGGAATAGAGGAGAAGCGAGTAGAAGAGCTTCCATGCCTCGACCTTCTCGCCGGGTCGCAGCCCTTCGCGGACGAGGGGAACCTCGGGCACCGACTTGTCGATCGTGATGACCTGGTGCGGTGCAAGCGCCTTCAAGGCAAGGAGCGCGGTCATGATCTTCGTCGTCGACGCCACCGGGCGGCGGTCGTGGTCGTGGAATCCCCACAGCACGCGACCGGTCGTCGTGTCGACGACGATCGCCGACGCTGCCGTCAGCTTGGGCTTGAACGTGTGCGGCAACAGCGAATCGGCTGTGAGCAGGCGTTCCGGTGCGGCGACCTGCGCGGCGACCGTGTGCTGCGCCGGCGCGGCGATCGCACCCTCCGGTCCCGCCGCCTGCCTGAGCGTCGCGGCCGGGCGGCGCGTGCCGACCCATGCACCTGCGAGCGCGGCCACGAGCATCACCGCGACGATCGGAGTCAGCCGCCACAGGCGGTAGCGATAGCGCTTTCTCGGGCCGGACACGCGCCGAGCATACGCCGCGGACCGGCCATGGAGGACTCGGCGAAGGGAGGACGATGTCGCCTCGCAGCGCTGGACGGCCGCGAGACGGCGTCCTCGGTCGCGCCGATAGGGATTCCTATCGGCGCTCTCTGCGTCCTTGCCTCGCGACCGCCATCGCACCGGGGCGACGGGTCTCCCTCCGCCGAGCCCTCCCTAGAATGGCGCGATGCGTACAAGCGCCGAGATTCGCGAGGGATTCCTCTCGTTCTTCGAGGAGAAAGGGCATCTTCGGCGCCCGTCGGCGTCGCTCGTCCCGCGCGCGGACGACCGCTCGACGCTCTTGACGACGGCCGGGATGCAGCCCCAGATGCCGTACTTCCTCGGCCGCGAAGCGCCGCCGGCCCCGCTGACGACGACGGCGCAGAAATGCTTCCGCACGCCCGACATCGACGAGGTCGGTCTCGACACGTACCACCTGACCTTCTTCGAGATGCTCGGCAACTTCTCGTTCGGGCAGTACTTCAAAGAGGGCGCAATCGAGTACGCGACCGAGTTCGTGCAGGAGCGCCTGCGCTTCGACTGGGACAGGATCTGGGTGAGCGTCCATGCGGGCGACACCGAGCTGAAGCTCGGCCCGGACCAAGTTGCGATCGACCTCTGGGAGAAGATCGGGATGCCGCCCGAGCGGATCGTGCCGCTGTCGACCTCCGAGAACTTCTGGTCGGTGGGCGGGCCGGGCCCGTGCGGCCCAGATTCCGAGCTGTACTACGACTTCGGCCCGGAGGCAGGGTGCGGCGAGCCGGACTGCCTGCCGGGCTGCACGCGCTGCGAGCGCTTCCTCGAGTTCTGGAATCTCGTCTTCATGGCGTACGAGCTCCGTGCCGATGGCACGCTCGTCGATCTTCCGAAGCAGAACGTCGACACCGGGCTCGGGCTCGAGCGCACCGCGCGCATCGCGCAGGGTGTGCCGTCGGTCTACGACACCGACGGCTACCAGACGATCATGCACTGGGTCGCCGCGAACTCGGGCGTCGCGTACGGCGACTCGCAGGATGCGACGAAGGCGCATCGCGTGCTCGCCGACCACGGCCGCGGGATGACGTTCCTCGTCGGCGACGGTGTGACGCCGTCGAACGAAGGGCGCGGCTACGTCCTCCGCCGAATCATCCGGCGCGCTGCGCAGCACGGCATGCGCATCGGCATGGAGCCGCCGTTCCTCGCCGACCTCTCCGATGCGGTGATCGAGCAGATGGGCAACGCGTACCCGGAGCTCGTCGAGCATCGTCGCGAGATCCACCAGGTGCTCTCCGCCGAGGAAGAGCGCT
>Ga0070730_10003853_pt1 | contig 13328 bp, 11 predicted proteins | sample Coa_R1_3_FD_66447 | JGI IMG/M metagenome (GOLD analysis project Ga0070730, IMG submission 66447) | Surface soil microbial communities from Centralia Pennsylvania, which are recovering from an underground coalmine fire - Coalmine... | ecosystem: Environmental > Terrestrial > Soil > Unclassified ...
TATTTCCCCTGTGTCAATCGGGTGCGCGGAAATCCTACTGCCTCTTCAAGAGGAAAATTCGTGAATGTCATCACGCCGCCTTGGCCTTTGCAAATAAGTCCGTTAGTGCCGATTCCAAGTCCGGATGATGAAACACAAAACCTGACGCCAATAGTTTTGTCGGCACGACGCGCGCGCTGGCCAGCAGCAATTCGTCAGCCATCTCCCCGAGGGCCAGTCGTGCGGCGAAGGCGGGCATGGGTAATACAGTCGGCCGCCGGAGGGCCCGGCCCAAGGTTTTCGTGAATTCGGCATTAGTAACAGGATTGGGTGCGACCGCGTTGGTGGGCCCATGGAGCGATTCAGTCTTCAGCGCGTGATTAAAAATTCGCACCAGATCGTCAATCGCGAGCCAACTCATATATTGTTTGCCGCTGCCGATGACGCCGCCCACGCCCATACGAAACGGCGTGAGCATCTTCGCCAGCGCGCCGCCTTTCAAACTGAGAACCATGCCGAGGCGGAGTATCACGACGCGAATACCACGTTGCGCGGCGGGCTCCGTGGCCGACTCCCACTCGCGGCAGACTCCGGCAAGAAAGTTGGAACCGGGAGGGCTTTGCTCGGTGAGAACCTCATCGGCGCGGTCTCCGTAATAGCCAACCGCCGAGGTGGAAATGAAAACTTTGGGGGGATGGGCAAGGTGCGCAAACGATTCGGAAAGCAGGCGCGTTCCCTGAATACGGCTGTCGCGAATGCGTGCCTTCCGCGCCGCTGTCCACCGCCCCCCCGCGATGCTCTCTCCCGCCAGATGAATCACAGCGTCTAATCCTTCGAGCCCCGGCAAATACAATTCACCTGCAACTGGATCCCAATAAGTGTCGCGAATTCCCAGCTTCGATTTTGATCGCACCAGGCAACTCACTCGATGACCTTCGGAGGTCAGCGCGGGAATCAAAGCCGATCCAATGAGTCCGGTCGATCCAGTGACAAGAATGTGCATGATTAAACCTCCTTACCGAATGATCCCCAACGCGGCGACGGCAAACACGCCACCCAAAAAGCAGCAAGCGCCTGTGTAGGCCACATCGGCAAGACGATGTTGGCGGCGGTACTCACCGTCGTAATACGCGAGTTGAAAAATAATCCGCAAAAGCCAGAAAACAGCCAGGAAAGCGCTCAAAGAACGGCCGAGCGGATCGCCGTCGAGAAGGTGGGCGGAAAAAAAGAAACAGAGCCCGCTGAATCCCACCACGACGAGCACGATGAAAATCGAATGCACGACGAAAATTTGTCGGAGCAGGGGAGACATCTTTGAAAGGTTTTCGCGGTAATGCAGTTTCTTCGGCAGCACCGCGTTCGAGCCTACGATGATCAATTGAACTGCACCTGCCGCCCAAACCAGCGGAATGAGTGGATTCATGGCTGCCTCCGGTAGCGATTAGTATCGCAAGACTCCCGCCTCGTGGTTCCGAATCTCATTACTTCCGTGAACCCCACAGCTTTATGGGCACGCTTAAAATGTTCTTCATTTTGCTGCGCGCCTTCAGCGCGACGCGCATTTTTTCATAAGCCGAGCTCAGGACCTCTAGAAACGCAAGCATTTCGGCCAGGCGCTGGAGGGCCACCGCGTCAGGCGGCCCTTCCTTTTTAAGTTCGGCCACACACTCGCGCAAATTGACCAACGTGGGATCAATTTCGCGACGCTTACGCTCGTCCATGATGACGCGCGTCATTTCCCTGACGTCGGTCATCGATTCGTAATGCTCGCGGCGATCGCCGAGAAGATGGACCGCCTTGACAATGCCCCAGCTTTCGAGCTCGCGCAGGCTGGTGCTCACGTTGGAGCGGGCCACCGCCAGCGTCTGCGCGATCTCCTCAGCGTTGAGCGGCTTGGGCGAGATGTAGAGCAGGGCGTGCACCTGAGCCACAGTGCGATTCACGCCCCAGCGCGTTCCCATCTCCCCCCAGTGCAGGATGAATTTCTGAATGACGGGCGAAAGTTCAGCCATTTGCGTTTCTCCTATTTCTGTCATTACAGAAACTACTGTAACGACTATTGAATGTCAAGTATTATTTTTCAGGGTCTGGGATGGGCGGATTATTACTGGCGATGGGCGAATTTTGATTCGAGGTAGCTGAGAGGAACGTCGTAGAGCATGGCTTTGGGGGAATGGCGCAAGCTGTCGTGGATAAAACAGACGTGCGTGCACCAGCACTGATCGCGGGTGATAAAATCGGCCTCGGATTTTCTCGCCTGGTTTTCCCAGAACTTTCCGAAATCGCACTCGAAATCGCGAAGGTTGGCAAGTTTGGTTCGCAACTCGCAGGCGCGAACGTCGCCATTGAAATCGATCACGATGGAAGTCTCGCTCGCCGTGCAAGGCATGGGCCAGGGGTGGGGCGATTCAATATTGTCAAGCTGGATTTTATTATGCAATGCCAGCATGCCCTGGTAATAAACTTCGCCGATCGCGCCCTGGATGCCATCCAGACGGCGGAGCAGCGTGGGGGCGTAATGGGTGTAAACGTGTTGAATTTCCCGATAGAGGGCGGGCAGGCGCTGGGCTGGAATGCGTTTTAATCCTTCGTCTTTGGCATTGCCCCGGATCACATTAAAGTAGTGGCCGTCCACAGCGCATTGTTTTTTCACGAAATCGGCGATGTTAAGAATCTGGTCAAAATTTTCCGCGCAGATCACGGTGTTAACGTTCACGCGCAGGTTGGGGAATTTGTCGCGGGAGGGCTGGATGGCCTCGAGAGTTTGCAGAGTTTTGGCAAAATTTCCGGGCACGGCGCGAATGGAATCCTGCATCTCATAGAGTCCATCCATCGCGACGTTTAAATCAAGGTGCAGCTCGGGATTTTCCGTGCAGATCCGCGCCACCCATTCCGCCGTACGCTCCGGGAGGAGGCCGTTGGTGGGCAGATTGGTCCAGCGGATGCCGTTATTCACATAAAACAGGTGAAGGATTTCGGTGAGTTCCTTGCGCAGCATAGGCTCGCCGCCGGACAGCCAGAGATCGGTGAACCGGGGCATGGTGGCGGAGAGCTTTTTGATTTCGTCCCAAGTCAAATCGCCCTGCTGGTTCAGTTCTTCCCAATAGAAGCAGGTCCGGCATTTGGCGTTGCAGAGTGATGTAACGAAAAAGATCACCAGCTTCAGCCGCTTGGAGGGCGCCAGGGTTTGATAAATCGTGGTCAGCTCCGCTTTGTAGTTTGCCGCCATTTTTGTCCGGTAGCCCGCATCCATTTCTGATGTGTATTATAACAGAAGGATGAATTTAAGATTTTCTGCGGACCTTCTCATGCACTTCCTGTCTTTGGCCGATAACCAACGGGAGGCATTTGCAAGAGCTCGATGAATTATCTGTCCTGTTTATTGTGGAGCATCCCCTTGTGAGACTCGTGAGTCCTTATGGGGCCACGCGTATGATCTACCTATGAAATCGCCACCTGGTGCTGAAAGCGTTCTTGCCAAGGTCAGCCGTCAGCTTGCGGCCATCGAAAAGCGTGACTTGGAATTATGGATGATCGTACTCGTCACGGGCATTCTGGTGGGGAGCGGACTCCTGGCCCTTGCCTTTCCTGCGGCTTTCTTAAAACAAGGGAACGTCCACATGGAGATTGACGTTTCCCGGGAATTGTTCCTCGGCCTTGTCGCCTTGTTGATTCTGTTCAACACCTACGTGATCAGCAAGCGGATCGACCTGCGCCGCACTCGTGAGTCCGTCATCTCGGGGGCAATGCAAAACGAACTGATCCGACTGCAATCCTTCACTGACCCGCTGACTGAGGTTTATAATCGCCGGTCGCTGAATGAGATGGCGGCCAAATTTACAAGTCGCGCCAGGCGAACGGGAAAATCCCTCTGCTTTATGGTGATTGATCTCGACCGCTTTAAGCAGGTCAATACCCGTTTTGGCCACTTGACCGGCGACTTCGTCCTGGCCGAAATGGCTGCCCTCCTCACCGGCGCCGTGCGCGGGTCAGACGCCGTGGTGCGATTTGGCGGGGACGAGTTTCTGATCATTTTGTCAGACACGTCTTTGGCCGCAGGAGCCGAGGTGGTTACCTCTCGAATTACGAAAGATCTCGAAGAATGGAATGGTGCTGGGCACCTCGAAGGCTTTAAAATGGGGCTCAGCATCGGCGTGGCGGAATGGTCTGAGGGTAAGGCTCTCGACCAGATTCTGAATGAAGCCGATAAAAAAATGTATTCCACAAAAGAATCCGTCAAGCGCGCCAGTCACTAGATTTGCTTGTTTTCTTTAAACGAGATGGGTTAAAAAACGGACCGGCCATCCATCGTGACGCCTCTAAAATAATTCACTCCACTCCGCCAATCTTCCCCCAATTCAATAAACAATATCGATGGAGGCATCAAACAGCCGATGTTGGAAGCCGACGAAGCGGCCGAAATTTGCCGACGTGACGTTTGAAAAAACGTCCAGAGGATTGGTGTGGTTGGTAATGTTATAGATTTGAAAGGCGCCGCGGAACTTGTGATTCTTAAGCCATGACATAAATGGAAGGCTGAAATCCTTGCTGAGTTTCATATCCAAGGAAAGAAAAGTTGGGAAGCGCTGGTCATTGGCCACGCCAACATAATTCTGTAAAACATCGAAATTGGAATAAGGAAAGCCCGTATGGACGTCAAGGAGAGGAGTGGCGGTTACGGCCCAGGGAAGTTTAAATTGCCCCCAAGCGACGACCCGGTGCGGAACGTTGGAGGGGGAGTTTCCATAGACATTGGGGCGGATGACCGGCTGTTCAAAGGGAACATAAACCTGGCCCAGAGTGTTCAAATCTCCGCGTGCCAGACTGTACACATAAGAGATATTCCAATCGGATCGCTCGCTCATGTGAAGGCGAAGGGTCGTCTCAAATTCGTGATAGCGCGAGCCCCCGGTGTTGGTGAGCAGGAGTATGGGATTGCTGGTGGGCGAAGTTTGCGGGTCAATAATAAACTCATCATAAGTCCGGCTTGACAGATAACTAATGCGCGCCAGAACTCGCGGGCCCAGTTCGCGGTCGAGTTCCATATTCCAAGTCAGGTTGTATGGCGTGCTGGACAAATGGTGGGCCTTCAGGCTGATGTGCTGCCCTTTTTCATCCACGGCCACGTAAACATTCTGGAAGGTGAGGGGCGGCCCCAGGAGCAATCCTTGTGGATTGAAAAAGCTTGCAGTGCGGGTGGGGTTGTTGACGAAATCACCGGCCAATAGAGGAATACGGTCGTAAAAAATACCCAGCCCTCCCCGGAATATTGTCTTGCCGGAAGCGCCCGGGGAATAGACCAGGCCCGCGCGTGGCGCAATGGCTCCTCCCGTTCCGATGGTCTGGCCGGAATATCGCAACCCGGCATCGAGCGCCAGGTGATCGTTAAAGTTCCAGTGGTCCTGGACGAACCCGGCCCACTCGGTGTCCTCCACAGAAATTTTTCCCTGCCCGGAGAAATCAATCTGTTCTGCAAGCGAGCCGTCCGCTCGCAGCAATTGCACAGGTCGTGATTGGCTGAGGCCGTCGTAGGTCCGATGGACGTAATCGCCGCCTGCCCTCAGGTCGTGCTTGCCCAGCCACTCTTTGTGCGGGAATTGATAAATTTCTGAAATTTCCTGCTGGTTGCTGTATCTCGTCCATGAATTAAAATAGTTTCCGCCCAAACCATTGGGAGTTACGAGCATGTCAAGAGGTCCCTGCCCGTGCGCGTAGCTGTCAAATTTTGTGAACTGAAAGAGGGTGGTTGCCACCGCGCCCGAGTTGAGCAAGTAGTGGTCCGTGGCCCCAAAAGTAACCCCTCGCTGGCCATAGTTGGAAGAAGCGGATTGTGGAGTCAGCGAATTGATGTCAGCGAACTCGCGCCGCAGCGGGAAGAAATTCACGTTCACCGTCAGCAGGTGGTTGGGAGCGAAAATATACTGGAAATTGGTGAAGGAGCTGAATCCCTGCGTCTTAATCTCATTATGAGGCCAGGCCAGGCCGCGCACCGGCTGCTTAACCATGTTATAGGTAAAAGATTCGGAAAAATTCAAATGGTTCGTCCACAGGGGGCCGGTAAATGTCAGGCGCGGCTCATTGTCCGCGATGCCCACCAGATGGCCGCTGCGGATTCGCGGCGTAGGAAGAAAATCGTTCAGCTCATAATGCCACTGGCCTGAGGGCGGCTTGGTCTGGATGCTTGTCAGACCGCCGGAAAATCGGCCGTACTGGGCATTGTAGGCGCTTTTGTAAACCTGGAGAGATTCAACGGCATCGATAGGAACGTCGATGGAAAAGCTGCCCGTTACAGGATCAACCGTTTCAGCCGAATCCACCAGCAGCATTCCCTGGTTCTCGCCTGTGCCTTTAATGCTGATGCGGCCGTCGGGCAGGCGTAAGACGCCGGGCACAAGAGGCAAGGCTGCTTTAAATTTTTGTTCAGCCAAAGGCAACGCACGCAATTCTGTCGATGTCAGCCGGGCGGGGGGAGCGGCAGATTGTTGTGCCACCGAGGAAAGCTTTTCGTGAACTTCCACTTGTTGGTGGAGCACCGCCTCGACCGGCAACGCAATTTGCATAAAAGGGATGGGCTGGTCCGTAACCTGGATACCCTTTTGTTCAACCGGTTCGTAGCCCACAGCCGCGCACACTAAATCATAAGAGCCGAGTACGAGTCCGGGAAAAATGAATCCGCCTTTCTCCGCCGTCGTTTGAGTGAGCCCGCTTTCAGGCAGTACGCCGGCTTGCGGGCTGGTGAGCGTGCATACGGCTCCCTTGAGGGGCTCGCTCTTAACGTTCACCACTTCGCCTTTCAGATCTTGAGTTTGGGGTAACGCCAGGGCGAAGGTCGCAAACGTAAACGACACGGCAAACAAAACGCCTTTGACCCCGGCAGTCCAACGAAATGTTTTACCAGGCATATTTTAATTGGATGCAAAACATTGTGTGTTCGCCACACCTGTTCGGCTTCAAATCCGGATGGGAGTACAGTCGGCTCCCAAAAGATTATTTGAATCCCATTTTCAACCATATTCAATGTGGGTTGGTTGACCCCGTTCGTTGGTGCGAACAGGATATGGTGATTATACTTCTGCTCCATGTCGAATGGGAAGAATTTCATTTTGCCACGCAACAAATTCCGGACTGCAAATTTGATATCGCTGTTTCTAATCCCGCCAACCAGAGTGTACACTTAGGCCTGCCCGGAAATTTAATAGCTATGATCGAATGCCACAGGAGATTTTCCGATGAAAACTGGCGGGAACATTTTCGATCTCACAGGGAAGACGGCGATCGTTACCGGAGGGTCGCACGGCCTGGGAGTGACTTTTGCCGAGGCGCTTTCCGCCGCCGGCGCGAAGGTGGTTCTGGCCGCGCGCAGCGCGGAAAAGCTCGACGGTGTGACTAAAAGGATAAATGAAGGAGGGGGCATAGCCCACGCCATCGCTTGCGACGTTGGCATTCCCGACCAGGTACGAGCGATGGTGGATGGGGCATGGGACCGGTTTGGGCGCGTCGACATTCTGGTGAATAACGCGGGCGTGGTGGCGGAAGCGGGCTCGGTGCCGGAACGAATTACCGATTTGGCATTTGAACAGACGATTCGTGTGAACGTTCTCGGCCTGTGGACCTGTTCGCGGGAAGTTGCGACGCGCATGCTCAGCGACGGCAAAGGCGGCTCCATAATCAATATTGCCTCAACTGCGGGGCTCGGGGCCTGCAAGGATTTTCCCAGCGCCTACCAAACATCCAAAGCGGCCGTGATCGGGCTCACTCGGAATCTTGCGTGCAGTTGGGCGGACCGCGGCGTGCGCGTGAACGCTCTGGCGCCCGGGTGGTTTCCCAGTGAGATGACGGCCGGCCTTCTAGCTGTTCCCGCTTTTACCAAGTGGATTAAGGATGGCTGTCCCATGCACCGGACTGGCGAGCCGAAAGAGCTGGTGGGCCCGCTTTTGTTCCTTGCTTCGGATGCTTCAAGCTACGTCACCGGTCAGACGTTGGCGGTGGACGGGGGCGTTTCCGCCACCACCGGCGGTGGGCAGTTTCCGGAAGAAATCTACCAATTGTTGGGCGCGAATATGAAACCCATCGGGCCAGGTTGATCGGGGAAACTTGGAGTGTTGGAAAAACTTCTGTGCAGGCGCGCGGACTGCTATGCAGGAGGATGTGAGCGCCGTCCGACTGAAATCTCCAGAAGGCATTTCACTCGCAGAAGTGGCCACAGGCTCAAAATGTTTTATACTGGGACTGCAAATTTCGATCTACGGGATTTCATCAGGGGGGCAAACATGAAAAAACTGATTGCAGTGTGGACATTCGTAATCTTCATAGCTGGGCTCGCGGCGTCGGCCCGAGCCGCCGAGCCGCTGAAATTAGTGGCCAAATACAATATGCCCGCCGCAGTCAAAAGCCGTTTTGACCATCTGGGCGTCGACCTTCGTGGCAACCGCCTTTTCCTGACGGCGGAAAGCATGCATGAAGTTCTGGTGTTCAATCTCCGCAGCGGCCAATACCTTCAGGCCATCCCCGGAATCGGCATCCCCCACGCCGTCTTTACCCGCGAAGATCTGAACCTGCTTTACATAACGGACGGCGGGGCGGGCGAAGTGAAAAAGTTTGATGCCCGCACCTACCGCTTGCTTGGCGCCGCCAAACTGAAGGTGGACTCAGACTCAATTGGATATGACCCTGCTACGCATTACCTTTATATAATCAATGGCGGCGGGGATGCGCACGAAACCTTCTCCATGCTCAGTGTGGTGGACACTACTTCAGGGGACAAAGTCGCCGACATTCAGATTGACGGCAACACGCTGGAGGCCCTGGCGCTCGCGCATTCGAGTCCCCGGCTTTATGTGAACAATCCCAGCAAAAGCCTGGTGGACGTCATCGACCGGAATACGCGTTCGGTGCTCGCCACCTGGCCGGTGTCGCTCGGCAAGCGCAACGTGGCCATGGCTCTTGACGAGCCCGCGCATCGCCTTTTCGTTGCCTGCCGCAACGGGGTGTTGGTGGTAATGGATAGCGAGACGGGGAAAGAACTCCAATCGCTTCCCATCGGGCAGGGCGTGGATGACTTGGTATTCGACCCGGCGAGCAAGCGCCTTTATGCGGCGTGTGGAAGCGATGGAGGCACGGTCGCCGTTTATCATGAAGATGACCCGGACCATTATACGTCGCTCGGGCAGATTGCCTCGGGGCCAGGTGGGAAGAACGAAATTCTGGTTCCGAAGTTAAAGCGCCTTTTCATCACCATTCCACCGCGGGAGAATTCTCCGGGCGCAGTCTACGTTTACAAAGTGCAATAAACAATTATTTTCGAATCTCGCTTTGACTCCAGCATCCTGCGCTTGCGCCGTTTCGCGAAGGGAACTCCACCTCCGCGCGATGTCCTGGCACGGAGGATTGCCGGGCGATACAAGCTGCCCCAAACAATTTTTCTATTGCTTTCTGCGAGTCAGTTGAGTACAAGTATGTTCAGCGCCGGGCTTCAGCCGGCAATGATACAACAATTGAATTTCTTTCTGGAGTTTACCCATGCCTACCGTGCGCCTGCAGGCTTCGGTTCAGTCCGGCAAAGCCGTGCTCCGTTTCCGCAATGGCCTGGATGCCCCGATAACCATCACTCCACTGGCGGCGGGGATGGAGGAAAACGAAAAAGAATGGAGTCCGCTGTTGTCTGGCTCAATCAAACTTCGGCCCGGGGGAATCCACAGTGCCGATGTGAGCGATTCGGTACTCAGACTGTTTCCGCCCCTGTTAAGTGGAGAGTTGCAACAGAAGCGATTTCGAATCCGTATGCTCCTGGCGCCGGAAGGCCATGGCCAACCGAGCATCGCGGATTGCACCATAAGTTTTAAGAACAGACAATGCATGGAATTCATTTGTCACACTGAGAATTAGCCTGATGCGTCTGATCAGCGGCGGAAACGAGTTTTAGTTTTTGGTGAGGCGCGTTCCAGGGGGCAGGGCGCTGGCCAGCGTCGGAGGTTCGACGGCATGAACCTCTGTCAGCTTATAGTCTTTATAAATGATAGTCAGCACGGAGCGTCCAAACATGCGCACTTGGGCCACGCTCTCTATGCGGGCCGGGAGCCAGAAATCGCCCACTTTGGAGTAACTGTGATCCACTTCGATATGGGTTGTCCACCATGAGGGATTCTTTGCCGGAGCGCCCTCCATGCGGGTGATTCCAAAATCCTGCTCGTCTACCCAGATTCGTCCCCGGAAAAGGAATTTGTTCTTAATTTTCGGGACAACTTCCATCACGTAGGAATAGTACGGGCCAGTTCGTTCATATCCCACGAGCGTAAAATCATAATTTTCCGGATTCATATCTGTCCGGCGGCGATTTTCCTCCTGCATGGCTTCCAGTTCGCTTTCCCTCAGGCGGTTCAGAACATAGTTGCGCAACGCACTTGACCCGCTCCAGGAAATAATTGTTGACTCCTTTTGGTTCGGCCAGAGGTAGGCGATCTTCACAACCAAGTCGGCGCTTCTATCGTTACCGGTCTCGACATGATAAACGCATGTCGCAGTGTAACTTCGGAGAGCTTCCGCGCGGGCGCGATTCATGGCCACCATTCGCTCCACAACCTGGGCAGTGGAGAGTGGCGCCGATAAGGTAACAGCGGCAATGCCGGTGGACTGGAGCAAAAGCGCGGCGAGGACCGCGCCGCAACTGCTAATCCGATTAACTGTCCGGACTTCCATTTCGGCCCTCATGAACTACCGCTCTGCCTTAAACCAGCTCCCGGCACGCCATTAGTTTGGGAGCCGCCGTGCGAGAATTCAATTGGGTTAAACCCTAATTTCTAGATGGGAAATTCCCTAGATGGGCCTGCTGGCTCGTTCACTTTAGCGGAAAGGCTGGCAGCGGAGCTGGAATTAATAAATAGTTGAATAAGTACGTTCCAGCTCCGCCTCGGCAGGGGAGGGCTTGATGTTGCTTGTAAACTTATCTTCCCGGCCCAACACGTTCGCCAAATGAAGGATCGAATGGCTGCCACACGAAAGGCAGTGATCGTTTTTGGCGCGGCTAATCACCTGGCAGTTCTCGCACAGCACCGCCTGGTCCAGCGGGATCAACTCAACTGGTTCAAAACCGGCCGTCTGGTTGTCTCTGGCCCCCATCATGATTTGCAATCCTTAGTCTGTCAGGTCCGGAAAGTGAAACCATTAGGACTTCTCAAATTTATCAAACCGGATCGGGCACGTCTGTTCAGATGTGCACTGGGGTTTGTTCAAAAGTGCACACATCAAACGATTGCGGATGAGGAAGGTATTTTAGTGGGTAGCGCAAAACGAGCCACGGCTGTCATCAATAAGTGATCTATGAGCCTGATTAGGAAAATAGGTCTGCGGGTCGTAAAGGCGGAGGCGCGGCCCTCATGCATCGGACCCCCTACGCCAACTTAAAACAAAGGGCGCCGCCCCGCGCAATTGACAGGGCGGGGCAGCGGCAAGCTGCGAGCGCTTTGCCGAATAATTCTTGCCGCCTGTCTGAACATTCAAGCATCTATAATTTTTTAAGTCTTTCCATTGCGTCGGGTCGGGGTGCATGAGCGGTCAACGCTTTGCCGCGCATCGTAGCTGATCGGGTCAGACATTCACGACCTTCTTTCTCCTGCGGAAAAGTAAGCCGCGCACGGCCGTGCGGGATTTGCGGAGCATGGAATTGCGCAAACCCGCAATCAAAAAGTAAATCTGAATACGTTCCAAGGGGAGAGCTTGCCATGCGTCGAACACCATTAGTCCTGTTGCGATCCGTTTTGAGCGCCTTGCTAGTCATGGGTTTTAGCGTAATCGCCAGCGCGCAATTTAAAGCTGCAATTGAAGGGACAGTGACGGACACTTCCGGCGCCACGGTCGGCGGTGTCGCGGTCAAAGTGACAAATCAAGAAACAGCAAGATCCCAAAGCGTCACCACGGATCCATCCGGCTTCTATCGCGTCTCCGGTCTGGCGCCTGGGAAATACAATTTGGCCGCCTCCTTCGCGGGATTTAAGGAAGCAGTTGTGAACGATGTGGCAGTGAACGCGGAAGAGGTGAAAGGCGTAAACGTTGTGATACAACCGGGTGAAGTGAAGGAAACGGTGACGGTGACGGCTGAGGCCGCTCCGGCGTTGCAAACCGAAAACGCCAGCGTGACGGGCAACATATCAAATCAGGAAGTTCACGCGCTTCCGCAGAATGGGCGGGACCCGTATGAGCTCCTGCGCCTGGCGCCGGGCGTATTCGGGGACGGTGCCCGGCAGGGAAACGGCAATTCTGTCAGTTTTCCCAACACCGCCGGACCCGGGGGATCAAACACTTCAATTTTCCAGACCGAGAATCAAATTCCCATCTCCGGCGCCGGCCAGCGCCTTACGGACAATAATTTTGAGATTGATGGAGTGAGCGTCAACAGCCTTGGTTTCGGCGGCGCCGCGGTGGTCACACCCAATCAGGAGTCAGTGAAAGAGATTAAGGTTTCGACCAATGCTTACGACGCGCAGTATGGCCGCAATTCGGGCGCGCAGATTGAGGTGGTCTCTCAGAATGGCACCAACAAATTTCACGGCAGCGGCTTTTTTAAGTACGATCAGCCTGGCCTGAACGCTTTTAACAAGTATGGAGGTCCCAACGGCGCGAAGGATCAGCGCGTACAGAATGCGTTCCGGAATTTCGGGGGCAGCCTGGGCGGTCCCATCATGAAAGACAAACTATTCGCATTCTTTTCTTACGAGGGGGCTCGCAACAAGTCCACTAACACTTCAGTCCCGACCTATATCGAGACGCCACAGTATCTTCAGAGCGTGATTGCGGCGCGACCCAATACTGTGACCGCCAGTATTTTTCAGTCTCCGGGCATTATGCCGCGCATCGCGCAAGTGCTTACCCCAAATTGCGGCATATTTGCGCCTGGCAATTGCCAGGTAGTGAATGGAGGCCTTGACATCGGATCCATCACCGGCGCTTACGGTACTTACGTCAACCCCAATGTCCACAAGGACGCGCTCAACCCGAATGGCGACCCCAACGGTGATTTTACCGGAGGTGGTCTGGACGGCGTGCCTGATCTTCAACTCGTCACGCTGATCCTGCCGGGTCAGACCAAAGGCAATCAATATAATGGCCGCGTGGATTTCCTACACGATAAAGACTCATTCGCGTTCAGCACCTACGTCAGCAAACTCGACACCTTTAATTCTGATGGCTCCGGGGACAGCCGGCCCATGGGCGACGTCGCCTTCAAGCCGTTCAATTCCTCCGGAACACTCACCTGGAGCCGCACTCTCAACGCCACCACCCTGAACCAGGCGCGCATCAATTTCACGCGCTTTTCCGACAATGGCGTGGCGGATGCAACCCTTACTAATTTTGGC
>Ga0070730_10003854_pt1 | contig 13327 bp, 14 predicted proteins | sample Coa_R1_3_FD_66447 | JGI IMG/M metagenome (GOLD analysis project Ga0070730, IMG submission 66447) | Surface soil microbial communities from Centralia Pennsylvania, which are recovering from an underground coalmine fire - Coalmine... | ecosystem: Environmental > Terrestrial > Soil > Unclassified ...
GGTGAGCCCCAAGAGCGGGCAGGCGGTGTCGCGCGCGGCGGGCGAGCCCTATGCGGCGAAGCTGCTGCCGCTGCCGCGCTTCCTGCTGGCAGGCGGCGATGCGGAATGGGCCGAGGTCCGCGACGCATTGCGTCTCACCGGTTTCTTCCTCGAACGCGATCTGCTGGGGAGCGCGCGCGCCGGCGTGTTTGATGCGCGCGAACGGCTGGTGACGCGGATCGCGCGGCTGGCTAGCGGCTGAGGCGGGGTTGCGCTGCACCGCGGCGGCGGGCATGGCCGGCCGGCACCCAAGACGCGGAGGACCCTCGCCATGCTGATCGCGCTTCTGCCCGGAGACGGGATCGGACCCGAAGTGGTGGCCGAGGCGCGCCGCGTGCTTGATGCGGCCTGCGGGGACATGCTGTCCTACGAGGAAGCGCCGGTCGGTGCGGCCGGTTGGCGGGCGGAGGGGCATCCGCTGCCGCCCGCGACGCTGGACCTGGCGAGGCGCGCCCGCGCGGTGCTGTTCGGTGCGGTGGGCGATCCTGCCTGCGATGGGCTGGAGCGCCATCTGCGGCCCGAACAGGCGATCCTGGGGCTTCGCAAGGAGCTTGGCCTGTTCGCCAACCTCCGCCCGGCGAAGCTGTTTCCCGAACTGGTCGGTGCCTCGGCGCTGCGCCCGGAGATCGCGCGCGACATCGATCTGCTGATCGTCCGCGAGCTGACCGGCGACGTCTATTTCGGCCAGCCGCGCGGCCGTCGCACCACCGATGCCGGTCGCCGCGAAGGCTTCGACACGATGCGCTATGACGAGGACGAGATCGCCCGTATCGCGACCGTCGGTTTCGAGACCGCGCGGCGCCGCCGCAAGCAGCTTTGCTCGGTCGACAAGGCCAATGTTCTGGAAACGTCGCAGCTGTGGCGCGATGTGGTGATCGAGGTGTCGGCTGACTATCCGGACGTCGAGCTCGAGCACATGTATGTCGACAATGCCGCGATGCAGCTGGTGCGCGCGCCGGGCCATTTCGACGTGATCGTCACCGGCAATCTGTTCGGCGACATCCTGTCCGATCAGGCATCGATGGCCGCGGGTTCGATCGGGATGCTGCCGTCGGCTGCGCTGGGCGGCGGTTGGCGCGGTGCGCCCGGTCTGTACGAACCGATCCACGGATCGGCGCCCGATATTGCCGGGCAGGGCAAGGCCAATCCGCTCGCCACCATCCTGTCGTCGGCGATGATGCTGCGCCATTCGCTGGACATGCCGACCGAGGCGGACCGGATCGAGGCCGCCGTCGCCGCTGCGCTCGCCGCCGGGCACCGCACCGCGGATCTTGGCGGCACGACGAGCACGCGTGCGATGGGCGACGCGGTGCTGGCCGCTCTTTGAACGCTATTCGCTGGCGAACAGCTCCTGCTCGATGGCACTGATGATGGCGTCGTCGTCGGGCGCCATATCGGGCGCGAACCGCGCGACCACCGTGCCGTCGCGACCGATCAGGAACTTCTCGAAGTTCCACAGTATTTCGGGGGCGGGGTTGGGAGTCATGCCGCGGGCTTCGAGTCGCCGGCGCAGATTCTCGCTGCCGGCGGCGATGGGCTGGGCGTCGGTCAGTGCTTCGTACAGCGGGTGCTTGTCCTCGCCGGCGACCGAGATCTTCGAGAACATCGGGAAGTCGACCGCATATTTGTCGGCGCTGAACACGGCGATCTCGGCGTCGTTGCCCGGTTCCTGCTCGCCGAAATTATTGGCGGGGAAGCCCAGCACCGCAAAGCCCTTGTCGCGATATTTGGTGAACAGCGTCTCGAGCGCCTCATATTGCGGCGTGAATCCGCATTTCGAGGCGACATTCACGACCAGCAGCACCTTGCCGGAGAACCGGCCCAAGTCGCTCTCTTCGCCGTCGATGGTCTTGATCGGGATTTGCTGGAGTTCGATCGCCACGGTTCATCCTCCTGGCAGCGGGAGCGATATCGGGATGCGTGCGCCTCGCTTCAAGCGGTGCATTGACGCGGGCGCGCCCCGCACGGCAAAGCGGGGGAGATGAAGAGACATACGGGACAGGATCGCAGCGTCACGACGCGCTGGCGACCGGCAACGCAGGCAGTTCGCGGCGGCTCGGCGCGATCGGAATTTGGCGAGACATCGGAGGCGATCTTCCTGACGTCCGGCTACGCCTATGACTGCGCGGCGGACGCGGCGGCGCGTTTCGCCGGCGAGCAGGCGGGAATGACCTATTCGCGCCTCCAGAATCCCACCGTGGAGATGCTGGAGCAGCGCATCGCCCTGCTGGAGGGCGCCGAATCGGCGCGCTGCATGGCGTCGGGCATGGCGGCGATGACGGCGGCTTTGCTCTGCCAGCTCTCGGCCGGCGATCATCTGGTCGGCGCGCGCGCGGCGTTCGGATCGTGCCGCTGGCTCACCGATACGCTGCTGCCGAAGTTCGGCATCGCCACCACGATTGTCGACGGGCGCGACACCGCGGCCTGGGAAGCGGCAATCCGGCCGGAAACGAAGGTTTTCTTCTTCGAGACGCCGGCCAACCCGACACTCGACATTTGCGACATCGCTGCGATCTGCGACATCGCCAAGGCACACTGCATCACCACCGTGGTGGACAATGCCTTCGCCTCGCCGGTGCTGCAGCGGCCGATGGAGTTCGGCGCCGACGTCGTGGCCTACTCGGCCACCAAGATGATGGACGGACAGGGGCGCGTGTTAGCCGGCGCGGTGGCGGGCGCTGAGGATTTCATCCTCAACACGTTGCTGCCCTTCACGCGCAACACCGGGCCGACGCTCAGCGCCTTCAACGCCTGGGTGGTGCTCAAGGGGCTGGAGACGCTGGACCTGCGCGTTCATCGCCAGAGCCAGAATGCGCTCAAGGTCGCGAGCTTCCTCGAAGAGCGCGTGCCGAAACTGCTCTATCCGGGCCTCGCCTCGCATCCCCAGCATGATCTCGCCATGCGGCAGATGAGCGCGGGTGGCACGATCATGTCGCTGTTCGTCGACGGTGGACGGAAGCAGGCGCACGGTCTGCTCGACGCGCTCCAACTCGTGGACATCTCGAACAATATAGGCGATTCCCGTAGCCTGATGACGCATCCGGCCTCGACCACCCATGCCGGCCTGTCGGAAGAGGTGCGCGCGGAAATGGGAATCAACGAAGGCATGCTCCGCCTCTCGGTGGGGCTCGAGGATGCCGACGACGTGATCGAGGATTTCGACCAGGCGCTCCGCTCGGTCGGGCTATGAGGGGGACTGGCATGAAGGCGCTTTTCCCGCACGAGGCGACGACGCGGGGCGTCACCGTCCGCGTGTCGGTGAGCTATCTTCCCGAACAGTCCGAGCCGCGCCGCGGCCGCTGGTTCTGGGCCTATCATATCCGCATCGAGAATGGCGGCGATCAGACGGTCCAACTGCTCACCCGGCACTGGATCATCACCGACGGACGCGGCGCGCGCCATGACGTGCGCGGCGAGGGCGTGGTCGGCGACCAGCCGCTGATCGAGCCGGGTGACAGCTACGACTATGTCTCGGGCTGCCCGCTCCAGACCTCGGCGGGATCGATGGAGGGGAGCTACGGGCTCGTCGGCGCAGATGGCGAGCCGTTCGACATCGCGATCCCGCTCTTCCCCCTGTTGGCGCCGGCGACCGCGCAATGAAGCGCACGCATCTGCCGCTGAACGGCCTGCGCGTGCTCGATGCCGCTGCGCGCCATCTCAGCTTCACCCGCGCGGCCGACGAGCTGGCGGTGACGCCGGCCGCGGTCGGCCAGCAGATCCGCGCGCTGGAGGATACGCTGGGCGTCGTCCTCTTCCGCCGTACCACGCGCGGACTTGAACTCACGCCCGAGGGCGAGGCTGGGCTGGAAGCGCTGCGCGCCGGTTTCCTCCAATTCGAGGAAGCGGTGCGCGCGATGCAGGCGGGCCAGTCCTCCAAGACACTGACCATCGCCGCCCCACGCGATTTCTCGGCCAAGTGGCTGGCGCCGCGTCTCGCCCGCTATGCGAAGACCGATCCGGAACTACGTTTCATCATGCTCTCGTCGGACGAGGGGCTCGATTTCACGCAGGCCAATCTTGATCTCGCCGTCTGCTTCGCGCGCGAGAAGGGCGAGCATGAGGGCGTGGCGCTGGGCATTCCCGGCTATGTCACCGTCGGCGCCGAGGGCGGCGCGGACGTCACGATCTCCTGGCCCGGCTGCCCGGCCGACGAAGCGAAGGGCGCGGGCGTGACTGTGGGCGATGCCGGGCTGGCGCTCGACGCGGCGGCGGCGGGCTTCGGTCACGCGACCGTGCCGACGCTGCTCGCCGAGGCGGACCTCGCCAGCGGCCGGGTCGCCCGCTTGGGCGAGGCGACGGCTGAAGAGGCCTATTGGCTGATCGCCCCGCTGCCGCAGTGGCGCCAGAAGAAGGTGCGGGCGCTGGTCGCGGCGCTGACCGCCTGAGCCTGCGAGCGATGGCCGTGCATTATCCCGGCGAGGCCGCCGTCGCCCGTATAGGCGCGGGGCTGTTCGATCACTCCGTCCCCAAGCAGGAGTGGACGCACGCCGCCCACTTCGCCGCAACGCTGTGGATCCTGCGCTACCGCCCGGACATCGTGCCCGAGCGTGACATGCCCGGCCTGATCCGCGCCTATAACGAGGCGTTGGGTGGCGTGAACGACGATCACAACGGCTATCATGAGACGATCACGCAGGCCTCGCTGCGTGCCGCCCGTGCCTTCCTCGGCCAGCAGGCGCCGGAGCGGCCGCTGCACGAGACGCTTGACGATCTGATGGCATCGCCGCTCGGTTGTTCGGACTGGCCGCTCGCCCACTGGACGCGCGAGACGCTCTTCTCGGTCGAAGCGCGGTGGGGCTGGATTGAGCCCGACCGCGCCCCGCTGCCCTTCTAGTTCAGCTCGATCCCAGCAGCTTGTCGATCCGGGCAGCCGCGACCGGATGGTAGGTTGCGCGCGCCCTGGCGTAGATGCGCTTCGCGATCGGGGCGCCCCAGTCGCCCTGTGCCATCAGATCCTTGTAGAGCGGCACCACCAGCAGCATCCGCCCGACGCTGTTGAGATACTGGTCGAGCGACGCGACCGCCGGATCGTAGCGGTTGGCGATGGCGAGCTCGAGCCACGCCGAGCGGACATAGGCATTGGGCGAGGCGGAGAGGCCATAGCCCTTGTCCAGCTCGGCGAGGCGCGCGGCGCTCTGTTGGCGGGGCAGGCCGTTCAGGAAGCGCAGCCATTCCTGCGTCGACCAGTGCGAGGTGTCGATCGACGCCACCGCCGCGCCCTTACCGAACACAGCGACCGCTTCATCCACCTTCGCCAGCGTTGCCGAGTGGACGTGCACGGCATTGTCCGGAAGCCCCGGCTGGTAGGCCCAGCGATCGAGCTCCAGCTTCGCCTCCAGCGCGGTGTCGCCCTTGATCAGATTGGCGCGGAGATCGGCGAGGAAGCCGGCAGTGGTCTGCGGCTGGAAGGCGTGGCGATCGAAATAGGAGTGCAGATAGGCATCCCAGCGCGGGCGGCCGACCGCCTGCTCGATGGTGCGCAGGAAGGTCGAGCCCTTGGAATAATCGAGCTCGCCGTGGATACCCTCCGGGTCGCCATGCAGGCGGGTCGAGGGCGAGGCGGGGCCGCCGGCGTCTTTGATGTCGCGCTGCAGGCCATCCCACAGCAGGTCGGCCTGCGTCGCGGCGCGCTCCTTGCCATAGACTGCCTCGACGATGCGGTTCTCGAAATAGGTGGTGAAGCCTTCGTTGAGCCAGCTGTCGGACCAGGTGGCGTTGGTGACGAGATTGCCCGACCAGCTGTGCGCCAACTCATGCGCGATCACGTCGACGTTCGACTTGTCGCCGGTGATGATCGTCGGTGTCGCGAACGTGAGCGTCGGGTTCTCCATGCCGCCGAACGGGAAGGAGGGCGGCAGCACGAGGATGTCGTAGCGGCCCCAGCGATAGGGGCCGTAGAGCGCGCCCGCCGCGGCCACCATCTTCTCGGTGTCGGAGAGTTCTGTGGCCGAACGCTCCAGCATCGCCGGCTCGGTATAGACGCCGGTATTGGGACCGAGCGGGCGGAAGGCGAGATCGCCCACCGCCAGCGCGATCAGATAGGGCGGCACCGGATGGTCCATGCGGAAGCGGAAGCTGTGCTGGCCGTTGACGGTGGGCTCGCCGCCGGGCGTCAGCCGCTCCGCGCTCATCACCGCGGTGAGGCCGGCGGGCACGGTGATCTTCGCGCTCCAGCTCTGGCGGATGCCGGGGCTGTCCTGCGTCGGGATCCAGCTGCGGTTGTTGATCGATTCGCCCTGGCTGAACAGATAGGGCTTGGTCTTGCCGGCGGTGAGCTGGGGCGCCAGCCACTGCAGCGCACCCGCGTCGGGGGTCGAACGATAGCGGATCACGATCCGCCGCGCGGCGCCGATCTCCACCGTCAGCGGCGCGCCCTTATAGGCATCCGACGCGCCCACCGACCAGCGCAGCGGGTGCCCCGCGGCATTGGTGATCGAGGCGATGACGAGGCTGTTGTCGTCGAGGATGATCTGTTTGGCCCCCGGCGCCGCGAGGATGTCGAGCGTGGCGGTGCCGCGCATGATCTTCGTCGCGAAGTCTGCGGTCAGGTCGAGGTCGACATGGGTGACGCGCGCGATCTCCGGCCGGGCGTAGCTCAGCACGTCCTTCGCCTCGGGCGTGGTGAGGATCGGCGAGGGCGCGGACGGTGCGGCATGAACGGCGGGAACGGCGGCGAGCAGGGTCAGGACGCTGATGACGCTGAGAATGGGGCGCATGGATGGGAAGCCTCGATCTGGGATGCCTCTGGCTAGGGGAGCGGCGTGCGCGCGACAACCTCGCGTTTCGAAGCGCGCCGTGGCACACTCGGCGCATGGCGGACATCCGCAACATCGTGGTTCTCACCGGCGCCGGCATTTCGGCGGAGAGCGGGCTTGCCACCTTCCGCGGGCCGGACGGGCTGTGGGAGGGGCGCCGCGTCGAGGACATCTGCACCCCCGAGGCGCTGGAACGCGACCGCCCGCTGGTGCTCGACTTCTACGACCAGCGCCGCCGCGCGCTGTTGAGCGTGGAGCCCAATGACGCGCACCGGGCGCTGGCACGGCTCGACGCGGCATGGCCCGAGGGGCTGTTGATCATCACGCAGAATGTCGACGACCTGCACGAGCGTGCCGGTGCGAAGCGGGTGCTCCACATGCATGGCGAGCTGCGCTCGGCGCTGTGCGAGGGCTGCGGGGAGCGGCATCCGTTCGGCGGCGACATGCTCGATGGGCCGCGCTGCAAGGCCTGTGGGCAGGACGCGATCCGCCCCGACATCGTTTTCTTCGGCGAGATGCCTTACGAGATGGAGCGCATCGACCAGGCGCTGATGGAGGCGGACCTGTTCGTCTCGATCGGCACGTCGGGGGCGGTCTATCCGGCGGCAGGCTTCGTCGAGACCGCGCGCCACGCGGGCGCCGACACGCTGGAGCTCAACCTCGATCCCTCGGCCGGCAGCCTCTATTTCCACGAGACGCGGCTCGGCCCGGCGAGCCTGCTGGTGCCGGCCTGGGTCGACGAGGTGCTGGCGGACCAGGTCGCCGAAGGCTGATCCCGGCCCAATGTAACGCCAAAACGCTTCGCCGGCGGTGGCATGTTTCGCGCCAAAGCTCGGCCAATCGTTGCCACTTGAGCGACGACTGAAAGCTATCGTCATCTGTGGATGGCTTCCGCGTTGCAAGGCGCTCCCGTTAATTGGTCGACAGCCAATCCTCGCAGCGCAGCCCGTCCATTCGGTTGAACTCGCCCAGATTGCCAGTGACGACGATGAGACCCCGGCTCCGCGCGTGGCCCGCAATGAGCACGTCATATCCGCCGATCTGGTGCCCCTCGCGCTCGAGCGTCGCGCGAATGTCGCCTGCATGGGCGGCGGCGTCGGCGTCGAAGGGCAGAACTTCCAGTCGGCTCGCAAAGCGCTCAACCTCGGTCCGGTTCTCGATCGGCCGCGCTGACTTTGCCGCCCCGTGCAGGAGCTCCGTGAGCACGATGGTTGAGATGCTGAGGCCGTCAGCCTCGGCGTTGAAACGCGCGCGTATGCTTTGTGGTCGGTCGCGCAGAATCCGAATGCAAAGATTGGTATCGAGCATGTATCGGAGCATCAGAAAGACTCGCGGTCCTGCGCGGCGGGTTGATCGCGTTCGCCGAGTTTGATGCCGGGCGCTGCGAAAAAATCGTCCCACGCCTGGTCGGCCGGAACAATGACACGCCGGGCCCCGTCCCGCAGGATTGTCACCTCGCGCACGCCTTCGGGAAAGGCGACGTCCTTGGGAAGGCGAACCGCCTGCGAACGGTTAGACTGAAAAACGGTCGTGCGGGTCATCAGAACGACTCCAATTTGGATATCCAATAGGTATATCCCATTCGGGATATGTCAGTGGGATATACATCGCCAAACGCGCCAGAAGCGCCCCGACGGCAAGCGTCCAGAGATGGACGCTGCGACTGCCGCAGCCAAATCCTGAGAGCAGTCGCTCGCCGTATCCAGTATCGCGATCCGGCGGGGTGAGGGTGGCGATGCGACCAAAGACATGGGGATTGATCGGGGTTGGTGCGACGCTAGAGCGATTTCGAAGCGGATGGAATCATCCGCTGACTCGGAAATCGCGCCAAACCCATATCTAGAGCGGCCGATCCGATGCCATCGGAGCGGATTCCGCTCTAGCTCTCATGATCGTCGTGGCGAGCCAGTTAGGTCAGGGATGCAGCAGGTTCGGCGGAGGCCGTTTGCCGACCAGCTACTCTCTGCCTGCGTCGTATCATTGCCCGCACCTGATGGTGTTTGGGCACGACTTGCTTCGATGAGCCGTCTGTGAAGGTCCACTTATCCAGCCTCTCACCTGAAACCTGACCGCCGCCGCGGCTTCATCGCCGCCACTCCATCTCATCTCAAGATTGAAGTGTTGCGTCGACCCGTTGCACCCACCACCCATGCGTTCATTCGCGGCTGGAGACGGATCCCTTCGCGGTTGGTGGAAGCACGTTCTAGACTGCCCCCATGCTGATCCGATTCGCCCTTGTCGCCCTGCTTGTCGCCACGCCGCTCTGGGCGCAGACTCCTGAGGTCGCTCCTCCGGCGCCAGCTTCCGCGCCCAAGCCTGCCACCGTGCGCGTCGATCTCGACACCAGTGAGGGGCGGATCGTGCTCGAGCTGGAAAAGGAGCGCGCGCCGATCACCACTGCGAACTTCCTGCGCTATGTCGACCAGAAGCGGTTCAACGGCATCGGCTTCTACCGCACGGTCAAGGTGGCGCCGGGCTACGGCCTGATCCAGGGCGGCGTGCGCGGTGATCCCAAGCGCGTGCTGCCGGCGATCGCGCATGAGCCGACCACCAAGACTGGCCTGTCGCATCTCGATGGCGTGGTCTCGATGGCGCGCAACGCGCCCGGCACGGCGAACGGTGACTTCTTCATCACGATCGGCGATCTCCCCTCGATGGATGCCGATCCCAAGCAGCCTGGCGACAATGCCGGCTTCGCGGCGTTCGGCCATGTCGTCGAGGGGATGGATATCGTCCGCCACATCCTCGACGAGCCGACCTCGCCGACCGAGGGCGTGGGCGTGATGAAGGGGCAGATCCTCGCTGCGCAGGTGAAGATCGTCTCGGCGCATCGCGAGCCATAAGGCCGGACCAGCATTCAAAAACGCCGGACTCTTCCTTCCTTTTCGTCATCCTGACGAAGGTCAGGATCCATTCGCGTTACGCGAGAAGAAGGGACGGAGCGTGAATGGATCCCGGACCAGGTCCGGGATGACGGATGGAGGGCGATGCTGCCCTTGGCCCTGGATCCCGGGTCAAGCCCGGGATGACGATAAAGTGGCTGTAGGGCGAACGGATCGGAACTTACTCCACCCAGTCGAGCCCGATCTCGCGGTAGAGGCTGCGATCTTCCTCCCAGTCGGGCTTCACCTTGACGTGGAGGAAGAGGTGCACCTTGCGCCCCAGCAGCGGCGCCATCTCGGCACGCGCGCGGCTGCCGATTTCCTTGAGGCGTGCGCCGCGCGCGCCCAGCACGATCGCCTTCTGGCTGTCGCGCGCGATCAGGATCTGCTGGTGGATCGCCACCGATCCATCGGCGCGCTCTTCGTACTTCTCGGTTTCGACCGCGCAGGCATAGGGCAGCTCAGCGTGGAGCTGGAGGTAGAGCTGCTCGCGCGTCACCTCGGCGGCCAACATGCGGTCGGTGGCGTCGGACACCTGATCTTCGGGGAAGTGCCACGGTCCCTCCGGCACGCGGCGGCCAAGTAGGCGCTTCAACTCGGGCACGCCGTCGCCGGTCGAGGCGGAGATGAACAGGATGTCTTCGGGCGCGAGCTGCTCCTGGAGCGCCTGCGCGGTGGCGAGCAGCTTTTCCTTGGGCGTCACGTCAACCTTGTTGAGGATGACGATCTTGGGCTCGCGGCGTTTGGCCAGCGTGTCTACCAGCGGCTGGATGCGCTTGGTGAGGCCGGTCTTGGCGTCGATGACCAGCGCGATCAAGTCAGCCGCCTCGGTGCCGCCCCACGCGGCGGCCACCATCGCGCGATCGAGCCGGCGCTTGGGATCGAAGATGCCGGGCGTGTCGACGAGCAGGATCTGGCTCTGGCCTTCGATCGCGATACCCATCAGGCGGACGCGGGTTGTCTGCGCCTTGGGGCTGACGATCGCGACCTTCTGGCCGACCAGCGCGTTGACGAGGGTGGACTTGCCGGCGTTCGGCGCGCCGACGACGGCGACGAGGCCGCACCTTTCGGTGATGGCTTCGGTCATGGCTTCAATTCCTTGAGGAGGGTGCGGGCGGCCTCGGTCTCGGCCTCCTGCTTCGAGGTGCCGGTGCCTTCTGCGGTGGCGCGGCCGGGGATGTCGACGGTGACGGTGAAGGTCGGCGCGTGGTGCGGCCCCGACCGGCGGGTGATTTCATAGACCGGCGGGCGCCACTGCTTGGCGGCGGCGAATTCCTGCAACTCGGCCTTGGGATGCTTGGGGGCGGCATCCTGCTTGGTGACGCGATCGCCCCATGCCTTGCGGACGAAGGCGCGTGCGCCGTCGAGCCCGGCTTCGAGGAAGATCGCGCCGATCAGCGCCTCCACCACGTCGCCCAGCACATAGGTGCTGAACTGCGCGCCGTCGTCGCGCGCCTGCTTGCCGAGGCGGAGCTCGGGGCCGACGCCGATGTCCTTGGCGATCTCGGCGCAGGTCTCCCCCGAGACGAGTGCGTTGAGGCGGCGCGACAGCTTGCCCTCGGGCTCCTTGGGGAAGAGCTGGAACAGCCACTCGCCCATGATCAGGCCGAGCACCCGGTCGCCCAGGAATTCCAGCCGCTGATAGCTTTCGCCGGCATGGCTCGAATGGGTGAGCGCGGCGGTGAACAGCGCGGGATCGCGCGGCGTATGGCCGGTCGCGCGCGCCACCCAATCGGAGACGGGATCGCTCATCGGAAACCGTGGCCGATGCGGTCGGGCCGCATCGCGTGGACCCAGCTCAAAGGGTTCAGCCAGCGCGCCGATCCGTTGGTCGAGAAGATCGTGACGATCGCGCGGCCTTCGATATTCTCGGCGGGCACCATGCCGACGCCGCCACCCTGCGCGGCATCGAAGCGGCTGTCGGCCGACATGTCGCGATTGTCGCCCATCATGAAGACATGGCCGGCCGGGACGGTGAAGACAGGGGTGTCGTCCTGCGGGGTCTCGCCCTGATCGAGCACGTCGTAGCTGACGCCGCCCGGCAGCGTTTCGCGATAGCGCGGGAAGCGGCAGACGCGGTGGCCCTCGACGTCGGCGCCCTCGCCATAGGGGGACTGCACGGTGGCGATCGTGCTGCACTCGGTGTTGGCGGCGATCGGCACGACGAAATCGGCGATGCGGACCTTGGGGACCGGCTTGCCGTTCAACCACAGCACGCCGTGGCGCATCTGGATGCGATCGCCGGGCAGGCCGATCAGCCGCTTGATATAGTCGGCATGGTCGGCCGGCGGTGCGCGGAACACGACGACGTCGCCGCGATCGGGCGTGCGGCCGAACAGCCGGCCATGCGGCCCTGCCGGCGTCCACGGCAGACTGAAGCGCGACCAGCCATAGGGCCATTTCGCCACCAACAGATAGTCGCCCACCAGCAGGCGCGGCATCATCGATTCCGACGGAATGCTGCGCGGCATGACGACGAACGAACGCAGCCCCAGCGCGAGCAGCATCACGGTGAAGACGAAGCGCAGCGCCCCGCGCCAGTCATGCGGCGCACGCGCGGCTCGCCCGGAGTCGAGGGTGGTGGAAGATGTCGTAGACACGCTTGGGCTTTGCGGAACAGGCGGGACGAGGTCAAGCGGCTCGGCGCCTCCGATGACTGTGATCGGCACAAGCGATTGGCGGAAGGGCTACGGAACGCTACATCGCCGCAACCGTCGCCTGAGGAGCCTGCCCGATGTCCGATCATGATTTCGACCTTTTCGTGATCGGGGCGGGGTCCGGCGGTGTCCGTGCGTCGCGCATCTCGGCCGCGCATGGGGCGAAAGTGGCTGTCGCCGAGGAATATCGCGTCGGCGGCACCTGCGTGATCCGCGGCTGCGTGCCCAAGAAGCTGCTGATCTACGGCGCGCATTTCGCCGAAGACCTGAAGGATGCCAAGCGCTTCGGCTGGCAGGTGCCGGATTGCGGTTTCGACTGGAAGATGCTGCGCGACAATGTGCTGGCCGATGTCGATCGGCTCGAGGGGCTCTACCAGAACACGCTCGACAACCATGGCGTGACCACATTCACGCAGCGCGCGACCGTGGTCGGCCCGCATGAGGTGGAGCTCGCCGACGGCACCCGCCACACCGCGCGGATCATCTTGATCGCGACCGGTGCGCAGCCTGCGATTCCGGATTTCCCTGGCGCCGAGCATGGCATCACCTCCAACGAGGCCTTCCACCTCGACAGCATTCCCAAGCGCATCGTGATCGCCGGCGGCGGCTATATCGCCAATGAATTCGCCGGCATCTTCAACGAGTTCGGCGCCAAGGTGACGATCGTCAACCGCGGCGGCGACATTCTGCGCCACTATGATCACAGCGTGCGCGACCGGCTGCTGCAGATATCGATCAAGAAGGGCATCGACTTCCGCTTTCATGCCCCCTTCGAGTCCGTCGAGAAGAAGGAGGATGGCACGCTCGTCATCCGCACCACCGGGCAAGATCCGATCGCGGCCGACCTGCTGATGTTCGCGATCGGCCGTAACCCCAACAGCCAGGGGCTGGGGCTCGAGGCGCTGGGTGTCGCAATCGACGGCATCGGTGCGATCAAGGTCGACGAGGACAGCCGGACCAACGTGCCCTCGATCTTCGCGGTGGGCGACGTCAC
>Ga0070730_10003855_pt1 | contig 13324 bp, 11 predicted proteins | sample Coa_R1_3_FD_66447 | JGI IMG/M metagenome (GOLD analysis project Ga0070730, IMG submission 66447) | Surface soil microbial communities from Centralia Pennsylvania, which are recovering from an underground coalmine fire - Coalmine... | ecosystem: Environmental > Terrestrial > Soil > Unclassified ...
CGTGGCTGGCATTGCAATCTCACCCAATGGAAAAACCCAAAATGCTGAAAACATCTTCATCGATAATTGCAACATCAACGTGACGAAGAGCGCCATCGCGATAGGTCAGGACCAAAGCAGGAGCCTTTCCTGCAGAAACCTGAACGTGTATGCCGCTAAATATGCCATTGATTGCACGCATTACGGACCCAAACCAGGCACAGCGGTTGGGACAGGCAATTGTCCTTCGATCTTCAACGCCAATATCGGCCCGGTCCAGTCCATTTTCAGCACCTATTCCTCCGGTTCCGGCGCGTCCATTGACGGAATGTATTGCGAAAATACAAGGAGCATCGGGGTTCTGGGTGGTGGCGGATCGCAGGACGGCTACTCCTTCAATGGTTGCGCATTTAACCTGGTCGCTTTGCAGTCGAAGCCGGCGCCCAATTACCACCTCGCAAACCTGGCTCGCGCAACCTTCAACGCCTGCCAGTTTTCCGTGACCAACATTGAAACGGTCAACGGACCAGTAATACCCTTATGGATCCACAACTACGGGACCATGACCCTGAACAACTGCCAACTGGGCGCAGCCGCCGACAATGCTCTTCCTTTTTGGATCAATGGCGGCCTGGAGCGAGTTACATTCAACCAGGCAAGCGTGGCGGTCCAGCCGTTGGCAACTGTGCTTTCCAGCAGCTTGCCCGTGGACCGCATCGGTAATCTATTCAACTACTACGTGCTTCCAGGATGTTTCCTGGTGTCTTTGAAAGAATCATCCTCCATCTCGCCCCTGTGGATTGCAGATGGGTTGCGTTTTGTCCCATTAGGAAATGCATCCACGCTCAATCTGACGTTCCACCTTTCGACGGGCACAGCCACATTCAACGCCCCTCCAGGAATTGTGGCGGTTGGCGACTTTATCTATTCAACTCAGGAATATGATCAATTCATCGAATCCTATCCTGCGACTAAGTCGGAAACCGTTATAGGGAAGGTAACCGCCATTGATATGGCTGGCGTCGCAACCGTAAGTTATGTGCCGGAGTTTGTCCTGGACGCCGGATTGGGATCACCTGCGCCGGACCTGTTGGTGGCCGGTTTCTACAAAATCCATGAATCGATGGAAGGGGCAGCAGTCAAGAACAGCGCCACTGTTACCATCACCACCACAACACCCTACGAGAAAGCCTGGGTTGCGGGCGATCGCATCAGGGACGACCTGGGTGTTATTCCTCCCAACACGTACGTGGTCTCCTATAGTCATCCCAACCTTGTGTTGAGCCAGAAAGCAACGACGAGCGCCCCAACAATCAAGCTTTACGACGCTAACGTTCGTCTCTTCACCACCACGCAGATCATTTAACATTGGGAAGGCACTCAGCAATCAGCCAAAGCAAAACCTTTTGGCCCAGAATGGACGCGAATTAACACGAATTGGGGCTTTCTCCCATCGCCCGGATGCAGGGTATTTAACGGTATTGTTACGTGAATTTTCATGTTCGGAAAAGCGCTTCTGGAACCGGGACAATGAGACAAGGCGCATTTTTATTAGTCGGAAAGCAATGAGCATTCAGCCAAAACAAAACCTTTTTGGCCACGAACCGGACGTGAATCAGTATGAATTCGGAGCTTTCTCCGGTCTCCGAGATGTGAGTGTTTAACGGTATTGCTATGTGAATTTTCATGTTCGAAAAAGCATTCCTGGAACTGGGACATTGAGACAAGGCGCATTTTTATTGGAGTTGGGAGCCCTCAGCCATCTGCCAGCACTCGGTCCCAACAAACCGGATATTTGTTACGTGAAGGTAATATGAAATTTGGAATAGGCAATGGATGTTAGTTTGAAGATAGAAAGAAAGAATGGGACGGAAAGCGCAATTCTCTATGGTTCGATGGATTTTGGATAAAGCTACGCCAAGCGAAGAAATAGACCACGACAGTTAGAGTCCTCGCGGATGACTACGAAATTGTCGATGGCCAGACCCTTCGCTGCCGCTCAGGGTTTCGCCTGCGGGCTCCCGCTCCGCTCACGCCCGCATAACGGCTCAAGTTAGAGTCCTCGCGGATGACTACGAATTGTTGATGGCCGGACCCTTCGCTGCCGCTCAGGGTTTCGCCTGCGGGCTCCCGCTCCGCTCACGCCCCCATAACGGCTCAAGTTAGAGTCCTCGCGGATGACTACGAATTGTTGCCTCAATTCTACTGGCTGCTTGGGCTCTGCGAATACGGCCCCAAAGTCAGGCCCCTCGCAGACGATGCCAGTATGAATACTTACAGTAATATTGTTAGGGTATTTTGTCAAACGCATTCTATGTGCGCATCGTTCCCCCACAGCATTTCCAAGCAGGTATTCCCCAAGCGGTTAAGCACCCGTCCAGCCCCGTCCAGCGGCTGATGGTTTACAAACTGCGTTGAATACGAGAAGATAACGAGTCTCCTCTCAGCACCGGCATCCGGAAGCACCGAGGCTTCACAAGCGGCGATTATTTTGTCATTTCACAATTAAGGAAGGTTCTCATACATGGCAGTTGCATCGAATGCGGGCAGGAAGCAGGGAAGTCACATCGCTCCCGCCAAGGGAAAACTAGGGGTCATGGTTCCGGGCATGGGCGCGGTGGCGACGACCTTTATGGCGGGTGTTGAAGCCATCCGCAAAGGAATCGCCGAGCCCATTGGATCACTCACCCAGATGGGCGCTATACGCCTGGGCAAGCGGACTGATGGGCGCTCTCCCATGATCAAGGACTTCGTCCCGCTGGCTGGGTTGAAAGACCTGGTATTCACCGGCTGGGACATTTTTGAGGATGATGCCTACGAATCTGCTGTTCATGCCGGGGTCCTGGAAAAAGAGCTGCTCAACAAAATCAAGCCGTTCTTGAAGTCGGTGAAGCCGCGCAAGGCCGTGTTTGACCGCAATTATGTGAAGAAGCTCGACGGCACGCACGTAAAGAAGGGACGCAACAAGATGGATTTGGCCGAGCAACTGCGCGCCGATATCCGCGAGTTCAAGAAGAAGTCAGGCGCTGATCGCCTGGTGATGATCTGGTGCGGCTCCACGGAGATATTCCTGAAGCCGGGAGAGGTCCACTCGTCATTAAAGGCCTTTGAGCGCGGCCTGCACAAGAGCGACGAGGAAATTGCACCCTCCATGGTTTACGCCTATGCAGCCCTGATGGAGGGCGTCCCCTTTGCCAACGGCGCCCCCAATTTGACTGTGGACATACCAGTGATGCTGGAGCTGTCGCGCCGCAACCGGGCTCCCATTGCCGGCAAAGATTTCAAGACCGGCCAGACCTTGCTGAAGACCATTCTTGCTCCAGGATTCAAGGCGCGCATGTTGGGATTGAGCGGCTGGTTCTCCACCAACATCCTGGGCAACCGCGATGGGGAGGTGTTGGACGATCCCGGATCTTTCAAAACCAAGGAGGAATCCAAGCTCTCGGTACTCGAGCAGATTCTACAACCCGAGCTATATCCCAAACTCTACAAGGATTTTTACCATAAGGTACGCATTAACTATTATCCGCCTCGTGGTGATAACAAAGAGGGTTGGGACAACATCGATATCTTTGGCTGGCTAGGCTATCCCATGCAGATCAAGGTGGATTTCCTATGCCGCGATTCCATCCTGGCTGCTCCCATCGTGCTGGATCTGGTGCTCTTCCTTGATCTCGCCAAACGCAGCGAGGAGTTGTCGGGCCTGGGAATTCAAGAGTGGTTGAGCTTTTACTTGAAGTCTCCTATGACCGTGCCGGGGCTTTATCCGGAACACGATCTCTTCATCCAGTCCATGAAGCTGAAAAACACCCTGCGCCATCTCCGGGGCGAGGATATGATCACGCATCTGGGCTTGGAGTATTACGACTAATCAATTTTTAGAATGGTGTTGATTGGTTCGTCGGTATCAAGTGGTTGACTTGTATCAGGGCACGAATCGACTGGTTTTCTCCGTCTGTATGAAAAACTCGCCAGGACAGCACCGCAAGAGATACAGCGGCTCGGTGACCACCACCAAGCAGGAGAATCCTTTTGCAATCTTCGGGTACATCCTGGGCGGCGCTATCTTGCTCGCCCTGGCGATGGGCGCCTTTTTCGGGGTCGCGTTTGCTGTGCTGTCGGTGGTGCAAGGCAGCACTGCTCTCCTGATAATTCTGGTGCTGTGGGCCTTGATGGTCGCTGGCATCACGTATGGACTCAGGAAATGGGTCAGATAGCAGCTTTCCAAATTCTGAAGGCATGGGCCATGCAAAAAGCATCTGACTTCTTATGGTAAGTTGGCGATCTTCGATCTCGCTGCTTTTACTGCTGGGACTGGCCCTGCCGGTTTTCGGCACGGAGGGAATGTTCCAGGGCCGAGTCGTGGATCCTCCTGCAGACCAGTCCGCACACAGCGGATGGGTCTACGTTCAAGGCCGCAACCACATGCTGCGCCGCGTCGAAGTCTCCCACGCGTCCATCGTTTTCAGCAAAGATGTGCCTGACAGCCAGCGTCACAAATGCGGCATGGAGTGCCTGACACCAGGGCAGGAAATTCAGGTGACAGCCGAGCAGGACTCGTCAGGAGAATGGCGGGCCAAGCGTATCGAAATCCTGAAGTTAACCACGAACAGGACCTGAACAGCTTCGAAAAACGTTCGCGTTGGCCTCTCAAGGCTCTTTACCTAACTTTACCGTGTTTCCACAACAAATTCGATAATTCTGCGTTGATATTATTAGAGATAACCACCTTCCAGAATTCTGTATCCAACTAAGGTGGGAGACATCCAATCAACAACAATATGATATGTTTTAGCGGTAAGATAGGCGTATCCTGTACAAAGATGGAGTCGTTCAAGCAGGAGTGTGATCTATGAAGATTCGGGCATTATTTCTTTCGTCGGTGTTGGCGCTAGGGCTCGGTTTGCCCTTGTTTGCCCAAGATGACAAAAGCAGCGATGACAAAAACCAGGACAAAACATCGAGCGATCAGGCTCAGAAAGAGCCCAAACACGATGGCGGCAAGAATGACGTGGATGCCATCGGCAACCGCAAGGTCGGTGGAGTGGACTGGTATTCCCTCGAAAAAGAGGTCCGCATCGGCAAAGAATACTCCATGCAGATTGAGCAGAGCATGAAGATGGTCCAGGATCCGGTGGTCAATGAATACGTCAACCGGATCGGCCAGAACCTGGTCCGCAACTCTGACGCCAAAGTGCCATTCACCATCAAGGTGGTGGATTCGGACGAGGTCAATGCCTTTGCCCTGCCCGGCGGCTTCTTCTACGTGAACTCAGGGTTGATTTTGGCCGCAGACGAAGAGGCCGAGTTGGCCGGAGTGATGGCCCATGAGATTGCCCACGTCGCTGCGCGCCATGCTACCCGCCAGATGACCCGCGCGAACATCGCCAACCTGATGAGCCTTCCGCTGATCTTTGTTGGTGGTGGCATCGGTTACGCCGCCCGTGAAGCCGTAGGCATCGGTCTTCCTCTGACCTTCATGAAATTCACCCGGGGATTTGAAGCTGAAGCTGATTATCTTGGGCTGGAATACATGTACAAGGCCGGCTACGATCCCAATGCTTTTGTGAACTTCTTTGAAAAGCTGGAAGCCCAGGAGAAGAAGAAGCCGGGTTCGCTGGCCAAAGCCTTCGCTTCGCATCCGCAAACACCCGATCGCATCCAGAAATCGCAAGAGGAGATCGCAAAGATCCTACCCTCTCGTGAGCAATACATCGTGAGCACCTCGGAATTCGACCAGGTCAAGGCCCGCCTGGCGGCCATTGAAAACCGCCATCGCGTAGACGACGAGAAAACCAACAAACCAACTCTGCGCCGCACCGCCACTAACACCACTTCCAAGGATGGCAATAGCGGTAACAATGGCAATAACGGCGATGATCGTCCGACCTTGAAGCGCCGCGATCAGTAGACGTTTCGAGCATTAATTTCAAAATGGGCGACCCGTTCTGGTCGCCCATTTTGATTTGTGCCAATCCGGCACAAAAGGCATGGTTCAAGCAATAACTAAGCATGAGAGCTGGAATTGCCGACGCCGGGGCTACTGCTGTTCTTGGAATCGATACAAATATGGATTCTTTCCGCTAGGTCCAAGAGTTTAGGATTCTCGCTGGCCGCTATAAAGGAGCTGCACCCCGAGCATAGGGACTCAGTAAGCTTTGAATTTCCAGAGCTGACTCTACGCTGGAAGCCAGGGGCGCTTCCACCGTCGCCGGGGACAAAACGAGGCCGGTTCAAAGAGGGGATCTCCAACAACTTTTTTTGGTTGCTGGGAATATATTGCCACAGAAAATGAGCCAAAAACTGGAATATTTATGAAAAAAGAAGGACATCCCAGTTTCCATTTTCAGGCCAAAGGGCAAAGATTGCAGATTCATGCGCTGACGCGCCTGGGGTCAATGCACCTTATCGGTATATCAATTGTGAGATTGTCGCAAAAGACGCATCAAGCCCCTATTTTTCGCCTACTTATCGCCGATGCTCGTATTTCTGTTGCTCTCGGGCATCGCGATTGTGCTTGCGAATAATCTCGTGGGCGCGCTCCAAGGCCGCCTGGGCAATGAAGGCACTGGCGCTGGGTGTACCTGCCAGAATAAGCCGGGCCTGCTCCACGAATTCGCGCTCATCTTCTGCAAGGTAAACCCACAAACCTCTGCTTTTGGGTGTAGGCCCCCGGCGACGACGAGACTGCTGCCCTGTTAACGGTTTTTCTGCCATAAGTTTTTATACCTGCACGGCTAATTTACTATAAGTATTACTAGGTGTCTACTATCATGTTCTATTAGCAAATCATGTGCAGCGGCCCCCCAAAACCAATACTTTTTGAGGGAGAAGGGGCAAGGGGGGAAAGGCTTGAGCAATCTTACCGGTTTCTCAAGCAGCGCAGAGAATGACGTCGTTGATTCTTAATTGTGGGCAATTCTGACAGTTATAAACAGTTTCGGCAATCTCGCAATGAACGGGGCTATGAGCGCAAACTGAAAAGGGAAGCGGCAAATAAGTCGATCCGCTTCCCTTGCAAAGCTGGCGCATCAAGAGTTCGCGCGCAAAACATTAAACTGCGATTTATTCGCCGACGTATGATTCTGCAGCACCGGCCGCAAGAGCTTTGGCCCGGGCCGGCTTGTTGCCCATGACCTTCATCTCATGCCAGTCATAGGGAAACTCCTTGCCGCACTCCAGGCATACAACGTAAGTCCCGGTTAGAAAGGCAGCAGGAGAACGCCGCTGACCGCGCTTGTTCGTCTGGGGAAAGCTGTAATTCTTATGCGTACAACCGAAAAGCATATCGAGGATACTTGCCATAATCACCACACTCCCGGTTTTCGTTACCTTCAGACAAATACCTTTGGAACCCGAGTACAGGAGTACATGGTCTCGTGTACTTAACCCATTAGATTCAGGGTTGCTGGAAAAGGTTCGAAGCAGAGTAGAAGGTTAATTTTTGGCATGTAAAAATTACCGAACTTGATCTGGAGGTCACCAGGTTTCCAGGACCTTTGTTTTGTGAGGTTTGCCGTGAACAAATGTACTGATTGATGAGGAATTGAATGAAGATTTTCTGGTTGCAGTGAAAATTCGAAAAAATATTTTGAAAAAGAACTGCGATGGGGAAAGAATCCAGATTATGGAAGGGTTTGGTACCGCAAAAATGTTTTAGCCAGAACTCTTTCTCACCTGTTTCGTGGACTTGCATTTAGTGATGATGGCCTGCTGGAGTTGCTGGCGAAGTTGTTCGGGGAGTTCGTAGAGCCGGTTGTCGCGATAGATCTCGATGGTCTTCTTGGTTGTGTTCAAAACCACGTGGCAGTCGCGGCACCAATGCAGGTGCTCATCCAGCTCTTCTCTTACTGAGACGCTGATGTTGCCGTCCAGGTAGTCCGTCAACTCTTTCAAAAAGTCTTTGCAGTTCACGGTTGGTCGTCTCCGACTCTTTTTGATTTGAAATATTTTGCCAGACGCTCGCGAAGTTGCAAACGCGCCCGCAGTAGCCTGGATTTAACTGCCGGTATGCTCAATCCTAACATCTCCGCAGTTTCCTCCGTGGAAAGTCCCTCGACGTCCCGCAGCACGAACACAGTCCTGAACCCGGGCGGCAGCCCCTGAATGGTCTTTTTCAGGATGTCACCCAACTCAGATTGTCCGTACAATTGCTCGGGGTTCGGACTCCAGTCGGCCACTTCGCGCGGCATGGAGCCTTCTTCAGTTACTACATCTTCATCGAGCGAGACGGTCCTGTCAGAGCGCCTGCGCCGCAGCTTCATCAACGCTTCATTGACCGCAATCCGTACCAGCCAGGTGTAAAACTTGGAATTACCCTGAAACTGTTCAAGGTTCTGGTACGCCTTGAGGAACGCTTCCTGGACTACATCCTGAGCGTCTTCTTCGTTGTGCGTGATGTGCTGCGCAATACGGAAAACATTGCGATCATATCGCTTGACCAACTCGCTGAAAGCCTCCAGATCGCCTTTCTTAGCTGCCTGGACCAGCGTCAGTTCATTGGTTACTTCTTCTCCCGCTTTGTTTTGGATGGTTTCCATATCGAGCCGACTCAAAATAATTTACTATGTATTTCATCTTAATAGGGAATTAAACGCTCCTGAGACATCACCTTTTTACATTTTGGACGGTTTCTATAACGATTTGTTACTCCGGGCTTCATAAATAACATGAGACAATCTGCTTTTATCTTTCTAATGTTCTGTGGTTTTGTGATTCTTCCCAGCGGATGCAAGAGTGAACAAGCAAGTGGACCAACCGAGCACATCACGGTGGTCATGAAGAAATACAGCATCGAGCCAGCAGTGATCAAGGTCAAGAGTGGCAGTAATGTTGACCTGGAGGTTACAACCGCCGACGTGCAGCACGGCTTCGATGTTCCGCAGCTCGGTATCAAGGAGCCTGTACAACCTGGAAGGGCGGCCCATATCAAGTTCAAGGCGCCGGCCAAAGGCGAGTACCAGGTGATTTGCGGCATAATCTGTGGCCCTCACCACGATGACATGGAAGCCAGGCTGATCGTCGAATAGCAGCGGCCCGGCGGGTTCACTTCGTCCTGTTTGGCCCAGCACCTATGGACCGTAATCGCATAGGTACATCCATGTGCCCGAATGGCCAAAACAAGGCCCAAAGCCTTTGCTCAGGGTAAAATAGCTATAGGGCCTTTTAAACCTTCGGATACTTCAATGGTTGACACGAGGTTGGCAGACCCTATAATCGCCATAATTGCCGCAAACCGTAATGCCAAGCTCCATAAAAATTCAAGCCATCATTGAAGAAACGGTCGCCGAGGTCTTCGAGGCGACTCTGCCCAGACTGCGGCAGGAGATCGTCCGGAGGGCAACCGAGGAAGTGGAATTGGCGTTGATTCCCGCCCCCGGCAGCTCTCCAACCGATCTGCTGAATGCGGCCCTGGCTTCGATTCAAGACTCTACATCCCAGGCGGAAATCCTCCGGCACCTCTTGGAGGGAATCGCCAGGTTTTCCAGCCGGGCGGCGCTGTTTGTGGTAAAAGGCGGCTCTGTAAACGGCTGGCAGGGCACGGGATTTCAGGACAACGACGCAATCAAGCAGTTGAATTTCACCACTGCTAATGGACTCGTCGCAAAAGCCATTCAGGGCAAGAGTCCAGTCCAAGGTCCCGCCCAGGAGTTTGATAGTGGATTTGAGGCTGGCCCTAACGCGCCCATCGACGGCAACTGCGTGGTTCTACCCCTAGTGGTCAAGGAAAAAGTGGCAGCCGTGATTTATGCGGATGCAGGAACCATCGCGGACAACCCCATGGATCTCGCTGCCCTGAATGTCATTTGCCGATTCTCCGCTTTGTGGCTGGAGATTGCCGCATTTCGCAAAGCCGGTCCGAGTGTTGGCGCGGCTACAGCCCACGAGGAGGCCGCCGCCCCGGCTCCAGCCGCCGTGGCAGCAGCTCCTGCAGCTGCGGAGCCGGTGGCGCCGACCGTGGCAGCGCCGGTGCCGGTAGAAGATGAGGTCCATAAGAAAGCCAAACGTTTCGCCAAGCTCCTGGTGGATGAAATCAAGCTATACAACCAACCCAAGGTAGCTGAAGGCAAACAGAACAGGGATTTGTACGAACGGCTCAAGGAAGACATCGACAAAAGCCGGGCCACCTACGATAAGCGGTATGGCGATAGTGGGGTGGCCGGGGCCGATTATTTTACCCAGGAATTAATTCGAATTTTGGCGGATAATGATGTTTCGCTCATGGGCGGTAGTTTTCCGCGTTAAATAAAAATCTGTGGCAGTCCAACGTCTCTCATTTGCTCTCTCTGTCTTGTTGTTGCTGGCCTTTGGGCATGTCTCTGCAACCGCCCGGCCCTTGCAAAGCAAGAAGCCGGCGCATTCCCCGAAATCCGGTGCAAAGCAAAACAAACTCCGGCACATCAACAAAGCCTTTGTCGCTTCAGCGGATCTTAAGCCGATGGCGCAACAGCTATTGCAGAACCGCACGCCGCAGGCGTACGCGGGGGTGGAGGCTTATGCTCACCGGCATCAGGCCGATGAAGCTGGCCCCCTGGCTTGGCTGGTCCTGGGTTATGCCCACTATCTCGATAATGATTTCCCCAAGGCATTGACATCCTGGCAGCAGGCCAAGGGAGTTGCGCCGGTGCTGGGAGACTATCTTGCCTATCTCAACGCCAGTGCCTATCAAGCCCAGCAGAAGAACCCGGAGGTGATAGCGACGCTCTCCGATTTCGAGCAAAAATATCCCGATTCTCTGTTGATCCATGATGCCGGTTTGATGTATGCGCGCGCGTTGACCGGGAATGGAGCGCCGCAACGCGCTGCTGCTTATCTTGAAAAACATCGCCAGCCAGTCCATGCCGATTTTGAATTTGCTCTTGCCCAGGCATACCAGCAGGCGGGAGAAAAAGAGAAGGCCGCAGGGATCTTTCGTCATATCTATTTTGAACTGCCGCTCAGTCCAGAGGCGGATACAGCGTCGTTTGAACTCAAGGCCATGGGTGAGTTGCAGCCCGCCGGAAGCTTTGAAGATCGCCGAAACCGTGCGGAGCTCTTGCTGAAAGGCAAACGTTATCAGCAAGCGGCCAATGATCTTAGTCCATTGCTGGAGCACGCTCCCGGTTCGGCTCTGACTGAACTCCAGGTAGAGTTTGCCAGCGCGCTTTATCGGCTCCATAAGAGAGAGGACGCCCAACATCTTTTTGAAGGCATTGCCCAAAGCGCTGCCGCCACAGCCGAGACGAAGGCCCAGGCGCTCTATTTCCTGGCCGAGATCGCCCGCGAAAAAAATGACAATGATCACCGCACCGAGTTGATCATCCAATTGCGTACGCTGGCCCCGGAAAGCCCCTGGCTGCAGGAGGCCTTGCTTTCGGCGGCCAACATGTACCTGCTCAAAAAAGATTACGAAACCGCCACCCGCTTTTATTCGGAGATCTATCAGCGCCAGCGCAACGGAAGATTCTCGCCCTATGCCCATTGGAAAGCAGCGTGGCTGACCTACAGGCTGGGGAAGAAAGACGACGCCAAGCGACTGTTCGACGAGCAGCTGGATTTTTATCCCTCGTCCGCGGAAGTGCCGGCCGCAATCTATTGGCGTGGCCGCTTAGCGGAAACAGAGGGCGATCAGCCGCTGGCACGAGCGTATTACAGCAAGCTGGCAGAAAAGTATCGTTACTTTTACTATGCAAATTTGGGGCGGGACCGGCTCGGCAAGATCGGCGCTGAAAACGTGGCTGATCCTCCAGTGCTGAACAAACTTTCTTTACCTTCTGCCCCTCCGCAGAAATGGGATGCGCCCGCAGATAATATTCGCGCCCAGAAGGCCCAGCTTCTTGCCAATGCCGCCCTGTTTGATTTCGCGGTAAAAGAACTGCAGGCCGCAGCCAGCGGGACACCTTCCTGGCAGGCCCAGGCCACCGCCCTGATCTATGCCGACGCCGGATATTATCATCGTGGAATCGAGGCATTGAAACGCGCGGTCCCCAATTATTTTTCTGCTAACTTGAATCAGTTGCCGCGTCCCGTTTGGCAGGGATTGTTCCCCCGGCCTTATTGGGAAGAGCTGAAAAAGGACTCCCAGCAAAATGAACTCGATCCCTTTCTGATGGCGTCGTTGATCCGCCAGGAGTCAGAGTTCAATCCTGCGGCCTTGTCCCGGGCCAACGCCTTTGGACTGATGCAGCTTCTGCCCAAGGTGGGCAAGGGATTGGCAAAAGAGGTCAAGCTCAAAAACTTCTCAACCGAAGTGCTCTATACTCCCAACGTCAACCTGGAACTTGGAACGCGCTATTTTAGACACATGGTGGACCACTACAACGGTCAAATCGAATACGCCCTGGCTGCTTACAATGCCGGCGAAGAGCGCGTAGACGATTGGCGCAAGAGCGGCGAGTTCAAAGACGTAGAAGAGTTTGTGGAATCGATCCCATTCACCGAGACTCGCGAATACGTGCAGGCCATCCTGCGAAATGCCGTGATGTACAAGCTGCTTTATCCCAAGGGATGAGCCGTAAATTTAGCGAGGGGTCCACGGCGGATGTCCGCTGAACAGTCCGCCCGAGAATCCGATCTGATACATCAGAAGCAGACCGAAGGCCAGGCTCAGCAGACCGGAAATGAGTCCCAGACGAGCGCTGAAGTTGGCATGTTTTCGTCCAAAGAAGGTGAAAGCCGAGGCGATGCTCATGGTGATCAGCATCATCCCGGCGACGGTGCCCACGCCAAAAACCAGCAGATAGGCGATGGCCCAGCGCGGGTCGCGGATGGTGGTCAACACCAGCAGCGTTACCGCGGCTGAACCGGCGAGTCCGTGAACAATTCCCACCAGCAACGGACGCAATTGGCGATAGATCTCGAGCCGGGCGAAGAGTCGGTCCATCCGAGCCAGCGGTGTCGTGTCGGGCGAGTGGGGATGTGACTCCGGTGTGTGTCCATGTGAGTGTGTATGGATAGTGTCGCCGTGGCTGTGGTGATGGGAGTGGGTGGTGGCCGATGCCTGCTCAACTTTGGCGATGGAACGTGCGGAGCGCAAAAACGCTGCCACGTTCATCAAGCCCAGGACGACCAGCATCAACGCAACTGAAAACTCCATGCTCAGGCCGATGCGTGCTGGAATTACCACGCCAAAAAGGATGATGGCCGTTCCGACCGCAACAATGGTCAGCGTGTGTCCCACTCCCCAGAAAATTCCAGTCAGGGCGGCGCGGCTGATCTTGTTCTGCCGGCTGACAATGGTGGTTACGGCAATAACGTGATCAGGGTCGGTGGCGTGCCGCATCCCAAGAAAGAAGCCGATTGCGAGAATGGAAAAAAAGCTGACCATGTTCCTACTCATTGTAACTAGAATTCTGCTTGTGCTTCT
>Ga0070730_10003856_pt1 | contig 13318 bp, 6 predicted proteins | sample Coa_R1_3_FD_66447 | JGI IMG/M metagenome (GOLD analysis project Ga0070730, IMG submission 66447) | Surface soil microbial communities from Centralia Pennsylvania, which are recovering from an underground coalmine fire - Coalmine... | ecosystem: Environmental > Terrestrial > Soil > Unclassified ...
ACCTCGTTCGATGCCGGCAAGTAGTGCCAATTGACGCGACCCTGGCCAGATTCGAACTGGGTCGCGGCGGTTTCTTCGAGCACGTCGCGCACAGCGCCAGTCGTGGCATCGGCGACCCACAATTGTTCATGTTTGTGATCGCGCGAGGTCGAGACAAATGCCAGATGCTTTGCGTCCTTACTCCACTCCACATCGGCCCATTCGCCACCGTGGCACTCCAAGTCGTCGCACAGTGTGGAACGGTGCTGATCCGGCGGGAGCTGCAAGCGAGTGATCTTCGGGCCATCCAGATCGATCACGACTCGTTGAATCGTGGTCACAACCTCATCGCCGGGTAGGGGATACTTCCACGCCTCCAATTTGGGATGACCAACTTTCGTTTCCACCAGATACATCTCTCCGACGCCCCGCTGATCCTGCTGGAACGTTGCAATCTTCTTCGAATCAGGCGACCAGAGCAGAATGGGGTTGTCGCTATGAATCCACCCCGCGTTGTCGGTCGCATATCCGAAGTCCTTGACGCCATCTGTTGTGACTTGTGTCTCCTTACCGCTGGCCACGTCGCGCACCCAGAGATTCCAGTCTCGAATGAACGCAGCGCTCTTGCCATCGGGAGATTTCACGCCCGAACTAGACTTGTCCCCAGGTTCGCGTCTTTTTCCCTCTGCCGCGCAGTGATCCGTTTGCAGATCGCACTTCCAATCTTGTCCGAGCATCTTGAACGAGATTGCCTTTTCGTCGGCGGAGAATTCGAAGCTCATAAAAGGCAGATGACCCGCGTCGTAGCTTTTTCCCGCTGCCGCAGACAACGCGGCAGCGACCTTCGCGTGATCAAATGCGGCCTGGCGCGTGCCCCGCGCAGCGTCATAGATCAGGAATTCAATTCCGTCCGGACCCGTGTCGCGATACCAGAATCGATCCCCTGCCAGCCACGTGGCTCGCACGTCATGGAATACGAGCGGCCGGGTGTTGTATGGCAGGAATTTTTCAGCGCGCTGGTAATCCGCGACACCAACTGCACGCGCCCCTCCACTCACCTGCTGAGCAGCAGACAGCGGAGCAAGGCTGAAGGCAAAAAACGCCAACGCGACCAGCGCCAGTGAAGAATGTATTAGCCCACGAGATTGCATCCAGATCCTCCATGAATGGAAATCGAAGCTACGAACGTGCCGCACCTGCCGTCGGCGATATTGGCGCAATCATCATCGCACGAATTCAACCAAGTTCCGACAGTCAGGCGCATTCGAGTGTCGAACGATTGTATCGATGAGTGTGGGTTAAGGTGAGGACGACGTTGAGTTATGCGATGCACGAAGCGCGCGCGGTGGTATTGGTAAACATCATGCGGATTCCGTGTTTTGGCCGCAGGATGACCATGGGGCGAGCTTCGATCATCTGGCCCGGAGCCAACTGGAAATCGTATTTTCTGAGCAGATTATTCAAAATCATGAGGATCTGCAGCATCGCGTAATTTCCGCCGATACAGCCTCGCGGTCCGGCCCCGAAAGGAAGAAAAGTGCAGGCTGTCCGCAGCTTGTCGTTTGCTTTGGTGAAACGCTCCGGATCGAAATCCTCGGGATTGGGCCAGTAGCGCGGCGCGTGGTGCGCACCGTACACATACACAATGACCATGGATCCGCGGGGTATAGCGACGTCGCCAACGCGGTCGTCTGCCACGGCCATGCGATCGATCATCCAAAAGGGCGGGTAGAGACGAAGCGCCTCACAAATGACCTGAGTGGTAAATTCGAACTTGGGGACGTCGCCGTAACCCAGCGGCGCGTCACCGAGAAGGGATTCAAACTCCTGCCGAACTCTTTCGAGACAATCCGGGCGCGAACTCAAAAGGTAGAAGAGCCACGATAGCGCATTCGACGATGTTTCGTGACCAGCAACCAGGAGTTGCATGCTCTCGCTCAGGATGAGTTCATCGGGCATGCCCTTGCCATCGCTGTAACGCGCATCCATGAGAGTCTGCAGCAAGTCGTGGCCGGGCGCTTCGTGGCGGCGCTTCTTGATGTATTCCATCAGAACGGCGTCCGCGCGGGTTCGCATGTCTTCGTGTTTGCGCAGCTTGCCCGACACGGCGAACCAGGGATTCAGATAGGGCTGAAGGGTTTGACGAACGATGAATTCCTGGACGGTGCAGATGGTATGGCTGACTAGATCGATGTCTTGATCCTTCAACCGAGCGCCAAATAGCGATCGGGCGACCATGGCGAAGGTAATTTTCATCAGGTGCGGATAGATATCGACGGGGCCAAGACGGACCTGTCTGTCGAAATCCCGCAGCGAGTCAGCAAGGGAGTCCTGCATGATTGAGGACAGCGCATCGAGTTGCTTTCGATCGAAGCCTGTCTGTATGAGGCGCCGCTGCGTGCGCCAGGGTTCTCCGTGGGTCGTGAGAAGACCTTTCCCCAGGAAGTGGCCCATCCGCTTCACTTGAATTTCGGATTTTTGGTAGTTCTCGGCATTGGTCTTCAACACGTGCTGAATAACGGCGGGATCGATGGTAACCATCGCGTCCTTGAGACCACCGATCCGGAGCCAGAAGGTATCACCGTAGGTTTCGTTGTACCGGGACAGAATCTCCACGGGATTGCGGGCCATTGCGCGGGAATCCGCAAAGCAGCGCAATCGGGAAACGACGGGTACCGACGTGGATGAACTCATACGGAGCCGTCCTGATATTGGGCGCTCACCGCGTTAGATTCCATATCACACGCAGGAAGCGGCAGACAGGCCATACGTAAAAGATAAATGCGCGGAATCAGTTTTCACTCCCCAGCTGCTTCAAAAGTATCAGGTGATGCCAAACCGCGCCGGTCATTGTGGGATGCTGCCGATAGGAAATACCAAATTCTTCGGCAGTCTCCTTCACGATCCTGGTTAGCGGAGCATAGTGGGTATGGCACACGAAAGGGCAAAGGTGGTGGACGATATGATGATTAAGGCCGCCCACGAGCCAGCCGACAAGCGGGTTTTCCGTCGCGTAATCGGCCGTGGTAGCGAAGATGTGATATACCCCATTGTCAAACTCGCCCCGGTCCGCGGGAAAGTAGGTACTGTCAATGGTGTGCGTGGACTGGAATACGAGCGTTACGGTCAAACCGACGACCAGATTAACCAGGAGGAACGAACCGGCAACCAGCAGCGGTGACTTTCCCAGCACCAACACCGGCAAGACGAGCATGTAAGTGAGGTAGAAGCCTTTGCCGGTGAAGAGAATGACGTATTCGCGCAGCGAATGCTTGGTGCGCCTTAGATAGTCGTGGGTCGGGAAGAAAAAACACTGAAAGTCCCGGAAGAACACATAATCGAGAGAGAACAGCGCGTAAACAAACAGCGCATAGATGTGCTGGAACCGGTGCCATGGCAACCGGGACTCATACGGCGTAAAGCGGAAGATGCCGCGTCCGGAAAGCGCGTCATCTTCTCCAGTGAGGTTGATGCAGGAATGATGGCCTCGATGATGAAGGATGCGCCACATGTACGAACTGATTCCGCACAGATCAAAGACATAGTTCAGGGTTTTGTTGACAAGCGACCGGGATGAGATGGCGTTGTGGTTGCTGTCGTGGGCGATGTTCAGCAAAAGGAATGTCTGCGCGAGACCGCCTAAAAGATAGAGGGCAACAAACTTCCAGGAACCGGGTTTGAGCGCATACAGAGCAATCCAAGCCCCGCCGAGGACTGCCAGACCCGCAGCGATCTTGACTCGCATCGCAAGATCGGCTTTGGGAGAAAGGCTCTGATCGGCGAAAAAATTATCGAGGCGGTTGCGTAAGACCTTCGGGAAGGAGGAGACACCGGCCGGTTCCACAATCGCGGGCGCTGAAATTTCCGAGGGTACAAGATCCGAGATTTCGGGCTCTTGAGGAATCACCGCTTCAGTCTCGAACGTCACCGGGCGCCTCCGCGATCATGGGAATTGGGCCCGACGCGTTCCACATGGCGCATGCATAGCCCTGACACGCGGAGAAGTATTGCCGCGCCGTCGACAGTCTTGTGACGTTATTTTAGTGTGAGCACTGAAAGACAAGCAAGAAAAAATGCGGAATGGGGAACAAAGCTATGGTTACCTCTCCTCATCCCGGGACACGATAACACGTGGTATTTTCCCGTTGCTTTGTTAAGATACTAGCAACCACCAATGAACAGTTACGAGCGGGCCCTTCGTGCATGGAGCCACAGAAGTTTGGCATTGCTCCGCAACTCTCCCTCGCGGCATGGGCGGCGAGAAGCAGAGCCACCGTTTCCCATCAAGTCGAACGACGCGTATGCACGTGGAGAAGTCAGACGTACATTCTCAAAGACCGCCCACATTTCAGGTCGCTTCGAGAAACAGTCGTGGTTGACCTCGCTCGCTGGGGGAGGAATGTTTCGTTTACACTGTTCAACTTTGGAGGATCGCTGATTGATGATGGCATCGATTCTAGACCACCTGGATAGGCTGGCAGATGCGCACCCAGACAAACTCCTTTATTCGTACCTTGACGTAAACGGCGATCCGATCGAAAGCTACACCTACGCGTCGTTTCTCCGCCGAGCGCAAGCGATCGCTGGACATTTACGGAAAGAAGGTCGTTTCGTGGCAGGCGACCGGCTTCTGCTTGCCTACCCGCCGGGTCTCGAAATGATCTGTGCCTTCTTTGGTTGCGTGCGCGCCGGATTAATCCCCGTGCCGGTCTATCCCCCGAGTTCGCGAGGCTTCCAAAGTGCGTTGTATAAGATGGTTCACATCGCAAAGGATTGCCAGGCGGCTGGGATCTTAACGAGCAGAGATTACCACGCATCCCTCAGGACGAATCTCGCCAGAAGTGGCGTCTCGGCGTCGGGCGTCGACGTGGATTACATTTCCAGTCTTCCATGGATCGTAACGGAGGATTTCGTCGATACGATTTCGGGCCTTCCTCCGTTTGAACCTTCGAAGATCTTGTTTCTGCAATACACATCCGGTTCAACGATGGAACCTAAGGGCGTAATTGTGTCACACGAGAACATCATTACGACCTGTCCGCTCGTGATCGACCATGCCGCTCCGGTCGTCGTCTCCTGGCTTCCGCAGTATCACGACATGGGACTGATCGGGTGCTACCTCTATCCAGCACTGAAGGGTGGCACGACGTACGGGTTCGCGCCCATGGATTTCATTCAGCGGCCGATCCTGTGGTTCGACGCGATAACGAGCTACCACGCCACCGCGACGGCTGCCCCCAACTTCGCGTATGACTATTGTCTGCGCGCCGGGAGGCTTTCCAAGGAGAGCCTGGAGGCTTGTGATCTGAGTTCGCTTCGCGTACTGATGTGCGCTGCGGAACCGGTAAAGCCAGACACTTACACCCGGTTTCTAGAAGCGTTTCAGGCTTATGGACTCAAGTCCGAGAGTTTCTATGTCGCCTACGGGCTGGCCGAGAATACGTTGGCGGTCTCACTGGGCGGTCGCGACATCGTTTCCGTAAATAAGCGTGCCCTGGCGTTGGGGAAGGCCCGCATGACCACCGAGGTCTCGGAAATCGACTGCGCCACGCAGATCGTCAGTTGTGGAATCCCGCTGCCGGGTCTCGACGTCAAGATCGTAGATCCGGAAGGACATTTCGCTCTAAAGCCGGACCACATTGGCGAGATCTGGGTTGCCGGAAGCGGTAAGTGCCAGGGTTACTGGAATAATCCTGAATTGACTCTGAAACAGTTTCGCGCCCGGCTCGTCGACGATACTCCCTATGACGACGGCTACCTTCGAACTGGCGATATGGGATTCATGCACAAGGGCGAGCTCTACGTGTGCGGCCGCATCAAGGACATGATTATCCTCCGCGGACAAAACTATTACCCGCAGGACATTGAGCACGTCGTGGAGAAATCATCGAGCCTGATCCGGCACAATTGCGTCGCGGCGTTCCAGGTTCAAGAAGAGAGTGAACCTGCGCTGGCAATCGTCGCCGAGGTCAAAAATCCCAAGGCGCCTCCCGAAGCGCGAAAGATCGCCGCCGCGGTCCGAAACTATCTCAACGTGGAAGTGGCGAAGATTTGTCTCATCGCGCCGCGTGCGATCCCCAGAACGAGTTCGGGCAAGATCATGCGCCATAAGACCAAGCAGATGTGGCTGCAAGGTCACTTCACCGTTCTCTCCGACTTTTCGCGGGAGAAGGACGCCGGAAACTGCTCGTTGGATACCGACACGAACTCCGCGTTCGCCGAACTGAAAGCCCGGTACAACCTGACAGGCCGGGAGTCGTACAACCTCGTCGAAGCCGGTCTGGATTCGCTGGACCTTGTTGTGTTCATGCACGAACTCAAGGAACTCCTGAAAGATAAAGGCGCCGAGATGCTGGCGAGGCAGGTAGATATTGGCGTCGTTCAGCGAGTCAGCGTAGCGGAGTTGTTTGGACTAGCCGAACAACTGGAGAGTGCTCCTGAAGAGGCATTGGATCATCTGCGTCGTTCCCTTGCCGCTTTCCGAGAGGAGCAGAGCGCCGCTGAGAAACAGATGATGCACAACGACAGGAAGCTCATCTTCGATCCTCCGGCACCTTCGCCCGTGCCGGCCCTAGCGATGCCGAAGCAAGTGCTGCTTACGGGCGGGACAGGCTTCATCGGGCCATTCCTCATCAAGAGCTTGCTGGAGCAGACACAGGCGAAGATCCATGTTCTGGTCAGGTCTTCCGACGAAAAGCAGGGCAAGCAAAGACTAAGAGCTGCGATGGAGTCCATGGGACCTTGCGGATCAGGGCTCATGGAGATGTTCGAGGCCCGCGTGAGTCCCGTGTGCGGCGATCTTGGGCAACCAAAGCTGGGCCTGATGCAGGACGTGTGGGATTTCCTCGCAAATGAAATCGACACGGTGTTCCATAACGGCGCCACCGTGAACTACTTGTTCAACTACGACCTGATGCGCGACGCGAACGTGCTGGGAACCAATGAGGTCGTAAGGTTGGCGTTCGAGGGAAGGCTCAAAGAATTGAATTACGTCTCAACTACCTTCGTGTTTGGCTGGGCGGTCAAATCAGTCTTGTATGAGACCGACCTGAACGAAAACATGGAACTGCTCGACTTTGGGTACAGCCAATCGAAATGGGTCGCGGAACAGGTGGTGGTCGACGCACGCAGCCGGGGACTTTCCGCGCGGATCTTCCGGCCCGCTCTGGTGAGCCCTTCCGTTACAGGCGGAGGCAACAACTTCGATATCGCGGTTCGCCTGGTTGCCTTCATGGTGAATCATGGCATTGGCGTCGATACCCTTAACCAGGTGAGCTTCGTTCCGGCAGACATTGTGGCGAACAACATCGTTGCAATCTCCACCACGCCCGGGACAGCGAATAAAACGTTCCATGTCGTACGGGACGATTATTCGAACATGACGGATATTACCGGGCTTATTACCAAAGCGACTGGCCGGCAATTCGAAAGCTTCAGCCTCCCCGATTTCGTTCCCGAGTTGATCCGGAGATGCCGCAAGGAAGATCTTCTCTTCCCCCTGCTGGATTTTCTTGTGGGATCGGTCGACAACATCTCGGCGATGGAGTTCAAGCGCTACGACAACTCTAGTTACCAAATGGCGCGGGATGCCTCCGTGTGGGGTAAATCGGACCCCTCTCTGGAAGATACGGTCAACGGCATTCTGAAGTTTATGTATCGCAAGGGGATCATTTCGATAGCGGCGCGTGACGTCAATGCGGTGGCGCCGATCTACGACCGCGAGTTGAAGATCAAGACACATCGGAGAGGCCTGGATTGCGGTCCGCAGTGCCTCGAATGCCTTGCCGCTGGGGGGAATCCGGAATGCGTCGAGGTAACTCGGAAGATCGGGGCCGCTGAGCAGGCGTGAGATTGTCTCGGGCGGAAAGAATCTCGCCTGATCAGCCTAGCTTCTAGTGATCTTGGTTGGGACCGTTGCCCAGCGTCAGCGTTGTTCATGGCAGCGAATCCAGGCGAGAACTACTTCTTAAATACCAGTTTCTCCGTCAACTGCTGGCCTGACTCCAACGTGCCTGTTGTGGATAGCGTCATTTGCTGCCCATCCGCGGAAACTTGCCAGCGATCCTTTTGCGTGACTTGATTATCCCGTTGGTAAATCGCATCCACTGTGTGAGGGTCGACAAGTGCGAGCGTCACGGTATCGTTGCGGGAGTTTTTTAGATCGTATAGTTTTCCGTCAAAACGGGCGGTGTAGCTATAGTCGCCGACGAAACGCGTCCCACCATTTCCGTCCGCCTCGATTTTGAGCACCAGGCCTTGTCGCAGACGCGTCTTGCTGAGATCCTCGGTCCACTCGCCTACGAACAGGTCGGTGGCGGATTTCACACCTCCGCTTCGCTTCCAGACGGTGATCTGATCGGCTTTGCCTTGGGTCGTCGTGGTGGTGGTTAGCTCGTTTCCATCTTTCGATAGTTTTTCGCGAACCGTCGAGACGAGGATTCCATCCTTTTTCTCCCTGACCTCTGCCTGCCTCTTATCGGTCCGGTGCAGATCAATCTGATTGAAGCCGAGATTGCCAGTTGCGGGCGAATCGTGTCCGTTCCGATTCGCAGTGAAATCGAAATGGGTTTCGCCGGACATGACCACATGCACCCCTTCCTTCAGATGAGTAATGGAGAGGCGGTTCGGGGGATCCAGGCTTGACTCGGCAGAAGTGAGCGTCCAGACGCCAAACCGAGGGTCAGGCGCTCCAAGTTGAGCCATCGCTGGTTGGGTGGCGGCGAGCAGTCCGAGTAGCAGTAAGGTACGAATTGATCCTCCTAAGCTGATCGCGAAGAGTCTACCAGATAGCTACTGAGGTGAGTCTGGCGGCAAGTGTATACTCGCGATACCAAGCGTGAACACATGAACCGGTTCCGGGCGCCGCACCTCTTTGGCCTCTGCAGTTTTTCGGTGCCGCCGGAGGGTTTCAGTGACGACGATCTTCTATGAGCATGATGAGTGCGACGCATGTGCGCCATTTTTGGGTCTCAGGGATCGTCCTAGTAGCAGCCATTTCACTCCTTCCATTCTCTTTCCACGCCGAGCGGCGGTTGGAGACGGCAACCCGAGTCGAGGGTAGCCAGGCTGAAACGGTCCGCCAGGAACTCGCCCATCGTTTTCACTCCCCATTCGTGGACCAGGTAGCTCTTGTGATCCAGGGACTTCCGCCTGTGAATTCGGAAGAAGGCGGGCAAGCGTTAGAACCCATCGTGACCGGACTCAAAAATCAATCCGGCGTATCGGGTGTGGTGTCCTATCTCGACTCGCGCGATCCCATCTTTGTTGGCCGCGGAGGAGGAACGTTTGTTCTTGTGGGACTCACGTCGGCTAATGGTCCTGTGGAGTTGCTCGTTCCGCAGCTTCACCAGCTGGCAAACTCGCTTGCCAATCAACTGCGGGGACGAAACCCGGCGGTGAAGATCGAACTGACGGGCGAAATTCCACTGAACTTCGACATTCGGAAGGCGAGCGCCGACGATGTGCAACGCGGCGAGAGCCTGGTGATCCCCGCGACCCTCGCGCTCCTGCTGGTGGCTTTCGGAAGCCTGGTCGCCGCGGTGATTCCTTTGGCGGTTGGCCAGCTTGCAATCGCAACCACTCTGGCGATTACAGGATTTTTGGCGCAGCGTTGGCACTTGTCCATTCTGGTTCAGAATTTGGCGACCATGCTTGGTCTGGGGTTGGGAGTGGACTACGCGCTCCTCATGATCAGCCGTTTCCGGGAAGCGATCTGCACCGGGATCGACGGACCCGCAGCCTCGCTTGTCGCGGCACGTCAGGCCGGTCGCACGCTCTTGATCTCAGCCGCAACAGTAGCCATCGGATTTCTCGCTCTGCTTACTGTTCCAATCAGCGAAATCCGTTCGATCGGTATCGCAGGATTCCTGGTCGCGGGAATGAGTGTGTTGCTTACCAATACCCTCGTTCCGGCTCTGCTGGCATTGCTCGGGACGCGGATCGATTTAGGCAGAATGCCGTTCACTCCGAAGTTGGACGCAAATCGGGCTGAACGCACGGGAAATCGCTGGCGGAAATGGGGTCGGGTGATCGTCGCGCATCCCTGGCTCGCCCTCTTTGTGGCAGGCACTCCTCTGCTTCTGCTCGCCTGGCAGGTCACACGACTCGACACCAGCTTGCCTCGTGGGGATTGGCTTCCGAAAGAGGCCGAATCCGTGCGTGCGCTTCACAACCTGCGCCAGATGGATCGGGAAGGAGTGGTTGAAGCGTTGCGCGTCATTGTCGAACTGCCAACAGATTCCATCGCCCAAACCGACGCGGGGTGGAATGTACTGGATCAACTCACCAAGCACCTCGCCAGCGACCCTCGCTGCGGCCGCGTCATTTCTATCACTTCGATTTCCGAGAGCAACCGCTCTTCCCTGCTGAATCTCTCGCGGGAGACACGGCGCACGTTTCTAAGTAGTGATGGCCGGGCGGCGCTCCTCGAGGTGGTACCGGCGAGTTCGGTCACACTGCGAGACCAGGTGAACTGGGTGCGGGATCTCCGCAAGACCGGCGCGCTGGCTCTAACCGGAGTGCCTGGCGCAACGCTTCTGGTTGGGGGCATCCCGGCGCTTAACGCCGATTATGAATCGATTATCAGAGACCGCTTTCCGTCGGTGACATGGCTGGTCGTCGGCGGGACGCTGTTTGCGCTACTATGCGGGTTCCGGTCCATCTTCGCCGCCCTGAAGGCCATAGTACTCAACTTGTTCTCGGTCGCGGCGTCTTTCGGAGCATTGGTTCTCGTTTTCCAAAATGGACACGGAAGCAAGCTTCTAGGCGTTCCCGGAGGAACTGGAAGCGTCTTTCCCCTGGTTCCGATCGTCACCTTTGCCATCGTTTTCGGATTGAGCATGGATTATGAGGTGTTTCTGGTTGCACGTGTTCTCGAAGCCAGAAGGAGCGGGATGAGTGAGATGGATGCGATCCCTGAGGGAATGGCTCGAACCGCCGGCCTGATTACCAGCGCTGCAGCGATCATGATCGTGGTATTCGCGGCATTCACCTTCGGAAGTTTCCTTGTGGTCAAGATGATTGGATTTACTTTGGCGGTCGCCGTTTTGATTGACGCCACGCTTGTTCGTATTGTGATCGGCCCCGCGCTCCTTCGGATCGCCGGCGATTGGAACTGGTGGCCGGGCGGGCTCTCGAAAGCGGGGAGCGAGCCCGATATGGCGGATCGCGAATGATATCTTGATGCGCATTCCGCGGATTCCACAGTCAACGCCCACTTTGGCCAACCGCCTCTGAACGACGCCCACAACTTCCGAACACTCGTCGTGCGCTTCCCTCCCTTTTGCTCCAGCCGACGTTGTTCAATGTGTTTCGAAAAGGTCGTAGAGATGCCGAGGCCCGTCGTCAATTGCGAAATAAGTAGAATTGTTTGATAATTATTCTTATCCAATTTTCATGCGCGTGAGTCACAAGCACTTCCGGGAGCTTGCCTGGATGCATGGTCTGGCGGCCACGCACCAACGGAAGATCATATTCGAAGCCGTCGTGGCTGGCCCGGGACACTACTCGCCTGAAGAAATCTATGCAGTCGTCAAACGGCGCATCCCCTCGGTTTCTCTCGCCACGATCTACAATAATTTGCGGCTGTTTGTGGAGAAGGGACTGTTGCGGGAGGTAACGCCTCACTCTTCCACGTTGCGCGTGGACGGCAACCTTGAATCGCATCATCACCTGGTTTGCATGCGCTGCAAGACAGTACAGGACATTCCGGGTGACTTCATTACTGGCGACCTCATTGATTTCAAACGGCTGGCCCGGCAGGCGCCGGGGGGCTTTGATTTAACTGAACCGCTGATCGAGGTATTTGGCCTCTGTCGGCGCTGTAGTGCCAAAACTCAAAAACTAACTTCATAAGCGAAGAGAGAAAAGAGGAATTATGTCTGAAGAGAAACAAGTACTCGCCGGCGTTCCCGGCCCTCCGAATACAGAGTCAGAAGTGTCCCAGTCCAAATGCCCGGTGAGAGGTGGCGCTCACACCACCGCGGCGGCCCCGTCGAATGCAGACTGGTGGCCGAATCAACTGAATTTGAGGATACTGCACCAGCACTCATCTTTGTCCGATCCCATGGACAAGGAATTCGATTACGCGGAAGAATTCAAGAAGCTCGATCTGAATGCGGTGGTCAAGGACCTGCATGCGTTGGTGACGGACTCGCAGGAGTGGTGGCCCGCGGACTTCGGACACTATGGTGGGCTTTTTATTCGGATGGCGTGGCACAGCGCTGGCACCTACCGCATCGGCGACGGGCGGGGCGGGGCGGGCTCTGGGCAACAGCGTTTTGCGCCGCTCAATAGCTGGCCCGACAACGTGAATCTCGACAAGGCGCGCCGGTTGTTGTGGCCGATCAAACAGAAATATGGACGGAAGATCTCATGGGCCGACCTGATGGTTCTCGCCGGGAACGTCGCGCTGGAGTCGATGGGCTTCAAGACGTTCGGCTTCGGTGGAGGTCGCCCGGATGTGTGGGAACCTGAAGAGGATGTCTACTGGGGTTCGGAGGCGGAGTGGCTGGGAGATGCGCGCTACAAGGGCGATCGTGAGCTCGACAATCCTCTCGGCGCAGTTCAGATGGGCCTAATTTACGTGAATCCGGAAGGGCCTAACGGCAAGCCGGATCCGGTCGCAGCGGCGCGGGATATCCGCGAGACGTTCGCGCGCATGGCGATGAACGACGAAGAAACCGTTGCTCTCATTGCCGGCGGTCACACGTTCGGCAAAACCCACGGGGCTGCCGATCCCAAGAAGTATGTCGGCGCCGAACCCGAAGGCGCGCCGCTCGAGGAGCAGGGCCTGGGCTGGAAGAACAGCTTCGGAAACGGTAATGGCGATCAGACGATCAGTAGCGGCCTGGAGGTTATTTGGACAACTACACCGACGAAGTGGAGCAACAACTACTTCGAAAATCTGTTCAACTACGACTGGGAGCTGACCAAGAGTCCAGCAGGTGCGCAGCAGTGGACACCAAAGAATGGCGCGGGTGCCGGGACGGTACCGGATGCACACGATCCGTCAAAGCATCACGCTCCATCGATGCTGACGACGGACCTCTCGTTGCGGTACGACCCGGCTTACGAAAAAATCTCGAGGCGATTTTTTGAGCACCCGGATCAGTTCGCCGATGCGTTCGCGAAGGCTTGGTACAAGCTGACGCACCGCGATATGGGACCGATGTCGCGTTACCTTGGCCCACTGGTTCCGAAAGAGCCGCAGATCTGGCAAGATCCTGTTCCTGCGGTCGATCATAAATTGATCGAGGAAAAGGACGTTGCTGCGCTGAAGTCGAAGGTGCTCAAATCCGGACTATCGATTTCCCAGTTGGTTACAACAGCATGGGCATCG
>Ga0070730_10003857_pt1 | contig 13318 bp, 12 predicted proteins | sample Coa_R1_3_FD_66447 | JGI IMG/M metagenome (GOLD analysis project Ga0070730, IMG submission 66447) | Surface soil microbial communities from Centralia Pennsylvania, which are recovering from an underground coalmine fire - Coalmine... | ecosystem: Environmental > Terrestrial > Soil > Unclassified ...
CTGAAGTCCTGTTGCATGCACTGGAGTCGGGCTCATCGGCAGAGGCGCAAATGCCTGCGGTACTTCAAAATCAAGGTGTCGCCGCGACGATTAAAAAAATGCAGGTACTCTTTCCCCCCGGAAACGTCCAAGGGTATGACGCAAGCGAGACGGGGTTCAAACAGGCCTTTCGCGATGCCGTGACCAATCACGCCGGCTCACCCGGTGTGTTCAAATTAACGCAGGTACTCGCTCAGCGCGTACAGATCGATGAGCTTCTTCAGCAACTCCACCATCGCGAAGCAGGTATAAAACGACGAATGAGTGTCGTACTGGGCCGCTATGCACCTGTCGGAACGCCACCGCGCGTCACTGTTAACTTCGTGGTGGGCGGATCCTCAGACGGTTTCGTGATCGATGATGATCCCGTTTTCGAACTCTTCGTGGCGATCAATAAGGCCGAGGGCGATGAAGTCGGCCTTGAATACAACATCGACCACGAACTCTATCATGTCCTACAGAAGGCATCGGGTCTGCGCTCCAGCGACTACATACGATTCGTTCACTCGTTCAAGGACCAACCGCCGCTGGAGAAATTGATCGCAACGATCCTCTGGGAAGGGAGCGCGACGTTTGCTGTCGATGCACGGGATTTCTCCGGAAGCGGTCCTTATATCTCCATGTGGCGCGGCCGCTATGCGGCGAACGAGACTGTCCAGCGCCGACGAGCCAACTTCGCCTTATTCGACGAACTGGCCACGGAACTTGCGGCTGGTGAAATCAATTGGCAGGAGGCGTACACGCGGGGATTTAGCAACGAGCAGCTTTATCATGTCGGGCGGGAGATGACTCGAGCCTTGGTTGCCGCGCATAGTGCTCGCTACTTGGACGAGCTATTTACTCGGCCTCCGGCGGAATTTTTTCGCGATTACATCGCATTGTGCGCACGGGACGGCGATCTCATTCCTTTTTCTACAAAGACACGCGGGGCGATCGAGTCTCTGCCGGCGGGCTGGTGACAAAGCTCCTTGGACAGGCAAAATCCTGGCGGGGCGGGACCGCCTCCATCCGATGGGTCGGCTAGCACCTCATTCAAGCCGGAATGACGGCTTTGTGGCGTCGAATCTCACTGTTGCGAGTTCCGCTCCTGGCCGGAAGCGCCCGTTGCGGCCAACGCGGGCTGTTCCACGTGAAACATCGCGCGAGGCGATCGCGCGCAGGCGAACACATGCGGAAGACCGAGCACGATGGATGCCATAGTCGAAGCATCTCGCCAACGCGAATACGCAATATAAATCAATGACATAGATCGCCACTATCGGCTCTGCGCCACGGCCCGGGTGGGCCGGAGGGTCTTCCTGATCAACACGTCAATCCAGCATGGAAACTATCGGTTTCGCCCGCGTCCGTTCACGGGTCTAGACCGACCCGTAACCGGATGATTTGGTTCGCTTTTCTACCAGCTCCCGATTCGTTTTTTGAGGTAAAAAACTGCTAGAATGGCGGGTCGCAATTTCGAGACCCGCTATGGCCCAAAACGATGTGTACGATTCCAGCAAAATCAAAGTGCTCAGGGGTCTCGACGCCGTCCGAAAGCGGCCCGGAATGTACATTGGCGACACCGATGACGGCAGCGGCTTGCACCACATGGTGTTCGAGGTCGTGGACAATGCCATCGACGAGGCACTCGCGGGGTATTGCGACCGCGTCGTCGTAACCATTCACGCGGATGAATCGGTGACCGTGTCCGATAACGGGCGCGGCATTCCCGTCGACATTCACAGCGAGGAGGGGGTCTCTGCAGCGGAAGTCATCATGACGGTGCTGCATTCCGGCGGAAAGTTCGACGACACGTCCTACAAGGTCTCCGGCGGCCTGCACGGTGTCGGAGTGTCCGTGGTCAACGCGCTCTCGGATTTCCTCGAACTCAATATCCGGCGCGACGGCAAACTCCATCGCCAGGAATATCGTCTCGGCGAGCCGCAGGCGCCGCTGATCGCGGTGGGCGATACCACCGAACGCGGCACCACGCTGCGCTTCAAGCCCAGCGCGCAAATCTTCACGAACATTTCCTTCAACTACGACACGCTGGCGAAGCGGTTGCGCGAATTGTCGTTTCTGAATTCCGGTGTCCGCATCGAACTGGTCGACGAGCGCGACGAGAAGACGGAAGTCTTTCAGCACGAAGGCGGATTGAAAGCGTTCGTCACTCATCTGAATCGAAGCAAGACGGCGATTCATCCCACGGTGCTGTGGTTCCAGACCCGCGACGGCAACACGCAGGTCGAAGTGGCGATGCAGTGGAACGACTCGTATCAAGAGAGCATGTATTGCTACACGAACAATATTCCGCAGAAGGACGGCGGCACGCATCTCGCCGGCTACCGCGCCGCGTTGACGCGCACCTTGAACAACTACATCGAAAAGGAACTCGCCGCAAAGAAGGAAAAAGTCGCGACCACGGGAGATGACTCGCGCGAAGGCCTGACCGCGATTTTGTCGGTGAAGCTCCCGGATCCGAAATTCTCGTCGCAGACCAAGGATAAGCTGGTCTCATCCGAAGTGAAGGGCGTCGTCGAGTCCGCGGTTGCGGCACGCTTGGAAGAATTCCTGATGGAGCATCCGCAGGAAGCGCGCGCCATCGTCAATAAAATCCTCGAGGCGGCTTATGCGCGCGAGGCGGCGCGCAAGGCGCGCGAGATGACCCGGCGCAAGGGCGCACTCGATATCGCCGGACTGCCGGGTAAGCTCGCGGACTGTCAGGAGAAGGACCCCGCACTGTCCGAAATGTTTCTGGTGGAGGGCGACTCAGCCGGCGGCTCCGCCAAACAGGGACGCGATCGCCGCACGCAGGCGATCCTTCCGCTCAAGGGGAAAATTCTCAACGTCGAGAAGGCGCGCTTCGACAAAATGCTCGCCTCCGCGGAAGTCGGAACGCTCATCACCGCGCTGGGCTGCGGCATCGGTCGCGACGATTTCAACGTCGACAAACTGCGCTATCACCGCATCATTATTATGACAGATGCGGATGTCGATGGAAGCCACATACGCACTCTGCTGCTCACGTTCTTCTACCGCCAGATGCCGATCTTGATCGAACGCGGCCACATCTATATCGCGCAGCCGCCCCTGTACAAGGTCAAGAAAGGCAAGCAGGAAACGTACGTGAAGGATGATCTCGAGCTCAACGCGCTGTTGCTCAACACCGCCATCGAGGGCGCCGCGCTGCATGTGAGTGCCGATGCACCTCCGCTCTCGGGCCTCGGACTCGAATCGCTGGCCCGGAAGTACGAGGAAGTGCAAGCCATCGTGCACCGCTGGGCGCGCCGCTACGACGACCGTTTCCTGGAACAGCTCATCTACGTGCCGAGGCTCACCACCGACGGGTTCGATCGCATCGACCACCTTCGGGACTGGTGCCGGAATTTGGAATCGAGATTGAACGGGCTGGACGATGTATCCCGTCGATATCGCGTTTCAGTGCATACGATGCCCGCAGGCGGGCATCGTATCGACCTGCAACGCTTCGAGCACGGCTTGAGCTCGGAGAAGCACATACCGCGTGAATTCTTCGACTCGGCCGAATATCTGCGCATCGCGGAGCTCGCGGACACCCTGAGCGACCTGATGGGGCCCGGCGCCCACATCATCCGCGGCGAACAGCGGCAGGAGGTCGTGAGCTTCAAGCTCGCCATGATCTGGCTGTTCGATCAGGCGAAGAAAGGCCAGACCATCCAGCGCTACAAGGGTCTCGGCGAGATGAACGCCGATCAATTGTGGGACACCACCATCAACCCGGAAACCCGGCGGCTCTTGCAGGTGCGCATCGAAGATGCGGTCGCGGCCGACGAGATTTTCACGACGCTCATGGGCGATGCCGTGGAGCCGCGCCGGGAGTTCATCGAGAAGAACGCTCTGCAGGTATCAAACCTGGACGTATAAGTGCTGCCAAGCTAAAAATCTGGATTCTGGATTCATCCGTCGAACCGACGACCTGGTCAGCACTCCGATGGCAGCTACAAACAGACTCCCTTTTTTCTCGCCGATAAGGGAACGCCCATCGTGCCTCCGCGGGTGTTGAGCCCGGGTGAGCGCGGTCGGATGGGTGGGATACTTCCCGGGAGCCGGGGCCAGGAGCCGCAATGATCGACGTGACTGCATTGGCAACCTATTTCGCCGTAATGTCGATTACACCCGGCCCGAACAATGTCATGGTGACGTCCTCCGGCGCAGCCTATGGGTATCGGGCCACGCTGCCGCACGTGCTCGGGATCGGGCTTGGCGCGGCGCTGCAGATGGTCCTTGTCGCGCTTGGAGTTGGCGTGATATTTCAACGGTTTCCGCTGTTGCAATCGGGACTCGCCGTCGCCGCCGCCGCGTATCTCGTCTACCTCGCGTGGCAGCTGCTAAGAGCGGGCGTGGTCGCTGAAACCGACACCCGGCGGCCGTTCACTGTCTGGCAGGCCGTGCTTTTTCAGGCCGTCAATCCCAAAGCATGGGTGATGGCCGTCACGACCGCCGCGGTGTTTCTTCCCAAGGACACGCCGCTATCGAGGCTCATCCTGGTCGTTGGCGGACTGTTTCTTGCCGTGAATCTCCCCTGCGTCAGCGTCTGGGCACTTTTCGGCAGCGCGCTGCGGCATCTGCTGTTGCGGCGGATTTTTCGGAGGGTATTCAATCTGACCATGAGCATCTTGTTGGTCTTGACGGCAGTCCAGGGTTTGCGGACTGACATGTACGACGCTTCGCGTCGCCACTCCATCGAACAGGATAACAGCGCGGTTCCTGCCGGATCCCGCTCCGTGGCCGCGGACGGCAAGGCCGGGGGGTGGTCAAGGACGGGCTTGTGAATGGTCGCGCTGCTTGGTTCTGCAAACCTCGTATGAATCAGAGCTCTTGCAGGTGGCGCACGCGGTTATGGAGAGCACCAGAATCATACAAATCAAGGTCTTCATAATGCGTCCCCGTGTCGGCGGATCAGAACGCGCCCGATGCGGGCCGCGCCGTCGCGCACCCCGGCCCTTCTATGATACGTTGCCGGCATGTCGAATCCCAAGCCCGCTCCGAATGCCGCTCCGCCGTACGTCAAGCGCTCGCAGAGCGGCGGTGTATTGACGCTTTCGCTCAATCGCGGCGAAAGTTTCAATCCGCTGTCTTCGGCGATGATCGGCTCGCTCGAGAGCGCATTCGATGAGGCGGCGGAGGATTCCTCGGTCCGCGTGATCGTGCTGCGAGGCGAAGGCCGCGGGTTTTGCGCGGGCCATGACTTGCGCGAATTGCGGGAATTTGGCGGCGATGCCGAGCGGCAAAAGCTGCTGTTCGATTCGTGCAGCCGCATGATGCTGAAGATGGCCAAGCTCCCTCAGCCGGTCATTGCCCGGGTGCATGGAATTGCAACGGCGGCGGGATGCCAGCTGGTTTCCATGTGCGATCTGGCGGTGGCCGACGAGTCGGCCAGATTCGGGTTGCCGGGCGTGAATATCGGTCTGTTCTGTTCGACGCCGGCGGTCGGCGTCGCGCGCAATATCGGCCGCAAGCGCTCGATGGAAATGCTGCTGACCGGCGACACCATCGATGCCGCCACGGCGCTGGCCTGGGGTCTCATCAACCGGGCCGTCTCCAGCGAAAAACTGGACGACGAAGTCCAGCGCTTTGCCGATCGCATTCTGGCCCGCAGCGGCGCCGCGATCGCTCTCGGGAAGGGCACCTTTTACAGCCAGATCGAGTCGAGCTCGCACTACGCCTATTGCGTCGCAGGCGCGGCGATGACCTCGAATTTGCAGTTCGACGACGCAGCCGAAGGCATCGACGCCTTTCTGGCGAAGCGTCCCGCTCAGTGGCGCAATAGCTGACTGCGCTCTCCTTCAGCCGCCGGCGAGCCCTGACCGCCCGGGAAAGCGCATAGGGCTCATCAAGATAGTCCGACACGGGCTGGATGGATCACAGCGCGGAGACCATTCACCGCCGCAAATCGGCGATTCGCACCGCTGCTCGATAGCCCCACCAGGCGGCCTCTTCGAACAGCGATAATCCCGAGAGATCCGAATGGGCGAAAAAAATCGGCCCTTCCGCGGCGCGCAGCGCCAAGCGCCCGGGATTCGACAAAAATCCCGGCCTCGGAATCGCCATCGCATGGGCACGCACCGTGATCGCCACGCGTTCGACGCATAAGGGAAGGCGCCAGCCATAGGCGAGCCGAAGATCACGGCTCGCCGCGTGGACCAGCTCCGCCGTGCCGGCGCCGTCCAACCAGCGTCGGGCCGACTCGGGTTCGAGATCCGACAGCGCGCGGTAGGCGGTGAACGCCGTACGTTCGGGGAGGCTCATGCGGATGTCTTGATGCGTCGACACGACGTACCCCAATCCGGGTTCCCGGTAGATCACGTTGTCCCAGGAGAGCGGCGAACCCGGCTGCTCCTCCGGAAAAGCCCGCATGATGAAATTCGAAACCAACCAGGGCGCGTAGGCAGGGACGTCCCGACTTCCGACGAATCCATGGTCTGCCGCATCCGCAAGCACGTGTTGAAGAATGAACAGCGGCATCGCCGCAATCGCGTACCGCGCCCGGACGCGAATCGATCGATGAGTCCCGCCCTCCGAGACGACGACGAGTGCCTCAACGCCGTCGGGGACGGCACGAAGTTTCGCGACGCTTGCCGCCTGCCACGGCCGGCGCGACTGAGCAGCCCCGGTCAGATCGCCCGCCAGGGCCGCCAGCCCCTGGGGCCAGGTCAGCACGGCACCGCGCTCGGCATTGGAGGCGAGGCCATCCCGGCTGCAAAAATAATGGAGGCCTGCCCATGCGGACACCTCGTCGTAGTGCCGCCCGTAGTCGTCCCGGCAGCAATAGTCCAGATACCAATGAAGGGTCGATGCCTTCATGCCGGCCGCGTCGAGCCATGACTTGAAATCGATCGTATCCAGCGTTCGAAACCGCGAATCCATCGACGAGAGTTCGAGCGGCACCGCGAAGGCTCGCCGTCCGTCGCCGCCGCGGGCCCCCGCGTAGGAATCGACCATGGCGAAGAAGCGCTCATGATCAGAGCGTTCGGCAGCACTGACGTCTTCGCTCGGCAAATAGCCCTCCTGCCAACTGCCGCGGTACAACACCCGCTCCGCCGGACCATGCACGACAAAGCGTTCGTCGTACGTTGGTCGCAACTCGTAGGGGTTGTTCTGAATCACGCCGAAGTCGCAGAGCATCTCCCGCATATGCCGCGACTCCATCGACGGTAAGGGCAGGTAATGGGCTCCCGTCGGGAAAACCAGCTCGCCGTCGCGGCCGGCGGCAGCGTTGCCTTGAGGTTCCGGTCCGGATACCAGCAGAACGTCGCGCACCCCGCGCTTGGACAATTGCCACCCTGCCGTCAGCCCGGCGATTCCACCGCCTGCGATCAGCACTTCGGTGTCGAGCGTCTCCGAAGGTTCGGGAAGCAGCGTCGCGTCCCTCAGCCAGTGACCCTGATCGCGCCCGGGACGGTCGACGGTGGCGGCGATGCGTTGCCGCTCGAGAAACAGACCGGTGGTGCCGCCGGCAAGCGCGGCCGCGCTGAGCACGAAATCCCGGCGTCGCATCAACGGATCACTCTGTGCCAGTCCTCGTCGAAATAGCGCACCAGCGCTTGAGTGTTGAGATGATTCGCCTCGACGGCGATTCGCTGCATGTCCGGCGGGAACGTGAACATTTCATGCGTCACTTCGGCATTGAGATAGCGCATGGGCAGGCGATAATGGGTCGGCGGCGTGAATTCGGCCTCCGTGCCGGCCATGATGAATCCCCACTCGCCGAACGATGGAACATAGGTGTGATACGGATGAGTCTCGTAGCCCGCATCGCGCAGCGTCGCCTCGATGGACCAATACGCATGCGGCGCAAAGTACGGCGACGTCGCCTGAACCACCACGAGTCCGTGCGATGCAATCCGCTTTTTGAGAAGCGCATAGAACGGCACCGAGTAGAGCTTTCCCAAGGCAAACGTCGAAGGATCCGGAAAGTCCACGAAGGCCGCGTCGAAGGTCTCCTCACTCGTCTCGATCCAGCGGGCCGCATCGGCATTGATCAAGCGCAGCCGCCCGTCGTGAAACGAATCATGGTTGAGCGCCACCAGAATCGGCGCCGAGGAAAACAGGCGCGTCATCTCCGGGTCCAGGTCGACGAGGGTCACCTTTTGGACGTTGGGATAGCGCAGTATTTCACGCAGCGCGAGCCCATCGCCGCCGCCCAGGATCAGAACCGAGCGGGCCCACGGCAGCGATTCCATCGCGGGGTGCACGAGCGCTTCGTGATAACGATGTTCATCGCGCGACGAAAACTGCAGATTGCCGTTGATGTACAGCCGTAAATCGTCCTTCCAGCGCGTCAGCACCAAACGCTGATAGGGTGTGGTGAGCGCTTGGACGATCTCATCGCCGTACATTCCGCGCTCGCCCCAATAAACCAATCGATCGGACGCGATGAAGCCCGCGCCTAGAATCACGAATATGACGGCGGCCCGCAGCACCCGGCGCCGGGCGTGATCGACCGCGGCACCGAACGTGTGGATGGTCCAAAGGGCCACGGCGATGTTGAGCATGCCGAACAGGAAGCCGGTCCGCGTCAGTCCCAAATGGGGTGCGAGAACCATCGGAAACAGCAACGCGACCGCAAGCGCGCCGAGGTAGTCGAAGGTCAATACCCTGCTCACGAGTTCGGCAAACTCCGCCTGCCTTGCATGCAAGGCGCGCATGACCAGCGGAATCTCCATGCCGACGAGCGCGCCGATGAGAAAAACGATGACGTAAAGCAGTGCGCGGAACGGTGCGGCGAGCCAGGCAAAGGCGAGGAACAGCAGGGCTGCCGAGATTCCCCCGATCAAGCCGATGGCCAGCTCGACGTCGACGAAGCGCGCCAGGACGTCTTGATCGCGGACATAACGCGATAAATGGGCGCCCACGCCCATGGCGAACAAGTAGCATCCGATGACGGTCGAGAACTGCAGTACCGAGTCTCCGAGCAAATAGCTCGACAAGGCGCCGGCGATCAATTCATAGGCCAGTCCGCAGGACGCGACAAAGAAGACGGAAATAACTAGAATGCGGTCGAACATCGCATGCGCCGTCGACAGCAGGGATTCGCGATCCTGGCAAAGGAAGTGGAAATGGACATCATCACCAATTATGCCCTTCACCTCGTCGCCGCGGGACTGTTGCTGTTTCTTTTCTTTTTCGTCTACACCTGGGCGACGCCGTTCGACGAGATGACTCTCATCCGCCAGGGCAACGTCGCGGCCGCGCTGACCTTGGGCGGCGCCATGATCGGATTCTCGATGACGGTGGCATCGGGACTGGTGCACACCGATGCGCTGCGCTCGTTCGTCGGCTGGTCGGCCGCCGCCGCCGCCGTCCAGCTTCTCGCCTACGTGCTGGTGACCCGGCTGCTGCACATGTCCAAACAACAGATCGAGGGTAATAATGTCGCTTTCGGCGTATTGCTGGCATCGATTTCCATTTCAGTGGGTGCGGTGAGCGCGGGAGCACTTTCCTAACCCGAGTTATTCATGAACAACGGAAAGCTCGAAAGGAGGCCGCCAATTCGGCCTCCGTGCACGAAAAAGCCGACTGTTGATGAATAATGCGAACTAAGGAGCCGGGTCTTCCCAAGGAAATGGTTGGGGTCATTTCGTCGGTACTCACGCGGAGGGAGATTGCCATGAGTCTTGGATCGTTCATCAAGAAACAGTTCATCGACGTTCTGCAGTGGAACGAGGACGTCGACGGCGTCCTGGCGTGGCGCTATCCGATGCAGGACTTCGAGATTCAATACGGCGGCAGCCTCACGGTGCGGGAATCGCAAGTCGCCGTCTTCGTCAACGAAGGCAAGATCGCGGACGTGTTCGGTCCCGGCATGTACAAGCTCACCACTCAAACGCTGCCGGTGCTCACGTATCTCAAGAACTGGGACAAGCTCTTCCAGTCGCCCTTCAAGTCGGACGTGTATTTCTTCAGCACGCGGTTGCAGACCGGGCGAAAATGGGGCACGCCCCAGGCGATTACCCTACGAGACGCCGATTTCGGCATGGTGCGCCTGCGGGCATTCGGCATGTACTCGTACGCAATCGCCGATGCGCGCAAGTTCTTCACTTCGATCAGCGGCACGCGCGCCCTCTACACCCGGGACGACCTCGAGGAGCAGCTCCGCGGCATTCTGGTGTCCACCATGGCGACGTCCTTGGGGACGGCGTCCAAACCGTTTCTCGACTTGGCCGCGAATCAGACGTTGATGGCCGGCGAGATCAAGGGCCCGGTCGCAAGCGCCTTCGAGAAGTATGGCCTCGCACTCGATGTGTTCAACGTCGCGAGCATCAACCTGCCGGAAGACCTGCAGGAAGCGCTCGACAAGCGCATTGCCATGGGGATGGTCGGCGATCTGAACAAGTACACGCAATTCCAAGTGGCCAATGCGGTGCCCCTCGCGGCTCAAAACGAAGGCGGCATGGCGGGCGTCGGCGCAAGCCTGTCGGCGGGGCTCGTGCTGGGGCAAACGATGGCTCAGGGGTTGGCGGCAGGTCAAAAGGCGCCGGCGGGGTCGCCGGCCGCGCCGGTTGCTGCTGCGCCGGCCGCTGCTGCGCCCGCGTCGGATCCCGAGAGCCGGTTGGCTCAGCTCAAGGGACTGCTCGACAAGGGACTGATCTCGGCCGGTGAGTTCGAGTCCGCCAAGGCCGAGGTCATCAAGAAGCTGGTGGGCTGAGCGAGCTCTGAGCCATGCAGCAGGTCGTCTGTCCCGGTTGCGGGGCTCCGGTGCAGTTCAAGTCCATCGCCTCGGTCATGGCGGTCTGCGAGTTCTGCAAGACGACTCTTTTGAAGGATGCGACGTCGGTCAGCAACCTGGGCAAGATGTCGGAGGTGCTGGAGGACTACTCCCCGGTGCAGATTGGAACCTCCGGCCAATTCGCGCAGCGCTCGTTTTCCGTCATCGGTCGCATTCAGTTGCAGTATTCGGATGGATTTTGGAACGAGTGGTATCTGCTGTTCGACGATGGCAGCAATGGGTGGCTGTCGGATGCCTCGGGCCAATTTACGATGACCTTTGGCAAGACCCCCGATCGCGAGTTGCCGCTCTTCGACAAACTCATGCCGGGCCGTGCCCTTACGCTGTCGGGCCAGACATACACGACATCGGACGTGAGAAGCGCCCGATGCAGCGCGGGCCAGGGCGAGTTGCCCTTCAAGGTTGGCCAGGGGTGGCAGGCCCGAGTCGCCGACTTTCGTACCGGCGACCGCTTCCTGAGCCTCGATTATTCGGATGGGGATATTCCCCGCGTTTATGCAGGCCAGGCGGTCAAACTGGCGGATTTGAAACCGCAGCTGCTGCGCGATGCCGATCGGATCACCGACGCCGCGGGACGTTTCCGCGGAAAGGTCAGCGCCCTCGCCTGCCCGTCGTGCGGAGCCCCCGTAACATGCGCTCCGGGGGTGACGGTTCATATCGTCTGCCCCAGCTGTCACGCAGAAGTCGACACCGCGGGATCGGTGGCGACCGTGCTGGCCGCCGGCGCCGCGCTCGACAAAGTGAAGTTCACCCTCGCGCTGGGCGCCGAGGCGGCCATCGACGGATCGCGCTACAGCATCTTGGGCGCCATGCGGCGCACCGACGGCGACGGCGCCTCGGAATGGAGCGAGTATCTGCTCTATGCGCCCGGGCGCGCGTTCATCTGGCTCATCGAGACCGCCGACGGATGGCAGCGGGCCGAGGTGCTCGACCGATGGCCGGCATGGGACGGAGCCGGACATGCCTCGCTCGATGGCCGCAATTTCAATCAACGCGAAGAGTATGGCGCGCGCGTGACGTTCGCCGCGGGTGCGTTCAATTGGAGAGTGAGCGTCGGCGATGCCGTACATGTCACCGAATTCGCTGCCGGTTCCATGGGGCTTGCGGCCGAGGCGTCGAAAGAGGAATTGACCTGGTCGCGCTCCTCGCCGTTGGCCTTGGACCAAATTCGCGCCTGGTTCGGCGGCCACGTGCACGTCGAGCAGCAGCCGCATCCCAAGTACGCGGAGACTGCACGCCGTATTCTGATCGTTTACCTCGTCGTCAACGCGATACCGCTGCTGTTCGCCACCGGCAATTCCCTGCCCTACGCATTGTTGGGTGCGGCGGCGATTTATCTTCCGGCCTATTTTTTCGATAGATTGGACGCTCCGGGACGTTGATGAAAAATAACTTCATGGCCTACGCCATCATCGTGGCCCTCTTCTTTTCGCTCGTGAGTTGGTCGGGCCTCGCTCGCCGGGCCATGGGCGGGCAAGGCAGCGGGAATTCTTGGCATTCGGGAATATCCGGACCCGGCTACAGCGGTGGTGGCTGGGCCGGCGGCGGGGGCGGCGGTCACAAATGAAGGCGGCCGATGCATCGGTCGGAATGCACCTGCTTGCCGATCTTCATGGAGTGGATGCCGATTTATTGCAGGACCGGGTTGCGTTGGAGTCGCTGCTGCGTCGAGCGGCAGAGGTGGCCGGCGCGCGCGTACTTGGCAGCCATTTCCACAGTTTCGGCGTAGGCGACGGCGTAACGGGGGTCGTGCTTCTCGCCGAGTCGCATATTTCAATCCATACCTGGCCTGAAACCGGGCTCGCGGCGGCGGATATTTTCATGTGCGGCTCCGCCGTCCCCGGACGAGCGCTGGCGGTTCTCGTCGACGGGCTGGCGCCCGCTCGCCATAGCGTTCGAACTCTCTCGCGAGGGGTCGCCGAGCGCAATGTTTCACCCGCGTGATGCACCGCGCTCCCGCACCGGCGCAGGGCCGGAACCGGGCGTTCCGCACAATCAGCCGCTCTCGCCCCCGGTTGGCGGCATGGCGCTCGACCTCTCAGCCGCCTAAAATGCCGCATCCATGAGTCAAGTTGCAAAATTCCCGGAGATGCGTCCTCGGACCCCGCCCGGCCCGATCCATCTGCCGCCGCCCTCCGGCTACGTGCAGAGAGTGCCGCTGTTTCCCACCACGGACGGCACCGCCCGGAACCGGCGTTTCGAGCGTAAACGTCTACTGCTGTGGTTCGGCGTTGCCGTGGCGTTCCATGCGGTCTTGCTGCTGGGCTTTTGGCTGATGCCGGCCTTGCGCATCAAGTGGGAACCGTCCCCCGATGCGTGGGTGCGGGTCACTTCGCTATCGAGCGCGCCGCCGGCGCCGCCGGTGCTGCTCCAGACCCTGGATGGGGTCGCTGCGTCGAAGCAGCCCGCGAAGGAAAAAGCGCAGAAGGCTGAGCCCCCGATTCAGCCCCGAGGCGACCCCGGCGGATCAGCCGTTCGGTAGCGCGGCGGGAATGTTGGTACGAGTTTCGTCGCTCGCGGAGATTGCCGTGA
>Ga0070730_10003858_pt1 | contig 13317 bp, 11 predicted proteins | sample Coa_R1_3_FD_66447 | JGI IMG/M metagenome (GOLD analysis project Ga0070730, IMG submission 66447) | Surface soil microbial communities from Centralia Pennsylvania, which are recovering from an underground coalmine fire - Coalmine... | ecosystem: Environmental > Terrestrial > Soil > Unclassified ...
CGATCCGCATGGCTGCCAGCGTTTCCGGATGGCGGCATGAGGGCTGGCTGAACAGGAACTCCATCGTGAGGCTGAAGATGGTCGTATTCGCGCCGATGCCGAGCGCCAGGGAGAAAATCGCCGCGGCGGCGAAGCCGGGATTGCGGCGGAGCGCGCGCAAAGCGTAGCGGAGGTCGGAGAGCAGGTCTTCCAGCCACTTAAGCTGCCACGCGGCCCGTGTCTGTTCGCGCATGCGAACCGATGAACCAAACTCGCGCCGCGCCCGTGACAGGGCCTCGCTTCGCGAGATGCCAGTCTGTTCCAGCTCATCGGCGCGCGACTCGATGTGGAACTGCGCTTCGTCATCGAGCTCGTGATCGAAGCTCTCTCGACGCCAAAGATACGTTAGCCGCCGCGCCAGTTCTTTCAGCCGATTCATAGTGACCTCTACACCGTCCGCATCACGAGTTGGATGGCCTCGACAAGCCGGTCAAACTGCTTGGATTCGCGTTCCAGCTGTTTCCGGCCCTCGGGCGTCAGCTTGTAAAACCGGGCTTTGCGGTTGTTCTCGGAAGTTCCCCACTCGGCCGTGAGCCAACCCTTCACCAGCATGCGGTTGAGCGCCGGATAGAGCGAGCCTTCCTCGATTTCGAGTGCGTCTTCGGAAGAATCCTTGATGCGGCGCGCGATGGCATAACCGTGCAGCGGTCCGCGCGCCAGCGTCCGCAGGACCAGCAGGTATAGCGTGCCGGGCAGAAACTCAGACGTGTTGGTTTCCAGCACCGATTCCCTTGTCTAGACTAGGTATAGCCCCGACAAGGAAGCGTGTCAAGCGATTTTTCGTCCGGCGTGCGAACGGTTGGTATCATGCGGTCCTTGCGGGCAGAGCTGTGGAATTGCATTTGGAGACGAAGGAGTATCCGGGCGGCGAAATGGATTATTGTGACATTGCGTGATCGGGCGATTGCCGCGTTGGTGGCGCAGCGATACATTAGGGGCTAGACTGGAAAACGAGATGGAACCGGAAGTTGAACGGCGTTTCCAAAAAATCGAAGCTATCCTGGCTGCCGTCGCTGTAAGCCAGGCCGCTGCCGCGGAGCGCGCGAACCGGGCCGAAGCGCGCATGGACCGCGCCGACGCGCGCATGGACCGGGCCGACGCGCGTATGGACCGCGCGGACGCCCGTTCGCAGCAACTCGAGGCCCGCTTCGAAAAGCGCATGCGCGGCTTTGAAAGACTGGTCAAAATCGGCATGAAAGAGATCGTCGCGCTTGGCCGGCAGCAGCGCGAGACCGATCATAAGGTGAACGCGCTGATCGATTCACAGCAACGCACCGAAGCCACCTTACGTGCATTCATGGAAGGTCTTCGGCGCGGCGGCAATGGCCACAATGGCGGCCGTACGCGTTAGACCGATCCCGCGGCTCATCCCCTATGCCTCCGCTATTCTCTTCTTCACGGTCGTACCTTTGGCCACGGCCCAGGAAGCTGACATAACCGACTGCGACGAGTCTCAAAGCGCAAGTTTGCGCGAAGCAGCGCGTCAAGCCGTACAAAAGCACCAGTATGAACAGGCGGCGTTGCAATTTCGGCGGGCGTACGAGACTTGTCCCCAACAGAGCGCGCTACTCCTGGAGCTTTCCGACGCGCAGGCACACGGGCGCCATTTCCCCGAGGCCATCCGGACCGCGCAACAGTTTCTCGATCGGCAGCGCGGCTCGGTTCCCGGCATGCTGGCCCTCGCCAACGCTTACTTCATGGCGCAGCATTTCGAGGAAGCGCGCCAGGAAGTGGCTCTCGTGCTGAAAGCGGATCCGTCCCAGTCCGCGGCTCTCAAGCTGAAAGGCAATATCGAATATCTCGTCGGAGAATTCGATCATGCCGAGGACACCTTCATCAGCCTGCTCGACAAATACCCCGCCGATGAAGAAGCGCCCTACATGCTGGGCCGGATTTACTATCAGCAGGGCCGCTTCGATTACGCCGTGGGGCAGTTCCAGCGCGTGCTGAAGATCGATCCGAAATCCTATAAAGCCTATGACAATATGGGCCTTTGTTATCAGGCGCTGGGTGACAAAGAGATGGCCACCCGCTATTTCTTGACTGCCATCAAGATGGTGGAAAAGGATTATCCCCACTACGATTGGGCCTATGCCAACCTGGCGAACCTGCTGCTCGAAAACGGCGACGCGCAGCAAGCCTTCGCCGCCGCTTCCAAGGCGGCGGACCGCAATCCACTTTCCGCGCGTAACTTCTATATCGGGGGCAAGGCCCTCTGCAAACTCGAAAAAACCGATCTGTGTATGAACTGGTTGGAGCGCTCCGTTTCGCTCGATCCTAACTACCCCGATCCGCTCTATCTGCTGGCCAAGGTCTACGGCCAGTTGGGACAGGAGCAGAAGGCCAAAGAAACGCTCGAGAAATTCCGCGCCGTGAAAGCCAAGGCGCCGTCTGTCCGCCGTTAGGATGCTCGAGGCGTTGACGCCACCGTGCCGCGCCTGGTCGGTCTCGACCGCGAAAGGTGGACGTATCTGTACGAAGGTCGTGCTCTGCGCTTGATCGAGGTTTGACGGGCAGTCACTCTGACACCAGTGGCCTCTAGGCACCTGTTCCAAGGGTTACAGATCAACTCCCGTGGGCTGATTCGAGCTTCGCCGGTGGTGAGCGCGAAATTGGCCGGTTCGATGGCGTACCTTTATAACCCATACAGTCATAAAGCGTTTCTGCCGATTAAAGAGCGGCGTTCATTAATGCAAAATTGCTGGCGAACAGGTCCCCCTACTTTTAGAGGTAAGTACAAGATAAAGCGAGGTTTGTCTGCAAAGAGCACGATACTTTTGAGAGCCGCTTTTTGGCTGCTGGTTTGTATTCCGGCGATCGGGGCGCAAGCTTCCGCAAACACTGCTCTTCCTGTTCTCACGCGCGTCGAGCAAGTCCGCTGGCTGACGCCGGCTCAAGCCAAGCAGGGGTATCAGGTTCACCTGCGGGTGGTTGTGTCCTACTTCGACGCGACCAACATGTTCGTCCAGGATGCGACGGGAGCCATCTGGGTGGCCTGGCCTGGCAGTCTGCCCAAGCCGCGACGAGGCCAATTGATTGATCTGGAAGGTAGCAGCACACAATCCGATTTCGCTCCCGACATCATCAATCCCGTCTGGAGAGCAGCCGGCAAGGCTCCTGCGCTCAGGGCACGGCGCGTTTCGATCGAGCAAATGGCGACTGGTGGGCTGGACGGCCACTGGGTGGAAGTGGAAGGCATCGTGCGCTCGGGCCAGGTCGTGGCGAACGATGGCCGCCTGCGCCTCCAGGTGGAGGTTCCGGGCGGGCGAGTGGTGGCATACATACCGGAGCACCATGGGCTGCCGCCGGGCGTGGTGGATTCCCGCGTGCGGATCCAAGGGGTCTGCGGCGCCATTTTCAACAGCAAGAGCCAGCTGGTCGGGATCTCGCTTTTTGTGCCCACGATGCGTGAGATTAAGGTCCTCGAAACGAGCCCGGCTGATCCATTCTCGGTGGGGAGCCGGCCAGTGGGGAACCTGCAGACCTTTTCGTTTCGCGGCCTGCCGATGCACCGTGTAAAGGTCGCGGGGGTGGTGGCCGCCCAATTTCCAGGGGAGAGCTTCTATATCGCGGATGCGACAGGCAGTGTCCGGGTTGAAACCAGCCAGCCGGGGGTGCTGCATCCCGGCGATCGGGTGGAGACGGTTGGTTTTGCAGGGTTCTCGGACTTCAGGCCGGCGCTGCAGGACGCCATTTACCGCGTGATTGACTCGGGACCGATGCCGCAGCCGGTCGCCATACAGGCGAGTCAGGCGCTCAATGACAAGTACGACTCGGTGCTGGTGACGGTCGAGGGCTGGCTCAACGTGCGTTCGGCGCTGCCAGGTGAAGAGCTTCTCATCCTTCACGATGGGAACACGGTTTTCAATGCGTTCGCCAGACAAAAATTCGCTGCCTGGAGTTTCAGCGAGGGCAGCCGCTTGCGGCTGACGGGCATCTGCCTGATCGAGAAAGACGAGGCCGGGACACCGCAATCGTTCAAAATCCGCCTGCGGTCTATTCAAGATGTAGTGATGACGGAAGAGCCGTCCTGGTGGTCACGCGAACGGATTCTGTCGCTGACCGTGTTCATCACCATGGCCAGCCTGGGAATCCTGGGCTGGGTGGTGATTTTGCGACGGCAGGCACGCAGCCAGACGGCTCTGATTCAAACCGCTTTGGAGGCTACGGCCGACGGCATCGTGGTGCTCGATGAACACGACCGGATCGTGAACTATAACCAAAAGTTCGTCGAAATGTGGCGCCTTCCCCCACAGATTCTGGACTCGCGGGAGAACCAGCAGGTTCTCGAATACGTGCAAGCGCAACTGAAAGATCCGGCAGCATTCATGGAAAAGCCCAGGCGCTTCCGCAGCCAGCCGGAAGACAATCACGACGATGTAGTGGAGTTTCTGGACGGGCGGGCGATTCAACGTCACTACGAACCTCGCCGGATCGGGGAAAGGGTCGCCGGGAGAGTCTGCGGGTTTCGCGATATCACGGAACAGCGGCGCGCGCAGGTGGCGCTTGAGGCGCGAGGCCGCCAGCAGGCGGCGCTGGTTGAGCTGGGACAAGTGGCGCTCGCGGACACCAGGCTCGACATGGTGATGTCCGGAGCCGTCGCGTGGGTCGTGCGCACTTTGGGCGTCGAGTTCGCCAGCGTCCTGGAGTTCATGGACGGGCACGACCGACTGGCCGTCCGGGCCGGCATGGGCTGGAGAAAAGGGACGTTGGACCGCGCCACCGTTGGGACGGAGGACTCGGCTGCGGGCTATGCCCTGGCGTCCGGTGAACCCGTAGTAATCGAAGATCTGCGTACGGAGCAGCGCTTCCGCGCGTCGGCAATCCTGCTGGAGCATGGCGTGGTGAGCGGAGTCCTGGTGGCGCTCCGTGGCCTGGATCTGCCTACCGGAGTGTTGAGCGTCTTCACCGCGGAACCGCGGGCCTTCAGCCAGGATGAACTCCATTTTCTGCGCGCCATCGCCAACGTGCTGGAGACAGCGATGGCGCGCAAGCGCGTCGAGGCGGAGCTGGAGCAGGCGAAACAGGCCGCTGAAGCGGCGAATCGCACCAAAGGCGAGTTCCTGGCGAACATGAGCCACGAGATCCGCACCCCGATGAACGGCATTCTGGGAATGACCGAGCTGGTGCTTGAAACCGAGATGACCGACGAGCAGCGCGACTGCGTGGGGATGGTGAAGCGCTCGGCGCAATCGCTGCTGGCCATCATCAACGACATTCTGGATTTCTCCAAAATCGAGGCGGGCAAGCTCGAGCTGGAAGCCATCGATTTCAACCTGCGCGAAATGCTCGAGGAGACGCTCAAGACCTTTGCCTTGGCAGCGGACCAGAAGGGACTCGAACTGGCTTGCGAAATGCCGGCCGGCGTGCCCGAAACCGTTCATGGAGACCCAACGCGGCTTCGCCAGATCCTCATCAACCTGGTGGGCAATGCCCTCAAGTTTACGGAGCGGGGCGAGGTGGTTCTGGAAGTTTTGCCAGTGGATCGAGACGCCCAGTCCATGCTGGTGCAGTTCACAGTACGCGATACCGGGCTCGGCATTCCGGCCGAGAAGACCAAGACCATTTTCGAGGCGTTTTCGCAGGCCGATGGCTCGACCACGCGCAAATATGGAGGTACGGGGCTGGGCCTGACCGTTTCTGCACGACTGGCGACGCTGATGGGAGGCAGGATCTGGGTGGAAAGCCAGCCCGGCGAAGGCAGCCAGTTTCATTTCACGGTACGATTCGCATTGGTGTCGGGCACGCCGGAAGCGGCGATGGATGCCGCCTTCAAAGGGACCCGAGTCCTGGTGGTTGACGACAATCCGACCAGCCTGCGGGTGCTCGGTGACTTGCTTGGCCGGTGGGGGATGCAAGCGGTTCTTGCGAACAGCGGCCCGGCGACCCTCGAAGCTCTCGAAGGCGCTTTCGCGGCAGGTCAGCCATTTCGGCTGCTTATTGCCGACGCGTACATGCCAGAAATGGGCGGGTTCACGCTGGTCGAAAGGATCCAGCAGACGCCCGACCTGGCGCGCGTCCTGGTTATCATGATGCTACGGTCCGGCAATCAGCGGCTGGATGCAGCCCGCTGCCGGAAATTGGGAATTAGCGTTTATTTGACCAAGCCGATCCACCGGGCGGAACTGCGACAGGCGGTTCTCACCGCCCTCAACCCGGGCGCAGCGGCTATGGCATATGTAAAAGAACGCGGGACGGGCTCTTCGGAAGATCGCCCCGCAGCGAACCTTCGCATTCTGGTCGCAGAAGACAACCCGGTGAACCAGGCAGTCGCGCGGCGGTTGCTCCGGAAGCGAGGCCACGTGGTGACGATTGTCGACAATGGCCGTGAAGCCCTGGCGGCACTGGAGAAGGAAAGCTTCGACCTGGTCCTGATGGACGTGCAGATGCCGGAGATGGACGGGCTGGAGGCCACCGCGGCAATTCGCAGCCTCGAGCGGGCGACTGGCGTTCATCTGCCGATTCTGGCCATGACCGCGCACGCCATGAAGGGGGACGAAGAGGAATGTCTGGCGGCTGGCATGGACGGCTATATCACAAAACCGATCCGCTCCGAGGATCTGTTCGCGGCCATCGATCGTTACATGCGGGTCGAGCAAACGGTTGAGCCGGACGATAGCGAATCCCGCCCCAGGGTTTGAACGGCCGGCCCCGATGGGCCGTGCCTGCCAGATTGACCCTGTCCGGTTCGGACGTGCCCTTGGTTTAAAAAAAGGCGCGAATCTGCCGATCAAGGGGTGCATGGTCCGTTTTCGCGACGTCTCCATCCGCCGGAAACTGCTGTTAATTAACGTCTTCACAACCGGCATCGCGCTCTTGCTGGCCTCGACGGCGTTCATTAGCTACGAACCGGTGCGCTTCGAGCAGGATGTCACGCGCCAGTTGAGTACTGTCGCCGACGTCATCGGAGCCAACGCGCGGCAGGCGGTTGTGAGCGAGGATCGATTGGCCGGAGCAGCGGTGCTGCGCGGGCTACGGGCAGAACCGCGGATTCTGGCGGCGTGCCTCTATGGCGCGGACGGCCGCGTGCTGGCATTGGTTCAAAGAATGGCGACCTGCTGCTTTCCCGGCCTATTCTCGCCGGGTAAGAGGCCGTGGGCGCCATGTGGCTGCGCTTCGACAGCCGCGTTTCGCTCGAAACCCTGCGCCACGAGGTCGGCCTGGTGAGCCTGACGGCGGCGATCTGTTTCATCATCGCAGTGCTAGTGTCCTCCAAGCTGCAAAAATCCATTTCAGGTCCGGTGCGATCGCTGGCGCGGACGGCGGCGGAGATTGCTGCGGGCCACAACGGCGCCATCCGGGCGGAGAAGGTTTGGAGAAGACGAACTGGGGCAGTTGGTTGACGCATTCAATGGAGATGCTGACCCGCCTGGGCGAGCACGCGGGCGAGCTGCGTTCCATCTACGACTCCGCCATCGACGCTATTGTAACGGTTGCGAGCGACGGCGCCATTACCTCGTGGAACCGCGGGGCCGAGGGGATCTTCGGTTTCAGCGAAGCCGAGGTGGTGGCCGGCCACTTACTGGTTTTCTGGCCGGGAACTCGCGTCAATTCTACGCCGATGAGCGGGCGCGGGTCCGCGCGGCGGACGACGTGTCGGCGCATGGAAAGCTTCTGGAGCTGGTGGGGCTGCGCCGCGGCGGCGGGGAGTTCTCGCTTGAGCTCACGCTGTCCGGGTGGAGTACCAAGAAAGGCACCTTCTATACGAGTTTCATGCGCGACACAAGCGAGCGCCGGGTGCTCGAGGCGCAGCTGGCGCAGGCGCAGAAGCTCGAGTCGATCGGCCACCTGGCAGCGGGCGTGGCGCACGAGATCAACACGCCCATTCAATATATGGGCGACAACACGCGGTTCCTCGAAGAATCTTTCCGCAATCTGCACCGTGTACTTACCAGCTACGGCACAGTAGTAGCCGCCGCTGAAACCGCCGGCATGCTGCCGGAAGCTGTACAAAACGCTCGCCAGGCGGCGGAAGAGGCGGACCTTGAATACTTGCAGGGCGAGATCCCGCGGGCGATACAGCAATCGGGTGAGGGCGTCGAGCGCGTGGCCAACATCGTAAAGGCTATGAAGGAGTTCTCGCACCCGGCTCGTCGGAGATGAAGGCCATCGACCTCAACCACGCGATCGAGAGCACACTGACCAATTCGCGCAACGAGTGGAAATACGTGGCCGACACGGCGACCGAGTTCGATCCGCAACTGCCCGTGGTGCGCTGCCTGCCGGGTGAATTCAATCAGGTAATTCTGAACCTGGTCGTAAATGCCGCGCACGCCATCGCCGACGTCAAGGCGCGCAGCGGTGAAAAATCGGTGACCACGCGGCGCGACGGCGGCTGGGAGGAAATCCGCGTGGGTGACACCGGCACCGGCATTCCGGAGGCCGTGCGCAGCCAGATCTTCACGCCATTCTTCACGACCAAGGAGGTCGGCCGCGGCACGGGCCAGGGGCTCGCCATTGCGCATGCTGTCGTGGTGAAGAAGCACGGCGGCACGCTCGACTTCGAAACCGAGGAAGGCAAAGGCACCACTTTTATCATCCGGCTCCCTATTGATGGGGCGCCGCCGATTCCGTAATGACCCTGCGCATCCTGTTCGTGGATGACGAGCCGCACCTGTTGGATGGCTTGCGTCGCTCGCTCCGGCCTATGCGGAAGGAGTGGAACACGGCATTCGCGGGGGGCGGGGAAGAAGCGCTGGCACTGCTCGGGGCCGGGGAGCCGTTCGACGTCATCGTGACTGACATGCGCATGCCCGGCATGGACGGCGCGGCGCTCTTGCACGAAGTGGTCGCCCGCCATCCGAACATGCTGCGCCTGGTGCTCTCGGGGCAGTCGGATCTGGAATCGGTGGTCAAGTCGGCGGGAGTGACGCACCAGTACCTATCCAAGCCCTGTACGATCGAAGCTTTGAAGGACGCGGTGAACCGGGCGGTTTCGCTGCACCAGTTGCTGGCCGATCCCTCACTCAAGCAAGTACTCTCGCAGATGCGCTCTATTCCGAGCGTTCCGCCTCTCTATGTCGAGTTGACGAACTGCTTGCAATCGAAAGACGCGTCCATCGAGAAAGCCAGTGCCATTATTCAGAAGGATATGGGGATGAGCGCCAAGGTGCTGCAAGTGGCCAACGCAGCGCTGTGCGGCTCGGCGGGGCGCGTGGGGAGCGTGGCGGACGCGGTCGTGTACCTGGGGCTCGATACCATTCGCACGCTGCTGCTGACGCTGCACGCGTTCTCGGAGTTCCAGCCGAGCAGTGCTTCGCATTTTTCGATGCCATTGTTGTGGCGGTACAGCATGGCGACGGGCGTACTGGCGGAGAATGTCGTCCAGTCGCTGCCGGCGGCGGGTGGCGCCCACGGCCATATGCGAATGATCGGCCTGCTGCACGAGGTGGGCCGGCTGGTGCTGGCGGCAAACCTGCCGGAAAACTCCGAGCGGGCGTACCGGCTGGCGGCAGAAAAAAAGATCGCGCATTGGGAGGCCGAGCGCGAGATGTTCGGAACCACCCACGCGGAGCTCGGCGCCTACCTTTTCGGGTTGTGGGGCCTGCCCGAATCGAATGTGGAGGCGGTCGCGTATCATCACACACCCGACCGGTGCCCGCATCCGGGCTCGGCGATGTTGACGGCGCTGCATGTGGCGAGCGTGCTGGCAGCGGGCGCGCTCGGCTACGATTCGGCTCTCGATTGCGCTCAACCCGATCTCGCGTACCTGGCCAGCATGGAGCTGGGCGGGCGACTGCCGGAGTGGCGCGAGTTGTGCCGCCAGACGGCTGCCGATGAGGTGGCGCATGGTTGAGAAGATCCTGTGCGTCGACGATGAGCTGAATATTCTGCTGGCGCAGCCGCAGCTGCGCAAACAATTTCATCTGGATAGCGCCCTCGGGGCAGAGAAGGCGCTAGCCGCAATCGAGCGGGACGGCCCCTATGCCGCCATCGTCACGGATCTGCAGATGCCCGGGATGAACGGCCTCGAATTACTGGCGCGCGTCAAAGAGATCTCGCCGGACTCGGTGCGCATTATGCTCACCGGGCAGGCGGATTTGAGCACGGCGAATGCGGCGGTGAATCAGGGCAGCATTTTCCGCTTCCTCACCAAGCCTTGCTCGGCGGAAGAGATGACGGTCGCGCTCGACGCGGCCATCGATCAATACCGCCTGATCACGGCCGAGCGCCACCTGCTCGAAAATACGCTGCGGGGAAGCGTGAAAGTTCTCACCGAAGTGCTCAGCCTGGTGCATCCGGCGGCCTTCAGCCGCGCCAGCCGCATTCACCGATACGTCCATTACATGGCAACCCAGCTTCATCTCCGCAACATCTGGCAATACGATGTGGCGGCCATGCTGTCGCAGATTGGCTGCATCACCATGGAGCCGGGTGCGCTCGATCGTGTTTACACGGGCGAAGAGCTAACAGATGACGAGAAGAAAGCGTTCGCTGCACACCCGGCTGCGGGCGGTGAGCTGCTGGCCCGCATCCCGCGGCTCGAAGCGGTGTCGCAGATGATCGCCGGGCAGAATCTGGCGTACCGGGAGCAGCCGGCCGCGCCGGGCCATCAGCCGTATCTGGCGGTCGCGGCGGGAACCGAGCTGCTGCGCGCCGCCATCGATTACGACCAGTCGATTACGCGCGGCCATTCGCACGAAGAGGCGCTCGCCCACCTGCGCCGGCACGCGGAGCGGTACGCTCCCGCTTGCCTGGAAGCCCTGGCGGCGTTTGAAGCTCCCGAAGGCGGTATGGAAGTGCGGGTTCTCAAAGCCACGGAGTTGTTTCCGGCGATGATCGTGGATCAGGACGTGCGCGCCAAAAGCGGATTGCTGCTGCTGGCCAAGGGGCAGGAAGTGACGCTGCCTGTGCTCGGCCGGCTCAAGTCTTTCGCCGCGCGAATCGGGATTGCCGAGCCCATCCGTGTCCTGGTGGGGAAGCCGGAGTCGGGTTCATCGCCGGGAGCTTAGGTTCGCTGCGGGGAAGCGCGGCGCTCAAGAGCCACCGATGGGTGCCCGGCGTCCGCGGTATTGTGAATGACAAGAGAGCGCAACTCTCCCCCGGTCACTTCACTTGCAGCACAAATGATTGCGCTTCGGTGTGGCCTGTGGCGTCCTCCGCCGTCAGTGTATAACGCGTCTCGTGGTCCGGTGTGACTGGGAAGCAGCGGCTGGTCGAAGGCCAAACGCGCTCGACAGCGGGATCGAGGCGCACGGTCTTGGCATTGGCCACGCCGTAGCACACCAGAGCTTTCTCGCCGCGGCGAATCAATCCAGGCGAAGCATAAAAGCTCAGGATCTTGAGCTGGCCGTCACCATAAGCCTTGGTGATTTCGCGGTCGAACTTGGCCCGTTGCGCGGCGCCCGCCTGTTCCATGCGACGGTTGTCGTTCCAGCGGGAGGCGAACACCCAGGCAGTATAAAGCGCGCCCAGCACCACGGCCGCCGTGGTATAGGGCAGCACTTTGCGAAGCATGTGCATCGAAGGCTTTTCGACCGGCATCCTAAAACTATTATCCCAGTGAAACAATCAAGTGTTATGGAAAAGCCGACCTTCGACCCGGGCCTGACCCAGAAATACACCGGCGCCATCCGCCGCACCATCAACAAAGACGGCACGTTCAATGTGCACCGCCGCGGTGCCACGTGGCGTGACGCGAATGCTTACCTCTACCTCATCAACGTGCCATGGCCGGCCTTTCTCGGCATCATCTTTGCGGCCTATCTGGTGGTGAATACGCTGTTCGCGCTCGTTTATTACTCGCTCGGCCCCAACGAACTGCAAGGTGCGGCTGCCCGGACTGAGATCGCTCATTTCCTCAATTCGTTCTTCTTCAGCGCGCAAACGCTCACTACTGTCGGCTACGGCAGCATCTCGCCCAAGGGGACGGCGGCAAGCATCGTGGCGGCGCTCGAAGCCATGGTCGGGCTGATGGGTTTCGCGCTGGCCACCGGGCTGCTGTTCGGGCGCGTTTCGCGGCCGTCGGCGAGAATCGGCTACAGCGAGAAGATGACTATCACGCCATATCTGGATGGTGCAAGCTTGCAGTTTCGCGTCGTCAACCAGCGCGCGAATAATCTGATGGAACTCGAGGCCAAAGTGCTTTTCATGACCGTGGATGGCCCCCCGGGGCAGCAGCGAAGGGACTACAAGGTGCTCAAGCTGGAGCGCCACAACGTCTTTTTCTTTCCGCTGACGTGGACTATCGTGCACCCGATCGACGAGCACAGCCCGTTGCGCGGGAAAACGGCGGCGGATCTGGAGCAACTCCAGGCCGAGATCCTGATCCTCATCAAAGGGTTCGACGATACCTTCAGCCAGACCGTGCACTCGCGGTATTCGTACCGCTACGACGAGATCGCGTGGGGCGCACGCTTCCTTCCGGCATTTGAAATCGACGCAGAAGGCGCCCTGGTGCTTGAAGTGAACAAGGTCGGGGCGCTGGCACTGCCGGATAACAACGTTTGACCGCGCAGGCAGGCGTTACTTTCGCTGCTGGAGCGTCCGATATTCTTCGCTGATGAACGCCGGCTCATCCGGTTCGCCCTTGGGCTTCATGTGCTTGCTCATCGACCAGCGGTGGATCCACGAGAATCCGCCGGGACCGGCGTAGAGATCCGGCTGCCGGTAGGCATCGTCCTTGAGAGCCCGGTCGAGAGTCACGAACTGGTAGCCGCGCGACCGCAGCATTTCGAGCACGGCAGGCATGAATTCAGCATTCAGCCGGTTCGCGTGCAGCAGTAGGATTTGCGGGAACGCGTGCCCGGCGACTTCGCGGGAGCGCTCTTCGAAGAATGCAACGACTGATTCCAGATACGGCACGTAAGCGCGTGTCACACGATCCACCATCACGCGATCGCCTCGGCCGAGCGCATTTCCGTACACAGAGGCAAACATGTAATCGGAATTGTCGAGCGTTACCGGCGCCACGCGGTATCCGTGCGCGGCGAGAAATTCCTCGATTGCTTGCCTGGTTTCCATGTCGAGCCCGGTGTGCAGAAAGGGATGGCGGAAGTAACGCAACTCCCGGCCACGACTGGCGAGCGCAGCGCGCGTCACGGGCTCTCCACGGGCGATCTCCGCCTCAAACTGCGCCACCGGCATGCGGCTGAGGTCGGCGTGCGAGTAGGTGTGATTGCCCAGGTCCGCGCCGGCATCGAGCCACATATCGAGCAGCGCACGTAGCTCGTGGGGAGTGAGGTCACGGCATCGGCCTTCGTTGACAAACGCGGTTACCGGAACCCGCTGCGCGATGAAGGGCGCGAGCAGGTGTTCCGTCATCTTGCGCATCGACTG
>Ga0070730_10003859_pt1 | contig 13316 bp, 13 predicted proteins | sample Coa_R1_3_FD_66447 | JGI IMG/M metagenome (GOLD analysis project Ga0070730, IMG submission 66447) | Surface soil microbial communities from Centralia Pennsylvania, which are recovering from an underground coalmine fire - Coalmine... | ecosystem: Environmental > Terrestrial > Soil > Unclassified ...
GAAAATCAACGGCTCGACGGCCTGCGCATCGTGATCGATTGCGCGCACGGCGCCGCCTACAATGTCGCGCCCTCTGCGCTGTGGGAACTGGGCGCCGACGTGATCTCGATCGGCATCAATCCCGATGGCACCAACGTCAACGATCAGGTCGGCTCGACCGCGCCCGAAGCCCTGCAGCGCAAGGTGCTCGAAACGCGTGCCGACATCGGCATCGCGCTCGACGGCGACGCCGATCGGCTGATCATCGTCGATGAACGCGGCCATGTCGTCGACGGCGACCAGATCATGGCGCTGATCGCGACGAGCTGGCACCGGCGTGGCCTGCTCAAGGGCGGCGGCCTCGTCGCCACGGTGATGTCCAACCTCGGCCTCGAGCGCTATCTGGAAGGTGCCGGGCTCACCCTTCATCGCACCGCGGTCGGCGACCGCTATGTGCTGGAGGCGATGCGGCGTGATGGCTTCAATGTCGGCGGCGAGCAGTCGGGCCATATCATCCTGTCGGATTATGGCACCACGGGCGACGGCCTCGTCGCCGCGTTGCAGGTGCTGGCCGAGCTGGTCGAGACCGGGCAGCCCGCGTCCGAGCTTCTGCGCTGTTTCGCACCGTTGCCGCAGCGGCTCCAGAACGTCCGCTTCAAGAGCGGCGCACCGCTGGAGAATGACAGCGTGAAGGCCGCGATCGCCGAGGCGGAGCAGCGGCTCGCCGGGACGGGGCGGCTGCTGATCCGCAAGTCGGGCACCGAGCCGCTGATCCGCGTGATGGCCGAGGGCGAGGATTCCGCGCTGGTCGCGCAGGTGGTCGAGGCGGTGTGCGAGGCGGTGAGGCGCGTCGCCTGATGCGCCAGCCCTATCCGGCCCGGCGGCCCGCATGACCATCGCGCGCGTGCTGGTGATCGCTGGCTCGGACTCCGGTGGCGGGGCAGGGATCCAGGCGGACATCAAGACGGTGATGGCGTTCGGCGGCCACGCCATGACCGCGATCACCGCGATCACCGCGCAGAACACGCGCGGCGTCACGGAGGTCGTGACGCTCGATCCGGCGATGGTCGTGGCGCAGATCGACGCGATGCTGTCGGACATCGGCGCGGACGCGATCAAGATCGGCATGATCGGATCGCCCGCCATCGCGGAGGCGGTGGCTGACAGGCTTGCCGCGCCCGACGCGCGGGTGCCGCTGGTCTTCGATCCGGTGATGGTGGCGACCAGCGGCGCGGTGCTGGCCGACGCGCGGACCATCGCCGCGTTCGAGCGGCTGATGCGGCTCGCCACGCTGATCACGCCCAACCTGCCCGAGCTGGCAGTGCTGTCGCCCGACGGGGCCGAGGCGCTGGCGCGGCGGACGGGCGCGGCCGTACTGGCCAAGGGCGGGCATGGCGAGGGCGACCTGTTGCTCGATGCTTTGATCGGGCCCGACGGCGTGCGCGAGGAATGGACCGATCCGAGGATCGATACCCTCCATACCCATGGAACCGGCTGCACGCTGGCAAGCGCGATCGCCACGGGGCTGGCGCGGGGCGACGATCTGGCGACAGCGGTGGCGGTCGCGCGTCGCTATGTCCGCGCGGCGATCGAGGCTGCGCCGGGGCTCGGGCAGGGCAGCGGACCGCTCGGCCATGCGGCGGCGGCGGGGATCATGGGCTATCGCTGAATTGCGCGGCTCAGAGCGTCCACATCGTCCGCCCGAAGTCGCGCCCGCGGAACACGCCCTTCACATCGGCGAGCAGGCCGTCCTCCTCGATCAGGCCGGCCAGCGTTGCATCGCTCATCTGGCGGTAGAAGCGGTGCGACACCGACACGAGCACCAGATCATAGCGCCGGTCGAGCGCCTCGGGATCGAGGCGCACGCCATAGTCCTTCTCGGCCTCGGCTGCGTCGGCGAGCGGATCGTGGACCGTCACCGAATGGCCGTGGAACCAGAAGCGCTTGACGATGTCGCCGACCTTGGAGTTGCGCAGATCGGGCACGTCCTCCTTGAAGGTGACGCCCAGGATCAGGATACGCAGCGCATGGCGCGCCATCTTGAGGTGCAGCGTGTCGGCGATCCAGCGCCCCATGTCGTCGTTCACCCGGCGCGAGGCGGGGATCACCTCCGGCAGATGGCCGAGCTCGATCGCGCGGTGCGAGAGATAATAAGGATCGACGCCGATGCAGTGCCCGCCCACCAGGCCGGGGGTGAAGGGCAAGAAGTTCCACTTGGTCTTGGCGGCGTCGAGCACATCCCAGATCGACACGTCGAGGCGGGCGAAGATGCGCGTCACCTCGTTCATGAAGGCGATGTTGACGTCGCGCTGGGCGTTCTCGATCGCCTTGGCGCCCTCGGCCGCCTTGATCGAGGCGGCGCGGAAGGTGCCGCCGGTCGTCACCCGCTCGTAGATCGCGGCGACGCGGTCGGTCGTCTCGGGGCTGTCACCGGACACCACCTTCACGATGCGGTCGACGGTATGCTCGCGGTCGCCGGGATTGATCCGCTCGGGGCTGTAGCCGACGACGAAATCCTGCTTCCAGAAGAGGCCGGAGGCCCGCTCCATCGCGGGGACGCACAATTCCTCGGTGACGCCCGGATAGACCGTGCTCTCGAAGATCACGAGCGGCCGGCGGACGGGATCGATCATCCGCCCGACGGTCTCGCTGGCCGCGATCAGCGCGCGCAGATCGGGCCGATTGCGCTCGTCCACCGGCGTCGGCACGGTGACGATATAGACGTCGGCCGGCGCGCAGGTGGTGGCGTCGGTGGCATAGCCCAGTGTCGAAGCGACGAGCGTGTCAGCGTCGATCTCGCCGGTGCGGTCCTCGCCCTTGCCAAGCTCGGCAACGCGCGCGGCGTCGATGTCCAAACCGGTAGTGGGAAAGCTCCGCGCCAACGACACAGCGAGCGGCAGGCCTACATAGCCGAGCCCCACCACGACGATCGACGGGGCGGCCAGCGAGCCGGGATCGATCGCGACCTGGGCGGCGCGGAGGTGGGTTCGTGCGTCCATGGATCCCGCTTATAGTTTGGCTGGGTAAAGGTTTTCTCAAGCATGGCATGGTGCAGATGGCGTTGAAAATCGCCAACCGCTGCCCCACCATCTATTGCCAAGAATTCCTGGGAAAATCGGAGCATAACGATGCCGCAACAAATCGCGACGCTGGCCGGGGGCTGCTTCTGGTGCGTCGAGGCCGTGTTCGACGACGTGATCGGCGTCGAGGCGGTGGAGAGTGGGTATATCGGCGGCACCGTCGAAAACCCCAGCTACAAGCGGGTGTGCGAGGGCGATACCGGCCATGCCGAGGCGGTGCGGATCACCTTCGATCCGGAGGCCATCGGCTATGACGACCTGCTCGACATCTTCTTCCACATCCACGATCCGTCGCAGCTCAACCGCCAGGGCAACGACATCGGCACCCAGTATCGTTCGGCGATCTTCCCGGACGGCCCCGAGCAGGAGGCCGCGGCCCGCGCCGCGATCGAGCGCGCGCAGGCCGAGCATGACCAGCCCGTCGTGACGACGATCGAGCCGCTGACGCCCTGGTACGTCGCCGAGGATTATCATCAGGAATATTTCGAGCGTGAGGGTTCGTCGAACCCCTATTGCATGGCGGTCGTCGCGCCCAAGCTCCAGAAGTTCCGCAAGAGCTACGCCGCGCGGGTGAAGCGCCAGACGGCTTGATATTGTGCCTGGGTCGGATGGTGGCGCCGAGCGCCGCCGTCCGACCTTAGTGGCCGACAAGGGCCAGCAGGCCGAGCAAGAAACTACCGCCGATCACGAGCGTGACTTGCGTCGCCGAAATCGGTGGGCGCGGCGTCGTGGGTTTCTGAAGCATCCCCTAGGCCTCCCTGTTGTCAGGTTATGCCACGGGACACCTTAGCAGTTTGTTGCGCCGTCGACGACCCGTGCGCGTGGGGAATAAGGAGCGCGTGGCTCTATTTGGGAGGTTCCCGGACGGAGGCGATCGCCCTAGGGAAGGCGCATGCCCCCCAGTTTCCGTTTCGAGCGCGAGCATCCCGAGCCCTCCGTCGGCGTCGACGAGGCCGGACGCGGCCCGCTGGCTGGCCCGGTCGTGGCCGCCGCGGTGATCCTCGACCGCCGCCGCGTGCCCCCCGGCATCGACGATTCCAAGAAGCTGGGCGAGGAGACGCGCGAGACGCTCTACGAGCGCATCGTCCGCGCCCATGGCTGGGGCGTGGGCGTGGTGGAGGTCGAGGAAATCGACCGGATCAACATCTATCACGCCACCATGCTGGCGATGACGCGCGCGGTCGATGCCCTGGGTATCGAGCCGGGTATGGTGCTGGTGGACGGCAACGCGCTCCCCAAATGGCGCTATCCGGCGCGCGCGATCGTTTCGGGCGATGCGCTCAGCCGCTCGATCGCCGCCGCCTCGATCGTCGCCAAGGTGACGCGCGACCGGATGATGCGCGACTATGATCTCGCCTATCCCGGCTATGGCTGGCGGCAGAACAAGGGCTACGGCACCGCCGAACATCGCGCGGCGCTCGTCGAGCTGGGCCCGACCCCGCTGCACCGCCGCAGCTTCGCGCCGGTGGCGCAACTGGTGCTGGCGCTTTAATCTCATCCTCCTCGGAATGGGGAAGGGGGACCAGTCGCAGGCTGGTGGAGGGGTGATGCGCGGCGCCGGCCCCTCCACCACCGCCTGCGGCGGCGGTCCCCCTCCCCAACGAGTTGGGGAGGGTCCTTGAGAACGAACAGTGTACATTGTCCCGTCGCCGGAATTTTCCGAAAAATGATTCCATTTGGCCACACCACAACCGGTTGAGTCACGTGACTCGCGCTGACTCCATATTTGGTGGCATGGTGAATCCGCCCTTCATGAAGGGGCGCGACTCGCGGGATTCCGGGGCTTTTTATGCTTGACCCGGGAGTCTCGGGGACTCAGTTAGGGCGTCCTTTCCGGGTTCAGGTGCAGAGGTTGGCGTCCATGGAGCAGTTCGACGTAGGCGCGCGTTCGCGCGTGGCGCAGGCGCGCAAGGAGGGTGGCGCGCTGCCGCTCGACCAGATCCTGCGCGAGGATTGCGTGCGCGCCATGAAGGCGCTGCCCGACAAGTCGGTCGACCTGATTTTCGCCGATCCGCCCTACAACCTCCAGCTCGGCGGCGATCTGTTCCGCCCGGATGGTAGCCAGGTCGATGCGGTCGACGACGATTGGGACAAGTTCGACAGCTACGCGACCTATGATCGCTTCACCCGCGCCTGGCTCAAGGAAGCACGCCGCATCCTGAAGGACGACGGCACGCTGTGGGTGATCGGCAGTTACCACAACATCTTCCGCGTCGGCGCCAGCCTGCAGGACGAGGGCTACTGGATCCTCAACGACATCGTGTGGCGCAAGGCGAACCCGATGCCCAACTTCAAGGGCACGCGCTTCACCAACGCGCACGAGACGCTGATCTGGGCGGCGAAGTCGGAGACGGCGCGCTACACCTTCAACTACAAGGCGATGAAGGCGCTCAACGACGATCTCCAGATGCGTTCGGACTGGACCTTCCCGATCTGCTCGGGCGGTGAGCGCATGAAGGATGACGACGGCGGCAAGGCGCACCCGACGCAGAAGCCGGAGGCGCTGCTGTATCGCGTGCTGCTGGCGACGACGAAGCCCGGCGACGTGGTGCTCGATCCCTTCTTCGGCACCGGCACCACCGGCGCCGTCGCCAAGCGTCTCGGCCGCCGCTGGATCGGCATCGAGCGCGAGCCCAAATATGTCCGCGTGGCGCGTGAGCGCATCGCCGCCGCGCTGCCGCTCGACGAGAGCGCGATGGCGGTGATGCCGAGCCGCAAGTCCACCCCGCGCGTGCCGTTCGGCGCGCTGGTGGAGGCGGGCCTGATCGCGCCGGGGGCCATGCTGATGGATGCCAAGCGTCGCTGGACCGCCAATGTGCGTGCCGACAGTTCGCTGGCGTTCGAGGCGCGCTCGGGCTCGATCCACAAGCTCGGTGCCGAGCTGCAGGGCGCGCCGTCGTGCAACGGCTGGACCTTCTGGCATGTCGAGCGCGAAGGCCGTCTGGAGCCGATCGACGTGCTGCGCCAGGCCTTCATCGCGAGCCAGCCGGCGCCATGATCCCGGGGGAGATCGCGCGGCGCGGTCGCACCGCGCGGATCTACCTCCGGCCCACCGGCTTCATCGACGCGCCCTTCGGCTATGACGGGCAGACGTTGCGGCTGGCCGGTGGGCTGATCTGGTTCTCGATGGTCGAGGTGATCGCCGCCGATGAAGGCGGGCGCTTCTCCACCGCGCTGGTGCCCGTCGAGCGGATCGAGGATTTCGTCAACAGCCTGCCCGAGCCGCAACGGACCTATGCCAAGGGCGTGCTCGACCGGCTCACCGCGCCGCGCGCGCCGCAGACGCTGGGGGAGCGCGTGATCCGGCTCGACCAGCCGCAAATCATGGCGATCCTCAACGTCACGCCGGACAGCTTCTCCGACGGCGGCGGGCTGGAGGGCGATCCTGCCAAGGCGACCGAACGGGCCGTGGCGCTGGCGGAGGCCGGCGCGGCGATCATCGACATCGGCGGCGAGTCCACACGCCCGGGCGCGAAGACTGTCTGGGAAGGCGACGAGATCGCCCGCGTCGTGCCGGTGATCGAGCGGCTGCGTGCGAGCGGTGTCGCGATCTCGCTCGATACGCGCAAGGGCGCGGTGATGGCGGCGGGGCTGGCGGCCGGCGCGCATCTGATTAACGATGTCGCGGCGCTGTCCTACGATCCTGACGCGTTGCGCGTCGCGGCGCAGGGCGACTGCCCGGTGGTGTTGATGCACTATCAGGGCGCGCCCGAGACGATGCAGGACGCCCCGCGCTATCGCGACGCGCTGCTCGACGTCTATGACTGGCTGAAGGGCCGCGTGGCCGAGGTGGTCGCGGCCGGCGTGGCGCGCGAGCGGCTGCTGATCGATCCCGGCATCGGCTTCGGCAAGGCGCTGCGGCACAATCTCGCGATCCTCAACGGCCTGTCGATGTTCCACGGGCTCGGCCTGCCGATCGTGCTGGGCGCCAGCCGCAAGCGCGCCATCGGCGCGCTGTCGGGTGAGGCGCCGGTCGAACAGCGGCTTGGTGGCTCGATCGCGCTGGCGCTGTCGGGCGCCGCGCAGGGGGTGCAGATCCTGCGCGTCCACGACGTGTTCGAGACGGTGCAGGCGCTGCGTGTCTGGCGCGGCCTGCGCGACGAGGCGCTGACGCCGGGCTGAGCCGACGGCGGGAAACGCCGTCGGCCTTAGGCGGTCACGCTCATGTTCGGCGCCTAGCTGCCATATCGTTCCGCAGCGACGGCGATCGATGGTCCGGCCTTTTCGAGATCCTGCAGGCTCATCACGGGGCGCAACGAGATCGCAGCCTCGAACGCGAGAAACCATGGTTCGGCGATCGCCGGAATCTGGGATGGATCGGTCATGTCGAAAATGATCGAGCAGGATCGCTTCCCGTTATCGTCGGCGAAGAAATAGGATGCCTCGGGCTTGAGTTCGGCCAGGATGCGCTCGACGGTCGAGCCAAGGGTCCCGGCCTTGGCGGCGGCGTTCCCGGTTTCGACGGGGATGGATACTCTCAGCAACATCCTCATATGCAGTCCCTCCTTCCAGAGTTGTACGAGCGGCATCGGCACGTTCGATAAGCATGGGGAAGACGTGGATGGTGAATGACGCCATCACCGGGAAAGGTGTCTGATCTCGGGATCGCACTCCTGCTCAGCGTCGCCACGGCGAGGTGATGGCATGCGTCAGCCTACACGATCCGATGAGACCGCGAATGCGGATTCCAAGCCTCCCCCCAATGCGCTCGATGATGTGGCGAGGCGCTGGCCGGACCGGCGCCTTCCCTCGCGTCGCCGGATTTGGCTATCAGGCCGCCGTGTCGATGCCGAGCTCGCCGAGCTTGCGGTAGAGCGTCGAGCGGCCGATGCCGAGGCGGCGCGCGACTTCGCTCATGCGGCCGCGATAATGGCTGATCGCCAGCCGGATCACATCGGCCTCGATCTCCTCCAGCGGGCGGAGATGGCCTTCGGGCGTGTAGAGCGGAACACCGCCGGCGGGCGTCACTGGGATGCGATGCCCCATCACGGTGGCGCGCGGCTGGCGACGGCGGGAGAAGCTCTCCTGCGCGATCTGCGGGAAGTCGGCGGTGGTCAGCGCCGGGGCGTCGCACAACACGGCCGCGCGGAACAGCGCGTTCTGGAGCTGGCGGACATTGCCCGGCCAGTCATAGCCGCCGAGCAGGGTCAGCGCGTCGTCGGTGATGTCGATCTCGCGCAGGCCCGGTTGCTGGGCGATGCGATCGAGCAGATGGCGGGCGAGCACGGGCAGGTCGCCCGCGCGCTCGCGCAGCGGCGGCACCGGCACATGCACGCCGGCCAGCCGGTAGAGCAGGTCTTCGCGGAAGCGCCCCGCGGCGACTTCCTCAGCCAGCGGCACATGGCTGGCGGCGATGATGCGGACGTCGACCTCGCGATAGCCGCGTGCGCCGAGCGGCCAGATCCGGCCGGTCTCGATCGTGGCGAGCAGCCGCGCCTGCGTTTCGAGTGCGAGGCTGGCGACGTCGTCGAGGAACAGCGTGCCGCCATCGGCCTCCATGAAGCGGCCGGGCTTGCGCTCGAAGGCGCCGGCGAAGGCGCCGCGTTCGTGCCCGAACAGGTCGGAATCGATGACGTTGGCCGGCACCGCGCCGCAATCGAGCACCATCAGCGGGCGCTGGGCGCGCGGCGAGGCGCCGTGGATCGCGTCGGCGATCATTTCCTTGCCGGTGCCGCGTTCGCCCTCGATCAGCACCGGGACGCGCGCGGCAGCGGCCTTTTCGGCGATCGCGACGGAAGCGCGGAAAGCAGGGGCACTGCCGACGATCTCGTCGAACGAGAGCGGTTGCCACAGCTTCTCCGCCATCGGGCGGAGCTCGCCTTCGATCGACTGGCGGTTGGCCGCGGCGTCGAGCGCGGCGAGCAGGCGATCGGGCGCGATCGGCTTCATCAGATAGTCGGTCGCACCGGCGCGCATCGCCTCGACCGCGATGGCTAGCCCTGACAGCGCAGTGAGCACATAGACCGCCTTGTCGGGATGGGCGGCGCGCAGTTCGGTAACCAGTCTGGGCGTGTCGTCACCCTGTTCGATCAGGATCGCTTCGATCGTGCTGGCATGAGCCGCACTCAGCGAGGCCAGCGCGGTGGCTTCCGATTCGGTCACCACGGTACGCCAGCCCGCGCGGGCGGCGATAGCGGTAACGAGCCGCCGTTGGCCGGCGTCCTCGTCGATCAGCAGCAGGCTTCGGATCGTTTCGCGCGGCATCCCATTTCCTCGGAATTGGCCCCTTTGCTACCCGGATCGGGTAAAGACGATATTAAATGTATGGCGCGCGATTGCGCTTGCGGTGGCAGGACAGACGGGTAGAAAACATGAGACTGCAATGAGCGAGGTACCGATGGCGGATAGCTCCCACGTTGAGATGACGGCCCATCAGCAGACCTATGGCAGCTTTATTAAACTATTGAAATATGGTGCGGCTGTCTGCGTCATAGTGGCGTTTCTTGTCATTCTGATCATCTCGCATTGACGGCCCGCGGAGTGAAGATCGCGATCCTGAAGGAGGGCGCTCCGGGCGAGCGCCGCGTGGCGGGCACGCCGGAGACGGTGAAGAAATTCATCGGGCTGGGCGCTGAGCTGGCAGTCGAGGCGGGGGCGGGCGAGGGGGCATCGATCTCCGACAGCGCCTTTGTCGATGCCGGCGCGACCGTCGCCGATCGCACGAGCGTGATCGCCGGAGCGGATATCCTGCTGGGCATCCAGGGGGCCGATCCGGTGAGCCTGAACGGCGTTAAGCCGGGCGCATGGCTGGTGGCAGGGCTCAACCCATTTGGCGAACGGACGCGGGTCGATGCCTATGCGGGTCTCGGGGTCGAGGCGCTGGCGATGGAATTCATGCCGCGCATCACCCGCGCGCAGTCGATGGATATCCTGTCCTCGCAATCGAACCTGTCCGGCTACAAGGCGGTGCTCGACGCGGCGGGCGAATATGGCCGCGCCTTCCCGATGATGATGACCGCCGCCGGCACGGTTTCGGCGGCACGGGTGTTCGTCATGGGGGTGGGCGTTGCCGGCCTGCAGGCGATCGCGACCGCGCGGCGGCTGGGCGCGCAGGTGTCGGCCACCGACGTCCGCTCGGCGACCAGGGAGCAAATCCTGTCGCTCGGCGCCAAGCCGATCTTCGTCGAGAATGTCACCGGCATCGAGGGCGAGGGATCGGGCGGCTATGCCACCGAGATGTCGGCCGAATATCAGGCGGCGCAGGGCGAGCTCGTCTCCGGCCATCTCGCCAGGCAGGATATCGTCATCACCACAGCGCTGATCCCGGGCCGCCCGGCGCCGCGCCTGATCTCGGATGCGCAGGTGGCGACGATGCGGCCAGGCTCGGTGATCGTCGATCTCGCGGTCGAAGCCGGCGGCAATGTCGAGGGCGCTGTGGCAGGCGAGGTTGTTACCCGGCACGGCGTGAAGATCGTCGGCCATCGTAACGTGCCGTCGCGGCTGGCAGCGGATGCCTCGGCGCTATTCGCGCGCAACCATTTCAACTTCCTCTCGGCCTTCTGGGACAAGGAGACCGGGCGGCCTGTGCTCCCCGACGGCGACGAGATCGGCGAGGCGATCCGTCTCACGCGGGACGGCAAGGTCGTTAACCAGCGCCTGCTGGGCTGAACCGAAGGGACAAGGACATGGACTTCATCTCGATCCTGTCGATCTTCGTGATGGCCTGCTTTGTGGGCTATTATGTCGTCTGGTCGGTGACGCCGGCGCTGCACACGCCGCTGATGGCGGTGACCAATGCGATCTCCTCGGTGATCATCGTCGGCGCGCTGATCGCGGGTGCGGCTTCGGGCAGCACCACCTCGAAGTGGCTCGGGCTTGTCGCGGTGGCGCTGGCGAGCGTGAACATCTTCGGGGGCTTTGCCGTCACCGAGCGCATGCTCGCCATGTACAAGAAGAAGGATCGGCCACAGGCCAAGTGATCCCGGCAAATTAGGGGTAAGTGAATGTCGGAAGCCGTGGCCGTGAACCCGTGGGTGGCGCTGATCTACCTGATTGCGGGCATCTGCTTCATCATGGCGCTGCGCGGCCTGTCGAGCCCCGAGAGCAGCCGCCGCGGCAACCGCTTCGGCATGACGGGCATGGCGCTGGCGGTGGGCACCACACTCGTCACCCATGGCGTGGCCAGCCTGTGGCAGATCGCCGTCGCCATCGCGATCGGGGGCAGCATCGGCTTCGTGACCGCGCGCCGCATCCAGATGACGGCGATGCCGCAGCTGGTCGCGGCCTTCCACAGCCTCGTCGGCATGGCGGCAGTGCTGGTGGCGATCGCGGCCTATGCCAATCCCGGCGCGTTCGGCATTCTCGATCTTGCCACCGGGCATATCCACCAGGTCAGCCGGATCGAGATGGGGCTCGGCATCGCGATCGGTGCGATCACCTTCTCGGGCTCGGTGATCGCCTTCCTCAAGTTGAACGGCAACATGTCGGGCAAGCCGATCCTGCTGCCCGGGCGCCATGTCATCAACCTCGGCACGCTGGGGCTGATCGTGGCGCTGATCGCCTATTTCGTCACCGACGACGCGGCGCCCGTGTTCGCGGCCGTCACGGCGCTGAGCTTCCTGATCGGCTTCCTGCTGATCGTGCCGATCGGCGGCGCGGACATGCCGGTCGTGATCTCGATGCTCAACAGCTATTCGGGCTGGGCGGCGGCGGCGATGGGCTTCACGCTGCACAACACCTCGATGATCATCACCGGCGCGCTGGTGGGCTCCTCGGGTGCGATCCTCTCCTACATCATGTGCCGCGCGATGAACCGCAGCTTCATCAGCGTGATTGCCGGCGGCTTCGGCGCGGTGACGGACGTAGGCGGCGGCGCGACCGCGCTCGACCGGCCGTGGAAGCGTGGGTCGGCCGAGGATGCTGCCTTCCTGATGAAGCAGGCCGAGCAGGTGATCATCGTGCCCGGCTACGGCATGGCGGTGTCGCAGGCGCAGCACGCGCTGCGCGAGATGACCGATCTCCTCAAGAAGGAAGGTGTTCGCGTGAAGTTCGCGATCCATCCGGTCGCGGGGCGCATGCCGGGGCACATGAACGTGCTGCTCGCCGAGGCCAATGTCCCCTATGACGAGGTGTTCGAGCTCGAGGACATCAACGGCGAGTTCGCCCAGACCGACGTCGCCTTCGTGATCGGCGCCAACGACGTCACCAACCCGGCCGCCAAGACCGACAAGACCTCGCCGATCTACGGCATGCCCGTGCTCGACGTCGAGAAGGCCAAGACCGTGCTGTTCGTGAAGCGCTCGATGGGCGGTGTCGGCTATGCCGGCGTCGACAATGACGTGTTCTACATGGACAACACCATGATGCTGCTCGCCGACGCCAAGAAGATGGTCGACGAAATCGTCAAGGCGATGGCCTGACGTTCGGGCGGGGGTGCCGGCGACGAAACGCCGCGGCTCCCCCCCGGACGGCGCGCCCATATCAGGGGCCAACGGCAGGCCGTCCGGGCGCTTCAGCGCGATCGGGTGACATCGGGCCCGGTGTTGCCAGTGGCCGTCCAACATCCTTCGAGACGCTCCCCCGGAGCGAGATCTGTTCCGATTGCATCGGATCGGCGGCTCCAGATTGTTGGTTTGGCACGATTTCCGAATCAGTGGCGGATTCCGTCCTCGCCAAAATCGCTCTAGATGATCGAACGGATCCCATGATCGGCGCATGACATCGTTTCCCATGCGCAACTTTGTGCCCGATAAATCATCGGCCGCGTCATGATCTTTAAACCGTAACGACCTCCGGAAGACCTAGGTCTGTGCTTAGGTCGCACTCCCTCTGTGAGTGATTCTGGCTCCTTTCGGTACATCAGACGGTTAATATCTTGTCGCTGCCGTGATCGCGCGTATATTTAATACTTTCGGGGAGGGCGCCCACGCCTCTTCGCATTATCGATGTGTTGCGCAGCGCAGATCGAGGGCCGTCTCGGGGGACGTCATGACAAAAGCTGCGCATATTTCGCTGTTCGGGGACAATGAGATAGCAAGGGAAGGGTTGAAGCGCCTCTTGGTGGAGGGGGGGTTCGAGACCCGTTGCATGGCCGTCGAGGATATCAGCCGGGTCGTGGCCGAGCTTCCGGACGAACCAGAGCATGTCATCGCGATCGATACCCAATCGGGCGAGGCGGGGCTGGTGGCATGCAGCCTGATCCGGGAGCATCTCCACTCTGCGCGCATCGTTCTGATCGGTGACGGCTGTGACAGCGCCACGGTGCGCCAATCGTTTGGGATCGGGGCGAACGGATACCTGGCGCGGCAGGTTTCCTAT
>Ga0070730_10003860_pt1 | contig 13315 bp, 12 predicted proteins | sample Coa_R1_3_FD_66447 | JGI IMG/M metagenome (GOLD analysis project Ga0070730, IMG submission 66447) | Surface soil microbial communities from Centralia Pennsylvania, which are recovering from an underground coalmine fire - Coalmine... | ecosystem: Environmental > Terrestrial > Soil > Unclassified ...
ACCCGCAACCGCTGCGGTGGCCAGCAGCCCTTCCCGCTCATGGAGCAGGAAGAGGAGGAGGAGGCCGCAATGCCCGGGCAACCAGTTCGCACTCGCGCGCGTTTCTGGAAGTTTCCCCCGGCAATTCGCTCTCACGAATCACCGGCTGCCGCTGGCTCTGCCGCAATCATCCGGCAAAGTCAGGAACTCTCACGTTTCGCTGAACACACTTTCCGTTACTTTGTTGCGCCTCGCAACACAAAAAACCTTTCCCGCTGTGCAGAACCTGTGGACGATGTGACTTCCTTGTGGAAGAAAGAGGAAAACTTAGAATGAACTCTTTGCCCCGCGAGCGTATCCCTGCCCTTTCAATAATTTAGACGCCGTTAAAGATTCTGGCTTCCGAAAAACTTTCATCCGGAGGACTAAACCTCCAACCTGAACCATGATTTCTTTAGGACAATAATTTGACACTTCCGCGACAACCATCAAGCCGCTCCATCGCTATAACGGTACGGTCGCAAGTCTTTGAGGAGAAATCATGTTTCCCAACATCCGCTCATTCGTCATCGTCGCTGTTTTGTTCTCAAGTCTGTCCAGCCTGGCTTTGGCTGCCTCGCTTTCCCTTTCACCCCCATCCGGTCCACCTGCCAGCAGGAGCAAAGCCACTGGTTCGGGTTTCTCCGCTGACGAGAATGTGACCCTGACGTTCGATACGGCCGCCATCGGCACCGCCAGCGCCGATGCTTCCGGCAACTTCTCGTTGTCATTTGTCGTTCCCAAGTCCGCACAGCCCGGAAGACACACCGTCCAGGCGTCGGGACAATCCAGTGGAACCACCGCCTCCGCCGTATTCACCGTTCAGTCCAACTGGCCGGCATTCAAGAATTCTTCTGCCCGCACCAGCGTGAACCCGTCTGAGAACACCATCAACCTCAGCAATGCAAAATTCCTCGCGCTCGCATGGCAGGGACAGATGGGAGACCTCGTCGATTCCTCCTCCCCCGCGATCGTGAATGGCGTGGTGTATGTCGGCTCGTTCGATGGCAAGCTTTATTCGTTCAATGCCAACGGATGTGCCTCCCAGACTCTCTGCCAGTCGCTATGGAGCGGCGCCACCGGGAACGACATCACTTCGTCACCGGCAGTCGCGAATAATGTCGTTTATATCGGCTCCGCCGATCACAAGCTCTACGCCTTCAATGCCAAGGGTTGCGGCCAATCCACCTGCGCTCCGTTATGGACAGGGAGCACCGGCCAGGGAATCATCGAAAGTTCTCCGCTGGTCGTGAACGGAGTCGTCTACGTAGGATCGTTCGACAAGAAGTTCTACGCCTTCCCGGCTGCTGGCTGTGGACAATCCTCCTGCGCTCCTCTTTGGACCGCCACCACCGGAGGCGAGATCACCTCCTCCCCCGCATTCGCCAATGGCGTCGTCTACATTGGCTCCGGGGATGGCAAGCTGTACGCCTTCTCCGCTGCCGGCTGTGGCTCCAGCACTTGCTCGCCGCTCTGGACTGCCCAGGCCGGAAGCTCGATCATGCAGTCGAGCCCTGCTGTCGCGAATGGCGTGGTCTACATTGGGTCTTTCGACAAGGATCTCTACGCTTTCAACGCCTCAGGTTGCGGTGCGGCTACGTGCCTGCCCTTATGGACAGGCACGACTGGCCCGTTCGTCTCATCCTCCCCAGCAGTAGCGAACGGAGTCGTCTATGTCGGCGATGGCGATGCGTTGTTCTATGCCTTCAACGCCTCGGGATGCGGAGCCTCCAGTTGCGCCCCCTTGTGGACCGGCCAGGCAAATGGCTCGCAAGCCGCCATCGTTTCCGCGCCCGCAGTTGCCGGAGGAGTCGTCTACGTCAGTGAGAACAACGGCATGGTCATGGTCTTCAACGCCAATGGCTGCGGCACATCCTTCTGCTTGCCGCTTAACCAGCTGCTCACGAACAACGAGCCGATCGTCTCGTCCTCGCCCGCGGTGGTCAACGGCTCCGTCTATGTAGGCTCGGCTGATCAGGCGCAAGCCCCGATTGGCAGGCTCTACGTCTACAAACTCAGAAACTAGCACGTAGGGACGGACGCATTCGTCCGTCCCATGCCGAGCGCCCCACTCTAAACTCGCGCCGTAGGCGGGTTTAGAGTGGGCCAATAAGTAGAAAGCTGAAAAAAGCCGAAAGAGGATTTGCCGCCAGTGCAACCTCTCTCTGCGATCTCGCTCTGCGATCTCAGCGGTCTTTCTCCGCGCCCTCTGCGGTTAAAGTTTTTTCTTCCCGAAGTTGTCACCGAGTTGTCCGTATTCGTACACTCCAGTCCGCCGCTGGGCAACGAACTGCTGGTCCCAACCGGGGAGAACCCAATTTGTCCTTTCCCTTTAATTGGATAGAACGTCCCCACTGTGGTACGGCAACTGCTTTGTGTATAACCTGGAAGCAATCGCCATATATAGGAGATTCAGCATGGAACGCCTCGTCCAAGATCTACGTCACGCCCTGCGAATCCTCCGCCGAAGCCCGGGATTCACCTCCGTCTCAGTCCTCACCCTCGCTCTCGCCATCGGCGCCACCACGGCAATTTTCAGCGTGGTCTACGGCGTGCTTCTCAAGCCGCTTCCTTACAAAGATCCCAACCGCATCATGGCCATCTTTGAAGTCAACAGTCGCGGCACGTGGTCGGATCTAGCCGATCCGAATTTTGACGACTTTCGCGACCAAAACCACAGCTTTCAGGCCATCGCAAAATATGGCGGGGGCATTGCTTCTGTTTCAGGCGGATATCAGCCCACGCGGACCGTGGTTGGACACGTCACCCCCCAGTTCCTGAAAGTTTTCCGCGTCCAGCCGATCATGGGACGCGACTTCACGCCTGCGGACAACGCCAAAGGCGCAGCTCCCGTCGCCCTTGTCAGTTACGGATACTGGAAGCAATATCTCGGCTCCTCGCTCGATGTCTCGCAGCTTCATTTGAAGATCGACAACGCCATCTACTCCGTTATCGGCGTGCTTCCTGACAGATTTCAATTTCCGCAGGATGCCGCCATCTGGATACCCGCCGATCGCGATGGTGAAAATCCCAGCCGCACCTCGCACAACTTCGATGGAGTCGCCCGTCTTCGCGACGGAGTCACCGTGCAGCAAGCCCAGGCGGAAATCAGCGCCATCGCGCGCCGCATTCACGATGCCTCCAGCGAGCAAAACGATTACCTGAATAAAGATGCTGCGGTCGTCCCGCTGCAAGACTCGATTACCGGCAAAGCACGTTCCGCACTGCTGATCCTTCTCGGAGCAGTGGGATTTCTGCTGCTCGTCGCCTGCGCCAATGTCGCCAACCTGCTTCTCGCGCAAGCCTCGGTGCGAGAGCGGGAACTCGCCGTGCGCACGGCGCTAGGCGCCGGCCGCGGACGCCTGATCCGCCAATTCCTCACCGAATCTTTCGTGCTTTCCGTTGTCAGCGGCGGTCTGGGAGTTCTGGCCGCATTCCTTGGCGTGTCAGCCTTGCTCGCACTCGCGCCCGAAAGTCTTCCCCGCCTCGACAGCATCGCCATCAATATTCCCGTTCTCGTATTCGCGTTCCTTCTCTCCACCGCGGTTGCCGTGGGACTCGGAGTCTTCACCGCATTGCGGGCCACTTCCGGCAACCTGCGCGAAGGACTCGGCGAAGGCGGGCGCGGTCAGTCCGGCTCGCAACGCACCCAGCGCATCGGGCGCGGCATCGTCGCCGCGCAAATCTCGATCACTCTGTGCCTTGTGGTCGGCGCAGGCTTGCTCGGCCGCAGCCTGATAAAAGTGCTCGAAGTCGATCCTGGATTCCGGGTCGACAAGATCGTCGCGATGGATATCGCGCTTCCCTGGGTCGACTGGAACGCCTCCAAACCAAAAGCCGCGCAGGGAGTTTTCTACGCCAACCTCATCGACCGCCTGAAGCAGATCCCCGGCGTTCAGCAAGTCGGCGCCGCGAGCGCGTTGCCTCTGGACGGCGGCCTTCGCGGCGGCATGTTTCTCCGCATGACTGCCAACGAACTTCCTAAATTCTCCACGAACATGGACGAACTCTCGCGCCAGTTCGCCATCTTGTTCCAGCAGAAGGAGCGGCAGGGCGACGCCGACTTTGGCGTTACCACGCCAGGATACTTCCAGGTTCTCGGCATTCCGCTTCTTCGCGGACGCATGTTCAACGACCGCGACACCGCCGACTCTCCTCACGTTGCGCTTATCAGCGACTCGCTCGCCCGTACCGCATGGCCCGGTCAAGACCCGATCGGCCATACCATCGAGTTCGGCAACATGGATGGCGACACGCGCCTGCTGACCATCGTCGGAATCGTGGGCGACGTTCACGACTACGGCCTCGAAGCACCGCCGCGTCCGACGGTATATGTCGATCTCTTCCAGCGACCTCGTCCCTGGATGACGATCACCATGCTTACGGATGCCGACACGCAACAGGTGACATCCTCAGCCCGCCGCATTCTGGCGGAGCTGAATCCGGAAGTTCCGCCGCGCTTCCGCACGTTCGCGCAAGTCTATTCGGAGTCGCTCGGATCGCGACGCTTCAACGTAATCCTGATCGCCTTCTTCGGGATCGTCGCGCTGGTGCTCGCGACTGCCGGCGTGTTCGGCGTGATGGCCTACTCGGTGAGCCGGCGCACGCGGGAGATTGGAGTGCGCGTCGCTCTGGGTGCGGGCTCGCGCGATGTGCTCGCGATGATTCTCGGGCAAGGGATGCGCACAATCCTGATTGGCATCGTCGTCGGACTGGCCGCCTCGCTCGCGCTGACGCGCACGATGCAGTCGCTGCTGTTCGGCGTCACCGCAACAGATCCGCTGACGTTCGCCGCGGTGATCCTGCTGCTGATCGGCGCCGCTTTGCTGGCCTGCTATATCCCAGCGCGCCGCGCCACGAAGATCGATCCGATGGTGGCGTTGAGGTACGAGTGAGCTATGAGCTGTGAGCTATGAGCTGGTTCGGGACGGCTCCTGGCTCTGTGCGTTGCCCATTGTGCTCAGTGCTCACACCTGCTAATCACTCATTGCTCATTGCTCATCGCTCATCGCTCACTGCTCATTGCTCATCGCTCATCGCTCGATTATCGTGGCTCGTTACTTATTGCTTACCCCTCCCCCTCCCCCCCCCCGATATATTGGAATGTTGGAGTTAGCGCGATTTTGCCATTTATCTATGGGCTGCAATCAGTTGCGGGCAAAATCTTGGGAGCAAAGGAGTTAGTGGTCGAATTGCTCTGCTCTGGTGAAGAAGCCAACGCTCCGCCCGGCCCGCTCCTCCCGGTGAAGCTGAGAAGCAGGCCGTTTTGCCGCGATTGGTTTTCAGAGAGCTGGGTTTGTCTGGAGTATGGGCTCCAAAACGAAGGCCCCATCGGACTCTGGGTCCGTGGAGGCTAGCCACACTCCGTAGCTACTTTAAACTCTCAAAAATGAGGAGAGACGTCGGTGAGGGGAGTCACGCTGGCGCGTGATGGCGGACACTGGGATCTCAATCGAAAATGGGGTCAGTCCCGTCTGTCCCCTTTTTTCGGAAACGGCCTGCTGGCTGCATTTAAAAGAACGCCTATTGCTTCATTTTCTCCCAGAACGTGAGTGGCCTGACGAACAGAACTACTTGTCCAGGCTGTGGCGAGACTGTGACTTTACCGCATGTATTTGCCGAAGCATATCCGTGGTCAAGGACTTCTTTCGTGCTGAAGTTCTTCAGTTCCAGCCACGAATAGCTTCCTCCTCTTGGCCCACACAACACATAGGGAGCATTGATTCGGAAGGACTCATCGTATTTCACAACGGGATGGTCTACGACGATAGAACCGTTGTTCTTCGAGTTGGGGATGTTTACTTCGCTCGGATTCATCGTGAGCTGTAGTCGAGCAACGCCTTTCCCATCCGTCGGTATTGCGATTGCTTCCTTGCGCTCTCCGCCCACCCAGACATTCACGTAGGAGGAAGCCCCAACCATAGGGTGTCCATTTCTACCGTCCACTAATTTGATTTCGATCGTTTGGGCAGAAAGTGACATCGCAGGCAAGATCAGCAAAACGGTTACCAGAAAGTTGAGAAAGCCAAAGCAGAAGGTTACTTGACGATGCCCGATTAGCATTGGGGATATCCTCCTGCCCTCGTCATGTTCAGCAACCAATGAAAAAAGGCACCCATCGGGTTGTATGGAAAGCCTGAATCGATGTGGAACGTAGCTTGATTAGGCCCGAACGGCAGGGTCAGTTGGCTATCTAGCCCACCATTTCCTCCCGGACCGCTTACGGCATGGAGAGTTGGCCCATAGCCGATTACGTAGGTCCACCAGTTGACCGGATAGTAGCCAGGAGTTACTCCCGCTGTTGAGCCGAAAATGTTCAAGTTCAACGTGCCTTGCCCCGGAGGTGCTCCTGTGGAGTAATTGAACGTGCTGCTGACATTGGCATTTGTATAATTCGTCCCAAACCGGTTGTTGGTTGCGTTTAGAATCTGCGCTTGGCAAGTGTGCCCCCCGGTTCCGCCGCCGGGCCCGCTGCCCGCGCTACCGGGCCCAGTTAGAGAGTAGTCAGGAGTGTCGGCGCCACTGAGCGCTGTCAGACCTAGCTCCGCTATGTCGGAAGCGCCGAGTGTTTCCCCATTTGGAGCGACATAAACCGCGCCACCGTCTATGCTCCAGTCAATCGAGTACGCCAAGCCATTGACGGAGGATATAACGGAGCTGCCTCCCGCCGCCCACATGGAATTGATCCAGGACAGATACGAACCCAACCCTTGATTGATCTCGCCCATGCCGAACGATAAACACCCAGGGCAATAATCGGCGGGAGCTCCGCCCCCACCACCGCACCCGTCGCCAGATGGCCCGTCGCACTGTCCGGGGCCTGCCAGATACAGCCCCGATGGATCTACAAAGCTCGGGGGGTTGTTTCCGACGTATGCATATCTGTTCCAGGTCTGGGGATTAGCGGGATTAACAACCGCCAAGCCGGCCGGGTCGGGACGCATCCATCGGCCTTGGGCGGGTGGCCCATCCTTTGCGTTTTTTTGCAAAGGATGGGGCTTCCCAATTCTGAACCCATGGGATTTTGATTTTTGTTTTTCTGTCCATCCGCATCGCACTCCGTCTTATAGTGAAAGGATGCCCACACGCCTCAAGCGCTACTACGGGCACAATCATCTGCACTTCCTCACCTGCAGTTGTTATCACCGCCAGCCTTGGCTCGCGAAGCCCCGCCGCCGCGACCTGTTCCTCGACATTCTAGAGCAGGCCCGCCAGTGCTACCAGTTCGTGATCGTCGGATACGTCGTCATGCCCGAGCACATTCATCTGCTCATCAGCGAACCCGAACGCGGCACGCCTTCCACCGTGATGCAAGTGGTCAAGCAGCGTTTCGCCCGCCGCGTTCTGCGGCGCAAACGCCGCAGCGCCGCCCAACCCGAGCTCTGGCCCGACGAGCCGCACGTATGGCAACATCGCTTCTACGACTTCAACGTCTGGAGTGAGCGCAAGCGCATCGAGAAACTCCGCTACATGCACCGCAACCCCGTAAAGCGCGGATTAGTTCTCGAACCGGAACAATGGCAGTGGAGCAGTTATCGCGCCTACGCCGATCAGGGGGTTGGAAGAGTAAAGATCAATCAGTGGCGTAGAGCGGTGATGAAGGTGCGCCCCGCAGCATAGCTGAAAGGCTCAAGAAATCGGCGCCTGGAATAGCCCCATCCTTTGCAAACAACGCAAAGGATGGGCCACCCTGGTTCTGGGTAGCGTGAAAGGTGGGCCACCCGCCCTGGCGCGTGATGGGAGACACTGAACAGGGAAAGAAAAGGCCAACAGCGAAAGCCAGAGCAGGTGCGTCAAGAACTCCAGGCTTTGAACACCAGTAGGCTCCCCGCCTTACCAATAAGATTGAACGTAGTTTCCGCACGTCCTCCATGGAACGGGTGTAAGCTTTTCCGCGCCGTCGCCCTTGTGGGTTGCGATAAGCCAAAGGAGGACTGCTATGTGGATTCCCAAACTGACGAATTCGATTCTGAGGGCCACGTTAGTACTAACCTTCGCATTGCTGGCGGGCATGGTTGCGAACATGCAAGGACAATCTACCTTCAAGCTGCTCCATGGGTTCGTGGGGGGAACCGACGGAGCGCACCCGACCAGCGGCGTGTCTTTTGGTCCAAAAGGTTACCTCTACGGAGTAACGATCGGGGGCGGGGCATACAACTGGGGAACTGTGTTCTCCATTGGCCCAGGCGGCCGCTATAAAGTTGTCTACACTTTCACGGGAGGCGCGGATGAGGGCTTTCCTAACAATCAACTGACTTGGGTTGGAACTACGCTCTTTGGCGTTACCAGTGCCGCCGGCGCTTACAGCCAGGGAACAATCTTCGAGATCGATACGACGACGGGAATTGAGAAAACACTGTATACGTTCACGGGGTTGGCCGACGGCGGATCTCCGGATTGCGCATTGGTCCCGGACAATGTGGGCAATCTTTACGGAACTACGTTTTACGGGGGCGCTAATGGTGGCGGAACTATTTTTCGCTTTGCGCCGAGTAATGGGAACTTAACAACCCTTTACGCTTTCAAGGGCGGAACTGACGGACAGTATCCATTTGGCAGAATGGCCCGCGATGCCTCGGGCAATCTTTACGGGGCCACGATCGAGGGCGGCGCAAACAATTTTGGCACGATTTTTGGCTTGAGCCAGTCTGGAGTGGAAAAAGTTCTGTACACCTTTCTGGGGTGGCCTGTGCTGGACCTCTATTATCCCTATGCAGACCTGATCAGGGACTCCGCAGGCAATCTGTACGGCGGCGGCACGTCCGGAGGCTTGGGTAATGGAGCAATTTTCAAAGTAAGCGCTGCCGGAGAAGAAACCATCTACAACGTCCCCAGCGGGACTGCGGGGCCATCGCACGGCGTGGTGACTGATTCTGCGGGGAATTTTTACGGGACTCTGGCCGCGGACGGCAACTATGGCGGCGTCTTCAAGATGGATACGAGTGGAAACTACACGATCCTGTACACCTTCACGGGTGGAGTGGACGGAGCAAGTCCTGAGGGCGCGGATGTAATCCGGGACGCTCAAGGAAATCTCTATGGCACGACCGATTCCGGCGGCGGCCAAAAAAAGTATGGAACCGTGTTCGAGCTAACCTTCCCTTAGGGAAAAATGCGGAGCATCGCGTGTCCACGACGCAATCTGCTTCAGTACGTTGCAAGGGCAATGACCCAGAATGACCCCAATCCGAATGAACCCAGCGCCACCGGGGCACACACACGCCCTTTCCCCACCAGCGATAGCAGGAGTGCAAGTGCTGATGCGAGAAATCCAAATCCAGAAGATGTGACCGCAAACGAGTATTTCGCAGGTTCTGGCAGGCTGTTGGCATAGAAGAACACGAACGCCACGAATAACCCGATGGCGGAAACCAGAATGAGGCCGGAAAAAGCTAAGACGCTTCGCCACGTAGGAGACACAAACCGCGGTTTCGATTTAAACCATCGCGCCCAAGCCCAAATCAGCGAAGGAATTGGCAGAAGATAACCAGCTAGTCCGAGGAAGATCATGTCATTTCACGGCAACTCGCCGAGATAGGGAAACGCATACCACGCCAGCCATGCAAAGAGAGCCCCATGAAACAGCAGATTAGCGGAAAACGAAATGGTTTTCGACGAACGATATAACATCGCCCAAAGGATGACAATCCAGGCGCTGTTTATTGCGCAAATGGCAAGGGTGTGCTCACGTCCCTGATACTGGTATCCGTACTTCCAACTGCCCACAAAATACGCGACACTTAGCACGGTCAACGCGATGAGAAGTACCCAAGACCCCCGGCGGGCCCGTGGTCATTGGCACAACCTATTGGGGAAGGCGGCAATCTAAAGGGGGCCTCGGACCGGTCCCTGAACCGGGCCTCGCCCCGGAGATGCGGACATGCGTCATTGCCGTCGGTCGATAGTTTCCGTTTCGCTCATCTTATTATTGCTTTCAATGTTATCCGGCATCGGAGCTGGCGCCGCCATCGTAAGTCCGAGTTCCCCCGCCATTGAAGTAGCGTATCTGCTGGTTGGGTCCACCGTGTACACCTACGACGTGGACCGCACCACGGGCAATCCCACGGAGGAGGGATCGGGGGTGACGCTGGACGCGATTTCGAATCCGGTATTACTGCCCTCGGCGAACGATCACTTTATTTATGTGACCGGCTATGACAGCGGCAATGTGGAGTGGCTGTGGGTGTACGCGGCCGACGGCACCGGGGTTCCGCAATTGCCGGCCGTGCAGGCGCTGAATCTCACCGACAACGGTTTCAGCACCTACAATTTCGTGATCAGTCCGGACGGCACGCTGGCTTATGCGGCGGAATCGGTGTACACGCCCCAGTATTTCCTGGTGGCCAAGATTTCGGAATTTACGGTTGATCCCACTACTGGGATGGTGACGAAATCGGCGCAGCCTGCGGCCACGTATCCAGTCAACGGGCCCTGCCGCCTATCGGCGGAAGCGTTCTTCAACGTGAATGGATTCAATGCATCGGGCAAAGGGCTGTACGACTCGTGGGGGTGCAATTATCCGTATGCGAACGATTCGGCGAGCTACTACAAACGGAGCGTGAATTCCAGCACTGGCGCCCTGGGGTCAGAGCAACAGTTCTTTGCGTGGCTGGATCAGAATTTCGGGCAGGACGCGGTCAGCATCGCGCCCAGCGAACTGGTGTATTTCAGCATCCCGAATAACACGAGCTATGGAACGAGTTCAGTGAATGTATATTCGCTCAGCGGGCAGCAGCAATTTTCCTGTACGGCTGCGATGCTGGAAGCCTGCGGGTACGGGCTTTGGAACTATGTGGATCCGAAAGGGAGATTCGACCTGATCGAAGTAGCGCCGGATCTGGTCGACATCACGGAGATTGATGCGGCGGGCAAGAAGCTGGTGGATACAGGAAATTATCTGCAGGGACAATTTCTTGCGTTTGCGCCGGATGATGCCTTGATTTACACGCAGCAAGTCGGCCAGGCAAATCCGTGGGTGTATCCCATCTACGTGTTCGATCCGAGTACGGGCGGAGTCAGCTACACAGGCGGACAGATTTGGGACAACACTGGAGGCGGGGGGATCATTCCGGCATTGCGGCGGTAATTGTAGAGAATTGTCAAAACGAGAACTTTTTCGGCCCCGCCTGGTTCTTATGAGTGTGGGGTGATTTATGGCGAAGATCATTGAATTCTTCGCTCCCGATAGCTTTAGAAAAAAGTCAACGAAGTGGATACCGGCAGCGGAATATGGGAAGGTGATTCCGTTCAGCGTGCGGCAAAACAAGTCCGCCTGATCCGCCGGTGACGAAAGCTCCCATCATCGTCTTGAGCGGATTTTGAACACACTGTTGCAAAATGGTGGATTGCGGCAGTGTTGGAGAGACTCAAGCCGGCTGCAGGCTTGAATGGGCCGCTGATCTCGAACCTGCGGTCTTACAATCGGCGAGCGGCGATGAGAACGGACTTGCTAGGGTTCAACGGGACTGTCGAGCGGGATCCCGCCATCGCGGCGTGGATGAAAGAGCACAGGGGCGAGTTGGGAGCCATGGCGCAGCAGTGGTTTGAGGTAATGCGAAAGTGCGGAGACGAAGTGCGGGAAGTTTTGCATGACGGCTGTCCGGTGGCATGTCTGGGAGATGCGCCTTTCGGCTACGTCAATGCTTTCACTGCGCACGTGAACGTAGGATTTTTTCACGGGGCAGCCTTGCCGGATCCAGCGCGCTTGTTGCAAGGCAGCGGCAGGTTCATGCGGCATGTAAAGTTGAGACCTGGAACGGCCACAAATTCGACGGCGCTACGCGGCCTCATCGAGGCGGCGTACTGGGACATAAAGGCGCGCGTCGAACACGGGTAATTCCCCGGGACGCCGCCCGCGTCAGCTTCCTGTCGCCTGGCCCAGCCTTCCCGCTCTTCGAAGGGTGGGGAATCTCAGTGGCCGGCGCCACGTTGTGCTCACCGTCGAAATGTGACTCTTGGCGTGCTTCATCCTACTCTGCGCGTGCTTCCAGTTAAGGGTGAGGCACTTCGGTAACCGCATCGTAATGGCCCACCTGGCATCTTTCCCCATCGGCTGCAAGGGCTAGTCTGTCTCTTCACCAAGGCGAGACCGATCCCCCGGTTCCCGCCGGAAACACCGACCACCAAGAAAACTCTGCAATCCTTCCGCACTCTGCAGAGGCACTTAAGGAAAAGTTGCATAACGCCAGCACGTCGCCATACCTGAGGCAGGGGTGTGAGCCAAGGATCGACTGGAGAATTTTAAAATGAAGCGTTACTTGTTTGCCTTGCTGTTGCTGCTTCCCTCGGCCGCTTTCGCCATCACTCCGGTCGCCATTAATAGCGCGTCCATCAACTACACAACCCACACGATCACGGCTGTTGGATCAGGGTTTTGCACTGGCGCTCAGCCCGCAGTCACTTTCAACACAACCCGACTCACCGTGACCTCGACGTGCGCGACTTCCACGGTCGTGGCTAGCCTGCCGGTGCAGGCGGCAGGCTCTTACAAGCTAATCATCACCAACAGCAGCGGAGGGTCGGCGACGTTCTATGTGACTTACGGCGCAGTCGGGCCGCAGGGACCAATGGGCTTGACCGGAGCGACAGGGGCAACCGGAGCCACTGGAGCCAAAGGTGCTACCGGCGCAACCGGAGCCACCGGTGCAACCGGTCCACAAGGGCCGATTGGGCTGACGGGTGCGACGGGAGCCACTGGAGCCAAAGGTGCTACGGGCGCAACCGGTCTGCAAGGGCCGATTGGGCTGACGGGCGCAACCGGAGCAACGGGAGCCCAGGGTATTACGGGAGCAACCGGTCCACAAGGCCCGATAGGCCTGACGGGAGCGGCTGGAGCGACCGGAGCGGCTGGATCTGCGGGCCCCCAAGGCCCTGCGGGCGCCAATGGCACGGGCTTCAACTTCCGCAACGGATTCGATCCCACTGCGACCTATGCGATCAATGATGTTGTGACTTACAGTGGGTCGACGTATCTGGCGAATGTGGCCAACGGCCCGAACACAATGACACCGGATGCGAATACCAGCGCGTGGGTGGTGATGGCGCAGCAAGGCGCAGCAGGTCCAGCCGGATCGCAAGGTCTGACCGGAGCGATGGGACCGCAGGGAGCGCAAGGCATCCAGGGTATTCCGGGAACGAATGGAACCAACGGCACGAACGGTACGGGCTTCAACTTCCGCGGCGCTTTCAACCCGAATACTACGTACGCTCTGAACGATGTCGTTACCTACACCCCCATCACCTATAACGTCAACGTCTCATTCGGCAGTTCCGGATCGATGATCGGCACGATCACGAC
>Ga0070730_10003861_pt1 | contig 13314 bp, 17 predicted proteins | sample Coa_R1_3_FD_66447 | JGI IMG/M metagenome (GOLD analysis project Ga0070730, IMG submission 66447) | Surface soil microbial communities from Centralia Pennsylvania, which are recovering from an underground coalmine fire - Coalmine... | ecosystem: Environmental > Terrestrial > Soil > Unclassified ...
GTCCGGCGGAGCGAGGGGCGGCCCTGGACGCTGTCTTTGCGGTCGCCCGCGTGGTGTGATGCAGCCACGATCTCCGTCGATGGTGTTCCGTTGGCCATGGCGCCGACGGCCACGGCTTCGTTCGCATCACGAGGCCATGGCGTAGAGGCACGACCGTCGACCTCGACTTCGACCTGCCGGTGAGGGCGCTGGCTCCCAACCCTCGCGTCGACGCCGTCCGTGGATGTGTCGCGCTCATGCGCGGCCCGGTGCTCTACTGCGTCGAGGGCCCCGATGTCGGCGAAGGACATTCCCTCGATGACGTACTGATCGACGTCGGGCGCCTACCGGAGCCGCAGAGCTCTGCCGCAGGGATTGCCCCGGTCGTCCTTTCGGGGGTGGCAGTCTCCCCGGGCGGCGACGTCGCTCTCAATGCCGTTCCGTACTTTCGCTGGGCGAATCGCCGGCCGCACCCGATGCGCGTCTGGTTGCGGCAGGCCTAGGCAGCGCCGTAGGAGATCCGGGCCGGGATCTCCACATCAACATGCATAGCGCTGCCACGCCCACCAACACCGCGATCGTGGCGAGGCCCGCCAGGAGCGTTCCGCCCATGCCGAAGCTTGCCGCGGCCTGGACGAGTGCGGCGAAGGCAAGTGCCGCCGCGAGGACAAGCGCAATCGAACGCAATCGTTGGAGATGGACGTTCAGATCATCACGGCCTCGTCGCCGCGAATCGATCGACCAGCTCGCCAGCTCAGTCGACGATAGCAAGGCGATCGCGACCAGTGGCGCCCACAGATCCTGCCGAATCGTCGCGACCAGGAGGGAGGCCACGTACGTGATCGCCACCAGGCCGGTCGCCCAATGCGTCACCTGCAAGAGCCCGCCCGCGATTCCTGCCAGAAAGAGCACAACACCGGCGGCGGCCGCGATCGCGAAGACGCCGCCGGGCACCGGAGCCGACAGCGCCGCGTACGTCGCGACGGTCCCGAGGATGGCAGTGGCGGCGCCGCCAGTTATGAGATACGCAAATTGCGACCGAATCGTCGGAATTGCTCGACCTCCTGAAGTGCCGCCACCAGGGGCAGACCCTGTTTCCACTGCGTGACCGGAACGCCCGCCCTCCAGTACTCATGGCGCATGCCCTCGCGCTTCATCAGCCACAGCCGGTACGCGAGCCCGTCCTCCTCGGATCGCGCGATGCTTACGAACGGCAGGGGCGAAACCTCCACGATGACCAGGTCGAAACCGCGTCCGCGAAGGTCCAGCAACGCTGATGTCGTGCGCTCGTCGAGCAATGGGGTGATCGCGATCACGAGTGCCCTGGGCGGAAGCGTCTGTGCCGGGATCACATCGATGCCTTTCCAGGCATAGCTCAAAATCCTGTCGGTGCTGAGGAGCGCGTCCACGATGCGATAGGCCTGGCGCAGCCCCATCCCCGGCAGCTGCCACCGCACCGTGCCACCGAAGTTCACCAGGCTGACTCGATCCCTGCGCCTGAGATAGTGCCGCGCCGACGCCGCCGCTGCGCGCACGGCCATCAGCAGCGTGGTATCGCTGTGATCACCAATATCGGAAAAGCTGTCAAGGAAGATGACCACGTCCGCGTTACGTTCCGGATGCACCTCGTTGACGTGCAGCTTCTGCAGGCGCGTGCTGACCGCCCAGTTGATGCGCCGCACCCGGTCACCGGGTTCGAAGGGCCGCACGTCGGCGAATTCGATGCCGTCACCCTTGCGCCTCGCCACCTCGTCGCCCGACCAGAGTTGCGTGTCCGCCGGCCGGATGGCGCGGGCCAGCAGCTCCTCACGTGGAAACACGCGCAGCATCGGCTGTTCGGCGAATCGCGACTCGTACGTGAAAAAGCCCAGGCTGTCGTGGGTGCGTGCCACCACCGGGCCGACGCGAAAGATGCCCCACCGGCGTGGCGTGAGCTGTACCGACAGGACGTGAGTGTCACCGGCTTCGATCTGAATCGCATCGGTGCTCGTTGTCGCGTCGCGGCTCATGCCGAGGGGCGTGGGAAGCGTGACCGAGATCCATGGCACGGCCGTCTCGGCGCGCACCGCGATGTGGACGGTTGCTGGATCCCCCTCCATCACGGCGTCCCGTTCGATCCGCGCGGTCACGTCGTACCGTGGCGCGCGCGCCATGGCCAGGCCGACCACCGCCGCAGCCAGGAACGCCATGCCGATCTCGGCGGCTTCGACCCTGGCCACAAGCACGCCGGCGAGGAGCAGGACAAGGCCGATCGACGAATATGCGACCAGCTTCGCCGAGGGCTGGGTGCGGGAGGTCACCGGCGGTGGTCGGTCTCGGGCGCCGGCGTCGGGACCGAGTTCAGGCACTCCATCACCACATCATCGGCTCGGATGCGGCGCACCCACAGCTCCGGACGCAGGGTGATGCGATGTGCCAGCGCCGGCACGGCGACAACCTTGACGTCTTCGGGGATGACGAAGTCCCGGCCGCTCAGAGCTGCGTTCGCCCGGGCCAGCTTGAAGAGCGCCAGGGCGCCGCGCGGGCTGGCTCCGACCTGCACGCTGGCGCTGCTCCGCGTCGCTTCGACCAGGTCGACTATGTAGTAGGCGACGCTTTCCGACACGTACACCTGCTCCAGTCCCGCTTGCATGCGGAGCAGGGTCTCCCGGTCGATCACGCGATTCAAAATCACCTCGTCGGCGCCGCGCCCTGCCCGCTGCTGAAGGATCGTGTTCTGCTGGTCGCGTGAGGGATAGCCGATGCTCAAGCGCACCAGGAACCGGTCCAGCTGCGCCTCGGGCAGCGGATACGTGCCTTCGTACTCGATCGGGTTCTGCGTCGCGATGACCAGAAACGGCTCGGTGAGCGCGCGGGTCTCGCCTTCGATCGTGACCTGCCTTTCCTGCATCGCCTCCAGCAACGCGGCCTGCGTCTTCGCCGGCGCCCGGTTGATCTCGTCGGCCAGGAGCAGATTGGTGAACACCGGGCCGGGCCGGAATATGAAATCGCCCGAACGCTGGTCGTAGGTCGAGCTGCCGGTGATGTCGGAGGGCATCAGGTCTGGTGTGAACTGGATGCGGCGGAACTGCATCTCCATCACCTGTGCGAAGCTCCTCGCCATCAAGGTCTTGGCCAGCCCCGGAAAGTCTTCGATCAGGACGTGGCCGTCGCAGAGGACGGCCATCAAGAGCAGCTTCAAGGCATCCCGCTTGCCGACCACCGCGCGTTCGATCTCATCGAGAACCTTGGCGGAGTCCGCGGTCAGCTCCGCGATGCTCTTGGTCGCGCTCAAATCGACTCGAGGCTCTCGACGATGGCCCTCAGCTGAGTGATCGTCGTGCCTCGTTGTTCGCGTGGGTCGTCGAGGCTTGGAATGTCTTCAATCTGATCCCAGAGGGCGCTTCCCAACCGCGCTTTTGCGACCTCTGGCTCGCGTGCAAGATCGATATGCCAGTTCGCGGCAAGGCGCTGCGCGGCGATGTCGCGAACGACGGGGCGAAGCCGGCTTTGATAGTCGAACCGCGAGACTTTCGCCCAGGACACGCGATGTTCGATATCGACGAGGTCCGTCGGGCGGTTCGGCGCCGCGTTACGCGAACGTCTGCCGGTGCCACCGGCCTTCGGGCTGGAATCGCTGTAAACGAAGGCAGCGATGCTGCTGATCAACTTCAGCCCCAGCAACAATCCGATTGCCGCGAGGTAGCCCTTGAGGATCACGTCGCCGTGTTGCGGAACGGTCAGCAGCACTACGACCATCGCGGTGGTGGTCAGAGCAGCGATCCATAGAGAATCGGTCACGATCGAGCGCACCAGCGCGCGGCGGCCATCGTCGGGACCGACGGGCGTGACGTAGCTCACGTCGGGGACGGGGCGGCGCCGAGCTGGACGCGAATCCGCGAGAGAGCGAGCACCGCGTCGGACCGCATCTCCTCGTCGATCTCGTGGCGGCTGAACTTGGCGACCTCGAATAGCTGGGTCAGCTGGGTGACGTCGGTGGAGAGGCCTATCAGTGACCGCAGCACCCGGGCCATGAACTCCATCGGAGCTTCATACCGATGCCGCGGAAGACCGGCGCGTTCCATCGACCTCTCCATTGATGAATAGGCTGCGATGATCGCACGCCTCGGATCCGGGATGGCCCGCAGCGCATCCAGGCTTTCGTCCAACGCCTCGACCACCGATTCGGCCGGGGTCGGAGCTGGAGGTCTGATCAAGGGCGTACGGCGAGTCACCGGCCAGAAGAGCCAGGCCAGGAACGCCATCACGATCAGCCCGGCCAGCACGATGCTGAGCCAGGTCAGGTCAGGGCCCGCGGGGGAGCCGAGCAGCTTCGATGTCGGCGGCAGGTGGCTCGTCAGCGCGGCGGGCAGGTGGGGAAGGAGCAGCAGTCCTCGCCGGCCGCCGGCCGGGTGCAGCCACAAGATCATCACGGCCACGAACATGGTCGGCACCAGGGGCAGGAGCATCGTCGCCCAGTGCCGCTTGCGCGGAGGCTCGTTGAGCGCGACCGGCTTGGAGGCGAGTGCGTAGACGATCGCCGCGGTCACGAGGACGTCGGCGGCGACGAGCAGCCACAGCGCCGTTTGCCCGAGCACGATGAACGGCTCCAGGGGAATCGTGGCCGCCCCGGCGCCCGAGCCTGGCTGCGCCGCCATTCCGACCAGGACTGCCGCGGCGACCAGGGCGGCGAGGGCGAGCGCTCGGTCCCTTATCGACAGGCCGGTCACCGGCTGAGTCTAGGCTTCAACGTCCGCACCGAGAACCGCTACCGGCGCTCGCTCGCGCCGACGACCTTGGTGAGCAGGCACAGCAGCTCGTCGCGCTGCTTTTGGTCGAGCGGACCCACGAGCCGGCCGGTCATCACGCGCGTGCGCGGGATGAGCTGCTGCACGGTATGAAGGCCCTTGGGCGTTAGCGTGATCGTCTTGCGGCGGCCGTCACGGGGATCGCGTTCGCTGCGAATGAGGCTTCGGGAGCTGAGGCGCGAGACGATCTCGGTCATCGTCGAGCGGTCGAGTGAGACACGCCGGCCCAGGGTGCGCTGGTCGAGGTTCGGTTCGGCGTACAGGGCATTCAGCACGGCGAACTGGGGCGACGTGATCGTGTGCGAGACCTCCTCATCCCACAGCAGGTTCAGTACCTGCACAGCGCGTCGCAGCAGGTGGCCGGGATGCTGCATCAGGTCTTCCGGGGGATGCGGCTCAGGCGGTTCTTTCTTCACCCTTCATCTCCACCACCCGGTAGCCGACCGGCAAGAGTTGCAGCCCAAGGCGTTCCTCGATGGTGCCCCATATGCCCCGGGGCAGAACGAGCGCAAACAGCGCCGCCGTCGCGCCGAGCCCGACCAGGTACCAGGGGCCACCTTGCGTAAACGTGGTCTGGATCGCGAACAGGAGGATGGCGCCGAGGATCGGACCCTCGAAAGTGCCGAGACCTCCCACCAGCACCATGAAGATCATGTATGCCGTCCACTGCACGCTGAATATCGAGCCGGGCTCGATGAAGAGAGTGTTGGCGCCGATGAGCACGCCCGCCGCCCCGCAACCAAACCCAGCGAGCACGAAGAGCAGCCGCTTCCGACCGGCAACTCGCACGCCAAGGGAACGAGCGGCGTCCTCGTCATCGCGGATTGCCTGCAGCGAAACCCCAAGCGGAGAACGCAGCAGGACGAAGAGCGCCGACAGAAAGATGATCGCGAAGGCCAGGGCGAGCCAGAAGGTGTACGCCTGGCGGAAGTTGGGCGCGTACTGGTTCAGCTGGATCAGGGAGATCCCCGTGCCGGCACCGAGGTTCTGATCCAGCCGGACGAGGATCGAGATCGCCTCCGCGATGACCCACATGCCGATCGCGAACTGCGCGGCCCGCAGGCGCAGAGCAAACAGAGAGATGGGAACCGAGATTAATCCCGCCACGAGCGTCGCCAGCAGCATCGCGAGATAAGGGCTGACGCCGAGCCCGGCGAAGAAGACGGTGCCGTAAGCACCGATGCCTATGAAAGCCTGCTGGCCGATCGAGAGCAGTCCACCATAGCCCGCGAGCGCGTTCCACATCACGGCGAGCAGGACAAGGATCAAAAGGTTCGTGAGCTTCTGGACCACGTCCGTTTCGAACACCAGCGGTACTGTCGCCAGCAGCGCAGCAATCGCAAGCGCCGTGCCGGTGAACACCTTCGAGGTGTTGGTCCAGCGCAGAACTCTCATCGCGCGGTCCTCAAGGCCACGCGCACGCCGCCGTACCGGACGATCAGCACAGCGAGAAACAGGAGGTGTCCCGCCAGGGCGGAATATTCCGGGTTGATCTGGGCGCCCACCGTTTGGGCCACGCCGAGCGCCAGCCCGCCCACGAGCGTGCCCCAAAGCGAACCCATGCCGCCGATCACGACGGCTTCGAATGCGAAGATCAGCTGGGTCGGCCCGCTGAGGGGATCGAACACGGAGCGAATGGCGAGGAACAGCCCGCCCAAGGCGGCGATGGCCACGGCCAGCGCCGTGGCGCGGGCGTAGACGCCGCGGCTGTCGATACCGACGAGCTCGGCGGCGTCGGCGTCCTCCGCGGTGGCCCGCATCATCCAGCCGGTCCGCGTGCGCGACAGAAACACCTGCAGAGCTCCGAACACCACCAGCGCCACCAGCAGGATCACGATGCCGAGGGCGGAAACCGACAGGCCGCTCGTGACTTGCCAGCTCGACGTGGTTACGGCACCCGCATCTCCGCCAAGCGAGCGAACGTCCGGCGAGAACCTGAGGAGCAGCAGGTTCTGGATCACGATCGAGAGCCCGAACGTGGCCAGCAGCGGAATCAGGATTCCGGATTTGAGGCTTCGCTCGAGGATCGTCAGCTGCAGGACGTAGCCGAGCACGATCATCAAGGGGAGGGCCACGACGAAGGCGACGAACGGTGACATGCCGGTGCTCTGCACGATGACGAAGACGGCGTAGGCGCCCAGCACTGCGATGTCGCCGTGGGCGAGGTTGATGATCCTCATGACTCCGAACATGACCGAAAGCCCGCAGGCCAGGACCGCGTAGAAGGCGCCTAGGAAGATGCCCTGCAGGACGGCGTTGACGATGGTCATGCCGGCCGCTTCAAGCCGAAGTACGCGCCGACGACACGGTCGCGATCCAGCGACGCCGCCGCGCCCTCCAACACGATCCGCCCTTCGAGCATGCAGATCACACGGCCGGCCACCTTCAGCGCGCGCCCAAGGTCCTGCTCGACCAGGATCACCGTCGTGCCTTCACGGAGAATGTCGGCAAGCGATCGATAAACAGCGTCGACGACCACGGGCGCCAGCCCCAACGACACCTCATCGAGCAGGAGCAGCCGGGGATTGCTCATCAGCGCACGCCCGATCGCGACCGCCTGCTGCTCCCCACCCGACAGGTTCGCCGCCACCATGTGCCGCCGCGGCTGGAGCATGGGGAAGAGATCCAGCACCGACTGCACGCTCCAGCGGCCTTTGCGCGACGCGGAGACGCGAAGGTTCTCCTCGACCGTAAGGCTCGGAAACAGCCTCCGGCCCTCGGGCACGAGCGCGATCCCGAGCGACACTCGGCGATGGGCAGGCATCGAAGTGATGTCGCGACCGTCGAACAGCACCCGGCCGGCGTGCGGCCTGTGGGCGCCCGCCAGAGCTCTCAGCAGCGTGGACTTGCCTGCGCCGTTGGCGCCGATCAGGGCCACCGTCTCGCCGTTCGCCACCTCGATGGAGACCCCACGCACGGCCTGGAGCAGGCCGTAGCGGCAGTCGAGGCCTTCGACCTGTAAGAGCGTCATGAGCGACCGAGGTACGAGTCGATCACGGCCGCCTGGCCGACCACCGCCTCCGGCCGGCCCTCGGCGATGATGCGGCCGGCGTCCATGCAGACCAGGCGGCTGACCACCTGCATGAGCAGATGGACGATGTGCTCGATCCACAGGACGGCGATGCCCCCGTCGCGCAGGCTCGCGACCATCTCGACGAGCGCGGCGGTCTCCGCGTCGGTGAGGCCACCGCCGATCTCGTCGAGCAGAAGGACCGAGGGTTCGACCGCCAGCGCGCGCGCCAGCTCCAGGCGTTTGCGCTGCAGCAGGCCCAGGCTTTCGGCTCGCCTGTTGGCGTGCCGGGTCAGCCCGGTCTGGTCGAGGACCCGCAGGCAGAGGTCCTGGGCTTCAGCCCCGCGCCGCCGCCCGCCGGCGGTCGCCCCGACGAGAACGTTTTCGAAGACGCTCATGCCGGTGAAGGGACGCGGCACCTGGTGCGTGCGCGCGATGCCCAGCTTGCATCGATCCGCCGCGCCCCGGGACGTGATGTTCTGGCCGCGGAAATCCACGGCGCCGGAGTCAGGCGCCAGTGCACCCGACAGGACGTTCAGCAAGGTGGTCTTCCCGGCGCCGTTCGGGCCGACGATGCCGACCGCCTCGCCCGCAGCCAGCGAAAGGTTCACGCCGTCCAGCACATTGAGCGCGCCGAAGCGCTTGCGCACGTCGACGGCGGCGAGAACCGCCGCTTCCACGGCTAACCCTGATACGGCTGGAGGGTCGACGCGACCGGCACGTTGGGGTCGGACGAGTTCTCGCAGATGACGAAGTCGATCGGCCATTTGGACACGTTCTGCTTCCACTGCCCGCCGATGATGGGTGTGCTCACGATGCCGGACACCGCAGGCGTGCCAGGACCGAAGTTTGGATTCTTCGTCCAGTCGAGGTTGCCGACCGGCGTCTCCACGGTGAGCGTCTTCATCGCATCGACGATCTTCTGCTTGTTCTTCGGATCGCCACTCGCTTTGAGCACCGCCGCCGCGACATCGAACAGGGACAGGGTCGCCCCGAGTTGCTGGTTCCACTGCTTGCCGCTGGAGGTCTCATACCCGCTGGCCAGATCCTTCGACGAAATGCCCGTGAGCGACGACTTGTACGGCCACGTCGGCGCCCAGTACACGCCGGAGGCGAGACCGTTGCCGATGGCTCCGAGCGACGAGACCTGCGAGGGAAACAGGCCGGTCTTGGCGATCTGCCCGATCTTCACGTGCTTCGTGTATCCCTGCTGCGCGGCCTGGCGCCAGAAGGTGGCGAAGTCAGGCGGGATCGGGAAGGTGTTGAAGATCTGGCAGTCTTCGCTGATGAACTTCTGGATCTGCGCCGTGTAGTCGTTGGTACCGTCCTCGTAAGCGCCTGGGTCGACGATCGTGTAACCCGCGCTCTTGAGCAGCGGTCCGAGGGCGCCGCGAATGGCGTTTCCATCGGCGTCGTTCGGCCACATGACTCCGACCTTCTTGTTGGTGCTGACCTGCGGCCAGAGATGGCTGTACGCAAGAAAGAACTGGAGCACGCCGAAGCAGTAGTGGAATGTCCATTTGAATGGCGTCGGCTGCCCGACCTTCCCGCCCCGTCCGAGGTACCAGGACTCCCACGGCACCACCGTGGAGATGCATGGCACGCCGGCTGCCTCACAAGCGTCAGAGACCGGGTTCACCGTCTCGGGGGTCGACGTCGCGAGCATCAGGTCGACCTTCTGGTTCTGGATGAGGTCCTGCGCCACCTGCGCGCCCACGGAGGGCGTCGACTGTCCGTCGCGAGAGACGATCTCCACGCTGTAGTTGGTGCCACCGACGGTCAGCCCGTCCTTGAAAGCGGTCCTGGCGAGGCTGATGACGTAGGGATCAGGCTCGCCGAAGCCGGAGGCCGGGCCCGTGATCGGGCTGACAAAGCCGATCTTGATCGAGCCGGTTTGAGTGCTTGCCGTCGACGTGAGGCAGGCTTCGAGGAATCCCGGGACCGCGAGGCCGCCAAGGACGAGGCCGGTGCCCTTCAGCATCTCGCGCCGGGTGATCGGGGCGGACCGAAGTTTCCTCTTGCTCACCTGACTCTTCTCCTCAACATCAGGGATTGCTCCGTGTACCGACGATCGGAGTTTGCCCGAGTTCATAATTTCCGTCAAGGGCCGTGAACGACGTGGACTTCGAGCCGCCCTACCTCTACCCGGACTATCGCTCCACGGAGCTGCGAGCTCCCCGACACGAACCGGTGCGCCTGCCCGACGAGTGGTTCCACAAGACACCCGGACCGGCGTTCGGCCGCATCCCGGTCCGGGCCGAGGATGCAGACCTCACGCGCCAGCATCCGGGAGAGCCCATGGGCGAGCGGATCATCATCACCGGGCGCGTCCTGGACAGCGATGGCCATCCGGTTCGCAACACTCTCGTCGAGGTCTGGCAGGCGAACGGGGCCGGGCGCTATCTGGATCCGGTCGACGACCACGACGCACCGCTCGACCCCAATTTCACGGGCGCCGGCCGCGCGCTGACGGATGGCGCCGGCGCGTATCGGTTCGTCACCGTCAAGCCGGGCGCGTACCCATGGCGAAATCACCTGAACGCGTGGCGACCCGCGCACGTGCACTTCTCGCTGTTCGGCCCATCACTGGCGAGCCGTCTCGTGACGCAGATGTACTTCCCTGGTGATCCGCTGATCCCGCTCGACCCGATCCTCGGCTCCATCCCGGACCCGCGGGGTCGAGAGCTGCTCATCGCCCGACTCGATCTCGAAACGACGATTCCGGAATGGGCGCTGGGCTACCGCTGGGACATCGTGCTGCGCGGACGGCGCGCAACACCGGTCGAAGGGTGACGGCCCCGACTCCGTCGCAGACGGTCGGACCCTTCTTTGGTTTCGCACTGCCCTTCGAGGGTGACTCGAATGCCATGGCCGGGGAATCCGGGCTTGCGATCAGGATCGAGGGGCAGGTGCTCGATGGCGCCGGCAACCCGGTCAACGACGCGCTGGTGGAGGCTGCTCAGGGTGACCAATTCGCTCGCTGCCGCACCGATGCGGAGGGTGCATATCACATGACGGTGCGCAAGCCGGTTACCGCCGACGGCGCACCCTGCCTGGGCATCACGGTCTTCGCGCGCGGTCTCTTGCGCCACCTGTCCACGCGCATGTACTTTCCAGACGAAGATCGAGCGAATCGGGAGGATCGCGTGCTGCAGATGGTCGACGAGTCGCGGCGGCACACTCTCGTCGCTCAGGCGGAAGGGGACATCCTGCATTTCGACATCCGCCTCCAGGGCGAGGCGGAGACCGTGTTCTTCGCCCTCTGACGTTTACCAGGAGGAATTCGATGGCTGACGAAAGGAAGAGCGGCATGGAGGTGCGTCGGGCGGTGCTGGGGGATGCGTACGTGGATCGTGCGGAGGCCTCGCGGACGCCCCTGACGGACGAGTTCCAGGACCTGATCACGCGGTACGTTTGGGGCGAGATCTGGACGCGACCAGGTCTTGACCGCCGCACCCGCAGCTGCATCACCGTCGCCATGCTGGTCGCCCTCAATCGCAACGAGGAGCTGGCTCTGCACATTCGCGCCGCTCTGACGAACGGCGTCACGGAGGACGAGTTGAAAGAGATCCTGCTCCAGACGGCGGTCTACTGCGGGGTGCCCGCCGCCAACACCGCGTTCGCAGTGGCCACACGAGTGCTGGCGGAGAAATGAGCGGGGTGTCGGCACCACCGAGAAGGTGGAGAGCGGAGGTCGTCGGCAGTCTCCTTCGGCCGGCTGACCTGGTCGACGCCCGAAACAGGCTGGAGGCAGGCGAGATGACCCAGGCGGAGTTCAAGGCGGTCGAGGACGCGGCGGTCCGGGCCGCCATCCAGTTGCAGGAGAAGGCCGGGATCGATGTGGTGACGGACGGGGAGCTGCGCCGCTACGCCTTCTACGGTCACCTCATCGAGGCGTTCGAGGGATTCGACCGTGAGGGCGGCTGGGCGATTCCTTTCCGGGACGAGAAAGGCGAGCAGCTCATCCTCAAGCGCCCGGTCGTCGTCAACCGGCTGCGGTGGAAGCGAAGCATGTGCAGCGAGGAGTGGACTATCCTGCGCACGACTGCGGGAAGGTCGGGCAAGGTGACGATGCTCAGCGCGCAGCAGGCCGCCGCCTATTACGACCCCGAAAAGTCCAGGGCCGCCTATCCGACCCGCGACGACTACCTGGCCGACATCGTCGACCTGTCCCGGCGCGAGGTCGACGAGCTCGTCCGCCTCGGGTGCACATACATCCAGATCGACGCGCCGCAGTATGGGGCGCTTCTCGACCCGGCCATGCGCGAGGGCTACCGGCAGCGCGGGAGCGACCCCGAGGAGCTGATCGACCGCTGCATCGAGCTCGACAACGCGATCATCCAGGGCCATCCGGGAGTCACCTTCGGACTCCATGTGTGCCGCGGCAACAACCAGAGCAAGTTCTACGCCGAAGGCGACTATGAGCCGATCTCGCGCATATTCGAGAAGACCCTCTTCAACCGTTTCCTGCTCGAGTACGACGATCGGCGCTCGGGCGGTTTCGGACCTCTCGTGCATCTACCCGAAGACCGGGTCGCCGTCCTGGGCCTGGTCACGACCAAGAAGGCCGAGCTCGAAACCGAGGCCGACCTGAAGGCCAGGATCGAAGAGGCGTCCCGTTACGTTCCGCTCGAACGCTTGGCGCTGAGCCCTCAGTGTGGGTTCGCCTCGACCATCGAGGGCAACCGGATCACTCACGAGCAACAGCAGCTCAAGCTCGAGCTCGTGGGGCGCGTCGCGGACTCGGTCTGGGGCCGGAGCTAGGCCAAAATCCGCCTAGAGGGGCGAAGTCAATTCGAGTTGGATGTTGTCCGGGTCGCGGAAGGACATGACGCAAATCCCAAACGAGGTCAGCTCCCGAGGCTCGCCGTGCGGCACGTGGTTCTGATCGAGCAGCCGGATGGCTTCGTCGAGCGCGGCGCGACTTTCCACGCTGAAGCTCAGGTGGTCGAGTCCGACCCGATCCTCGTCGAATCGGTCGGTCTTGGCGGCCACCGGCCGGAGGCCGAGCAGGTAGTCGCCCCTCGCCATCACGATTCCGCCCCAGAGCACCGGGTAGCTCGGATCGTGTTGCGGGTCATCTGAAGCGGGTGCCTCGGCGGCGACGTTGAAGCCCAGAAGGCCGGTATAGAACGCCCGGCTCCGATCGATGTCGGTAACCGTCAGGCGCAGGTGGTGGATACCGCCCAGTTCGATCTGTCCTGCCATCGATTCGCCCCCGTCAGAAGCTGATTTCGCGGCTCGGCTCATGGGTCCGCGGAAGCCTTCGCTCGCCCTCGATTATCGCCCCGAGGCCGGCCCTGGGCCCCAAATGTGACGCCGGCATCGCGTCTTTGTGGGGGCGCAAACGCCTGTCCGTTTGCGACTCTATGCGTCACTCATGGCGCCCGACATCCGCGGCATCAAGTGGGCGTTCGTGCTCGTCGGCGTGGCCGACGGCACGCTGCTTCCGTTCATCCCGATCTACCTGCTCGAGCGCGGCCTCGGCCCTGCGGCGATTGGAGGGGTCCTCGCCGGCATGGCCCTGGTCTGGCTCTT
>Ga0070730_10003862_pt1 | contig 13313 bp, 9 predicted proteins | sample Coa_R1_3_FD_66447 | JGI IMG/M metagenome (GOLD analysis project Ga0070730, IMG submission 66447) | Surface soil microbial communities from Centralia Pennsylvania, which are recovering from an underground coalmine fire - Coalmine... | ecosystem: Environmental > Terrestrial > Soil > Unclassified ...
CGGTAAAGACATTGAATAAACGGTTGAGGCGCAGGTGGAGACTATCGATGATAGCGAAGTCTTTGATGCTTAACTCAAGTAACATAATGACTTTCGGTGGCGCTCACGGCACCGGTGGTGCCATCGCTTCTCAACTTGGCATTGATGATCTGATAAAAGTAGGTTGGTGGTTTACGCCTGAGAAACCGGGTAATGTATGGGCTTTTCTCGACGGTGATGATCGCGCCATCCTTCACCTCGCGATTCATCTGCCCATCGGCGGAAAAGACGCCATTTTGGGAACCTGTAAATATCTGAAGCCTGACCTTTGATTCAGGCTGAAGAATAAGGGAGCGGTCGGAGGCCAGATGTGGCGCGACCGGGGTCAGCACACTGCTCTGTACCTGGGGATGCAATAAGGGTCCGCCCACCGCCATATTGTAGGCAGTCGAACCGGTCGCGGTCGAAAGGATCATCCCATCGGCAAAAGAGGTACTGTAGTAGTAATCATCTACCCACACCCGTATCTGCACGACACGGGGCCACGTGCCACGTGCGATTACAATATCATTGAGGGCGAGAAATTCTTCTTTTTGCCCGTCCTGTATCAACTCGGCATGCAGCATCGTGCGTTTATCCACCCACACTGATGCATCACCGTCGAGATAATAATTGAGCGCGGTCGGTACTTCTTCTGGTCTTAGTTCTGTCAGGAACCCGACGCGACCAAAATCGATACCAACGATGGGCACATCGATGCAAGAACAGAGGCGCGCGGCATGTACAATGGTTCCATCGCCACCCAGCACGAGCACCATCTCACAGCCCTTGAAAGAGTCCGCGCAGGACACGCTCTCTTCATTGCGCAGATCGACAGCACGTACCTCATAGCCATGTTGCTGGAGAATGGGTACGAGCTGGGCCGCGAACTGTGATGTGTCTTGCTTGCGCCCCTGGTAGAATATTGCAATTGTCTTCAACACATCTCTCCAAATAGGCAAGTGAGGGCGAACACAAGGTGTCGCCCTACTAAGTCGCCTCAGTAATGGTACGATATGTGGTGCCTGTTGTCAACTCTATTGCCTGGATAGGTGCTAGCATTGTAGGACCATTGTTATGTATTTATTCCGTCTGCACGCCTGCTTTCTGGAGCTTTTCTTGCGCGAACCAGAGCACATCTTCCTTAGAATGCAGTAGCCCTTCAGCCTGGGCTTCAGCGATCTGGTCGAGCAACTGACCTATCAGGGGTCCCCGCTCTAACTTAAGAGCGCGTATGAGTTCTTCTGGTGCGACCAGGCGTGGTGGGATGATTCTGTCGCGCTCGCGGATGTAGCGAGTGAAGAGCAGGCGGGTAGTGCCTATATGATTAGCCCAGGCTGCTGTGAGTGGCTCTGGTCCGCGCATCGCGAGGTGATCGGCAAGCGAGACAAGCGCGACGTAGAGGCCGGTTGGGCCGAGATCCACAAAGTAGCGGCGGATCGCGCGCGGAGTTACCGTATCGCTACTCAACTGACCAGGGCGCATATGGTGAGCGGTCACCTGCTGTACCAGGCGGCGCTCCTGCGTGCTGGTATGTAAACGACCCATGATCTGCTGTACCAGAGGGACGCCAGCCTGGGGATGATGATAGAAGCGAATATTGCCCTCTTCATCCGCACTGTAGGTCACGGGTTTTCCGATATCATGGAGCAGTGCGGCCATTTTCATCACCGGCGTTGTAAGGGTTGCGAACTGGAAAATGCCCTGCTGTTCAGCCTCACGTAGCAAGGACTGGATGGCCACCAGATCTTGCTTCTCTGTCTCTAATGGTGAGTGTTGTACGTGTTCAGGAGATTGTTGGAGGAGAGTCGTTAGCTGTTCGAGCATGGCGACCGTTTCCAGGGAATGCCCCAGGACATCCCAATGGTGCAGGTAGGGCTGACGCATACCACGAGCCGGGATAAATTCGGGAAAGAGGGTAGTAAAGAGTCCGTGGCGATCCAGGAAACGCAAACGCTCAGTAGCTCCGTCCGGTCGGAGGATGGCATATAATTCCTCGTGAGTACGCTCAGGAGCGGCCAGAGGTAGCAAAGAGGCGTCGCGGGTCACTATCTGCTCTGTGCCCTGATCGATGCTGAGATGGTAGCGCGTCATAAAACGCACTGCGCGGAGCAGACGCAATGGATCGTGCTTGAATACAGCATCGTTGACCGCCCGGAGGAGGCGTGATTCACAGTCGGCCCGGCCATTGAGAGGGTCGATCAGGGTGAGGTCGCCGCCTATAGTAAGATGCTCTACGACCGTAGTGAGTGGTGACGCGATGGCGTTGATGGTGAAGTCGCGCTGATGTAAATCCGCCTCGATGGTATCTCCCTGCAGGGGAGCGATATCGAAAATGATCTCCTGCTGTTCCAGCTTGCAGACGACGCGGCTGGCTTTGTCGTGCATATGTGCATAATAGCCGCCCAGCTTATTGGCGAGACGCCGTGCCAGTTGCGGGGCATCACCATCGGTAACGATATCCCAGTCAATGCAGGGTTCGTGTAAGAGAAGGTTGCGTACCGATCCCCCTACCAGATAGGCCCGCTGATTGTTGAAATGATGTGCAGCCTGCTGTAAAAGATGCAGCGTTTCCGTGTCAAGATTATGTTGTGCTCTGATCATGAATGCTCGTTAGCGTTAAAATTTTGTCCCTCCTAACATCTTCAATACGTATCTTAACATTGCTGTCTATGGTAAGAAACTCTTGCCATCTAGCACGTTCCCATGTATAGTAGGTGCAGATCAGGCGTCAAAGCGGTAAGTAAGTTAGCGGTGAGTAGAGAGATCTTCTGCTCTAAAAAGATGGGTGCTGATATCTTGAGTGCAGGAACGTAGCGGCATGAGTCAGAACTATGGAGTGTTACGCGTTGTACGAGTGCGTCCATCTGCTGACGTCGCACCGGATCTTCAGGAGAAATATCCCAAAGGGTGGTTGCCAGAAGAGCGACTGGTGCATCTGTTGACGCATAGCGAGACCACCATTGGTCGCGCACTCAGCAATGATCTGATTTTGATGGACCCGGCGGTGTCGCGAGAGCATGCTCGTTTAATCCACAATGAGCATGGCTGGCAGATCGTCAATCTGACCACCAATAATGTGGTGAGCGTCAATGGGCGAGCTGTAGCGGGGGGGAGTAGCCTGCCTCTTCACCCCCAGGATTTTCTGGTGCTTGGCAATACCATGCTCCAGTTAATTGCTCCTCAAATCGAGACCTCTGACGATGCCCCAGATACGAAGAATGCGGCATCGCACTATACACCACTCAATGGGGTTGTTATCCAACCATCGACGCCTTCCAATGGAACTGCGCTGAATGGGTCTAAGCACCAGTTGCGTTCCCCAGGGCCGAAGACTGGGTTCCTGACACCGCTGCCACCTACGCAATTGCCTGCAGAGCCTCTCATGCCTTTCGAAGACGAGGGAGAGGATGACGCGTTGCCTCCTCTGTCCCCACAGTCCGAATTGATAGCACAGCCCTGGGAAAATGTTGAGGAGAATCTGCTGGGAATTGGGGTAACGATGCAGTTTGCGCTCTCGCGACGCATTGGCACGCGCACACGCTGGCTGATTGCGGGTGGAGGGATCGCGCTTTTACTGGTATGCACAATCATTATTGTTTTGTTGAGTAGCGTGCTGGGCTTCGCACCATATGGGACCTCAAACCTGCTGGTGGCACTGACGGTGCCGGTGATTCCGGCCTTCTTTATCCACCTGCTGGTCAACTTTATTGACCGTTATGAGCGTGAACCGTGGTTTCTCCGTCTGGCGGCGTTTTTGTGGGGGGCGATCATCGCGATACCACCGGCCTTTTTAATAGAGCAAAATGTAGGCACCTTCATGGACCATATTGTTGGCCCGAATCCGCTGCTGAACTCTATCTTCAGGGGTCTGAATGCCGGGATTACAGAAGAGACAGTCAAGGGACTGGGTCTACTCTTGCTCTTCCTTGTGCTGCGTGACGAATTTGATAATATCACCGATGGGATTGTCTATGGCGCGCTGATCGGCGCGGGCTTTGCGATGGTAGAGAATTTTGTCTACTTTGTGCAATCTCCTAAAGAGTTGTTGCCAGTACTGATCGTGGGCCGGGTCGTGCTTGGCTGGCTCTCTCACTCAACATTCACCATGTGTTTCGGCGCCACGCTGGGTTATATACGGCACACGCGGGTGCGCTGGCAACAGATTGTGGTGCCGGTGGTGGGCTATGTCTGTGCGGTAATGCTGCATAGCGTCTTTGATTTTGTGAATTTATTTGTAACGGCCCTGGTGTTGCAGCAGCCGGCAGGGAGCACGACGATAGCAACGTTCTCCTTGATTGCCATTATCGGTGATTATATTCCTCCTTTTATCACCCAGATTGTCCTGCTCTATGTCCTGATGAGGGCGCTGGCACATGAAGCGGGTGTTATTCGCGAGTTCCTGGCCTCTGAGGTGAGCGATGGCGTGGTCAATGTGGATGAATACGCGCTCTTGCAAAACTCGTTTCAGCGTACCAGGGAGGAGCGGCGCATCTTGCGGCTGAAAGGTGTGAAGCAGTGGTTGCGCGTCAAAGCGCTGTATCAGACCGAGATTGGGCTGGCGTTCCGTAAATGGCATGTGAGTATGGGGGATAAGCCTAAGCTGGGCTATCTCCAACCAGAAGACGCCTATCGCCAGCGTATTAAGCGCTTGCGACAGGAGATAAAAGTTGCGGAGCAGAAGTCGTCGTAGGGCCGTTCCCTCTCTGCAAAAAGAGTGATGGATATGCCATCACAGCTATCATCTTGACTTTATGAGGCTCGTGCGCGACAATGGATGCAAGTTGCGCGGTTCCTTGCCGCCTTCTGATCTGAAGGAGCTATTTTCTAATGAGTCAGTTAAAGCAGGATGATCTGCTGCAGATTTACCAATTTATGAGCCTCACGCGTGCAATGGAGGAGCGCACCCGCAAGTTGTTCTTGCAGGGACGGGTTGTTGGGGGGGTGTATACTGCCCAGGGGCATGAGGCTACAACCGTTGGGGCAGCAATGACGCTGCACGATGGGGACTATCTTGTTCCGCAGCATCGAGATCTGGGAATGCACCTGGTGCGTGGTGGTTCGCCACGAGCTGTGATGTGCCAGTGGTTAGCGCGCGGCAATTCTCCAACTCTGGGCCGCGATGGGCAGATGCACATTGGCGATATGTACCACGGCATTGTGCCCATGATTAGTATGCTGGGAGAGTCTCTCCCGGTGGCATGTGGAGTGGCGTTGACCATGAAGATGCGCAAGCGTTCGAACGTCGTCCTGGCCTCCTGCGGCGATGGAGCAACCAATACCGGTCCGTTTCACGAAGCCATGAACTTCGCGGCCGTGCAGAAATTGCCGCTGGTGCTTGTGATTGAGAACAATGGCTATGCCTACTCTACGCCTACCACGAAGCAGTTTGCCGTGAAGAATCTCTCCGAGCGGGCGCAGGCCTATGGTATGCCGGGGGAGAGCGTGGATGGCAATGATGTGCTGACGGTAATGAAGGCTGTGGGAAAAGCCATCGAGCGAGCGCGAGGGGGGGAAGGCCCTTCCATTATCGAGTGTAAGACGTTCCGCGTGCGTGGACATTCCGAGGCTGATAAGGCCGATTATGTGCCAGAAGAACTGCGTGCCGAATGGCTAGCGAAAGATCCGATTAAGCGCTTTGAAGAATATTTAATGAATAAAGGTATCTTAACGGCCACAAAGCGGACTGAGATTGAGGCAAAGGTCAGGGCGACGGTTGACGACGCTGTGCGCTTTGCCGAACAAAGTCCCGCCCCCGATGAAGCGACGGTGGCCGAGTATGTCTTTGCACCGGATGGTCCCATCGCAATTATCGGCGAACCTGGGGCAAGTGATCCTCGTTATGTGAATGCGCTCGATACCCGTATAGGGCAGCCGTTCAGCACTATCAGCAAGGCAGAGGAGGCCGTTGGACGACGATGAGCGAACAGAAAGTAACCTACTTAGAGGCAATAGGCCAGGCGATTCGTGAAGAGATGCGGCGCGATGAAGCTGTATTCTTGCTTGGCGAGGATGTAGGAAGCTATGGCGGGGCCTTTAAGGTCAGCGCCGGGCTGATGGAAGAGTTTGGGCCTGAGCGCGTCATTGATACGCCCATGGCAGAGGCGGCTATTATTGGCTCCGCGGTGGGTGCAGCCTTGATGGGGATGAGGCCCATAGCTGAAATGCAGTTTATTGACTTCATTACCTGTGGCTTTGACCAGATTATTAATATGGCGTCGAAGATGTACTGGCGCGTTGGGATGCCTGTGCCCATTGTGATTCGTGGCCCATCCGGTGGTGGGACGAAGGGTGGCCCCTTTCACTCGTCCAGTCCGGAGGCATGGTTCTTCCATACCCCTGGCATCAAGGTAGTGGTGCCTTCGACGACCTATGATGCTAAAGGGATGTTGAAGGCAGCTATTCGCGATAATAATCCGGTGCTCTACCTGGAGCACAAACTGCTGTATCGCCTGCCAGAACTGCGCGAGGCCCTGCCTGAAGACGATTATATCGTGCCGCTGGGCAAGGCCATTATCCGGCGCGAGGGCGAAGATATGACCATCCTGACGTACGGCGCGATGGTGCATCAATGCTTGAGGGCCGCCCAGGTGCTGGAAGAAGATGACGACCTGGAGGTTGAGATACTCGACCTGCGCACGCTGTCCCCGCTTGATCGTGAGGCTATCCTGGCATCGGTCAAACGCACGAATAAGGTGTTGATCGTCCACGAGGATACATTGACGGGCGGAATTGGGGCTGAACTGTCGGCTATTCTGGCTGAAGAGTTATTTGAGTATCTCGACGGGCCCATCACGCGTGTGGCGGCGCCCGACGTGCCATTCCCATATGCTCCTCCATTGGAGGCCGCATATCTGCCGAATGCTGAGAAAATTCTGTCTGCGGCACGCAAGCTTGCCGCGTATTAAAAGTATCAATGCATCAAACAAATCCGTACAAAGGAGTACTCGTCATATGCCAACGCCAGTGAAGATGCCACGGTTGGGGGAGTCGGTCGCGGAGGGGACAGTGGGAGCGTGGCTCAAAAAAGAAGGCGATTATGTTGAGAAAGACGAATCGCTCGCAGAGATTATTACCGATAAGATCAATGCTGAATTACCCTCGCCCATTGCTGGTCGCATCGCCAAAATCCTGGTGCAGACCGATGAGACCGTCGCGGTGGGGGTCGATATTGCGCTGATCGAGGAGAGTGCGGATGTTGCCACGGAAGCGGCAACTCCCCAGGCGGCTCCGGTAAAGAGCGCAGCCCAGGCTACCACTCCTGTGCTGGAGCAGAAGACCGCTGCCGCGCTGCCTCGAGAGGATGGAGCGCGGTCTGCTGGGCGGAGCAAGGCAGGCTCGGCTCCCCTTTCGCTCCCCTTGCCCGCGAACAATGACCGCCGATCCGAAGCGACCACGACGAGCGCTGGGAACGGCGCCCGAAACGGGCATGGTGAAGAGGAGCGACAGCGCATTTCTCCGCTGGCGAGACGCCTGGCGCGTGAGCATAGTCTTGATCTCAATGAGATTGTTGGGACCGGGATTGGTGGCCGGGTTCGCAAAGAAGATATTCTGGCCTACCTGGCGCAAGAGCAGTCCGCGCCCGAGGCCATTCCGCAATATGCCACTCCGGCAGTGTTCGCGTCCCAGCCTTCTGCCCCGAGCAGCCCGGTGGCGCCGCCTCATCCGTCCGTTGGGCCTACCCAGGTCACGGTTGCTGGTTCTGATGAAGAAGTGGTAGTTCCCAGCCGGATGCGTCTGGCGATTGCCGAGCATATGGTGCGCAGCAAGCGAACTTCCCCTCACGCCACCGCTATGGTGGAAGTCGATATGACCAGTATCGCGAAGTGGCTGGAGAAGAACAAAGACGAGTTCAAGCGGCGTGAGGGGTATAGTATCAGCTATGTGCCATTTGTCATGAAAGCGGTCTGTGAAGGGCTGCGCAAGTTTCCCATGCTGAACTCCTCGTGGACAGAAGATAACAAGATCATCGTCAGGAAGCGTATCAACCTGGGGGTCGCGGTGGCTACCGATGCTGGCCTGGTGGTTCCTACCGTCTACGATGCTGATCAATACACCATTGCGGGCCTGGCAAAGCAGGTCAATGCGCTGGCACAACGGGCGCGTGCCAATAAACTGACCATTCAGGACCTGCAAAATAGTACATTTGTGGTGAATAATACTGGCGTCTTTGGTACGATTATATCGATACCAATTATCAATCAACCCAACGCCGGTATCCTGGCCATGAATGCAGTAGTGAAGCGTCCAGTGGTGACGGAAGATGATGCCATTGCCATCCGCTCCATGATGTACCTGTGCCTCTCCTTCGACCATCGAATCCTGGATGGCGCGGGCTCGGGCGGCTTCTTGCAGACCGTCACGAATAAATTGCAGAGTTACGGACGAGAAATCGACGTATATTAAGTAACCTAAAGGACATTACCATGACGACCATCATCCCAGAGCGCCGACCAGAATGGCTCAGGGTGCGTGCCCCGAAAGGGGAGAACTACGATCAACTCAAGCAGCTCATGCGCGGCCAGTCCCTGCATACTGTGTGCGAGGAGGCGCGTTGCCCCAATATTGGTGAATGTTGGGGGCATAAAACAGCCACCTTTATGATCCTGGGGCGCGTCTGCACACGCAGTTGTGGTTTCTGTGCCGTCGAGACGGGACGCCCGCTCGGCATGGACTGGGAGGAGCCAAAGCGTGTCGCGGAAGCAGCGCAGCAAATGGGATTGCGTCATGCCGTAGTAACCTCAGTGAATCGCGACGAGTTACAGGATGGTGGCGCGGCCGTTTTTGCCTCCACTATTCGCTGGATACGCCGCCTGAACCCGGAATGTAAAGTAGAGGTGCTCACTCCTGACTTTAAGGGCGTCTATGATGCTTTGCGGGTCGTAATTAATGCAAAACCTGATGTCTTCAACCATAACGTCGAAACTATCCCCAGGCTCTATAAACAGGTGCGGCCACAGGCAGTATACAAACGGTCATTACAAGTGTTAAAATGGGCCAGGGAAATGAACCCGGCAGCGCCGACGAAATCGGGTTTCATGCTGGGTCTGGGCGAAACCTGGGACGAGATCATCGAGGTTATGCATGATATGCGCGAGCATGATGTGGATATCCTGACCATTGGGCAATACCTGCGTCCCTCGTTCCAGCATCTGCCGATCCAGCGTTATGTGCCGCTAGAGGAATTTGCCGCGCTGAAGGCAGAGGGGAAGAAGATGGGCTTCCGGCATGTAGAGTCAGGCCCCTTTGTGCGTAGCTCGTATCATGCACATGAGCAGGCCGATGGCGCGACAAAGGCGCAAGCATAGCCGCGCAATGTTGCTAGTGGTGGGCGGGCAAGACGCTCTCCCACCCACAGTGACGCAGGAAAATAGCGCGCAAATCCCTGGCGCACAATTTGTCGTCATTCCCCAGGTCGGTCACCTGACAAATCTGGCGCACCCAGCAGTATTCTTATAGACAGTACGTCATGGCGTAATGACATCGTTTTGAACTCCATCATTCACATGGTCCTGAAGTTGGGATCAGAAAATTCGCGCCTTCGCACTTTTGAATAGAGAGAATAGAATTACCTGGTAGAGGAAGTATAGGGGGAGTATGAGCCAAGCAGCGAATCATAGTGAGAAGCGTCAGCCAGTTGTGCTTGTCGTGGATGATAATCCCGCCATTCGGGATATGGTGTCCTGGGCACTGGAGCTGGATGGGTATGAACCCGCAGAGGCCGCGGAAGGTCAGGAGGCACTGGATTGGATGAACAATGCCGCACTGGAGGGGCGTTATCCCTCTGTTATTCTCCTTGACCTGACGATGCCGGGGATGGACGGCAGTACCTTTTTGCAACACATACAGAAAGCATGGAACACATCACCTCATCCGCCACCCGCTATCGTCGTGATTACGGCCGGCTCAGGTGGTCCCGACGCGAAGACCTTAGGCGTCGAGCAGGTGATTGTCAAGCCATTCCATGTGCGCGACCTGCTCAATGTGGTAAGACAGTTTGCGCAAACCCCATAGTTTACCCCTGCTTTTTTTGTAGAGCGCGCGGCAGTAGAGCCAGGCCCGGGATCAGCCAGCCCCACAGGCCGCGCCAGAAGGCCCAGCGAAAACCGGGAAGCCAGGGCACAAAGCTGGCAAACGGTCCCCATGTAAAGAAACAGTAGAGGCTGAGCATACTAAAGGCCAGCAAGGGTACTGCTAAAGGGATATGCAGGTAGGAGTGTTTTTGCCACTCATTCCTATCGGCGGCTTCGCTGAGCGCAAAAAGCCCAAAGAAGGTTACCGTATACCAGGGCCAGGTCCAGGGCGTACCGATGGCGCAGTAGAGGAGCCAGATGAAGGCCATCCAGCGGATCAGGCGCAGAGGTGTGTTCAACCCATTTTCTGTGTTTATAACATAGGCCCCAGGGTCGTTGCCCGTCCCACAGGGATGACCTGGGGCCGTCAGATCATCCTTTAGGGCGGCCCTCGCAAGAGGGGCGACCCTACGGATGGGGAAGAGTCTGAGACCGAGCGCGCGCCAGCAACTCAGCGCGTATATAATCACAAAGATGACAATGCTGGCGGTATGCAGGAGGGATTCTGCCGGTGAGCCGATTTCTGGCGCGGCAGATGCACCGAGAAGTTGGGCGATGCTATTATAGAAATGGCTCAGAAACTCTGGCAGATTGTTAATGTTGCGATAAGTGGCGGGATTGATATGCAGGATGTCGAGCAGGGCCCCATTTTGCCAGAATGGTGCGTACAAGAGGAGAATCGTCGCGCCATAAACGAGCAGGGTTGTGCTGGTAGCGCGCAGGCGGCCAGGTTGCGCCCACAAGAAGAGGAGCAGACCTGGGATGAGCAGGATGATATTGATTTTCAGGCAGGTTGCCAGAGCTAACATGATGGCTGTCGGTAGATACGTGCGAAGTCTCCCAGTAGGAGTTGTGCGTACCAGGAACCAGAGCGCGAACAGAACGAGCAGCAGCAGGACGCTATCATTATGAGCGTTGACGCAGGCCTCGAAGAGGAGAAGAGGGTTCCATGCGAAGGCCAGCGTTGCCAGGATGCGCTGTTGCTGCGAGATGTGCCCATCAAATCTGTGTTGCAGGTGGCCGCCAATGGACCAGATAAGCAGGATTGACCAGAGATGCGCGAGCAGGCTGAGCAGGCGCAGGGCCAGCACCATAGCGACAATCGAGTTTGTGCCGGAGACGAGCAATTGCAACAGGCCGCTGATGTAGACCCAGGTGGGACCGTAAGCTGAGGGTTGGTCTTTCCAGTAGAGGTGCTGGAAGACGGGATCAGCATGGATCGCGGTCGGCAGGGCGGTCAGCGGATTGAGGCCGTAAACGATTGCCATGCGCGCATAAATAATATAGGAAAAGATATCCTGCGAAGTAACGACCGGGATCAACACGCAGACGAGGCCAATGAGCAGCGTAGAGCAGAGGATGTAGCGGCGATCGATGTGTTGTGGGAGATAGCGTAATGCGGCCAGGTAGCAGATCAGGGTCAGCAGGAAGCCTGCCAGCAGGAGCGGAACCTGCTGCCAACTAAGCGCGATAGATGGCGGAGGCCCATCGGAGCCGCTGACCAGCGTTGGTGTGAGGGTCCAGCCTGGGAAGAGCAGATGAGTGGGCAACAAGACCCATTGACCCAGTTGTGTGAGGAGCGCCGTGTGGAAGAGCAGTCCGTAGAGCGGCAGCACGGCCCCAGTAACCAGAAAGGCGCCCATCATAGCTAGTGCGATGACGGGCGGCAGCCAGCGGCGAGACGGGATTGGTGGAAGAGCATTCCTCCTTGTTTCTGCTATAGTGGACGTATTCGTAATAGTATTCCTCGCCCTGCTGTGTTTCTTCTTCACTTTCCTAATTATACACCAGAAGGCGCTCGTCCATCTCGTAATCATTGAAGGCCTGTGCTTCAAGGGAGAGGATCTGTAAAATGAGGTACCAAAAATGGTTGGGTAGGCCACTTCTGGTACCTCTTATCCCACCATCACAAGCTGGTTGAAGGGAGTGAGAACCCGCCTATGATGTAATAGGGCGACCTGGGTATCTGTATGTATAGTGCTGGCACGTAAGGTTACGAAACCAGTTGCCAGAGCGCTGGTACATCGACCGGATCCCAACCTGGCTCGGAGGTATGGGCCTGAAGACAACGATAGGTATGGCCCTGAAAACTGACCAGATCCCCCACTTTATAAGCATGGAAGTTGCCATCCCAGGCTGGTGCGCCGCCGGGCGTAGGTGTCGCCGTTGCCACAGGCGTTGCAGGTGCAGTGGGCGTTACCGCTGTGGTGGGCGTGGGCGAAGCTGGGGGCCCACTGACGCCATTGTACTGGTTGAAAATTTTGGTAAAATCGCCCGCCTGCTGAGTGATATTGCTACAGGTGGGTGAAGCGGAAGTGGTAGGAGTGGCACATGGCTTATCGCGGGTCTCGGACCACATAGCCAGCTCACCAATATGGTGTTGTTGGGCATAAGCGAGCAATTGTTGGGCATTCTGCTCCGTGAAGATCTCTGAAGAGAGATCATTCATGCCGATCATGGGGGTAATGCCGATCATGGCGAAGATCTGACTATCGCTTTTGGAGGGGTAGAGGCTCTTCAACTGCGTGAACACGTTATTGCCCGCGTTGATCGCATTCTGACCCATATCGGTCGGAAATGAGCTGCCATAATCCATCGCCATCACGTTGACGACGCCAACGTTGACCCCATTCTGAATAGCATTTTTCAGAATGTTGACGCCCGTGTCAACCAGGCCAGAGGGCAGCACTGGCAGCGTGTAGGAGACGAACAAGCCAGGATTGGCCTGCTGGAGCGCGACAATCGCTTTGTTACGCATATCAATGGAGGTCTGCTCGGTGACGGCTACCCCTTCGATGTCAAAATCGATATGGGTGAGTTGGTAGCGAGTAATAGCGGACTGGTATTGAGCCTGTAAGGTGCTGACACTTGTACACGAATCCGCCAGTTCAGTCCCTGCCTGGCCACCAAAGGAGACTGTGACATCGCCTCCCTGGCTGCGCACAAACTGGATGTCGCTTTGTAGATTGGGAAGAAAGGTAGCTTCCTGGCTAAAGGGGACTGATCCTCCCCAGGCCGCCAGGCAAGTGCCGGTGTTTGCGTTGGTGAGAAAGGCCAGCGAATAGTCTTTCAAGCCCGTATTCTGGGTAATTTGCGTGAGCGAGGGCGTCGGGAAGAGGGTCATATCCGTGTAGGGGGCGAAGAACTGACTGGAGAAGCCTGCTGCCCGGCTGGGGCGCGAGGTTCCTCCCAACACGGCAATCACAATGAGTATGGTAAGCA
>Ga0070730_10003865_pt1 | contig 13310 bp, 12 predicted proteins | sample Coa_R1_3_FD_66447 | JGI IMG/M metagenome (GOLD analysis project Ga0070730, IMG submission 66447) | Surface soil microbial communities from Centralia Pennsylvania, which are recovering from an underground coalmine fire - Coalmine... | ecosystem: Environmental > Terrestrial > Soil > Unclassified ...
TGACCCACATGCCGAGGCGGCGCTTCTCCAGGGCTTCTTCGAAGGTCGTCGACTCGTGGTCCGAACGAATGCCGGCCGCAATGTAGGCATTGAGCGCAGGCCCGCGAATGCCGGGCGCGTGGCCGTCGACGTGATCGGTGAGCCCGGTCGTCAGCTTGGCCAGCTCGGATTCGGCGCCGGCAATCACGCCAGGAAAGTTCATCATCTCGGCGATTCCAATCACGCGGTGGCGCCGCAGCAGGCTCTCGATGTCGCCGGGTGTGAACGGGCGGCGCGGTGACTCGAACTTCGAAGCCGGCACGCACGACGACGCCATGACGAAGACGTCGAGGGGAAGGTCGGCGCAGGAGTCGAGCAGCCAGTGGATCCCGTCGGTCCCGAGCACGTTGGCGATCTCGTGCGGGTCGGCGACCACGGCCGTGGTGCCGTGGACGAGCACCGCGCGCGCAAATTCGTCGACGGTGAGCTTGGACGATTCGAGGTGCATGTGCGCGTCGATGAACCCGGGCACGAGGCAGGCGCCCGACACGTCCATGCGCTCGCGTCCCTCGTAGCGGCCGAGGCCCACGACGTGCCCGTCGACGATGGCCACGTCGACGTCCAGCCATTCCTTCGTGAAGACGGACAGCACGCGCCCGCCGGCCAGCACAAGGTCGGCCGGCGCGTCTCCTCGTGCGACCGCCATCCACCGTGCGTCGATGACGGTCAAGCTTAGAGGAATGACCTCGGCGCGACCTCCGGTGGCGGTGCTCGCCGCCCTGCGGCACGAAGCCGAAGTGCTAGCCGCGCGACTGAGCCCATCGCGGCAGCCATCACCGCGGCTGGCGATCTGGGAGGGAGAGCTGGAGGGGGAGCCTGTAGTGCTGGTGCTGACCGGCGTCGGCAAGGTGGCCGGCGCGCTCGCCACCCAGTTCGCCTGCGATCGATTTGCGCCGCGCGCGATCCTCAACGTCGGGCTCGCGGGCGGTATCGAGAGCGGCGGGGCGCCGGGAAGGGTGGTGATCGCCTCCGGCGCCGTGCAGCACGACTACGACGCTCGCCCGATCGCGCCCGCGCGGGGCGTGATGCCCGACCTCCGGATGTCGGTGTTTCCCGCCGACCCGGGCCTCGGCGCCGCGCTCATCAGGGCCGCCGAGCGGTCGGTCGAGGACCCTGGGCTCTTGCGTTCAGGCCTCATCCTCACGGGCGATCAGATCATCACCTCGCGTGACGTGCGCGACCGGACGCTCGCCGAGTTTCCCGACGGCGCGTGCTTCGACATGGAGACCGCGGCGGTTGCGCTGGTCGCCTACCTCAACGGGATCCCGTGGGGAGCCGTGCGCATCACCTCCGACTCCGCGGACGAGTCGTTCGACATGAAGGAGGTCCTCCGCTTCGGCGCCCGCAGCGCGGCCGGCCTCTTCGACAAGATCCTCCGCGCCTACCTGGCGGCCGGCTAAGGGCCGCCAGCCTTCGCGAAGAACTCCATCGCCTCGGCGACGGTGGGCACGGACAGCACGTTGTGGCTCGCAAACTCGGCTGCGCCCGGCCAGGAGCTCTGGCGGATCCGGCGGGCGGCCGCCTCCGGGTCGTAGCTCGTGCGGCGAAAGGCGACGTCCGGGCTGAACATCGCCCAGTGCGCGCCCGCCGCTCCGTACGGCATCCCCACGCTGCCCGGGTTCACGACGCGCACGCCGCCGACACGCCGGTCGAACTGCATGTGCGTGTGGCCGCACACGACCACGTCGGCGTTCGCGCCCGCGATGAAATCGAGCATCCGCTCCTCCGGCGTGGCCTCCGTCATGATCTCGAGGTCGCTCCGGGGGGACCCGTGGCAGAACAGGACGCGACCTATTCCCTCGATCTTGAGCCTCACGGTGTCGGGGAAGGAAGCGAGGAAATCCCGGTGCGTGCGCGACAGCTGCGAAGCGGCCCAATCGGCGGCGGGACCTGGCAGCGCGGCCCTGGGGGTGCCGTCGTAGGTAGCGACCAGCGAGCGGTCGGCGTTGCCATGAAGGAAGCGCGCGTCGCGGACATCCATCAACAGGTCGAGCGTCTCCACCGGCAGAGGGCCCGACGCGACATCTCCGCACACGACGATGAGGTGGGGAGATTCGCGGGCGACGGCTTCGAGCACCGCCTCCAGCGCGGGCAGGTTGCCATGGATGTCAGACAGGACAGCTACCTGCATCCCGCTGAAATGTAGGCCCTCGCGCGAATGGGCGAAATGTCCTGGTGGACTTTCGCGAAACCTAAACGACCAGGAGGCCGCTCCTCAGCGCATTGATGACGGCCTCGACGCGGTTGCCGGCATTCAGCTTGCTGAAGATCTGGCTCAGGTGATTGCGCACTGTCTTCGGGCTGATTCCCAGCCGGCCCGCGACCTGTTTGTCGGACAGACCGGCGGCCACGTTCGTGAGGACTTCGAGCTCGCGAGGCGAGAGCCCAGCCTGTGATGCGGGCCGCGCGACCAGGGTGGTCGTCGACAGTGGGTCGGACGCGACGTTTTCATGACGTGTGGACGCCTTGCCATTCCCCACGGATACCTTGGGAAACCCCACCGTTAAGCTCAGTCCCTACCCTCGATTGCTTTTCGTTTGTGGAGCCGAAGACGCGAAATCGTTCGTGAGATCCCAAGTCTATTTGGTGATGGAAGTCGCGTGAGGTGAGTTTTTATGAAGGCTGTCCTAATAATGTCGTCGGACGCCCGCTTTGACGGGATGCGCGAGACTTAGCGCGCATGCCCGAAGGCACGGACGTGGTTGCTGCGCACCTCGCGGCGATCGAGCGACTCGAGTCTCATGTTCACGCCTACGTTTACGTAGACCGGACCGCTCACGGCTCGGAAGGACCGCTTGCAGGCACGACCGTGGCGGTCAAGGACAACCTGCCGGTCGCGGGCATGCCCTGGACCGATGGGAGCGCGGCCTGGCGCGATCGCATCGCCGATCACGACGATCCGTCGGTGGCGAGGCTCCGTTCTGCCGGGGCGGCCATCCTGGGCAAGACCAACCTGCCCGAGCTGGCGGCCGCGATCGGGACGACGAACGCGATCTTCCCCGCCACCAACAACCCGTGGCGGGACGGCATCACGCCAGGAGGTTCGACCGGAGGCAGCGCCGCCGCGGTGGCGGCGGGCATGGCGACATTCGGGCTTGGCACCGACATGGGCGGCTCGATCCGCATTCCCGCTTCGTGCTGCGGCGTGGCCGGCCTGCGGCCTTCGGTGAACCGCGTGCCGACCGACATTATCGATGCGGCGGGGCTTTCGGTCACGGCCCCGCTCGCGCGGACCGTGAGCGACCTGCGAGAAGCCTTCGGGGTGATGGTCGACGAGGAACCCCGGCTCGATTTCTCCAGCCCGCGGAAGCGGATCGGAGTCGCGTTCGAAACCGCACTGGGCCTCGATCCCGCCTGCCGGGACGCCTGCCGGCGGGCCGCCGACGCACTTGAAAAGGCGGGCCACGTACTCAAGCGCATCGAGTGGGAGTCGGAGGCTGTCGCCGAGGGCTACGGAATCGTGCGCCGGGCCAGCATGGCGAGCTTCCCAGCCACCCTCGAGAAATTCGGCCCCGCGATTCGCGGCCTGGTCGAGCAGGGCCGCAAGTTGAGCGCACTCGATTTCTTCACGGCTTACGAACGCGCGGCGGCGCTTGCGCAGCGCGTGGTGAACGCTCCGCTGGTGGCGGATTTCGACTTCCTCCTCACGCCGACGCTCGGCTTGCCGCCGATGGCGATCGAGGCGGTCCCGCCCTTTCTCAGCGAGCCGTACCGCGGCTATGTGCAGTTCGTGCTTCCGGTGAGCTTCGCCAAGGTGCCCGCGATCTCGATCCCCGCAGGGCTGCACGACGGCCTTCCGGTCGGAGTGCAGCTGGTGGGCCGTTTTGCGCAGGAGTGGTCGCTGCTCGACCTGGCCGAGGAGCTGGAGCAGATGGATGGGTTTGGTTTCCGAGAGCCGGAGGGAGTGCGATGAAAGCCCAGCGCGTCGAGATGTACGTGTGCCCGATGTCGTCGCCGTCGGACACCTCGGGCCTGCAGAACCTGGCGGACGAGGGCAAGATCCGGCCGGAGACGCTGGTCGCGCTGGTCGGCAAGACCGAGGGCACGGGCGCGCATGACGACTGGGGACGCGTATGGGCGGACGTCGCGCTGCGCGAGTGGACCGCGAAGTTTTGCGGGATCCCGGTCGCCGACGTCGCGAAGCAAGTCATCTTCGTCCTCTCGGGCGGGTGCCCCGGAGTGATCACGCCGCACATCGCGGCGGTCACCCGCGAGTGGGTCGAGGCTCCGGATTCGGGCGACGACAAGCGCCTCGTCGTCGGCCGCGCCGGGTCGGAGGCGATCGCGCCGGAGGAAGTCGGCCGCATGGGACAGATCCGCAAGGTCGCCACCGCCACGCGCGCGGCGATGAGCGACGCCGGGCTCACCGACCCGCACGACGTTCACCTGGTCATGGTCAAGGTGCCCGGCCTCACGGTCGCGTCCATAAGGGACGCGGAGTCGCGCGGCCAAACGGTGGTCTCGCACGACCTCACGTTCGGACCCGAGGGCGCGGGGTCTTACGCCAACGACGCCGCCGCGCTCGGCGTGGCGATGGCCCTGGGCGAGGTCCCGGAGTCGGCCCTTTCCGACGAGGTCGTGCGCAGGAAGTGGGAGCTGTACTCCGAGGTGGCGATGACCTCGTCCGGTGGCGAGAAGCGACACGGCGAGGTCGTCGTGTTCGGCAACTCGGCGGGCTCCCGCAGCCCGCTGCGCATTGGTCACGCCGTAACGAAGGACTTCATCGACGCCGAGGGCGTGCGGACCGCGCTGCGATCGGCGGGGGTCAAGTTCAACGGCGGGCTGCCAGACGAAGGCGACCTCTCGCGCCTCGTGCACGTGTTCGCAAAGTCGGTGATACCCGGAAGCGACCAGATTCGGGGCCAGCGGATCACGCTGCTCGACGACACCGACGCCTACCAGATCGGCAAGGCCCTCGGGGGAATGCTGATCGCGTCGGTCACGGGCCGGACCACCAATTACGTGAGCGGCGGCGAGCGGAACTCGCACCAGGGACCGCCCGGAGGGAACATCGTCGCCGCCGTGGTTCGGGTTTAGCCCAGGGCGGGGAGCACCTCGGCCGCCAGCACCTTCAGCGCGGCCTCCGGGTCCGGTCCGAGAGGCGGTCCGAACGAGATGTGGCGCGCGCCGTCGCGGATCAGCTCCGCGCACGCCGCGAGCACGTCCTCCGGGCCGCCGGCCACCCCGAGGCTCAGCATTGCGGGCGTGACGACGCCGACCGCGAAGTCTGTCGGCTTCAAACCCGCCCGCGCGAGCAGGTCGGGCGAGAAGCTCGGCCCGTAGTAGGCGATCTTGGCGGCCAGCGCATCGCGTGCGCGCCGGGCATCGTTGTCGATCGAGCACCAGATGCACGCGGCCACGTCGATCGCGGCGATGTCGCGGCCCGCCGCGGACGCACCCTCGGCAACCTTCGACGCCGCGACGCGGTAGTGGCGAGGGGGGAACAGCAGCGGCAGCGCGCCGTCGGCCACGCGGCCGGCCAGCCGCAGCATCCGCGGGCCCATGGCGCCGACGTAGATCGGTACCGGCGCGACCGGTATGTGCATGCGACCCTCCGCCACCCAGGGCGAATCGCCCGCCAGCAGAGCGCGGATCTCGCCGATCGCCTTCTCCGTGCGCGCGACCGGAGGATCGAATGCCAGCCCCGCCCAGGTCAGGAACCGGTCGGCGCCGGCCCCGATGCCCAGCCGGACGCGCCCGCCGCTCAGGTCGTGGAGCGAGGCCGCGGCCATCGCGATCTCGGCCGCATGCATCGACACCGGGTTGAAGACGCCGACGCCGAGCGCGATGCGGCTGGTGGCGCTCGCGGCCGCGGTGACGAGGACCGGCGCCGACTGCCAGAACAGGTCGTTGGAGACCCAGATCTGGTCGAAGCCCGACTCCTCGGCCAGCGCGGCGAGTCGGGCGAACCGCCTGGCCGGCATGTCGTTGTTGAAGCGGACGCTGAACCGCGGTCTCATCGACGGTTGATAGTGTTGCCGAATGCCGAAAGAAACCCGCCGCTACCGCGACGGCCGCGGCTGGGAGGCAAAGGCCGGCTACTCGCGGGCGGTCCGCAGGGGAGCGCGCATCGACGTGAGCGGGACCACCGCGGCCGACTCCTCGGCCGACACGTACGGCCAGACTCGCGCGGCCCTGGACCAGGCCATCGCGGCGGTCGAGGCGCTCGGCGGGACGAAGCACGAGATCCTGCGCACACGGATCTTCCTCGCGCCCGACGCGGACTGGGAGGCGGCGGCGAGGGCCCACGTCCAGCTGCTGGGCGACGTGGCGCCGGCCAACACGATGCTGTACGCCGCGGGATTGATCGGTGACGGCTACCTGGTCGAGGTCGAGGTCGACGCCGAGGTCGACTGAGCCGCCAGCTCGAACAGCTTCAGCGGCGACAGCGGCATCTCCGTGATCTGGACGCCGAATGCCTCCTCGACGGCCGACGCGATCACGGCGCCCACCGGGATCACGCCTGCCTCCCCCACGCCCTTGATGCCCAGCGGGTTCAGCGGCGAGGGCGTTTCGATGTGCTCGATCTGGATCGGGGGAATCTCGGTCGCGTACGGCATCAGGAACTCCATGAACGACGCGTTGCGCAGCTGCCCTTCGGCGTCGTAGGCCAGCCGCTCGTAGAACGCGCCGCCGATGCCCTGCGCGACGCCACCCTCGATCTGGCCCTCGACGACCATCGGGTTGATCACGCGCCCGCAGTCGTGAACGACGACGTACTTGAGGATCTCGAGCCGGAAGCTCCTCGGATCCACGCGCACCCAGGCGGCGTGGCAGCCCGCCGCCCACGTCGACCCAGGCGGGCTGTAGTAGCCGGTCGCTTCCAGCCCCGGCTGCTCGCCTTCGCGCAGCGGCGGCCCAGTGCGCGCCCGCGCGGTGAACTGCGTGGCCGCTTCCGTGCCCCCGCCGAAGGCATAGCGCACCGGGTTCGAAAGCACGGCCACCGCGCCCAGGGGCATGCCCCGCTGCGGCGAGCCCTTGACCCGCACCTGCCCGCCGGCGAGCTCGAGGTCGGCGGGGTCCGCCTCGAGGTGGTCGGCCGCCACCTGCTTCGCCTTTTCGGCCACCATCCGGGCGGCCACGCCCATGGCGTTGCCCGCGGTCACCGCGCCGCGCGAGGCGAACGTGCCCACGCCCCAGGCGAATCGGCGCGTGTCGCCGCTCGTCACCTCGACGTCGGCGACGTCGACACCCAGCTCGTCGGCCACGATCTGCGCCCACACCGTCGCGTGCGCCTGGCCCTGGCTCGGGATCCCGGTCGCCGCGACCACCCTTCCGGACACGAGCACCTGCACGTGCGCGCCCTCGTACGGCCCGACTCCGGTCCCCTCCACGTACATGGCGAGTCCCATCCCGACGTGATCGCCAGTGGGCCTCGGGCCCAGCGAGTGCAAGGCCTTCTCGAGCAGCGCCGGATAGTCGCCGCTGTCGTACACGACCGAATTGCCGTCCTGCCAAGCGAGCCCGACGTCGTACGGAAACTCGTCAGGCTGGATCAGGTTGCGCCGCCTGACCTCGGCGCGCTCGAGCCCAAGCTCCGCCGCGATGGCGTCGAGCGTCCGCTCCATGACGAAACACGCGTGCGGCCGGCCGGCGCCCCTGTAGGGCGACGTCGGCGTCGCGTTCGTGTACACGTCGCGAAAGCGCACGCGCAGATTGGGTACGCGATAGGGTCCCGGCAGCTGGCCCGCCGTGATGATCGGCAGGATGATCCCGTATGGCGTGTAGGCGCCGCCGTCGTGGATGAAGTCGTCGCTGAGGGCGAGCACCTTCCCGTCGCCGTCGAAACCGACCTCGACCTCGTGGACTTGCGCGCGCTCCTGGTTCACGGCCGTGAAGTGCTCCTGGCGGTCCTCGGTCCACTTCACTGGACGGCCAAGGGTCATCGCCGCGTAGGGGACGAGCAGCTCGTCCGGGTAGAACAGCATGATCTTCGGCCCGAAGCCGCCGCCGACGTCGGGGGCGATCACCTCCACGCTCGCCTCGGGCAGCCCGAACAGGACGGCCAGGCCGCCCCGAATCGAGGTCGGTGACTGCGTCGAGTCGTACACCGTGAGCTTGTGCTCGGCCGTGGACCACCTGGCCCACACGGCACGCGCCTCCATCGGCGCCGCTGCCGCTCGCTCGTAGCGGAAATGAAGGCGCTGGTGGTGGGGCGCGGCGGCGAGCGCGGCATCCACATCGCCCACCTCTTGCTTCATCTCCGCGGCCACGTTGCCGGGGACGTCGTCGTGGACGAGGTGCTCGGCGCGCGCCGCGACCTCAGGCGTGATCACCACCGGCAGCGGCTCGTAGTCCACCTCGACCAGCTCGGCCGCATCCTCCGCGATGGCGCGGCTCTCGGCGACGACGAAGGCCACGGCCTCGCCGGCATAGCGCACGACCTCCGAGGCCAGGCAGCGCTGTGTGCGGCCGTGGGTGAGGTTTGGGTGCGGGATCAGGATCGGCAGGTCGGTCTGACCGAAGGGAAGGTCGGCTGCCGTGTACACGGCGGCGACGCCCGGCACGGCTCGCGCGGCCGTGACATCGATTGACCGGATGCGGGCGTGAGCGTGCGGCGAGCGAACGATGTAGGACTCCAGCGCGCCCTCGTCGATGTCGTCGGTAAAGCGTCCTTGCCCGCGCAGGAGGCGGTCGTCCTCGACCCTGTGCACGCGCTCGCCGAACCAGCGCGTCGTCACTGTCGCGAAAGCTCCGCCGCCCGCTGGACCGCGCGCCGGATCGACGCGTAGCCGGTGCAGCGGCAGAGGTTGCCGGAGATGCCCTCATCGATCTCCTCGGCGGTGGGGTTCGGGTTCCGCGCCAGCAGGCCGACCACGGACATCACGAAGCCCGGCGTGCAGAAACCGCACTGCAGGCCGTGGGTCTCGTGAAACGCCTGCTGCACCGGATGCAGTGGCGAACCTTTGGCCGCCAGGCCCTCGATGGTCGTGATGTGGTGGCCTTCGGCCTGGACTGCGAGCATCAGGCACGAGCGCACCGGAGCGCCGTCGAGCAGTACGGTGCAGCAGCCGCAGACGCCGTGCTCGCAGCCCACGTGGGTGCCGGTCAGCCCGAGGTCGTGCCGGAGGTGGTCGGAGAGGAGGCGGCGCGGATCCGCGGGCGCGGGCCGATCGGCGCCGTTGACCTTCATGCAGCGAACGCCCTGGCGGCGAGGGCGCGCAAGAGGTGGACGCGGAACTCGGGCGTCGCCTCGAGGTCGCCGCTGGGCTGCAGGCCCCGAGCCGGATCGGACGGGTCGGCCAGCACCGGCGTCGGCGCCACGCCGAACAGCGCAAGCCGGTCGCCCGCGCGAACCACGCCCGCCAGCGCAAAGTCGCCATGCCGGCGCGACTCCTCGTAAATTGCCGACTGGGGCGGCGAGGCGGGAAACCAAGCCTCGGCGAGCAGCTCATCAGGCTCGAGCGACGTTTCGAACACGCCGGTGAACAGGTTGGCCACAGAGATCACACGACCGCCCCGCGAGGAAACGACGACCACGCTGCCGCCCAGGGCCAGCAGCACCGCCGGCAGCTCTGAGGCGGGATCGGCGTGCGCGAGGCTCCCGCACACGGTGCCGCGGTTGCGAATCACGCGATGCGCGACGAGGCGGACCGCATCGCGAAGCAGCGGGCACACGCGCGCCACGACCTCCGAATCCTCGACCGCCGCCTGGCGGGCCAGCGCCTGCACCGCGACGCCGCCGTCGCGCTCATAGATCCGATCGAATCCCACGATGCGGTTGATATCCACGAGGTGCGCGGGCCGTGCGAGCCTGAAGTTCAGCAGCGGCATGAGCGACTGGCCCCCCGCCAGCACCTTCGCGTCGTCCAACGACTGCAGCAGCGCGCACGCCTCCTCCACCGTCGCCGGGGCGTGGTACTGAAACGGAGGCGGCTTCACTCGACGAACGCGACGGCGCGGCAGAGCGCGGCCTCGCCGCCCTGGAAGCGCCATGGGAAGCAGCCGAACTGGATCTTGCGGTCGAGGACCTCGTCGATCTGTCCGCCGAGGTTCTCGATGTGGATCACGTCGTGCGGAAACAGCAGCGTGTGCATGATCTGGTAGTCCGATTTCGGCCAGATCTCGTCCAGGCTCCGGCCGAGCTTCTTCTCCGCCTCCTCGGCCTCGTCGGCGCGGATCCGGCGGATGACGGTGTTCATCGGGTGGTCGGCGCTGCCGGCGTCGACGGCGATCCAGCGGAGACCGCGGTCCAGCACCCATTCGGCGAAGGCGCGCGTCGGGCCGGGATGGCGGATGAAGTACTTCGTCTCGTCCAAGTGCGAGCGGTCGGTCCAGTTCTCCGTGTAGTAGCGGTGGTAGCCGGTGTGGATGACGAGGATGTCGCCGCGCTCGATGCGCAGGCCGGTGTCCTTCTCCCAGCGCTCGAGGTGCTCGGGCCCGTAAAGGTCGTAGTCGCCCACGCCCATCCGCTCGAGGTCGACGACGCAGGCGGGGCCGATGAGGAAGTCGAGCGGGAGGTCGCCGATGAACTTGCCGCCGGTCATGAAGTGCGCCGGCGCGTCGAGGTGGGTGCTGACATGCAGGGTCAGCGTGAGCTCCTGTCCGCCCGCGCGGTCGAACGCCAGGTGCTTGATCCAGCGGATGGCCGGTCCTGGATAGCCGGCGAACGCCGGCGTGTGCAGGGAGAAATCCTGCGTCAGGTCGATATATCTCATGAGGTCGATAGTCTGGACTTCTCGACCTTGCCCATGGCGTTGCGTGGGAGCTTCTCGAGCACGACCACGCGGCGCGGACATTTATAGGTCGCGAGCCGTTCGCGGGCGAAGGCGATGATCTCCGCCTCGTCGGGCTCCGTGCCCTCACGCGCTACTACATAGGCCGTCACCTCCTCGCCCCACGCTTCGCTCGGCATCCCGGCGACCGCGACCTCGCCCACCGCGGGATGCGTCTCGAGCACAATCTCGACCTCGCGCGGGTAGACGTTGAACCCGCCGGAGATGATCAGCTCCTTCAGGCGGCCGCGGATCGCGAGCGTGCCGTCCTCGCCGATCTCGCCGACGTCGCCGGTGCGGAAGAAGCCGTCCTCGGTGAAAGCCTCGGCCGTAGCCTTCGGGTTGCGCCAGTAGCCCTGGAACCCCTGGCCGCCCTTGAGCTCGACCTCGTCCAGCTCGCCCAGCCTCACTTCCACGCCAGGAAACGGCATGCCCACCCGGCCCGGCCGGCGAGGACCGTCATACGGGTTGGTGACGACGATTCCACCCTCTGTGATGCCGTAGCGCTCCTCGGCCGGCTGGCCCAGGAGCCTGGTGCAGATCTCGAACAGTGCCGGCGGCAGGGGTGCCGATCCGGAAACGAAAAGCCGGACATGCGAGAGGTCGGTCGGGTGCTCCTCGAGCCACGCGCACAGGCGCTGGTACATCGCGGGCACGCCGAAGAACATGCCTGCCGCCGCCGGTGAGGTGCTCGACGACGCCTTGTGGCGTGAGTGGCGATGACCGCGATGGGGTCGGAGTCGCTGAGGATGTGCTCGGCCTCCGCCGAGTGGTATTCGGGGTTGAGCATCACGGCCACCCCGCCGGCGCGCTGCACGCCGAGATAGGCGACGACCCGGTCGAGCGAGTTGGCGGCGTAGAGCGCCACCCGCTCGCCCGGACGCACGTCCTGGCGGCGCAGGCCTCCCGCCACTCGCTCGGCTGCCGCCTTGAGCTGGTCGCGGGTGAGTGAGCCGTCGCTCGACTGAAGCACGACATCGCGCCCCGGCTTCAGCAGCTCCTGGGGCAGCGTTCCGGATCGCAGCCGGCGCCTGAGGTCCTCGAACCCGGTGTCGGTCGCGCGCCGGCTCGCCACCCGCCAAACAATAAGAGGCGCCGCCCGAGGCGGCGCCTCCTGGAAGGTTCGCCCGGGAGGTCAGCCCATCGCGGGACGGCGCGCGGCGGCCGCCGGCTCCATCTCCTGGGTCTCGTACTCCTGCGTGTGGTCGTACGCCTGCCGGTTCTTCATGGCCACGGTGGCCAGGAATCCGACGACGCAGCACGCGAGGATGTACAGGCTGATCATGTATGGGTTCTTGGTCGGCAGCGGCGACGTGAACGAAGCTCCGAGGAGCTCGAACTTTCCCGACCAGATCCCGAGAGCGATGATCGGCGCCGGACCGCCGGCGATGATCGATGCGAGCTGGTAGCCGAGCGAGGATCCGCTGTAGCGCAGCCGCCCGGTGAAGCTCTCCGCTATCAACGACGCCTGTGGGCCGTACTGCATGTCGTGTGGAATCAGGGACACCGCGATGACGACGAAGACCACGACCGCGACACCACCCGCGAAAAGCCCGAAGTAGACGAAGCCCCACACGGCCATGACGGCGATGCCCAGCAGATACATCGTCTTTCGCCCGATCACGTCCGAGAGGTGCCCGAACAGCGGGATGCTGATGAACGAGACGAGTCCGGCCACGCTCACCGCCCAGGTCAGGAACGGCTTGTCGAGCTTGGTCGCGAACGCGCCAAAGGTGAACACGAACACCGTGAACAGGTAGAAGGGCGCCTGCTCGGGCAGCCGCAGCAGGGCGCTGAGGACTACCTCCCTCCAGTTGTGCCGCAGCACCTCCCTGACCGGCGCCGGTGCGGTGCGCCGCTCGTTGAGGAGGGCCTGGAAGACGGGCGTCTCCATGATCCCTAGCCGAATGTAGAGGCCGACTCCGACAAGCACGATGCTCAGTAGGAAGGGCACCCGCCACGCCCAGTCGGCGAAGGCGGCCGACCCTGCAGACAGCTGCGTAAGAGCCGTGACTCCGTTGGAAAGAACAAGTCCGATCGGCACACCGAACTGTGGCCAGCTGCCGATGAAGCCCTTGCGCTTCTGGCTGCCCCACTCCATGGACATGAGCACCGAGCCGCCCCACTCGCCTCCGACCCCGATGCCCTGGCACGCGCGCAGGATCACCAGGATCACGGCCGCCCACAGCCCGAGCTGCGTGTACGTGGGCATGACGCCGATGAGGAAGGTTGCGATACCCATGAACAGGAGCGTTGCGATCAGCGTCGCCTTGCGGCCGATTCGGTCGCCATACGTGCCGAACACCCACGCGCCGATGGGCCGGGCCAGGAAGCCGACGAAGAAGATCGCGTAGCTGTTCAGCGTGCCCGCGAGTGCGTCGGACTTCGGGAAGAACAGGTGCGGAAAGACGAGGCTGGCCATCGTGCCGAAAAGGAAGTAGTCGTACCACTCGATGGAGGTGCCGACGGTGCTCGCTATCACCGCCCGCGTGAGCTGTTTGCGCCGTTCCTCCGGCGCCATGGCCACCGCCGACGTGTTCGCATCAGCCATAAGAC